>Ga0105237_10009131_pt1 | contig 10653 bp, 9 predicted proteins | sample KBSC24metaG_FD_81520 | JGI IMG/M metagenome (GOLD analysis project Ga0105237, IMG submission 81520) | Corn rhizosphere microbial communities from Kellogg Biological Station, Michigan, USA - KBS C2-4 metaG | ecosystem: Host-associated > Plants > Roots > Rhizosphere > Soil | place: Michigan, USA... | reverse complement strand
TTATATGACGATTGAACCGAAGGAGCTGCAGGAATAGCATCAACCGAAAAAGAATTACCCTGATAGGAGCTATAACCCAAATAACACTTATTTGCAGCAGTACCCTCACAGTTATCCTGAACTGGAAGGAAATTCGCTTTTTGATAGGTTAAATCATCAACAAGCACATAATAGAACGCAGTAAATTTCTTTTTAGGCGTAAAAGTGGTAAAAGCACTCATGCTTAATGCAACGCCAGCTGCAAAAAGACCAAATAATAATCTTTTCATAATAAGGGGTATAAAAAATGTTGGTTAAAACTTGCTGCATTTCTTTAAACAGGGCACAGCATTTCCCTGTATCTCTCACGAAATGTCCTATTTACTTGTGTAACCGAAGCCCGATAATCGCAAGTACAATAAATCCAAGATTGAAGAAAATATGCTGCTTCCAGCTCAATGAGCTAATCACGCCCCCACACATGCAAGGTAATGTCGCTCCGGAATTGATCATATAGATCAAATACACCGTAAACACAAGCATCAATGCAAGTGAAAGAATAAGCCCAAGCCTTTTGGTCTTATTCAGCAGCAGTAAACCGCTTAAAACAATTTCCACTGCTGGAATCAGGTAGGATAGGAGCACATGAAACGAACCTAGCGATGGCGATCTCCCTAATACCTTCATAAAGCTTTCATGTGTCATCAGCTTACTTGACGCAGTGTATACAAAAAGCATTATAAATATAAAGGTGATCACATCGAAAATGATTTCCCTTTTTTTTGTGGAGAGCGATAAGGCCGGTTTTTTATTAAATGTTGTTTCCATATCTTTAATATCAGGACTCAATTTAGTTTAAAATTCCATAAATAAATTTGGAATAAATGTATCATTTCAAACATCAAATAAGATTTTATTTAACAAAAGATAACATTAGTAGACTTAAACATATCAAAAGGATAAGCCTTGGAAAGCCGTTGTATAAGTTAAACAAAACAGGATTGACCACCCAAGCCGTAAAACATTACAAACCAACCAAAAAGAACATAATGGAACAAACAATTGACATTCTTAACTGATGATGCTGCGTTTTGGTCAATTTTTATATGGTCTTTATTGCCCGGTTGATATTTAGACAATATTCAGAAAGATGTATCTGGATAAACGGAATTAAATATTTCCATTCTTCTTTTCAAAAAACTCAAACTCGTTTTCAGACAGCTCATTTTTACTAAATGAGATCAAAAAGCGATGAGGATTATCCACAACAAGAAAAACGCCCAGGTTATTGATATCTAATTTCTTTACCCAAGCCCATTCTTTTGTTTCCACCATCTCCTTGTTTCGATGTCTTATGATAATATTCTTATCGTTGAATTCTATATCAGCATCAAAGTCATTTTTTTTCGCAATTCTTTTTGTACTGAAATAATATAGCGGAACCAAAATAATGATCAGGAAAGCAAAGTAAATTAACGATGAGTAAAAAACGCCAAACGAGGAGATAGGAATGGAATAGCCAAGAAGAAATGTACCTGTTAAATACATCCATAAGCTTTTTTTTAGAAAAAAATAGATTTTAGCACGAAGTATGCTGGTGAAATTTGACTGTATTCTTCTTGTAACTATCATTTTGTTTAAGATATAAATTCTTAATTCATCATATTGATAAATTGAAGAGTCTGATTAATGGCTAGCAATAAGCCAAATATCAGGAAGAACCAGAACCGTATTGTTCGATGGCTTTGTTCAGAAATAATGTAAAGTACTAAACAGATCATCCACCCAGCAACAGCAATGCCTTTAAAAGTGCTGGAGTGTTTCATATAGGTATTTCCGATAAGCAAAAGTATAATCCATAAAAATTCTACGTGAGGACCATATTTTTGCCAAAATGAAATCAATCTTGTCTTCATATAAATCAAACCTTAACTGTTTAATATGACCAGAGTTCGTTTTCAGTAAAACAATAGGTTAAATATAGGCTCTTCTTTCAGTTTTTCCAATAATTTCTGTTTAGCCACTGTGACGATTTGTTTCAATGTTTAATCTTATTGTGGCATTGGTGACCTTGGAAAAGATTGCCAAACGAGATGAAATTTGCAAAATAATAGTAGCTTTAAAAAAAATATTGCGCCATATTTATTCGATGCAAGAAAAGTCAGCAGAGGATTACGAAGAAAAGGAGTTGCTGATTAAACTTAGCAAAGGAGATAAATGTGCCTTTGAAATGATTTATTACCGCTATAAATACAGATTAGCGGGTAATTTACTCAGGATGCTTAAATCGGAAGAACTAGCAGAGGAGGTATTACAAGATCTATTTTTAAAAATCTGGGATACCAGATCAGCTATTGATCCCGAAAAGTCATTTAAAGCCTATATGTTTCGCATTGCGGAAAATATGGTCATGGATTATTACCGTAAAGCTTCGAGGGACCAAAAAATCCGGGAAAGATTGATGGCTTCTGCCCGGGAGAGTTATTCTCATATCGAAGAGCATATTTTTGATAAGGAAAATCAATTGTTATTGCAAAGTGCCATTGACTTACTTCCACCACAAAGAAAACACGTATTTACATTGTGTAAACTGGAAGGCAAATCTTACAAAGAAGTAAGTGAGGTCCTTGGTATTTCCCATTCTACGATTAACGATCACTTGTTAAAAGCCAATATGTTTTTAAAACAGCATTTTAATCCCGGGGCCGAAACCCTTGCCTCGGTGCTTGCAGCAATTATACTTTCTGGGATCTAGTGATTTTCTATATTTTTTATAAAAAAAAAATATTCCTGAGCAGGTAGTTTTTTGGAGTTAAGCGTATATGTTATAAAAGACGCTTTGGAAATGAATCGACACCTCAAGGAATTACACCAAAAATATTTGAACAATCAGATCTCAGAACCAGAGCTGGAAGTTCTGTTCCGGTATTTTGGGCAGGAAGAAAATGAAGCTTTTCTGAAAAAGCTAATAGGAGAGCAACTGGAGGTCGAAAATAAAGACGATGCAGATGCGCTAGCTGTCCATGCAATTGTAGATCGAGTAGATTTTAAATTACAGCAAAAGCTGGAAGAACGTTTCCTTGAAGTTGATCGGCCTATGCAGGTTAAAACACCTGTTAAGCCAACTAAGACCAATTGGAGCTTTAAATATTTTGCAGCAGCGGCAGTCCTGTTGCTGGTCCTTGGAGCAGGCTTGTTTTTTTTGGCGCCAAACCTTAAACGAAGCGATCTCAATTCAGCACCCCTTGTAAAGAACAGTCCTGTTTTACCTGGAAAGAACAAGGCCACCTTGACATTGGCCGATGGTAAAGTGATCAATTTAAGCGGGGCAAAGACAGGCCTGATCATTGATGCCAGTAAATGGAGTTATAGCGACGGCAGCAAAGTAGGGGAGCTTTCTGCAGCAGGCGGAAAACAAATTATAGTAACCACACCTCGTGGCGGCAATTACCAGGTGAACATACCAGATGGAACAAAAGTATGGTTAAACGCTGCTTCGTCGATCTCGTTTCCAGCCACGTTTAGCGGTGCCGAAAGAAGTGTAAAACTTGTTGGAGAAGCATATTTTGAAGTGGCGAAAATGAATAAACCATTCATCGTAACGACTGCAACACAACAGGTAAAAGTACTGGGAACACATTTTAACATCAATAGCTATACGGACGAAGCCAGTACCAAAACTACCTTGTTAGAAGGAAGTGTGAAGGTTTCCAGCTTAAGCTCTAAGGAGTTTCGCCTGTTGAGCCCGGGGCAGCAAAGTACTGTTTCCGGTAGCGGTTTTAAGGTTCAGGAAGTCAATACGGAATCTGCGGTAGCATGGAAAGACAATAAATTCATGTTTGACGGTAACCATATTGAGGGTATTATGCGTCAAATTTCCAGATGGTACGATGTAGATGTGGTATTTAAAGGAAATATTTCTAAAGAAACATTTGCCGGAAAGATATCGAAATTTGAACAGCTGTCGCAAGTGCTTGACCTGATCGAATTAACAGGACTGGTCCATTTTAAAGTTGAAGGAAGGAGGATTACCGTGATGCCTTAAACCTTTACTCAGCCCCAACGGTGATCAAAAAAAAGGAACCGGGAGTAGTGCAAATACCCCCGGTAATTTATCTGGATCAACCAATTGAACTAATCTGTTAAGTACCATTTCAACTAAATCCAAACAACCACAAATTTATGAATTTTTATAGTAGAATGATGTGCCTGCTTTTGAGCTGCGCATCAGAATTTCTGTTGACCATTAATTTGGTTTTTTATCAAATAAAAGCGGTCAATAAAAGAAAATTAATAATGAGAATAAACCTAACTATGTTTCTATTAGTTTCCGTCTTTATGCAAGTCAGCGTAGGTGCTTCTGCTCAAAAGATTAACCTGTCTGAACGCAATATTCAACTCCCCGCATTGCTCGATAAAATTAGCAAGCAAAGCGGTTACGATTTTTTGTATACCAATGAGATGCTCAGCGAAACCAAGGCCGTAAATGTGAATTTTAAGAACGCCACGATAAATGACGTATTGGAGCAGTTATTTAGGGGTTACCGTTTAAAATATACCATTAAACGTAAAACTGTAGTCATACAACGTAATCCGGACATTGGTCCGGGACTGTCTGATCCGGATCAGGGCATCAGGAAAGTTAAGCTAAACGGTATAGTTACTGATGATAAAGGGAAAGGCATAGCTGGTGCCGGGGTTATGGAGAAAGGGACCAAGAACCGTACGGGTACAGACAACAATGGTGCATTTTCATTGGAAGTCGCAGAACATGCTGTACTGGTGATCACTTATGTGGGGTATACCACACAAGAAATAAATGTAGATGGTAGCGGTAAAGTACTCAAGATTGTACTTGCCGAAAACTTAAATAGACTGGAGGAAGTCGGGGTCATCAGCACCGGTTATCAAAAAATAAAGAAAGATCAGCTGACAGGTGCTGCGGCAACGATAGGAGAAAAAGAATATCAGCAGCGCGTGGCTGTAACTGGCAATTTCCTGGAAAACCTGGAGGGAAAAGTGCCGGGGCTGGTCTATAATGGGGTTTCGGGAGACATTTCCATTCGTGGGGTCAGTACTTTTGATGCCGTTAAACAACCATTGATTGTCGTAGATGGCTTTCCGACTGAAATCAACCTGAATTCCATCAACCCAAATGATATTGTTTCTGTTTCTGTATTGAGGGATGCCGCTGCAGCCTCCATTTATGGTGTGCAGGCATCTAATGGGGTAATTGTGGTCGAAACACGCAGGGGCAAATCAGGGAAGCCGGTTTTTAATTTCAGAAGTACACTGGGCTTTGAATCGAAGCTTGATTTTAATTACATGAAATATGCCGGTTCTGAAGAAGTGATCCAGATCCAAAAAGATATTGTGAATAGTGGAAATGACGATCGTGCTTATTACAGCGACTATCAGCCCATAGATCCTGTAAAATTGGTTTTGTTTGATCTGAAAGATCATTTGATTACCAGCGGTCAGGCCGATCAAAAGCTGGCTGCCTTTGGTGCTTACAATAACCTTGCAGATTATCAGCGCCTGTTTTATCAGCGCAGACAGGTCAAAAACATAAACCTTGATGTAAGCGGCGGCGGCGATAAAGGAACTTACCTGCTGGGCTTAAACTATATGAAAGAGCAACCTCAGGAAGTGGGTTCTGATAACAAAAGGGTGATTTTAAATGTAGCCAATACCTATCAGTTCAGCAAACTCTTTTCTTTGGATTTCAGGGGTACCTATACCAATAATCAAATTAAATCGGGCAGTACGGCTCCTTATGCAGACTTGCTTCCTTACGAACGTTTGGTGGATGATAATGGAAATGCATTACCGGCAACTTTTGGTGAGGCAAAGGAAGGCTTTTACTCCATTAACAGCACCTATAACGATAAGGCAAAAGCATTGGGCCTGTACGATCAGCGATATTATCCCTATGCAGAACTTTATGCAAATACAAATAAAAGTAACATCAATTCTTTTAGAGGTCAGGGGCGTCTAAATACCAAAATTACCAGCTGGTTAAATTTAGACCTGGGCGGCGCTTATGAAAATGAACAGGGCGTAGCAGACAATCTGATAACGGATGACGCATACAGGGTTCGCTATATGGTCAATTCAAAGGCAAGGAAAGACCCTTCTAAAGGAACGCCATTGTTTACAGATTTGCCGCAGGGCGATTTTTTGACCAAGAAGACCCTAAGAAGTACAATCTATACTTTACGGGGCCAGTTTAACCTGAATTATTATTCTAAAGATACCAAACACAACGTTTCCGGAGTTTTTGGTGTAGAACAACGTAAAACACAATCAGATTCTTATAAAAGTACATTCTTTGGTTACGACGGGCAATCGCTGGTCAATAAACCAGTTAATTTTCAGGTATTAAATTCAACGGTTACACCTGCCTTTCCGGAAGTTGGCGACAATGGATCGAGATTCAACAGTGCCAATTATTTTGGAGAAGCTTACAGCGACCGCAGGTTCCGTTCTTATTACGGGCAGGCAACTTATGTTTACGACCGCCGTTATGTAGCCACAGGTAGCTTGCGGGTGGATCAGTCAAATCTTTTCGGGGTAGATCCAAAATATAAAAATAAGCCACTATGGTCGGCCGGTGTAAACTGGGTATTAGCAGAAGAAGGTTTTATGAAGCCAATTACCTGGATCAACACTTTACAGGTAAGGGCGGCAACTGGTTTTAATGGAAATGTTCCGAGTAGTTTTAACGGTCCGTTTTTGCTATTGAATTCGAAATTGAACACCATGCTGAATTCTACGCTGACTTATTATGATGTATTGTCGCCGGAAAACCAATCGATCCGCTGGGAAACAACCAATAATTACAACCTGGGGCTGGACTATGGTTTGTTTGAAAACAGACTTTCCGGAAGTATTGATCTTTATTATAAGAAAACGAATGATGTGTTTGGAACGATGTCTGCCGATCCAACATTGGGTTTTAACCAGTACAATGCCAATACGGCCTCTATAGAAAATAAAGGGCTTGAATTGATGATCAGCAGTGTAAACGTACGTACCACCGGTTTCAGCTGGCGAACAGGTATTACCGCTTCTTTTAACAAGAACAAGGTACTGGAAGTACAGCCAAAAGACAAGAAACTGTCGTACGACATTGTTTCCGGAACCGATCTTCAGAAAGGGTACCCGATGAATGCTGTGTTTAGCTATAGGTACGCTGGTTTAAATGAACTGGGGCAGCCAGGCGTATACGATAAGAATGGTCATGTTAAAGTGATGAACACAGATGATGATGCCATTATAGACGTGGATTTTAGCGATCTGAAATACAGCGGGACCACGACACCAAAATATGTAATCGGCTTAAACAATCAGTTCTCTGTCGGCGCTTTTGATTTGTCATTTCTGTTTATGTATTATGGCGGTCACGTGATGCGTGTTCAGCAGCCAGATCCTAATGCCGTCAACACTTCGTTTACCTTAAAAGGGTCTTCCAATTACTGGAAACAAAAAGGAGATGAAGCACACACGGATATTCCTGGTTTTCCGACTTATCAATCGCCGGAGGGTTTTAGTTATGCGGCAATATACGGTTTTACCTATGCAGACCGCTATGTTAAAAAGGCAGACTACATCAGGTTGAGAGATATTGTGCTCACCTATAACCTAAAAAGCAACAGGCTTAAAAAGGCCGGTATTAATAATACACAGTTGCGTTTCCAGGCCCAAAATCCTTTTAAGTACACCTTTAGCGGTAATGATGTAGATCCGGAATCTATTGATAAAAGAACGGGTCTGAGAACTTTGCCGCAACCGGCATTTTATAGTTTAACCCTTTCTACTAATTTTTAACAAGTTATGATCGGTTCATCATTAAATACAAATCAATGAAAAAAATATTATACTGCATATTTAGTGCATTTCTATTGCTTAGTATAGCTTCTTGTAAAGATGGTTTTTTAGATGTAAAACCAAAAGGAGTGATTATTCCTGAAAAGCTTTCAGATTACGAAAGTCTGCTGAACTCATTAACCATGATGCAGACTTTTCCATCAGCGCTGCTGTACAACACGGATGATTATTATGTAGAGTATGCACCAATTGAGCGGAGTACTGCTGCCAATATGTATTTCTGGCGTCAGGAAGCGGATGTAAACGATGAGGTCAGTCCGGCAATCTGGGGCCAGCTATACCGTGTGATCTACGATGCAAATGTGATTATCAAAAATGCCATGCGCACAAATGGCGAGTCTGAACAACGCAAAAAAGAGGTGCTTGGCGAGGCATTGCTGGTGCGTTCGGACGCTTACTTTTCTTTATTGACAGCTTTTGCCAAAGCTTATGATCCGGCAACAGCAGGTACTGACCCGGGGCTTCCGCTGATTACTTCTAATGATGTAACGGAGACAGCTCCTCAGCGCTCCCGTTTAAAAGCTACTTTAGATACCATTCTTAACAACGCGGTCCAAGCCGCCAATGATTTGCCATTGACCAATATCAACCGTTACCGTGGAACAAAAGCTGCAGCCTATGGTTTTTTGGCGAGGGTTTATCTGTATATAGGAGATTATCCAAACGTTGATAAATATGCAAACCTTGCACTTCAAACCAATCATCAGTTGATAGATTACAATACCATTACCAATAAAAATGGGATTCCTGTTTCCGATCTTAATCCAGAAATACTTTGGCAGCGCGCCTGCGAAGAATTTATTTTGCCAACGCAGATGTTGTATTCTGATAATCTGAAGGCACAATTTGATGTAACTGACCCATTTAAAAGTAATGATCTCCGCTATGTGTTTTTAACCACATCAAATTCCAAGGGTATAAGCCGCAACTCGCCTCCTGGAAGAACCAACTTCGGTGTTACATTTCCAGAACTTTACCTGTCTGTAGCGGAAGTAGCCGCCCGTTCAGGTCAGCTGAACAAGGCGATGGATTTGGTGAATAAAATCAGGATGGTCAGGATTAAAAAGGCAGCTTATCAGCCTTTAACTGCCTCTGACGGGGAAACTGCATTAGCAATTGTACTTGCAGAGCGCAGGAGGGAGCTTGTTTTTGGTGGTTTAAGATGGATGGATATGAAGCGGCTGGATAAAGAAGGCCGGATGCCAGAGCTGCAGCGGATCAACAGGCGGACGGGAGAGGTGCTGGCTACTTTAAAACCACACAGTAAAGCGTATACCTTACAAATTCCTGGCAGGGTAAGAAAGTTCAATCCAAATATGGACATTAATTGAGTAAGGCCATGAGATTAATATTTTGTGTTCAGCTGTTGCTGTTCAGTATGGTATGCCATGCGCAATCGGGCAAAACTGCTTTAAAAGATGATCTGCTTCCAGATAAGGAAATTGTGCTGGCGCAGTATATACCAATGTTTAAGGGAAATTTTCAATATGAGCTGTATGCAATGCCAGTTAAACTTTTTATAGCGAAAATGAATGCTTATAAATCTGCTCTTGGCAATCAATATCGTAAAGAAAAAGACCCCAGTATTAAAAAGCTAAAGGCCAAAGATGCCGATTTCAGCGTAAGATTGGTCGCCAGCAGGTATATGGAATCCTATGGTTTAGACTCGATGGGATCAGTTCGGGTCCATGATATGATTGAAAGCAATAAATATGATGATGCTCAGATCGATTCTGCTTATAAAAAAGCTTTTGTAAAGCAACTGAATGCTAAGGAACGCAGTGAACTTGATAAAATTATAGAAGCCAGCGCAGATGTGAACGAGGAAGTCTTGTTTAAGCGCTCTTCCGCGTACCGGAGATGGTTGGACGGGCATATTAGTCTGCTGAGAACCACAAAGTATAAAGCGGATACTACTTTGGGATACAACGGGGATGATCTGGTGAGGATTAAAGTGGTCAACCGGGAAATCGGCAACCCATTTATTAAGGCATATTTCAACTATAAAATAACGCAGACTATCATTAAAATGGTGAAGGACAAAACGATTATAGCCGAGGCGTATAAGAATTTTATGGCTACCGCTACTGTGCCTGCTTATAAAACTGAAATTGAAGAGGTGTATGCCAACTATAAACGAATGGAGGAAAATGCCGTTGCACCTGATTTTAATTATATGAATATCGATGGACAGTCGGTTACGCTGAAAGAATTGAGGGGTAAATATGTCTATATAGACATATGGGCAACCTGGTGTGCCCCATGCAGGGCAGAAGTACCTTTTCTAAAACAACTGGAGCAGGCTTACGAGGGTAAGAACATTTATTTTGTAAGTATTTCTATTGATAAAATAGCGAATAAAGATAAATGGATGAGCTATGTAAAGGAACATCATTTGAGCGGCATGCAGCTGATCGCTGATAAAGATTTTAATTCCGACTTTGTGATGAAGTTCAATGTAAATTCTATTCCAAGGTTTATTTTGATAGATCCATCAGGAAGGATTATTTCTGGCGATGCAAACAAGCCATCCAACCCGGAACTGCATCAGCAACTGGACGTTTTGCTGAGGTAGTCTTTCAATTTAATAAAAATAAGACTGTAAGAAGAGCCTGAATCATCATCAGGCTCTTTTTCTATGCAAGGTTTTGACTGGATACTTTAATATGTAGTTGAAATTTATAAAATTAAAAACCATACATACCACCTGAAACGCTAATTTGTTCACCTGTGATCCATGCTGCATCATCGGAAGCAAGGAATACGACAGCTTTTGCAATATCT
>Ga0105237_10009130_pt1 | contig 10654 bp, 5 predicted proteins | sample KBSC24metaG_FD_81520 | JGI IMG/M metagenome (GOLD analysis project Ga0105237, IMG submission 81520) | Corn rhizosphere microbial communities from Kellogg Biological Station, Michigan, USA - KBS C2-4 metaG | ecosystem: Host-associated > Plants > Roots > Rhizosphere > Soil | place: Michigan, USA... | reverse complement strand
GCGCCATCGCCATGGCCAGATCTCAACTGGATTTGGCGCTAGTGACCTTCCATCGCATGCAGGATCTGCTGAACAAGAGGTCGATTGCCAACCAGGAATACGATGAAGCCTCGGCGCGCTGGGAAGCGGCGCAAGCCGCGCTGGACATGGCACGCGCCAGGCGTACCCAGTTAGACGCGAAGATGGCGCAACTTGAGCAGGAGGTCCGAGCTGCCGGGATTCAGCGTGGCTACTCGGAAATCATCGCGCCCTTCTCCGGGACCATCATTGCCAAGTCCATCGACCCCGGTACTTTGGCGATACCCGGCGCACCGTTGTTCACTATCGAGGGCGACGGCGCCTTCCGGCTCGAGGCGTCCGTGGAAGAGTCTCGACTTTCCTTGGCGCGGGTTGGGAAAACGGTCTCGGTAACGATAGACGGGATGGATCGACCGTTTCCGGCGCGCGTTGCCGAGGTCGTTCCGTCGGTGGATGCGGCGGCAAGAACCGGAACGATGAAAATCGACCTGCCCTTGCTTCCCGGGTTGCGCTCCGGGCTGTTTGGAAGAGCGCTCTTTATCACCGGCGGGCGCAAGGTTCTGAGTGTCCCCAACGCGGGCGTCACGGAACGAGGACAACTGCAGTCCGTCTACGTTGCGGAGAACAATATCGCTCATACGCGCCTCGTGACCATCGGCACCAGGGTGAACGACAAAGTGGAAGTACTCTCGGGCCTCAACCAAGGCGAACGCGTGATCGTTCCGATCCCCACCGGCCTGGTCGATGGCGCCCCGATAGAGGTTCGCCAATGAGCCGTGCGCCAATGAGCCGGACCGGAAAGCTCGGCCTGGCGGGGACATTCGCGCGCGCCTGGATCGATTCGAGGCTCACACCCATGGTGATCGCCGGTTCTTTGCTGCTTGGCGCGTTTGCCTTTTGGAAATTGCCGCGCGAGGAAGAGCCCCAGATCATCGTTCCGATGGTGGACGTTTTTGTCCAAATGCCGGGCGCTTCGGCACGCGAAGTAGAAGAACGAGTTACCAAGCCCATCGAAAAGCTTCTGTGGGAGATCCCCGGAGTGGAGTACATCTACTCGACTTCTAATGCCGGCACATCCACGGCTATCGTTCGTTTTCTGGTCGGGCAGGACGAAGAGAAGGCCATCGTCCGGCTGAACCAGAAGCTGGCCGCCAACCTGGATCTGATCCCGCCGGGCGCGTCGCAGCCGTTGGTCAAACCCCGCTCGATCGATGACGTTCCGATACTGTCGCTGACGTTCTGGAGCAAACGCTACGGCGATTTCGAGCTCCGTCGCATCGCGGCGCAAGTGGATGATACCGTCAAACAGACCCCGGACGTCTCGGCCGTGGCGTTGATCGGCGGCCAGCGCCGCGAGATTCGCATTACTTTGAATCAGGCGCGTCTTGCGGCCTACAATCTATCGCCAGCACAGGTCGTGGGAGCGCTAGGTCTTTCCAATGGCCGTCTGTCCGCGGGCCAATTCGCGAGCGGCAACCAGCAGTTTCTCATGGAGACGGGGCAGTTTCTGCGCACGGCTGACGATGTCCGCAGTGTCGTTGCCGGAGTTGCCGGCGACAAGATGATCTTTGTGCGCGACGTCGCGGAGGTGAGCGACGGTGGTGAGGAGCCGTCGCAATATGTGCGCTACTCGGACGGTAAAGGCTCTTTTCCCGCCGTGACCATTGCCGTGTCCAAGCGCAAGGGCACCAACGCCGTCACGGTAGCGGAAGACGTCCTCAGTCGCGTGGAGCGGCTGCGGGGCGGTGTCATTCCCGCGGAAGTCGACATGACCGTCACGCGGAACTACGGCGACACGGCCAAGGAAAAATCCGACGAACTGCTGTACCACATGCTGATAGCCGTAATTTCTGTGAGTATCCTCATCGCATTCGCGCTGGGATTGCGCGAATCACTGATCTTATTCACGGCAATTCCCGTGACCCTGGCGCTGACGCTCACCGTCTTCTATCTGTACGGTTACACGCTGAACCGCATCACGCTCTTCGCCCTGATCTTCTCCATCGGCATTCTAGTGGACGACGCGATCGTGGTGGTGGAGAACATCGTTCGCCACTGGAGAATGCCGGACAATGAGGCGAGGCCACGCCTTGCGGTGGCTGTCGAAGCAGTGGACGAAGTTGGTAATCCGACCATCCTAGCCACGCTCGCGGTTATGGCGGCCATCCTGCCCATGGCTTTCGTCGGTGGTCTGGGGGGGCCGTACTTGCGGCCCATTCCGATCGGTGCCAGTGCCGCGATGCTCTTTTCCCTGCTGGTCGCTTTCATCGTGACGCCTTGGGCCGCCGTACGCATTCTCAAATCGGGTGGCATGCACGACGCGGGCGAGCGCGAGGCCTTCGCGACGCGGCTTTACCGGCAGGTTATGGGAACTCTCCTGCACCGGCCGCTCGTCCGGTGGAGCTTCGTCGGTGTTGTTGTGGTCCTGCTACTGGCCTCCTGTGGACTGTTCTACACCGGTTTCGTCAAGGTCAAGATACTGCCGTTCGATAACAAGAGCGAGTTTCAGGTGATTGTCGACATGCCGAACGGCACCACCCTGGAACAAACGGCTCGGGTGGTGCAGCTACTAGGCGAGGAAACGCAGAAGCAACCGGAAGTCGTGAACATCCAGACCTACGCAGGAACGGCCTCGCCGTACAACTTCAATGGCCTGGTGCGTCACTACTATATGCGCCGCGGACCCAATATGGCCGACATCCAGGTGAATCTGTTGCCGAAAGGCAGGCGCGATCTGCAAAGCCATCAGATTGCCAAGCGGGTGCGCCTGCGCCTGGAACCCATCGCCAAGCACTATGGCGCGCGAATCAAGGTGGCTGAAGTGCCGCCCGGACCGCCGGTGCTCGAGACACTCGTCGCGGAAGTATACGGGCCAGCGACGAACCGGCGGATCGAGCTGGCGCAGCGCATCCGCGATTTATTCAAGCAGACCAAAGGCGTCGTGGATGTCGATGGGTACGTGGAAGACGATCAAACGAAATACGGCTTGCTCGTGGATGAGGAGAAGGCCGCCCTCAACGGTATTTCAGAAGACGACATCGCACGCGCGGTGCAGCTTGCCTCCACCGGTTATCAAGCGGGGCTATTGCATCAGGACGCGGAGAAGGAAGACGTTTCGCTGACCGTGAGGCTGGACCGCGCGACGCGATCCGATCTGGACCGTATCCAGGGCCTGAAGATCGCCGGCCGTAATGGACGAACCGTGTCTCTAGGCGAACTGGTGCACTCTGAAAGCGTGGTCGTGGACAAGAGCATCTATCACAAGAACCTTTTACCGGTGACCTATGTCACGGCCGATATCGCGGGAGAGATCGAAAGCCCGGCCTATGCGATGCTCCAACTCGGGCCGGAGATCGGCAAGATCAAAATCCCGGAAGGTTATTTCATCGAGCAGCACCTGGCTGCCCTTCCTTCCGACCCGGACCGCTACTCGATGAAGTGGGACGGCGAATGGCAGATCACGTATGAGTTGTTTCGTGATCTGGGTATTGCCTTTGCCGCCGTGCTGATCTTGATCTACGGACTCGTAGTTGGCTGGTTCCAGTCGTTCTCGACGCCGCTGATCATAATGGCGGCGATCCCGTTTTCGCTGGTGGGCATCCTACCGGCGCACGGCTTGCTCCATGCGTTTTTCACGGCGACGTCGATGATCGGCTTCATCGCGGGCGCGGGCATCGTGGTACGAAACTCAATCATCCTGGTGGACTTCATCGAGCTGCGGTTGCGCGAAGGGATGCCGCTAGACGAGGCGGTGATCGATGCGGGAGCCGTGCGCTTCCGTCCGATGATGCTGACGGCCGCGGCTGTGGTGATCGGCTCGTCCGTTATTCTGTTCGATCCCATTTTTCAAGGCCTGGCGATCGCGCTCATGGCCGGAGAGATTGCCTCTCTTCTGCTTTCGCGCGTGAGTGTTCCGGTCCTGTTTTATCTGGTCAACAAACATCCACACGGCGTCAGTCGTCGAACTGTAGTAGACGCGGTTGCATCGGACGAGGATATGTATCGTGCGCTTTTGGTCGGATCTCAGAAAGAAAAGAACCTATGAAACTATGTTTGTTTTTGTTCGTGAGTGGTCTGGTGTTTGCTGCCGATTGGGATGCCGTCCAACGGATTCCCGTAGCGCAGAAGATTGAGGTAACCGAACGGAGTGGGAGCGGCCGCTTGCGGGCGACTCTGGTGTCAGCCGGTTCGGACAGCGTCGTGGTGCGTGAAGCCTCCGGCGAGCGCTCTATTCCGCGGGCGGACATTCGCGAACTGCGGGTGTTCGATCCCGGGAAAGAACCCGCCGGGGTCTTCTTTGGACGCTAGTTGGAGCGGGCGCGGGAGCCGGCGCCAGCTTGGCGGCATGTGTCAGTTGCCCTGGTGAGGGTCACAATATGACAACATATATGCCACTGGGTGTAGCTCCTGGTGCTGCAATCGGGGCTATAGGCTTCTTGTCGTCGCCCTACCGAACTGTATACAAGAGCCGTTAGGGCTCTGACATCATGGGAAACTCCACGCTGCGAGGCTAGAGAGTCGGCGGTGTTTGACAAGCGGTGGACAGTTTGTCCGCACCCTTTCCGCCCGTGGCAAACTTCTGCAGGAATCCCCATCATGTAACCGAGCGGTTACATGACTAGCGAGTCGCAGCACCGGCATCGTTGGAGTGCGAAGGTCTAGTATTCGGGCGTCCAACTGGAGTCCAACCTCTATAAGGATTGGGCTGGAGTCCAAATGGCGTCCAAACTCGGTCTCGGATAGACGCCGATGCAGTGCCATACCGAGGTGCGCGTGCAGTCAGCGGAGGAGACCATCCGGCGCGCACTTAAAAGTGACGGCACCGCACGGTCACATCACTGAACACCGCCCGGCACAGCGCTTGCGGATAAGCGTGAAGTGATGGCACGCTGCCCAAGGCAGCGTCTGCGACAGCACGACGGCGCTGCAGTCTACTTGGCAGGCCTGGCCGGAATAAAATTCTCCAGCGCCCAGATTTCGCTCGTGTTCGGCTCGGTAACCGTGTAGAAGACCCGTTTGCCATCCGGGTGGACCTGTGGACCGCGGATCACGCCGTTCTGAGACAAGCCGGTCCGTTCGGCCGTTCCCCCGGCGGCTGGAACCCTCCACAGCGGCGTGGAACTGTTCGGAGTTCCGTCGCCTTCGCTGAACAGCAAAAACTTTCCATCCAGACTCCAACCGACGCAGTTGAAAGTACACAGATTTGGTGCTCGAAAGATCTCCTTCTCTGGACCGCCCGTTACCGGGATCACCGCCAGATACCTAATGGTTGCGGTCTCCGTCTGTATTCCGTAGGCTAGTTGCTTTCCATCTGGCGAAATGGCGATTTCCGGTTCGAGCCCCTTTGCCGTGCTGATTTCTGTCTCACGGCGCGCCTCAAACTCGTAGCGCACCAAGCGACGGATCCCGCGAGGGTCAACGGCGATATAGTAGAGCGTTTTGCCGTCAGGAGATAACGTAAAGCCCTGCGCCGGCTTAGCCGTACTGAGGACGAGATCCCTATTCCCGGTTGCGAGATCCAGCCGGAAGAACTTACTGCCGGGCTTTTGGAACTCAGACGTTGCAAGGAGCAGCGACTGGTTGTCCGGAAACCACATCGGCCCCCCGCGCCAGCCGGTGGCAAACGCACTTGATCCTGGACGAAGTCACGCTCCTTGCCGGTTTCGAGCGACCGCACAATGACGGTCTGTTCGGAGCCTGTAACCGGGGTGGGCCCTGTCATGCGGGAGATGAAGTAAGCCAAGGATTTTCCATCCGGAGACAGGCTGGCTCCGAGAGCGTTGAGCCGGAGATCGTTAACGAGCGCGCCCCTGACGGTGGCACCTGGGGCGAGTTCCGCGGAATAGATATTCGTCCGGTTCGCCTCGCGTGTCATTCCCATTGAATCGATAAGGCCGGTATCGGGCCGAACCAACTCCGGCGTGCCCGTCGCTTTCCCAGAAGCCACCACGACGCTCCACAACGAAAAGTTTCCGGTACGATTTCCGAGGTAATAGAGACGCGAGCTGTCCGGCGACCGAGCCACGGGGCGATTGTCATTCGGAACCGCAAGAGTTTCGCGAGTTCCATCCGTCCCGAGAAGGTAAATGCCGGGTGTCTGGTTTTCTTGTTCGGGCAGCAAACCATAAGCCACCCAACGGCCATCTGGCGATAGCGTCGGACGAATGATCGTCCCGCTTGTCTTCAGCGCCCAATAGGAGCTATCATCCAGGGCTAGCAATCCAAGTTGCAGCGTTTGGTCGGGCAGATACCGCAACACGAGCAACTGCTTTCCGCCGGAGATCCAGCCTAGCGGTAAAAGGTAGTCCGAGATGCCCCGGCTCAGCGATCGCGGCGCTTGCGATCCCTTCATGGGCAGTACTCGCAAATCGTCCGCGATTCCTTGTGTAACCACCAGTTGTAGACGATCGATGAACCATCGGGCGAAATGATCGAAGCCTCCGCACTATCGCCGGACTTATACCAACCGCTGTCGGTGAGGTTGCGATTCTTTCCAGTGCGCAGATCGCGGTATAACGAGATCGCCCGTCCACTGATCGGTAAATGAGAGGTAGCGGCCGTCTACGGACACCTTGCCTGAGCCGTCGACATCAGCGCCAGTCCAAACTTGCCGGGCGGTCTGTTTGGCCGGTCCCGCCGCCGACGCCGGGCGAATTCCGTTCCCGACCATCACCAGACACAACAGCATCGTCAGCGCGAACGCCGGGACTTTCCACAGCGGCCTCGCGACCGGTTCCGGTAATGTGACGATCCTGCGGGTCGCCCGCCAGCCGTCGATCTCACTCGGGTACGCGTACACGGTGCTCCGGATTTTGTGGCTGTGGCGGTGGACCGGTAACCCTTCTTCCTTTTCCCACCGCCGGACCGTAGCGGAGTTGCGCTGTAAATAGTTCGCATTTCCTTCCAGGAACTCAGCAGTTCCTCATTACGGTTGAAGTCTTGCGGGTTGGCGCTCATGTTCCGGGAAGCCTCCTGGGCCCGACCAGAGTAGCTCAAAGTGTCAAATTCCAGACTGCTCATTAGTGCGCAACCCGCTCCAAAGGACCCAGTTTTTGCTATCGAGCTATTTCCTTGGAAACCCAGATCGGAGTCCGTGGAGTCCAAGCCCTCGAAAGTGTGGAGTCCGAGTGGAGTCCAACCTCTTTAAGGATGGCGCCTGGAGTCCAAATGGAGTCCAAATTGAGCGCTCGTAAGTCTATGAAGCCACAAGAGACTTGTCTGAAAGTCATTGATCCACCAGCCCTGAAAAGGCTAGCGTCGGCGGTTCGATTCCGTCCCCTGGCCACCATATCTTTTCAAAGACTTAGCGCCATTTCTGTGCCGAGAAACTGCCTCACTGGAGTCCATTTGGAGTCCAAACTCGGTTTTCACTCGATGATTGCGTCTCGTCTGCTGGCACCACTGGCACCACTCGCGTCCAGGAGGTCACAACTTGCCTTGACGAACGTTCCCAGAAAGCGAACGCAGGAATCGGATCAGCGCGCTCTTCTCCTCGCTGGTCAGATTCAGTGGATGCAGGTCCTCATCTAGATACGGATTCGCATTTCCGCCGCGATCATAGTAATCGACCACGTCTTCGAGCGTCTTCAGGCTCCCGTCGTGCATGTATGGAGCTGTCCGAGCCACCTCCCGCAGCGTCGGGACCTTGAACTTGCCCTCGCCCGAGCCCGAATCAACAAGCGCGCCATCGCGCCACGCGATCCCGGTGTTGTGAAATTGTTCATCCGTGAAGTTCGGCCCCGCGTGGCAAGTGGTGCAGCGAGCTTTGCCGCGGAACACCGCCAGCCCCGCTTTCTCAAGTTCGCTCAGGGCACGCTGGTGTCCAGCCGCGTAGCGATCGAAGGGCGAATTCCCTGACCGGATGGTTCGCACGTAGCTTGCCAGCGCCCCTGTTACCTCGCCGATCTTGAGATGCGTGCGGCTCTCGACGAGCGCCTCGGTCATGCCCAGCTCTTTCGGATTGAGAATGGGTTCCAGCACCTGCTGCTCCAGCGATTTCGCGCGTCCGTCCCATAAGAACGTCCTCCCATAGCCGCGATTGATGATCGCTGGAGCATTGCGCGTGCCTTCCTGACCGTTGATACCGCGCGCGACCTTGCGCCCGTCAGAGAAGGCGAGCTTGGGATCGTGACAGCTCGCGCACGAGAGCGTCCCATCGCGCGAGAGGCGCTTGTCGAAGAATAGCCTCCGCCCCAGCGCGATCTTAGCGGGCGTGAGCGGATTGGATTCCGGAATTGGCATGTAGAGGTCCAGCCCGAGGGGCGGGCGAAGGACCAATGAAAGCAAGACCCAGGACTTCATTTTGCAGCCGTCTGAGGCAGGAAATTCTCCAACGCCCATAGTTCCCCGGGCACTGGCTCCGAGGACCCAAAATAAATCTGCATTCCGTTAGGGCTCATTTGCGGAGATTTAATTTGACCCTTTCTTACGATACCGGTCGGCTCCGGACGCCCTCCAGTGACAGGCACACGCCACAGGACCGTTTCTACGTTCTGCGGCTTAACGAACAACAGCGACTTGCCGTCGGCAGTCCAACCAAGCCCGTTCACGTTCCAGGGGTCCTGCCAGGGAGAGCTACTATGAACTTCGCGCGATTGTCCCCCCGAAGCGGGCATAACCTCCAACCTGGTTCCATCCTTGTTCGGACCTCCGCCGCCGACCATGTAAGCCACTTCTTGATTGTTCGGCGAGACGGAGATAGAGTTGGCCCCGCTTGGTGTCAGTGTCAGTACCGTCTGCCGTTTCGATTCGATGTCGAATCGTACCAATGCCCCGGTGCTGTCAATCGTTTCCTGTCCCGCGTAAAAGAGACTTTTACCGTTCGGCGAGAGCGCGTACGCCCAAAGCTGCGCCAGGCTCAACAGCTCTTCCCGCTTGCGATCACCGAGATGGACCCGCCAGAAGTGATAACCAGGACGATTCGGGTCCCGCGCATACACCAACACGGAATCGCCAGTGGGGAACCACATGGGTCCATACGCACTGTTGTTGGGGTTCGCGCCCGCTTGCTGTCCCATTTCCCGCTCCTCGCCCGTCTTCAAATTCCGAACCATCAGGACGCGGCCGCGTCCTGGAAGATTGGAGAAGTAGGCTAGGCGCTCACCATCCGGGGAGATGGCAGGTCCCAGATTCGAGTTGAAGGATCCTTCCGTTGCCACATGTGCCTCCTCCCTCACCTTCAGTGCAGAGTCCACATCCGCGACATAGATATTCGTTCCTCCGTTGCCATTCGCCGTGTAATAGAGCGCGCCTGTCCGCGTCATCCCGAGCGGATACTTGTCGATAAAATCGGCGCGGAGGAGAATCGCCGGCCCATTCGGTTTTCCGTTGCGAACAGATATAGCCCATAGAGATGGAGCCCCGGTGCGATTGCTCACAAACAGCACCTCGCTCCCATCAGCGGACCAGATAGGGGACCTACTCTTGCCAGGGCCGCTCACCAAGGTAGTTTCAGAGCTTCCATCAGCAGCGAGCAGCAAGATATCTCCGCCGCCACGCTGTGCGGCATACGCGATGAAACGGCCGTCCGGAGAAAGCTGCGGGTCCGTAAGCCCCCATCCCACGGACTTGATCGGGCGCACTGTCCCGTCAGCTACCGAAACCATCGCGATCTGCCAGCTATTGTCCGCGAGCTTGCGCCCCACCAGGAGTTGCTTGCCGTCAGCAGTCCAATCGTGAGGAAGCAGATACTCGTTGGGAGACTTACCTCTGTACACGGTGCGGGGTGTTCCGCCCGCTGTGGGAATCACTCGCAACTCGGCCACGTTTTCCATCGTCCATGCGTAGGCGATCATCCGGCCATCGGGCGAAATGGCCTTAGTGGGCTCCGCAAAGTCACGACCACTGCGATTCGTCAGCCGCCGGCTGGTGCCGGAAACAAGATCGCGGACTCCAAGATCGCCTGTGGAATCGTCAGTGTAGGCGATATATCTTCCGTCAGCGGAAGGGGCGGTGCAGCACGGATCCTCATCGCCCGTGAGCCATAGCTGGCGAGCTGTCGCCGCCGCCTGCTGCGCAGAGACCGGCCGCACCCCATTTCCGACCATGACAAGGCACAACAGCATCGTCACCGCGAATGCGGGAATTTTCCACAGGGGCCGGGCAGGAGGCGGCTCAGGGACTACCTTGCGCGACGCTCGCCAGGCATCGAGCTCAGCCGGGTAAGCGTAGACGCTTGATCTGCTCCTATGCGAATGCCGATGGACTGGCAGGCCCTCCTCTAATTCCCATCGCCGGGCTGTTCTCACATCCCGTTGCAGGTACGCTCCGATTTCCTTCCACGATTCCAGCCTTGGATGCCTGCTGTCGCGGCTGTTGTCCGTCATGTTGTTCGTCTCCAGTCTGGTCAGATTAACCGGCGAACCCACTTCTGACAACTGACATCAGCAGACAAGCGTCCGAAAACCTTAATTTCAACACTACTTCTCCGCCGGCAGGAAGTTTTCGAGGGTCCAAACCCCGCCCCCTCGCGTATCAAACCCAGCGAAGAAGAGGGTCTTGCCGTCCGGATGGAACTGAGGGGAACGGATTGTTCCGCTCCAGGTAAACATCAACTCCGGCTTCCCATCCGATACCCGCACCCGCCAGAGTTCGTGTCCTTTTACAAAGAGCACGCTGCTCTGGTCCGGACTCCAGG
>Ga0105237_10009128_pt1 | contig 10654 bp, 10 predicted proteins | sample KBSC24metaG_FD_81520 | JGI IMG/M metagenome (GOLD analysis project Ga0105237, IMG submission 81520) | Corn rhizosphere microbial communities from Kellogg Biological Station, Michigan, USA - KBS C2-4 metaG | ecosystem: Host-associated > Plants > Roots > Rhizosphere > Soil | place: Michigan, USA... | reverse complement strand
TGGAGGCCGCCGCCGAACTCGATGTCCCGCTCATCGCCGAGATCGGCGTCGGAGACGACTGGATGAGCGCGAAGTAGATATCCATGTACGGGGATATTTTGAACGCGGATCGGGGCGAATCAAACGGATCAGATCAATATTAATTGACGTAAGATCCGGTAATTTCCGCAGGATCCCGCTTAATCCGCGTTCAAACGATCTCTACCGAAGTCGCCCGTCTACTTTTTAGAGTTCTTCTTTGTTATGCGGCCTTTATTGATCCAGTTATCGACGGCTACGGTCACTGTTAGAATGATTAGCCCGAGAAAGGTCGTGATCACGGCGAGGCCAAGCGCTCCCAAGCCGACCGACACGCCTATGGCCGACGCCATCCAGATACCGGCCGAGGTCGTGAGGCCTTTGACCTCGACCTCGCCCTCGAGCTTGATGATGGTACCGGCTCCGATAAAGCCTATGCCCGTGACGATGCCCTGGATGACGCGAGAGTATCCGTCGAGTGTCATGCCGAAACGCGAGCAAGCCAACAGAAAGACCGTCGTGCCGACCGTAACAAGCATGTGCGTGCGGACGCCGGCCGATTTGCCCGCGCGTTGTCGCTCGGCGCCGATACATGCACCGAGAAAGGCCGCTGCGACAAGGCGAATAATAATGCGTTCGAGGTCGTGTGGATCGGGAAAACCGAATGTGAGTTCCTGCCAGAGGATTTCCATAATCGTGGTTGAGAGTGCAAGCTTTAGCTTGTATTTAGGCTGGTCGGAATACGAGCTGAAGCTCGCACTCTGAACTTAGCCCGCTTAGTTTATAATTGTTTTTTCTTAATTTAGCTATTATTTTCAGCCAATGAACGATTCAGTCACTCAAACCGAACGGACACGTCTGCGCCGCCTGCCCAAACGCGGGGCGTTCGAACGTGAGACTGTGAATGCGATCCTCGACGAAGCCTTTGTATGTCACGTCGGCTTTGTCGTCGACGGCCAGCCGTATGTGATACCAACCGGGTTCGGACGCGACGGCGAGATGCTCTATATTCATGGCTCGTCGGCCAGCCGCATGCTCCGTACGCTCTCGACCGGCGTGGATGTTTGCTTTACGGCGACTTTGCTTGATGCGCTTGTGCTGGCGCGTTCGGCGTTTCATCACTCGGTCAATTATCGTTCGGTCGTCGTGCTTGGCAAGGCAACGCTCGTCGAGGACGCGGAAGAAAAATCCCACTCGCTTGAGGTCATCACGAACCACATTGTGCCCGGCCGCTGGGACGATGTTCGCTGGCCGAATGAGCTTGAACTGAAGGCAACGTCGGTTCTTAAGCTTCCGATCGAAGAGGCTTCGGCCAAGATCCGTACTGGCCACCCGATCGACGATGAAGAGGATTACGGGATGAACATCTGGGCTGGTCTTCTACCGATCGAACTGAAAACCGGCGACCCCATCGACGACGATCGGCTGGACAACGGCGCGCTCCCACCCGACAACGTCTCAAACTACACGAGGAGATCCTGGCGCAAATGAAACGACAAACTCCGCTCGCGATCGTCGTTTGATAGTTTCGCGCCCTTTGGTCTCGCCTAAATAATTTCCATTCACAACAAAATTATAGCGACGGATTTTCGCTATTTTTGCTTACTCAATTGTGCCGTGAGGGCGATTGTCATAACCGATATCGATAGATGTGATACGCGTTTGGTTATGATTGCGAATCTCGCAGTACATTCAAAAACTCTCTGGAGGAGAAGATTTTAGTGTTAACGAAAACTAAGTTGTCCCTTTCGCTTGCCGTTTTTGCGTTTATCGGTATAGCGGCCGTCGATTCGTCAGCGCAGACGCCAAAGCGGATCGAGTTTGCAAAGGGCAGAAGCTCGGCGACCGTAAACGGTTCAACAGGTAGTTATGGTGTTACGTACGTTGTTCGTGCTCGGTCGGGACAGAAGATCGTTGTCGACCTCGATCCGGCCTCTGGTGTCGGGATCAAGGTCGAGACCGAAAACACAGATGGACAACAGGTTCTACTCCGGGAGGAACGAGGGGGACATTACGAGATCGGTCTTGAAGAAGGTGGTGATTTCACAATCTTTATCGGCTCGACAAAGGGTCGATCGGTCTCATTCAAATTAACGATCAAAATTACAAAGCTGGCTGATATCTAGCCAGGGGTAGGAGGAAAAACTCGAAATGTTAGAAACAACCACGGTAAGTAACTATCTCGGCGGACCGGTGGTGACCTATGACTATCGCGAAACTCTCGACGCGTCGGTCAAGGTCAACTGGAAGCTCGAAGATATCATCGGGGGCGACAAGAAGCTCGATTTTACAAAGCGCTTCATGCCAGAGGCCCTGGCGCGCCTTGAGGAACTGTCGTTTCTCAGCGATCACGAAAAGTTGATCCTGAATCAGATCAAGGCAAACACCTATCTGACCATGTTCGGGATCGTAGAAGAATTCATCGTTCCGTTTGTACTCGATCACGTACGTCCGTCGCTCGATGAGGATGACTATCGCGTGCGTGCCTTGCTGCAGTTTGTCGGCGAGGAGGTCAAACACATTCAGCTCTTCAAGCTGTTCAGCGACGAGTTTCGGGAGAATTTTGGCAGCGAGTGCAAGGTTATCGGGCCCGCGGCCGAGATCGGCAAGGCCGTCCTCGCTCATGACCCGCTCAGCGTCGCGCTTGTCATCCTGATGATCGAATGGACTAGCCAGTCGCATTACATCGACAGCGTTAAGGACGACAATCAGCTCGATCCGCAATTTAAGAGCCTCCTTCGGAACCACTGGATGGAAGAGTCGCAGCACGCGAAGCTCGACACACGAGTGGTCGAGTATTTGGCGGAAAGCCTGACAACCGAGCAGATCGAAAAAGCGGTTGACGGCTTCTTTTCGATCGGCGGTCTTCTGGATGCCGGTCTCAAACAGCAGACGGAATTTGAGCTCGAGGCATTTGAGCTCGCAACCGGCCGCAAGCTGACCGAGGACGAGCGAAATGTGTTTCTCGAGCGTCAGCTTCAGTCTAACCGGTGGACGTTCGTCGGAACGGGAATGGTCAATAAAAAATTCCTGCAGACGATGGATCGTCTCGGAGCCGATCAGCGAAAGCGGATCGACGAAGCAGCACCGGTATTTTCGTAAGGACAAGAGGTAACGGCCATCATCTGCATTTATAAAATTCAGACCGTGTCAGGAAAGCCGATAGGGGCGGATCTCGCCCTTACTTGGCTAAGGTCTTACCGAACGAACGAGCACAGGGTGGGAAGTTGATCGCAAACGAGCACGGGCGGGATTCGGAAGTAGTAATACTTCATAGGCAAATGGGAGCGGAATTAATTTGAGTATTCATAATACCCGCTCCCTTTTGATTTAGCGGCCAACGCAATAATAGACAGGAGATCTTATGAACAGCTCTAAAATGACAACCGAAATGGAGAACCTGAAGTCGAAGCTCCGCACGACGTGGACCGCTGGCGATTTCGGGCGGATCGCCGAGACCTATGCTCCGGGCGCCGCTGAATTTGTCGGGCGGCTGGCGATTGAAAAGGGCAGCCGTGTTCTCGACGCCGCATGCGGCACCGGCAATCTCTCGCTGCCGGCGGCACGAGCCGGCGCGAGCGTGACCGGTATTGACCTGGCACCCGGAGCGATCGCTCAGGCCGTTTCAAGTAGCGAGATCGCCGGGCTCGACGCAGAATTCGACATTGGGGACGTTGAGGAATTGCCGTATAAGGACGCAACCTTCGATCTCGTGATGACGATGTTCGGAGCGATGTTCGCGCCGCGCCCAGACGTCACCGCGAGCGAATTGAAACGTGTTACGAAACCTGGCGGACGCATCGCAATGGCCAACTGGACGCCAGAAGGCTTTATCGGGCAGATGTTCAAGGCCACCGGAAAGCACGTGAAACCCGCAGCCGGCATGCCCTCGCCGCTGCTCTGGGGCATTGAGGATGAAGTGGCCGGCCGGTTTGCAGAAGGGATTGTCGATCTGAAGACCGAGCGCCGGACGATCTGGTTCAACCTGCCGATCAGTCCCGTCGAAACGGTCGAATTCTTCCGACTTTATTATGGACCGACGCAAAAGGCGTTTGCATCGCTCGACGATACGGGCCAGCAGGCTCTCCGCGTCGATCTCGAAAACCTCTGGGCCGAGCATAACGAAGCAACAGACGGCTCGACGCGTGTCTCATCCGAGTACCTCGAAGTCCGAGCAATCCGTTCAAAATAAGCGCGGGACTAAGTGAGTTTATCAAGAATGGCTGCCTGAAAGAGCAGCCTTCTTTTTTGATGGGCCTTGGTGAACACAGTGGTACAAGCGGGGACACGCCGGTACGGTGGTGCAAACTGGGACACGCTGGCCGCCCCAAGATTACTTGCCAGCTGCTCGGGCGAGAGTTTTATTTTCGGCAAGTTTGTAAGAGTGAGCTCCAAGGTTGCGGCGCTGCGAACCCTTTCTGCTCCTGTCATACTCTCGGCGGGCGAGCTGGTGCTCTTCGCAGAGGTTGCTCCTGCCATTGAGGGCATTCTTCCTTTTCGAAGGCGCGGCGGGCCGGCCGCACGAGGTGCATCGCCCCTCGCTGCGTAAGCGCTTTTGATGGCTCCGCTGCCGACTGATCGTCATTTGTACGTTTGATAGATAATAACCCAGGATCGAATGCACCGGAAGTCAAAAACCGGCACTCTGGCATATACATCCGTCGATTTAGCCAAAAACTACTATTAGAGTCTCGTTTCCTACTATTTTTCGGTCGTAGCCGGTTTTTGTCAACACCTTGAACCCAAAAAGAAAAAGCCTGTCCGGATATGTCCGGACAGGCACAGGAAGAAACATGTTCTATTGGCAGAGGGCCGTTACGGTTTCTTCGGCGGGTTTTCAGGCTGAATAACCGGAACGACAGTCGTGCTCGGCTTCTGTTCCGAATTCGACGGCGGATTGCCAAGCGGCACTGCCTGCGGCAGTGTGGCCGACGTGATGACACCGGACTGGCCCGGCGCCGTACCGTAGTCAGGCTTGGTTATACGCGGTGTGATAAAGAACAGTATCTCGTTCGTATTTCGCGATACTCCCTTTCGCTTGAAAAGATGACCAAGCAGTGGGATATTCGATACGCCGGGCGTGCGATCCTGGCTTTCACGTTCATCGTCGAACAGAACTCCGCCGACGACGGTCGTTCCGCCGTCCGGCACCACTACCCGTGTCGACATGTTCTGATTGTTGATCGCGGGGCTCGTAGCACCTGAAACGACCGTACTCGTTGAGCTGTTTTCAGCAAGAACGTCGAGAACGACCGTACCGACATCCGTGATCTGCGGGGTAATTTCCAATTTAAGCGGAACATCGACATAAGTCGTCGTGGCAACAACGGCACCACCGGCCGAACCCGGCTGGACGGTCGTGATCGGAATTTGAGTCTTGCTTTCTATTTTGGCCTTCTCATTGTTCAGCGCGGTCACTCTCGGTGTTGCAATTATTTTCGCTTCACCCTTTTGTTCACCGGCTGTGATCAACATATTGATCTGGGCGGTTCCGAAAACGCCCGTCGTCAGACCGATCGCCGTGTTAGCGATCGACGATGAAAGGGAGTTATTGATCGAGCCTACGGGCAGGCTGCCGGGCAGTGTGAGTCTAGGATCAGCGGTTGCACCCGGGAGAGTTCCACCGGCGGCGCCGCTGCCGCGACTTCCAATAACGAGCCCTGAAAGCTGAACTCCGACATCACGGCTGAAATTGCGAGTCGCAACGACGATGCGGGCCTCGATCTCTACCTGTGGCTCAGGCTGATCTAAAACTTTGATAAGAGCGAGAATGCTGTCGACGTTTTGCTGCACATCGGTGATGATCAGAGCGTTTGATCTGTCATCGATCTCGATAGCACCGCGCCGCGACAAACGACGCTGAATGATCGGCAACAAACCGGTTGCTTCGATACCGCCAGTTCCGCCGACCGGACCCGCATACTGCTTAGCCGCATAGGCGTCACCTTCAGGTCCGTACGGCTGGAGAGCTGCATTCGGGTTTGGAGCGAGACCACCGGCGGCCGTTCCGCTCGTCGACTGTGAGCGAGTTGCCGAGCCTTTGGCCCGTGCGTAATTCAAACGTACATATTGCGTAACCAACGGCTGTGTATCCAGGGCCGACTCACGCTGCGCCTGAAGGATCGCTCCCTCTGAGGCGAGTATCTTCGCATCGGCGACTCGGAGGATGTTTCCATTTACCTGAATGCCTAAGCCCTGTGCGCGTAGGATCGAATCAAGCGCATAGTTCCAGGGAACACCGCTGACGTTGACCGTTACAGGAACGTCCTTGACCGAGCTGTCGATAACGAAATTGACACCATACTGCTCGGTGACGTAGTTCAGGATATCTCGGACGTCGGCGTTGACGACCTTGAGATTGATCGGCTCGCCGACAAATCCAGGCTCGCCATACATTTTGCCTTGTTGCTGCGGCGCCACTCTCTGGGCCGCGACAGCAATGGTCAGTGAACTTATGATTGTTAGAGCGATGACCGTTTTACGGGCAAGCACGCTCACGATTTGAAGAGAATTCATGTTTCCTCCGTTAGAAGATAGGTTCCGACTGGGCGCGGAACACCTGTTAATGGTCGTGGGTGACCGGTCCGGTCTTGATCGACCGGAAGATTGAAGAAATTATTTGTTTCGGGCTATCTTGGCGGGCTTTTTGGCCGGCTGTTTGCTGCCCTTCTCAGGCGGAGCCGAAGTCTGGTTGTTCATCTCGTCGAGAGGCGAGACGACTGGCACTTGGACCGTTGGCTTGTTGCTCTGATCCGAGGTTGAATCGGATGACGCAACGGACTGTGTCGATGGAGCCGTTCCCTCGATCTGCTGCCGATCGGTAAATTTCCTCAACGGCATATTCTCTACCGTCGTCAGAAACTTGTCTTTTGCGGTCCTCGAGACTCTGCGGAAGACGAGCTGGTTTTCTTCGACAGCAACTAGTTGACCATCGAAAAATTTCTCACCGGGGTAGATCGTATACGAAAGCTTGATCGGTGTCGCCTCGACCATCGCGGCGTATCCACGGGGCGTGCGGAAAATACCGGTAACGCTCATTTCGCTTAGCGTCAACACGCTCGTAACCTTCGGGATCGGAGCGCCGCTTGCGGCTGCTGCGGCACGCAAACGCTTGTAATAGTCGATGCGTTGCTCGATGGACGGGATGGCGGACCAATTAGTGACCGGGATCGGCTTGCCGTCCTTTCCGACTTTGACGACCTTCGGTCGGGTATAGCCAGGCTTTGTGAACGGATCTCGACCGCTCTGTTGTGCGTCGACGCTCATGAAGAGTCCGCTCGTCAGAAGCAATCCGGCGGCAGTCAGGCTAAGGCCGAGGGTTCGTTTAATCTTCGATGTCTTGATCATGGCTTTAATCTCTCTCGGGGAAATTTCAGATGTATCTGGACGGTTACTTTGCGGCCGGCTGCTGAGCCGCGGGCTGTCCGGCGGCAGGCGGTGTCCCAGGCTTGGCGGGTGCAGCGGGTTTCTGCAGTGTCTCGGGCGTTGCGTAATACGCTGTCAACAAGAATTGAGCGTGCAGGGTCTTCGCAGCCGTTTGCTTATCGATCTGATTAAGCTTGAAGTCCGAAACCGAGACGATTCGCGGCAGCTTGGCCATGCTATCAAAGAATGAACGCAGGTTATTAAAGTTGCTATCGACCTCGACCTCGACCGGCTTGGCCGTCATCGAGTCCTGCTGTTGATCGTCGCGGGGGGAGAATCGCATGACCGTCAGGCGGCTGTCGCGTGCGGTGTCCTGCAGGCCTTGAAGGACGTTGGTGATCTCACGCTGCTCGGGCAGAAGGACCTTGAGCTCGTCGTACTCCTGCTGCTTGCTGGCATACAACGCTCTAAACTCATTGATATGTTCGACAGCGATCTCTGCAGCGTGGTTCTTTGCGGTCAACTGGGCGACTTGCTTATTTAGCTCATCGACCTCGGCTCGGGTCGGGCCAGTGACTTCCCACCAGACGCCGGTATAGATCAAACCGCCGACCGCAACGAGCATCAGAAGCTGGTAATACCATTTAAGATTCTTGATTTTTTCAAACATTGTAGTTACCTTCTGTGGACAAATTCAGTTTTGACCCGCTATTTTGCGGCTGGTTGTGCCGGTTGCTGCGGCTGGGCACCGTTGGCGGGCAACGCGGCATTCGGGCTGGCGCCTCTGGACGGCGTATAAGCACATTTGACCGTAAACTTCACGACGCCTATCTTGCCTGCGTCTGGGTTCGTCGAAGTTGCGACAGCCGTTGCCTGCTGGTTCTGTACCTCTTCCCGCTTGGTCTCGATGCTCAGGTTTGAGAACAATCCGTTCGAAAACTCCAAGCTTCGGCCAAACTGAGTAACCTGCGCCTCGTCCGTCGAGTTGCCTTTGAACTCAAGCTGGTCGCCCTTCTGCTCGACGCTGTCGAGATACAGGCCCGGTACCATTGCGATCCTCTCGCGCATTGCTTCGAGAACGGCGCTAGGTCCACCCTGATTTGCACGCAGCTTCTTGATAGCATCTATGCGGGCATCAATGGCGTCGATCTTGGCCTGGAGGTCCTTCTGCTCGTCGATCACCGACTGAAGCTCGGTTTCACGCTGCTTCTGCGCATCGAGCTCCTTTTGAGCGGCGGTCTTTGCCATCTGTGACGATATAACGTCCCAACCGATCACGGCCGTGGTCAGGAAACCGACGACAAGTGCCAGGATGAGCAGTCTCGAACCCGGGCTGGCGATCTTTTGATCGACGACATCGATCGCGCCGGCCTGTCGTTCGGTTACGGAATGGAGTAAGTTTATCTTGATCATTTCGGTTAGACTCCTCGGATCGCCAGACCCACGGCAACCGCCATTTCGGGCATGATCTCATTAACATATCCGGCATCGAATTTTTTGTTGTCGACGCGGATGTTGCGGAAAGGATTGAGGACCTCGACGGGCAGTTCAAGCCTTGCAGACAGCTCCTGAACGAGGCCCTGCAGCTTTGAACCGCCGCCGGAGATCAATATCTTCTGAACGACAGTGTGGTTGTCGTCAGCGGTCGCTCGGTAAAAGTCGAATGTCTTTTGGATCTCATTGGCAACGATCTCGGTCACGTTGCTCATTAGCGGCTCAATAGATTTCTCTTCGACGCCGGGCATCCCATTGGCGCCGCGCTTGACTGCTTCGGCCTGTTGATAGCTCAAACCTAGCGACCGTTGGAGAACGTCGGTGAACTGGCTGCCGCCGACCGTGATGTCGCGGGTGAACAACGAACGCGTACCCTTGACGATATTCACGTTCATTGTCGACGCGCCGATGTTAAGCAGCGTTACGACATCATTCGGCGCGGGATGATAATTAACTTCGTAGCAATTCTGCAGTGCAAATGTGTCGACATCGATTACGACCGGCTGACGACCTGAAAGCTGTATCGCCTGGCGCATATTGTCGATTCGCTCACGCTTGCAAGCGGCGATCAATACGTGTGTGGCGTCGGAGGATTCCGCCGTGACCTGATAATCAAGGCTGACATCGGCCAGGTCGAAAGGAATGTGCTCTTCGGCGTGCCAATCGATCGATTCTTCCAGCTCTTCGCGGGACATCGGCGGCAGAACGATATTTTTGATAATGACCGAATGTCCGCTCACGCCGGTGACGACGTTCTCGGCGTTGACGCCGTGGTTGACGCAAAGATTGCGGATAACGTCCGAAACGGTATTAAGCTCCATGATCTGGCCGTCAATGATCGTGTCCCCCGGAAGGTTCTCGAATCCGAGATTGACCAGGCTCAGGTTGTCGGCTTTTCCTTCGAGTTCGACCATCTTGATCGAGCTCGAACCGACATCAAGACCGGCGACGCTTTTCTTCTTACCGAACAGCATTTGCTTTTGCTCCTTAATTTATCTATCTGGCGGTATGTCAGTGTGTAGAAGTTTTCGTTGGGGACTTGTCTATAAGACGAGGAGTCTTGGACTTAGAAGAAGTTTGCCACCTTCGATATGAACAGCGAAGATCAGGTTGGAACGCGGCGGGACAACTGAAAGCAGTGCCAAAACTCCTCTCGTAATAGATGTCTTGAACTACCCTTGATTCTGTTAATTTCGAAAACTTTTTCGCACTAGGTGGCGAAGGGTGATTGGACCGGAGAACGGTCGCTACTGAGTGATATTACATTGTTGAACAATTCGTGTCAACATCTTTTTGCAATGTTTAACGCAACCTGAATTGTAATCGGTCAGAATGAAAGCTCAGAGCTGCCGCTATTCTCGGTCTTTTTTCTGTCGTGACCGGGCATTTTCAGCTGTTAGCTGCCAATATCCAACATCGATCCACCGGTCGAATTTCCGGCCGACCTCGCTAAGATGCGCCACCTTCTGAAAGCCAAACTTCTCATGCAGGCGAACACTTGCCTCGTTTGGCAAGGCGATCCCGGCAAGAATAGTGTGAAAGCCTGCATCGAAGACGGCCGGGATGAGCAGCTTGTAAAGGGCGCTCGCAACACCGCGACGCTCGGCAACGGGCCTTATATAGACAGAGACCTCCACGGTCTGAACGTAAGCAGGCCGTGGACGATAATGATGTGCGTAGGCAAAACCAAGAATTTCACGTTCGTTTTCGGCGACCAGATACGGATAACTTTCGTCCAGACATCCGCGAATGCGACGCTCTGTTTCAGCGGGTTCCT
>Ga0105237_10009124_pt1 | contig 10659 bp, 6 predicted proteins | sample KBSC24metaG_FD_81520 | JGI IMG/M metagenome (GOLD analysis project Ga0105237, IMG submission 81520) | Corn rhizosphere microbial communities from Kellogg Biological Station, Michigan, USA - KBS C2-4 metaG | ecosystem: Host-associated > Plants > Roots > Rhizosphere > Soil | place: Michigan, USA... | reverse complement strand
TTCGGGGGTATCCGGAAGCGGGACCGGGGGCTGGATAAAGCGGGCGTCTTCGGTGGGACCAGGCTTCGGGTACTCCCGGTGAGTCTCGAAGAAGCCTACCTCGAAGTACCAGGGTTGGTCGTGCTTCCGTTCGAGAAAGGCAACCGCGGCCGGGGCAACGTCCGCGGCGCCGGTGCTGCGGGTGGCAAGAACTTCGTCATAGCCAATGGGGGCCGGGGTCTTCGCGATGTGCTGGATCCCGGCCAAAGCCGAGATATAGCCATGCGGCCGAAGCGTATGCAAAATGTGCTGGCGATAGTCATGGAGGGAGAAGCCCCGGTGGGCGAGTCCGAGCATGCCGCTGGCGTGGGGTGACTGGCCGGTGAGCAGCGCTGCCCGGCTCGGGCTGCAGGTGGGCGCGGCGCTGAACGCTTTGCGGAACAGAATGCCGCCCTCGGCGAGTTTCTGCAGATGAGGCGCAGGCACGGGCGCGCCGTAGGGCTGCAGATAGCGCCCGCTGTCGTGCGAATGGAGGTAGAGAATGTTCGGCAGACGGCCCGCCGCCGGGGGAGCGGAACTCTGCTGCATCGCATTGGCGGCGGTGGTTCCGGCGAGTCCGGCGAGAAAGGCGCGGCGCTCCATGTCAGGGGTCATCGGCTGCCATTCTATCCCCATCGCGCAGGATATGATGTGGGCATTCCCATGAAGCTTTTCGCTACGCTTTCTGCAACGTTGCTGACCGCTGTTTCTCTGCTGGCGCAGGCTCCGCAAAACAAACCCCTTCCGGCGCCGGGAGTTCCTGTGCCGGAGGCTGACCAGAAGCAACTCCGCGCGGGGCTGGACCGGCTGGGCGCGAAGCTCGAGAGTCTGAAGAATAATCCGCACTATCCCGACGTCCTGATCTTCCATAAGGCCGTGCGGTTCGCTCTGGACGGCAACGAATTCTTCCGTCAGGAACAGATCTTCCGGGCCAAGGAACTGCTGCGTGCCGGTTCGGAGAGAGCGGACGCGCTGGCGCGCGGGGAAGCTCCCTGGACGCGGGCGACGGGCCTGGTGGTCCGAGGATACATTTCGAAGATCGACGGCAGCGTGCAGCCTTACGGACTGGTCGTGCCCCCTACGTTCAGCCCCGATAAGCCGCACAAGTGGCGCGTGGACGCCTGGTTCCACGGCAGGAGCGACACGCTGAACGAAGTGGACTTCCTCTATGACCGGATGCAGAACCCAGGCGAATTCCAGCCGGTGGACACCATTGTGCTGCATCTCTACGGGCGCTACTGCAACGCCAGCAAGTTCGCCGGTGAAGTGGATTTCTTTGAAGCGCTGGATGACGTGAAGAAGCACTTCAACGTGGATGAGAACCGTATTCTGGTGCGGGGCTTCAGCATGGGCGGCGCTTCGGTGTGGCACATCGCGGCACATCACGCTACGGACTTCGCGGCGGCGGCGCCCGGCGCGGGCTTTGCCGAGACGCTGGAATATCAGAAAAACGCCAAATACACGCCCACCTGGTGGGAAGCGAAGCTTTACCACCTCACAAACGCCACGGACTATGCGGCAAACTTCTTCGAACTGCCGATAGTGGCTTATAACGGTGACCAGGATCCGCAGCGTCAGGCGGCGGACATCATGGCCCGCAATATGGAAGAAGAAGGAATGACGCTATCGCGCGTGTGGGGGCAGAACATCGGTCATGCGTATACGCCCGCCGCGAAGGTGCAACTGTCGCAGATGATCGACGCCATTGCCGCCAAGGGTCGAAATCCATGGCCCCGGCAGATTCGTTTCACCACCTGGACGCTGCAGTACAACCGGATGCGCTGGGTGGTGGTGGACGGGCTGGAGAAGCACTGGGAAAGGGCGCGCGTGGACGCGGAAGTTTCCGGCGACCACATCGTAAAGGCGAAGACCTCCAATGTGTCGGCAATCAGTTTCGAACTGGGTACCGCTGCGAGTCTGCTGAGCCCGGCATCGAAAGTGACAGTAGAGATGGATGGTCAGGCCCTGAGCTTGCCGGGAGCGCTGACGGATGGGTCGTGGACCGCGCATTTCCGGAAGACCAACGGCAGGTGGGCCGTGATCGCCCAGAACGGCAACGGGGATGACGGGAAGGAACTCCATAAGCAGCACGGCCTGCAGGGTCCGATAGACGATGCCTTCATGAGCAGTTTCGTGATGGTGCGCCCGACCGGGACCCCGTTCAGCGACACGGCCGGTAAATGGGCGAAATCGGAACAGGAGAGAGCTGTCCGGCAATGGCGCGGATTATTCCGCGGGGACACGCCCGTGAAGGATGACACGGCGATCACTGACGCCGATATCGCCAACAGCAATCTGGTTCTCTGGGGAGATCCGGGGAGTAACAAAGTTCTGGCGCGGATCGTGGACAAGTTGCCGATCCGGTGGACCGCTGAGAGCTTAATGCTGGGGGACAGGCGTTTTCCCGCCGCTACGACCGCGCCCGTTATGATCTATCCGAATCCGCTCAACCCGAAGAAGTATGTGGTGATCAACAGCGGCTTTACTTTCCGCGAATCGGCGAACGGCAGTAACTCCTGGCAGGTGGCGGAGCTGCCCGACTACGCTGTAGTGGACCTCACAACGCCGCCCGACGCGCGGTGGCCCGGGAAGATCGCGGCGGCGGGATTCTTCGGGGAAAAGTGGGAATTACTCCCAAACGAAGGTAAGTAATTTCTGATGCGGGTTATAATAGGGGCTGTTCGCGCCGTTCTTTCTAAGGCGCGCATGGCTTGACCGACCGTATTTTTCTGGTCATTTCGAACGTGCTCGTGCGGATGAATTCTCTCAGGTAAACCCATCTGGTAAATCGATGATCAGCCCCGCACGGCCCCTCACGGTGAGGCCCCGCAGACTTTCTCGCGAGCCTCTTCCAGCTCAGAATCCCGTCATTTCTTTCCCGCAGCGGGAAGCGTCCCCTGCCGGACTGCAGGCGGCGAGCTTCGTACTGCTCTGCCTCTACATCATTTCCAATCTGGCAAATGACTGGTCTTTGCGCCTGTTGGGTGGGCGCGCTTTTCTGTCCCTGATTGCCGGCATCCTGCTTCCTATTGCCTGTCTAGCCAGTGGTTCCGTGCTGCGGGGCTTCAAGCACAAGACCGGCAAATGGTGGCTGATGCTTCTGGTCTGGGCGGTTGTTTGTATTCCGTTCAGCAGCTGGCCAGGAGGGTCGCTCGATACGGTCAAAGAATTCGCTACCAAGAATGCGCCGATCTTCTTTTACGCCACTGCGAGCATCATTACCGTGAAGCAGTGCCGGACGTTGTTCTATGTGAACGCCTTTGGTGGATTACTGGTGATCCTCGCGAGCATTGCGTTCGGCGATTCCAGTACCGGGCGGCTGCTGATCCCCGGCAGTATCTTCTTCGACAATTCAAACGATCTCGCGCTGCAGCTGATCATCAGCGCCGCGTTCATTGCCTTCATGCTGTTCTCGCGAAACAAACTGGTGCAGCTGACCGGGGCGGTGCTGTTCGGCCTGGCGCTGCTGTACTCGCTGAAAACAGCCTCACGGGCGAACCTGATCAGCTTCGCGGTTTGCTTTCTCGCCGCTGTGATTGTTTCGAGGCAACGCGGCAAACTGCTGGGCGCGGGAATTGTCCTCGCGGTTCTGGCCGGCATTTCGATTCCTTCCAGTCAGTGGAGCCGGATGGTGTATGTCGTCTCGGATGCCGGGAGCCGGTCGGCGGAAGAGATCGATGCGGATGGCGATCTGGGTTCGCAGCACGAGCGCACGGAGCTTTTCCAGCGCAGTCTGGTGGAAACCGCCAAGCACCCGATTTTCGGGATTGGGCCGGGTCAGTTTGCCAATCGGATGTGGGCGGAAGCGAAGGCACGCGGCGAGCGCGGGCTTTCTCTCGGCACGCACAATACCTATACGCAGGTTTCGAGCGAGATGGGAATTCCTGCCCTGATCTTCTATCTGGGAATTCTGTTTGGCTCCCTCAACATGAGCCGGCGCCTATATAAGCAGACAGCGGATATGCCGGAGATGCAGGATGTCTCGCAGATGGCATTCTGTCTTTTCCTCGCGACCCTTGCTTACGCGTCGAGCACCGTGTTCCACCATGTCGCTTATGGGCGGCAGCTTCCGATACTCTCCGGCATGGCTGTGGCGCTGTCGATGGCGGCTTCGGAAAAGATGAAAAACCTGCAGGCGCAGCCTATGGCAAATCCGAATCGTTACGGCTTTCGTCAGCCCTGAGCGGTGACCAGGAAGCAACGCTCAGTCGAACTGACCTCCACCGCGGTAAATCCGGACTTCTCCAGCAGCCTTTTCATTCCGGATGGGGTTTGCCAGGTTTCGCACTTCCCGAAAAGCGACATCTGCCGCAGCGTGAAGTGCAGCAGCACTCCATTCAGCGCAACGTACCCAAGATGCAGCCACCCTTTCCAGTTTTTGGGCTCTTTCGCCTGATGGATCAGCATGGAAAAGGGGTGCAGCGTCAGCCAGAGCCTTCCGCCGGGGCGAAGGACGCGCCTCATCTCACGGGCTGCGACCGGGAGATTCGTGTAAGCCAGCGCCACTCGCGAGACGATCATGTCGAACTCGTCATCGGCGAACGGCAGGCTCTCCGCGAATGCCTTATCGAGAACCATGCGCTGTGACCACTTCCGGCCGAGTGAGAGTGCGCGCTCGTCCACGTCGATCCCGTAGCCCCACGTGGGGCAATCGCGGCGGCTGCAACTGACGCAGAGTCCGCCTTCTCCGGGCTCACGATAGGCGCACGCCGCAATCAAAGTCTGACCCGCGCCACACCCAATATCGAGGACCTTATCTCCGATGACAATGGGTGGCAGAGAGTGGGCGGGATTCGAAGGGTCCAGACCGACTCTGAGCTCAGCAAGATGGTAGCTGTCGCCCGGCGCGGAGACAAAACCAGCCGCGCTCCGGGTCAGATCTTCAGGGCTCAACAGATCCTTTCAAAAGGGGGCGTGAACATGGGTGTAATCATCCACCTGAGCTGCTTTGGCCTGTGACGTCTGTGGTTTAGAAAACCTTAAAACGCTACACTGGTAAAGACGCGCATTTCTCAGTTTAATCTATGTGTGGAATTGCAGGGTTCTTCCTTCTGCAGCAACGTGCGGAAGAAGCACAGGTTCACGCTATGTGCGCCGAAATCGTTCATCGCGGGCCGGATGACGAGGGTATTTACACGGATGGCGGCTGCGGCATTGGCATGCGCCGCCTCAGCATCATCGACCTGAACACGGGACATCAGCCCATATCGAATGAGGATGGAACCGTTTGGGTCGTCTTCAACGGGGAAATCTATAATTACCGCGAACTCCGCGACCATCTGATTGGTCGAGGGCACCGCTTCGCCACCAGCTCCGATACTGAGGCTTTGGTTCACCTTTACGAGGAGTATGGCGCGGAAGGCATTTCCCGATTGCGCGGCATGTTCGCCTACGCCATCTGGGATTCGAAAAAGAAATCCATTCTGCTGGCGCGCGATCGTTTCGGGAAAAAGCCGCTGCATTATTCCGTCACGAGCGAAGGGCTGTTTTTCGGCAGTGAGCTGAAGTGTCTGCGAGTCGCGGGCGTGCCGCTCAGTCTCGACACGGAATCCCTGAAGCTCTATCTGCAATTTACCTGGGTGCCCGATCCGCGCAGTATTTTCGAGGGCGTCAAAAAGGTGTTGCCTGGCGGCTGGCTGGAGTATTCCGCGGACGGCTCCGTTCGGGAAGGGCGTTACTGGACTCTGCCGGCGCCTGCTCAGGAAGCGCCTGCCGGATGGACCGAACGCCAGGCTCAGGAAGAGTTGCGGGAGATCTTCGACGAGTCTGTCCGGTTACGAATGATGGCGGATGTTCCGCTCGGCGCGTTTCTGAGCGGTGGCATTGACTCGAGCGCCGTGGTTGCGTCCATGGCCATGCAGTCGCCGGACCGGATCAAGACATTTTCGGTCGGCTTCGAAGAGGTCTCACACAGTGAACTGCCCTACGCCAAGGCTGTGGCGGACCGCTATGGGACGGAGCACCACACGCTCATGGTCCGTCCCGATTCAGTCGATCTGATCGGCACCCTGGTGAAGCATTTCGACGAGCCGTTCGGCGACTCCTCCGCGATCCCCACTTACCTGGTTTCGAAGTTCGCGGCAGAGCACGTTAAGGTGATTCTGAGCGGCGATGGAGGGGATGAACTCTTCGCGGGGTACGACAGTTTTTTTGCGGTGGAGCGCCTGAAGCGATGGGACAGTCTGCCGATGCCGGTGCGTGCGGGCTTCCGCTGGATATCAGGTCAGCTGCCGTACTCTGCTTATGGCAAGAACTTTCTGCACGGGATCGGTCGAAAGACGGAGCTGGAGAGATACTTCGAGTTCACCTACGTGCCTTATCCGCTGAGCCGTTCCCTGCTGCGTCCAAAGTGGCTGATGAAGATGGACGAAGCCGACATCCGAAACTCTTTCCATGACAACCTATTGCCCGAAGGCACGGACGTTCTGACCCAGGCTCTGTATTTTGAAGCGACCGCGAAGCTGACCGGCGATATGCTCGTCAAGGTGGACCGCATGTCGATGGCTGCCTCTCTCGAAGTAAGGTGTCCACTGCTCGACAGCCGTTTGGCCGAGTTCGCCGCGCGTATCCCACACTCATGGAAGATGAGGGGCGGACAAGGCAAAGCCTGCTTCCTCGATGCCATGCGCGATCGACTGCCGGATGCCGTCTGGAACCGTCCGAAGCAGGGCTTCAGCGTGCCCCTGTCGAAGTGGTTCCGCGGACCATTGCGCTCGCTGCTCTGGGATCATCTGACCGGCCCGGACTTTGTGGCGAGGGATCTGGTTTCTCCTGCTTTTGTGGAGAAGCTACTGCTGGAGCATGACTCCGGGCGGCGGGATAACAAGAGCTGGCTGTGGCGCTTGCTGATGCTCGAAATGTGGTTTCGCCAGTGGCAGGGAGCAAGCGCGGTTTCCGGGAGCGCAAGCCGTTGACTACTGACATCCCTACTCCCGCGGCAAAGCCCCGCACCTTTCTGAACAGCGTTCTCTGGAACTGGCTGGGCGTATCCGCTTCCATCATTTCAGCGTTCGTCCTGTCCCCGTACATCATTCGTAAACTGGGCGACGGGAACTACGGATTATGGGCCTTGACCACTTCGCTGGTCGAGTATTACTGGCTGCTCGATTTCGGGCTACGTTCGGCAACTTTTCAGTACACCGCTACATATAACGCGACCGGGCAGACAGAGAAGATCAACGAGGTCATCAACACCAACCTTGCTTACTCTCTGTTGCTCCTGCCGCTGATCGTGGGCGGCGCTTGGTTCGGCGCCCCTCACCTCGCCCACTTCATGCACATCGATCACCCACTGTTCACGAAGCTCATTCTCATTGTGATCGTCTCCTGGGGAGTAACGGCGCTGCTGAGCGTGTTCTCCACAACCATGGAAGGCGTGCAGCGGTTCGATATTACGAATCAGGCGACGGTGCTCAGTATTGCGCTGCGAAGTCTGGGTACGGCGCTGCTGCTGATGGCTGGCTACGGCGTGCTGGCGATGGCGTGGATCGGCATGGCCGCGCAGATTTTCATGCACCTGCTCAGCTACTGGCGGGCCAGACGTGTGTTTCCGTTCATGAAGTTCTCGCCACGCTATTGCAGCTTCGCCATGTTTAAAGAGATGATCCGGTACGGGGCGCACAGCGTGGTTTCCTCGATGTCACAACGGATTCTGAGCCAGAGCCCGCCTCTGTTGATCGGCTACATGCTGCCCACGCGTTTCGTCGGCTACTATACGGCTCCGATGCGGCTGCTGGACTACACAGCGGTAACGGTGATGCGCTTTGGTACTGTGGCAAACGGCAAGGCCGCTGCCCTGGCTGGCACTGGACGGAAAAGCGAGGTCTTTGCGCTGGCCGTGATGGTGAATCAATACAGTCTCGCGCTGTTCCTGCCCTTCTCGATTTTCCTGCTTGTGTACGGGCCGCAGCTGATGTCGGTCTGGATCACCCCGGCATTTGCAAAGGAAGCCTCCGGAGTTCTGGTCGCCCTGGTCGCGGGCATCACTCTGGGGAATGCGGCGCAGTTCAGTTCCAATTCCATTCTGTTCGGCATTGGTAAGCACCAGCGGCTGGCTCGTGCGCTGCTCGTCGAAGCCGCCGTCACCACCATCGGAATGGCGATTGTGCTGCCCCGCTTTGGCCTCACCGCCGCCGCGATCGTGGGCTCTGTGGCAATGGTCCTGAATCGCGCGCTCTTCACGCCGTGGTTGCTGACCAAAGAACTGAATGCCAGCTATTTCCGGTTTCTCGCCGGGGTCAATCGCCCTCTCGTGGCGGTCATCCCCGTCGCGATCGTGCTGGTGCTGTTAAAACGCGTGCTGCCCGGGAACAACTGGCCACAGCTGTTTCTGGCGGGTGCAGTCACGGTGCTGGCTTACCTTCCCTTCGCCTACACTTTCATCCTGGATGAGCATAAAAAGCTGATTGTTCCGACTGTGCGGCGCCTGACGCAGCGAATCGGCCTGACCCGTCCGGAGCCCCAGTTGCCGTGATGCGAGCCAATATCTGGTCTGTTATGATCATCGCCTTGAGAGCTTGCGGGGGAAGATGATTTCGGCCACTGAAGCACCGATGGCGACCTCCGTTTCTTCCACCGTTGGGGAAGTGCCGGCAGAGCGGCGGCTGTACTTCGTAATGCTCTGGGCGATGATCGTCAGCCTGATTCTGCCCATCTGGACCGTCACGATCGTGCCGTGGGCGGATCTGGGGGATCATCTGGCGCGCTCGTTCATCATCAGCAATTACCAGAGCGTGCAGCAGTTCCAGCGGTATTTTGAGGTCACCCCGCAACCGCTTCCCAACCTGGCAATCGACGTTATTCTGACGCCGATGCTGGGCTTCCTGGCGCCCTTGACCGCCGTCCGGGTCTTCGCCAGCCTTTCGGTTCTGATTTTCGCGGCGGGTTGTCACGTCTTCGGTAAAGCGATGCACGGCTGTCCGTCATGGCTCGCTCTGCCAGCGCTGTTTCTCTTCTATAATTCGCTGCTGCTGTACGGCTTCGTGAACTACATGTGGGGCATTGCGCTGTTCCTGCTGACTGCGGCGGTGTGGCTGGCCTTTGAAAAGAAGCCCACCTTCGGAAACGGAGCCCTGGCTACGCTTCTCGCAACAGCGACTTATTTTGCGCATCTCTCCGGCTTCTTCTTCCTCTGTGTTTTCGTCGGGATTTTCACCGCGCTGAACCTTTTCGCGAGCCGCAGGCTGAAGCTCTGGCACGTGCTGGCCTTCGTCCCGCTGGTGCCCGCCCTGCTTGCCTTTATCAGCCCCAAGCACAATAAAGGGGACACCAGCCTGGTCCTCTGGGCGACGCCCCGTGAGAAGTTACTGCACATGTGGGTTCTGTTCTCGGGCTACTCCACTCTGATGGACGCGGTCACCCTGGTGGGAATGCTGGCAGTAGGCGCACTCGTGTTCCGGTATGGGAAGCCGCGGATGGAACGCCGTCCTCTGATACTCTCAATCGCGCTGCTGCTCGGTTTTCTGCTCTTCCCCACCTTCATGCAAACGGGCAGCGATGCCGATACAAGATTTCTGCTCCCCTTCGCTTTGACGGCAGTCCTGGGCGTCAGCTTCACGATGCCGCGCCAGGCGGGACGCATCACTTTCGCGGTCCTGCTCTGCCTGATGATGACGCGAGTTACCCTCATGACGTGGTACTGGCAGCGTGCCGACCGAATCTCGGTTGAACAGCTTGCCCTGCTCGACCATATGAAGGACGGCGCAGTCGTTTACCCGATGATCTTCCTGCCTCACGAGCGAACCGCCTCTAAAACGCGGCAGCAGCTCATGCATCTCGCAGGCTATGCGACGGTAGACCGGCATGCGATTTCCGGCAATACCTTTGCTGTCGCCGGACAGCAACTGATCAGCAGGCGCAGACCGCTCTGGTACAACTTCGTCGCTTTGGAAACGCCGGTAGAAAGAATTGACTGGAAATCCGTATTGTCCGAATACGACTATGTCTGGGCCTATAACCCCCCGCCCGCCTTCGATGCGCTTCTCAACTCAACGAGCGACTCTCTGGAACGGGCTGGCTCCGGCCACCTTTACCACCTGAATCACAACCCGCCCGGCGCTCTCGGCACGCCTTCCCAATGATCGAACTCTCTATCGTCATCCCTACCTTCAACGAGTCCGCCAACGTCGAACCCCTGCTCGATGCTCTCGATCACGCGATGGGGGATATTCGCTGGGAAGCGGTTTTCGTCGATGACGATTCGCTCGACGATACGGCAGGCAAAATCCGTCAGATCGCACGGCGTCGGGATAACGTCCGGGTTTTGCAACGAATCCGGAGGCGTGGCCTTTCTTCCGCTTGCATAGAAGGCATGCTGGCCACCGCCGCGCCTTATATCGCCGTGATGGACGCAGATCTGCAACACGACGAGAAGCAGCTTCCGGCAATGCTGCAGAAGCTCAAAAGTGGGGATCTGGATGTGGTGGTTGCCAGCCGCAACGTGGAGGGTGGCAGCGTGGGTGACTTTGCCTGGCATCGCCGCCTGTTGAGCGACATTGGCAGGAAGCTCTGCCATTTCGTCTGCAAGTGCCCGGTCAACGATCCCATGAGCGGCTTCTTCATCCTGCGCCGGGAATTCTTCGAAGAGGTGGATCACTCGCTTTCCGCGATCAGCTTCAAGATTCTGGTGGATCTGCTGGCCTC
>Ga0105237_10009123_pt1 | contig 10659 bp, 7 predicted proteins | sample KBSC24metaG_FD_81520 | JGI IMG/M metagenome (GOLD analysis project Ga0105237, IMG submission 81520) | Corn rhizosphere microbial communities from Kellogg Biological Station, Michigan, USA - KBS C2-4 metaG | ecosystem: Host-associated > Plants > Roots > Rhizosphere > Soil | place: Michigan, USA... | reverse complement strand
TGCGCGTAGACCATGTGGCCGGACTCGTAATAATGATATTCGATATTCTGCTGCAGATTGGCCGGGATCGGCAGGTGGTGCATCTCGTACCAGCCCTGATAATAAGGGGTGGCGAGATCGTAATAGCCGCCCGCCGACATCACCTTGAGCTGCGGGTTGTATTTCATCGCGGTGGCGAGATCGGGCAGCACCGAGGAGCCGACCATCTTGAGCGCCGGCTGGCCGGGCGCGGCGTGGCTCCAGTCCCACGGCCCGAACACGTCGATGCTGGGCTTGAACACCTCGTCCTGCCCGAAATGCAGGTCCTTGCGGACATAGGCGTTGAAGGCGCTGATATAGGCGGAGCTCAACGCCGCCGATTGCGGATCGTAATCGGCATCCTTGGACAGCGGGTCCATGTCGGCGCCGGAGAAGCGGGTATCGAGGCGGCCGGTGGTCAGTCCGTTCGCGTCCTGCAACTGCTTGGAGAAAGTCGGCCCGTCGATCCGCAGGTCCGCCTTGAGGATGTAGGCGGCGGGAAGCCCGGTATAACCCGCCATCTTATCGGCGATCCGCTGCTTGAACGCGGGATCGATCTCGTTGCCCTGCGCCAACGCGGACGCATAATCGGTGGAGGCGAAATGCTCGACCTCCTTGAGGAACGGCTGGAGCGCCGGCGGGCGGCCGCCGGCCACGCGATTGTGATACCAGGCGCTCGCCGCCATGGTCGGCAACTGGGTGACATAGCCCTCGACATTGCCGGGATTGGCGCCCTGCAGGCCGGCGAACAGGCTGAAATCGAGGATCTGCGACAGCAGGATCACGCCGTTGAAATCGATATTGTCGTCGGTCGTGAGATCGTTGATCAGCACCGCCGAGCGCGGCGTGCCATAGCTTTCGCCGAACAGATATTTGGGCGAGTTCCAGCGGCCATATTTGCTGAGGAAACCCTTGATGAACTGGTCGAAGGCATAAGCGTCGGCATCGATGCCGAAGAAGGCCTTCTCCTTGTCCTTGCCCGCGATGCGGCTGAATCCGGTGCCCGGGGCATCGATGAACACCAGATCGGAGACGTCGAGCAGGCTGTGCTCGTTATTGACCAGCGCATAGGGCGCGGCGGGCGTGTGGCTGTGGTCCGCCGTCACCACCCGCTTCGGGCCGAAGGCGCCCATGTGCAGCCACACGGTCGAAGAGCCGGGGCCGCCATTGTAGAGGAAGGTGATCGGCCGGTCGGCGGACGGCGCGCCCTTGGCGAAGTAAGCGGTATAGAACATCGAGGCCTCGGCCTTGGCATTCTTCCTGTCGCCGAGATCGCTGCTCGATTCCTCGCGCCAGGCGGCATCGTCCCAGCCCTTGGGATGCACGATGATCGTGCCCGCCACCGCATGGTAGGCGATGGTCCGCCCGCCGACCGTCACGCTGCCTTCGCTGTCCGCGCTTTCCGGCGTGAACAGCACGCCCCTGTCCGGCGCGGCGGTGGCGGAGGCATCGGCCTTCTTCTCGGTCTTGTCGGAGGGCGCCTTGGTCTCGGCGGCGTGGGCCGCACCGAAAGCGAAGGAGGCGATGGCGGCGAGCAGCAGGCTTTTGCGGATCATGGATGCCCCTATGGTGTTCGATTTGTGCAACACACTAGGGCGCTCCGCACGCAAAGGGAAGCGGCTGGATTGCCAGCCGAAACGACCGGACATAGGCTTCCCGCATCAACAGGGAGGCGGGTATGCGTACAGGAATGATCGCGCTTTCGGCGCTGGCTTTCGGTCTTGCGGCAAGGGCGCTCGCCCAGGCCCCCTCTCCCACCCCCGGCGATCCCTATATCTGGCTGGAGGACAAGGACGGAGCCCGCTCGATGCAATGGGTGGAGGCGGAGAATGCCGCCAGCCTGCCGCGCCTGGAGAAGGACCCGCGCTACGCGGGCTTCTACAAGGATGCCTACGCGATCGCGGCGGCGACCGATCGCATCCCCTATCCGCAGCTCGTGAACGGCCGCGTGCTCAATTTCTGGCGCGACGACGCGCATCCGCATGGCCTGCTCCGCTGGACCACCAGCAGCGACTACGGAACGGCCAGCCCGCGCTGGACGACGCTGCTCGACCTCGACGCGCTCGGCAAGGCCGAGGGCAAGACCTGGGTGTGGAAAGGCTATACCTGCCTCGAGCCCGAGGAGCGGCTCTGCCTGGTCGCGCTGTCGGAGGGCGGCGAGGATGCCGTCACCTACCGCGAATTCGATCTCCAGACCGGGCAGCTCGTGAAGGACGGCTTCCTGCTGCCCAAGTCCAAGCAGGAGGTTTCCTGGGTGGACAAGGACACGCTGCTCGTGTCGCGCGACTGGGGGCCGGGCACGATGACGGCGTCCGGCTATCCCTTCGTCGTCAAGACGGTGAAGCGCGGCCAGCCGCTCGACCGGGCGAAGGAGGTCTACCGCGGCGATGCCGGCGACCAGACCGGCACCACGCCCTTCGTGCTGACCGACGGCCAAGGCCGCACGGTTTCGCTGATCCAGCGCGGCACCACCTTCTTCGGGCATGATACGCTGGCGATCACGCCGAAGGGCGTGGTCAAGCTGCCGATCCCGGAGAAAGCCAATATCTCGCAGCTGGTGAACGGCCGGCTCGTCATCCAGCTGAGCGAGGACTGGGCGACCGGCGGCAGGACCATTCCCGCCGGCTCGCTCGTCTCGGCGGATTATCGCCAGCTGACCGGCGCCCCGATCACCCCGATGCTGATCTTCCAGCCCGGTCCGCGCCAGTCGGTCAACGACGTCACCGGCACACGGACTCGCCTGGTCGCGACGATCCTCGACAATGTGCGCGGACGCGCGATGATCTTCACGCCATCCGCGACGGGCTGGACGTCGCAATCGATTCCGTTGCCGGACAATGCGGCGATCAGCGCCGTCACATCGACCTTCCGGAGCGAGGACGCCTATCTCGAGGTCACCGGCTTCCTGGCGCCGACCACGCTCTGGTCGCTCGACGCGGCGACGGCCAGGGCCGCGCAGGTGAAGGCATTGCCGGCCCGCTTCGACGGATCGCGGGACGTGGTGGAGCAGTTCGAGGCGACGTCCACCGACGGCACGAAGATTCCCTATTTCATCGTCCATCGGAAGGACGTTCCGCTGGACGGTTCGACGCCGACGATCATGACCGCCTATGGCGGCTTCGAAGTCTCCTCGACGCCTTATTACTCCGGCTCGGCGGGCAAGCTCTGGCTGGAGCGCGGCGGCAGCTACGTGCTCGCCAACATCCGTGGCGGCGGCGAGTTCGGGCCGGCCTGGCACGAAGCCGGCCGCAAGACCAGGCGCCAGATCATCTATGACGATTTCGCCAGCGTCGCGAAGGACATCTTCGCCCGCAAGCTCTCCTCGCCGGAGAAGTTCGGCATTATCGGCGGATCGAATGGCGGCCTGCTGATGGGCGTCGAGTTCAACCAGCATCCCGATCTGTGGAAGGCGGTGGTGATCGAGGTGCCGCTGCTCGACATGCTGCGCTACGAGAAGATCCAGGCCGGCGCATCCTGGGTGGACGAATATGGCTCGGTCTCGGTGCCGGCCGAGAAGGCTTTCCTGGAGACCATCTCGCCCTACCAGAATCTGAGGAAGGGCGTGGCCTATCCCGAGCCATTCATCGTCACCACCACGAAGGATGATCGCGTCGGCCCGCAGCACGCGCGCAAGTTCGCGGCGCGGATGAAGGATTATGGCCTCCCTTATCTCTATTACGAGGATACGGCGGGCGGCCATTCGGCGGACGCGGACATCGCGCAGGGCGCGCGGCTGCAGGCGCTCAACTACACCTATTTCAGCCAGAAGCTGATGGGATCCGCTGTCACAGGAGCGAAATGATCGGAGCCTAGCGTAGCAGCCATGGACCGCTATCAATCGGACCTTGACCGGATCAAGGAAGAGCTCGCCGACAGCTTCGACGAGGAGCTGGAGATGGAATTGGACGAAGCCCGTCTCGACGGGCTTCTGGAAGAGGTTCCGGGCGAACGCCATACGCTCGACCGGCGGGTCTATTTCCGCGAGCTGTTCCGGCTCCAGCACGAGCTGGTGCGGCTGCAGGACTGGGTGCAGACCCAGGGCCTGAAGGTCGTGATCCTGTTCGAGGGTCGCGACAGCGCCGGCAAGGGCGGCGTGATCAAGCGCATCACCCAGCGGCTCAACCCCCGCGTCTGCCGCGTCGCGGCCCTTCCCGCGCCCAACGAGCGCGAGCGCACCCAATGGTATTTCCAGCGCTACGTCGCGCATCTGCCGGCCGCCGGCGAGATCGTGCTGTTCGATCGCAGCTGGTACAACCGCGCCGGCGTCGAGCGCGTGATGGGCTTCTGCACCGAGGAGCAGGTGGAGGAATTCTACCGCTCCGTTCCCGAATTCGAGCGGATGCTGATCCGCTCCGGCATCATCCTGCTGAAATACTGGTTCTCGATCACCGATGACGAGCAGCAGTTCCGCTTCTCGATGCGCATCCAGGATCCGCTGAAGCAGTGGAAGCTGTCCCCGATGGACGTCGAGAGCCGGCGCCGCTGGGAGGATTATACCCGCGCCAAGGAAGCGATGCTGGAACATACCCACATCCCCGAGGCGCCCTGGTGGGTCGTGGAAGCGGTCGACAAGAAGAAGGCGCGGCTGAACTGCATCAGCCACCTGCTTTCGCAAATCCCCTACGGTGAGGTGGAGCGGTCCGAGATCGTCCTGCCGGATCGCGTGCGGCACGAGGATTATCACCGCCATCCGGTGCCGCGCGACATGTACGTGCCGGAACAGTTCTGAGGGTTGATCCCCCCTCCTTCGGGAGGGGGGCGTTGCTTGGCTAGCGACCTTGAGCGTCCCGTCATCCTGACGAAGGTCAGGATCCATTCGATGCAGCGATGATGGCTTGGCGGCGCACTGATGCTGCGTCATTTCAAAATGAAAAATGCTGCGCGAATGGATCCCGGCCCCCACCGGGATGACGACTCCATCCTACTTGCCCTTGAAGCAGGTGCCTTTTGAATAAGGCGCGTCACTTTGTCTTGCGATACGCCGCCAGCGCTCGCTCGCGGGCTTCCTTGTGGCCGATCAGCTTCTCCGGATAGGCATCCGGCCGGCATCCGGCATCCTCGGGGTCATGAATCGCATCGTCCGGGACGTCGCGCAGTTCCAGCACCCATTCCCGGATATAATCCGCCGCATCGAATTTCGCGCTCTGGCTGAGCGGCGCCATGATGCGGGGAAACATGTTGGAATCCACCCCGGTGCCCGCCGTCCACTGCCAGTTGACGCCGTTGTTGCCGTAATCGGCATCGACGAGGCAGTCCCAGAACCAGCGCTCGCCTTCGCGCCAGTCGATCAGCAGATGCTTGATCAGGAAGCTGGCCGCGATCATCCGCACCCGGTTGTGCATCCAGCCCGTCGCCCAGAGCTGGCGCATCCCGGCGTCGACGATCGGATAGCCGGTCCGGCCTCTTTGCCATGCGCGCAAATCGGCCCTGGCGGCCTTGCCCCCGCGCCAGGGCATCGCCCTGAACTGCTCGCGGCTGCTCTGGCGGCCGATATCGGGATATTGGAGCAGGATGCCCTGCGCATAGTCGCGCCAGCCGATCTCGCCGAGAAACGTCCGCACCGATCCGCCTTGGCCCGCAACCCGGTGCCAGATCTGTCGCGGCGTGATCTCCCCGAAATGCAGATGCGGCGACAGGCGCGACGTGCCTTCCAACGATGGCAGGTTGCGCGTGGCCTCATAATCGGCCGCCTCGCCGACGAACTGGTCGAGCCGCTTGTGTGCGCCCTCCTCACCCGGCTCCCAATCGGAGAAGCCGGTCGTCCAGTCGGGCTTGGCCGGCAGCAAGCTCCATGATCCCAGCCTTTCGGTGGCCGGCCATTGCGAAGGAGCCGGGATCTTGGCCGGGGCGCGGATCGGATCGTCCGGCGGCATATGGTGCGAGAGCGCTCGCCAGAAGGGGGTGTAGATCTTGAACGGCTTGCCCGCCCCGGTGGTGATCGAGCCCGGCGGCGCGAGCTGGTTGCCATCATGCAAGCAGAGGTCGACCGCCTCGGCCAGTGCCTTTTCCGCCTTGATCCACCAGGGCTCGTAGTGTCGAATGGCGTGAACCGCCCCCGCGCCGGCATCTTCCACCAACGCCGCCAGCACCTCCGCCGCCTTGCCACGGCGAAGAATCAACCGCGATCCCTTGGCGCGCAACGCTTGGCCCAAGGCCGTCAGGCTGTGATGCAACCACCAACGCGAGGCACCGCCCATCGCGTGATCGCCGGGGCCGTCATCGTCCAGCACATAGACCGGGATGACCGGCCCGTCATCGCACGCCGCAACGAGCGCCGGCTGATCCGACAGGCGAAGATCCTGCCGGAACCAGAGAAGGACGGGAGCGGCCATGCCACCCCTACGCCTTCACTCCGCCCGCGGTTCCTTGTCGACCATCCAGGTCTGGCCCTTTCCGATCAGCTTCTGCAGGTCGGCCGCCTTGCCCTCGGAGGCCTTGGCATTCTGCTCGACCACCGCGCTCTCGAAGGTCGGCGCGGGACTGTTGTAGATCGTGCCGAGCGCCACCGGATAGGCACCGAACGGCATTTCGACGAGCATATGGGCGATGCCGCGATTGGTCTCGTCATGGACGATCACGCCGGCCGCCTGCCAGTCGCCATCGGTGACATCGACCACCTTGAGCGTCAGCGCATTGACGTCGAGCGTCAGGCCCCTGGTGCCGCCGTCGAACAGCATGGGCTTGCCATTCTCCAGCCACAACTGCTTGGCGCCCGCCTGCGCCTTCTCGGTGAAGGGGGCGAACACGTCGTCATTGTAGACGATACAATTCTGGTAAATCTCGACGAAGCTCGCGCCCTTGTGGGCGTGCGCAGCCTTGAGGACGGTGGGCAGATTCTTGTGCACGTCGATGCCGCGGGCCACGAACCGCGCACCCGAGCCGAGCGCGAAGGCGCAAGGATTGGCCGGACGGTCGACCGAGCCGAACGGCGTTGAGGGCGAGCGCGTGCCAACGCGGCTGGTCGGCGAATATTGGCCTTTCGTAAGGCCATAGATCTCGTTGTTGAACAGCAGAACCTGGCAGTCGAGGTTGCGGCGCAGCAGGTGCATGGTGTGGTTGCCGCCGATCGACAGCGCGTCGCCGTCCCCGGTGATGATCCACACGTCGAGCTCGGGATTGGCGAGCTTCACGCCCGTCGCCACCGCCGGCGCGCGGCCGTGGATCGTGTGGAAGCCGTAGGTCTCCATATAATAAGGAAAGCGCGACGAGCAGCCGATGCCGGACACGAATACAGTGTTCTCCGGCCGGACGCCCAGCTCCGGCAGCGTGCGCTGGACGGCCTTGAGCACCGCGTAATCGCCGCAGCCCGGACACCAACGAACCTCCTGATCGGTCTCCCAATCCTTGGGCTTCGAGGTGAAGGGGGTCATGTCGTTCATGGGATCGTCCTAGAAATAATCGAGAACCTGGCCGGGCTCGGCATAGCCATAAACACGAAATCCACCGTCGATCGGATGCCCCGCCAACCGGACGCGCTTCAATTCCGACAATAAGGCGCCGCGCTGCTCGTCCGTGTCCGTATGGATATCGACGAACCGCATCGTCTCGTAGCCGCCGTCGCGAAAATGGTAGAACCACTCCCCATCCGGCCTGGAATAATGACCCGACAAGTCCTGGCATCGAAATCTGGTCGCAAACGGCAGGTCGTGCATCGCGCGCCGCAGGTCCTCCCACTTCGTGTGGTTGGCCGTCGAGACGAGATCCATGTTTCGGGTCTCAGGCAAGGGCCTGCCCGATCGCCGCTTCGATCTCCGCGATGCGGAAGGGCTGGCCCGACACCTTGTTGAGCGGGCGGGCATCGACGAGATACTGGTCGCGCAGCACGGTCTTCAACTGTCCCGTGTTCATCTCCGGCACCAGGATCCTGCCGTAGCTCCTCAGCAGATCGCCGAGATTGGCGGGCATCGGCCAAATGTGGCGCAGGTGGACGTGGCTCACGTCCAGCCCCTTCGCGCGCGCCCTGCGCACCGCCTGGTGGATCGGCCCGAAGGTCGAGCCCCAGCCGATCACGACCAGCTTCGAGCCTTCCTCGCCCAGCGTCACCTCCTGCGCCGGAATGTGACCGGCGATGCCGTCCACCTTGTCCTTGCGCGCATCGGTCATCGCCTGGTGGTTGGCCGGCGCATAGTCGATGTTGCCGGTGTCAACCTTCTTCTCGATGCCGCCGATGCGGTGAAGCAGGCCGGGCGTGCCTGGCTTCACCCAGGGCCGCGCGCCCCTGGCATCGCGGGCGTAAGGCAGGAACTTCTCGCCCTCGGCCGGCGCCTCCTCGCGGAAGGTCACCGGGAAGGGCTCGTAGCCGCTCATGTCCGGCACCTTCCAGGGCTCGGCGGCATTGGCGATATAGCCGTCGGTGAGCAGCATCACCGGAGTCATGAACTGGGTGGCGATGCGGCACGCCTCGATCGCGCAGTCGAAGGCGTCGGCGGGTGAGCGTGCCGCGATGACCGGCATCGGCGCATCGCCGTTGCGGCCATAGACCGCCTGGTACAGGTCCGATTGCTCGGTCTTGGTGGGCAGGCCCGTGGACGGGCCGCCGCGCTGGGAATTGACCACGATCAGGGGCAGCTCGGTCATGATCGCGAGGCCGATCGCCTCGCCCTTGAGCGCGATGCCGGGCCCCGACGAGGACGTGACGCCCAGCTTGCCGGCATAAGAGGCGCCGATCGCGCTCGCCACCGCGGCGATCTCGTCCTCGGCCTGGAAGGTGGTGACGCCATATTCCTTGAGGCGGGACAGATGATGCAGGATCGCCGACGCCGGCGTGATCGGGTAGCCGCCGAAGAACATGTCGATATTGGCCAGCTTCGATCCCGCGACGAGGCCGAGCGAGATCGCCTCGGCGCCCGTGACGGTGCGGTAGAGGCCCGGCTCGGCCGGCGCCGGCGCGACGCTATGTTGCTGGAGGCGCGCGACGTCGCCGCCGATCTCCGCCGTCTCGCCGAAGGCATGGCCGGCGTTGAGCGCGGCGATATTGGCCTCGGCCAGTTCGGGCGCCTTGGCGAACTTGCCCTTGAGCCAGTCGATCAGGGGCGCCCGATCGCGATCGAACATCCAGAGCGCGAGGCCCAGCGTCCACATGTTCTTGCAGCGCAGCGCCTCCTTGTTGCCGAGGCCGAAGGGCTTCACGGCATCGAGGGTGAGTTGCGAGATGTTGAGCTTGAACAGCTGCCACCGGGCGAGGCTGCCGTCGCTGAGCGGGTTCGCACCCTCCGCATAGCCGGCCTTGGCGAGGTTGCGCGCCGTGAACTCGCCCTCGTCGGCGATGATCAGGCCGCCCGTCTTGAGCGCCTCGACGTTGGTCTTCAGCGCCGCCGGGTTCATCGCCACCAGCACGTCGGGCTGGTCGCCGGCCGTCTCGATCGCGGTCGAGCCGAAATTGATCTGGAAGGCGGAGACCCCGAAGGTCGTGCCCTGCGGCGCGCGAATCTCGGCCGGGAAATCCGGGAAGGTGGCGAGGTCGTTGCCGGCCAGTGCGGTGGAGAGCGTGAATTGCCCGCCCGTCAGCTGCATGCCGTCGCCGGAATCGCCTGCGAAGCGAACCACGATGGATTCCGGAGCGGGATGAGCGTGGGCCTCGGCGGGAGTGAGTTCGCGCGTGGCAGTGGCCATGATCTTCAGATACCCTCGGACGTTGGCGGTGCTTGTGAGCACTCTTGATCTGGAGAGCCTAGGCTTCTGCGCAAGGCGGCTCAATGAAGAAAAGCGTCAGGGTAACCCAACGCACCTTTTCGCCGCTGCCATCGATGAGGTTGCATGGCGCACCCGACAGGATTCGAACCTGTGGCCTCTGCCTTCGGAGGGCAGCGCTCTATCCAGCTGAGCTACGGGTGCCTGCGAGGGCGCTTAGCAGAGCGTTTCGCGCCCCGCCAGCCCCCAACGTGCTGCTATTTCGGGGCGCCGGTAATCGGCTGGAACTGCCCCAGCCCGCACGAGGCCCCCCGCATCGGCGGGCCGGAGTACAGGACATGGATGATATCGACGTTGCACAGCTGGCCGATGCTGGTCTCGTAGCCGAACCGCTCCTCGAAGCCGAGCTGGGGGCAGCTGTTGGGCAGCTTGTTGCGATAGACCTTGCCGCCATTCATGTAGAAATCGATCGTGCTGTCGTCGCGCACCCGCGTCTCGCGGATGTTGCTGATCTGGATGCAGCTGACCGGCGGACCGGACGGCTGGATCTTGGCCTCTTCGGCGGGCTTGAGCGGGCGGGCGACGGCGGAGCCGGCCAGCATGGCGAGAAGAGCGGCGGTGACGAGAGGGCGGATCATGGCAACCTGCTCCAACTTGTTCTGGACCGATGAAAACGCGCTACATGCCCGTTTATTCCACTTTCGCGGCCGGAGGTGGAGTTTTCGGCCGATACCGGCAGAGATCGGCGACGGGGCATCGCCAGCACTCCGGTTTTCGCGCCTTGCAGATGTACCGGCCATGAAGGATCAGCCAGTGATGCGCGCCCGCGCGGAAAGGCTGCGGCGTCACCTTTTCGAGCTTGTCCTCGACGGCGCGGACATCCTTGCCCGGCGCGAGGCCGGTGCGGTTGGAGACGCGGAAGATGTGGGTGTCCACCGCGATGGTCTCATGCCCGAAGGCGACGTTGAGGACGACGTTGGCGGTCTTGCGGCCGACGCCCGGCAGGGTCTC
>Ga0105237_10009121_pt1 | contig 10659 bp, 6 predicted proteins | sample KBSC24metaG_FD_81520 | JGI IMG/M metagenome (GOLD analysis project Ga0105237, IMG submission 81520) | Corn rhizosphere microbial communities from Kellogg Biological Station, Michigan, USA - KBS C2-4 metaG | ecosystem: Host-associated > Plants > Roots > Rhizosphere > Soil | place: Michigan, USA... | reverse complement strand
TGTCGGCGAGTATGCCTTCGACAGTGACACGAACCTTTGCGATATCGGCAGCATCCTGCTCGGCGGTGATGCCGGTCTTCAGAAAACGAACCATCTTATGCTCCAACGCAATGAAGTTTCAGGGCGCGCCATTCTACGCCGAGGCTGCTACTGTCCGCGCGTCCCGCCCTGCGCGACCGCCTTCGCGATATGCGGATCGGCCAACGCAGCACGCGAACGGACCAGTGCGCGCGCTTCGTCTGCCGACTTTTCGAGATACACGTGCACTGCGTTCACGCCTTGCATGACCATCATCTTGAAGTAGCGCACCCCGGGATCGCGCGTAGCGAAGCGCATCGCGTTCGGATACTTACTGAGATCGTAGATCGGCGGGAAACGCCCTTTGCGCTCGTAGGTCACGATCTGGAGATCGCGCATCTCCTGCTCCGAGCCGGGCACGCCGTACTTGAGCCGCTCGGTGAACGTGTAGGTCTGCAGCGTCAACTCGCCGACGAACCACTCGATCACCTGGCGCTGCAGCTGACCGCCTTCGCTCTCGAAGTGCACGGCGATCTCGTCGGCTTCTTCGGCATTCAAGGTCTTGTCCGCGAGCACCGACCAGGCTGCCTTGACCCAGGCCGGATCCGCGACTTCGACCTTGATGATCTGGTCGACGCCTTGCATCATCTCGTGCTCGGCGGCCTGCCATTCGGGCGCCTCGAGCGTCCATGCGGTGCGGCTCAGACCAGCGGCCTCGCCCTTTTGTGCGAGCAGATCGCGGGCCGCGGCGAGCGCGGCCTGCTTCACATAGACGCGTCCGATGTAGACCGACAGTGCGGCGTCATGGCTCTCGACCAACCGGTGAACCGCATCCTCCTTGAGCTCCTTCTCGTTCTCGTTCTCCGCGAACGCCGCGGCGGGTGACAATACAGCCGCCGCGCACACGGCGATCGCTCCAAGCCACTTCAATTCAACCTCCAGATGGGAATCGGTTGCAGCCCGACGGCCGAAAGCGCCACCCCCGGACTTCGGATGCCTGCATGATACCGTGCCCTACCGGCACCGTTCGACTCCGGTCGTGATTCGCTTGCCGGACACGGCTACAATCGCGGCTGCCTTGCCCTCCCGCGTACCGACTTCCAATCCTGAATGAGCGATAGCGCCACTGCCGCCAGTCCAACGCCCGAGCCTGCTCCCTTGGCGACGCGCTGGCTCGGACTCAGCGGTATTTGTCTCGGCGTATTCATGTTCACGCTGGATGCAAGCATTGTGAACGTGGCGATGCCCACGTTCGTCAAGGCGTTCGGCACGACGTTTGCCGCGGTCCAGTGGGTCGTCCTGATCTACCTATTGATCGCGACAGCGCTCGTGATGGCCGCGGCATGGCTCGGCGACGTCTACGGCAGACGCCGAGCCTACTTGTTTGGGCTGGCGCTGTTCACGTTCGGCTCGACGCTGTGCGGGCTCGCGCCCACTATCGGATGGCTGATCGCGTTCCGCGCGGTGCAGGGCCTCGGCGCCGTCTTCGTCTCCGCGCTCGGCGCAGCCATCGTCGGCGAAATGTTCCCGCCGCAGCAGCGCGGCAAAGCCCTGGGCATGATCGGCTCCGCGGTGCTGCTGGGAGTCGCGATTGGACCGTCCGTCGGCGGGATCATCATCGACCTTGCCGGCTGGCGCTGGATGTTCTTCGTGAACATTCCGGTTGGTTTCTTGGCCGTGACCGTCGTCTATCGTTTCGTTCCCGCTGTTGCGCCTCGGTCCGCCAACGCGCGCTTCGATTGGATCGGAACGGTGCTCGCGAGCCTCATGCTGTCGAGCCTCGCGCTCGGACTGACATGGGGCCAGCGTGACGGCTTCGGCACGCCGCTCGTGCTGGGTCTTCTGAGTGCTTTCGCCATCGGCCTGCTGACGTTCCTGGTCGTCGAAGCACGCAGCCACGCGCCTCTGCTGGATCTGCGGCTATTCGGCAACAAGCCGTTTGCGACGGGCCTGCTGATGGCGAGCCTGGTGTTCCTCGTGCTCGGCGGAACCGGGTTTCTGTTGCCGTTCTTTCTCGAGGACGTCGCGCGCTTCCCGACCAGCAATGTCGGGTTGCTGCTCGCGATCTCGCCGATCGTCGGCGGCGTGGTCGCACCGTTCGGCGGCAGCCTGGCCGACCGTTTCGGCTCGAGCCGCGTCACATTGACTGGCCTCTCATTCGTTGCGTTGGGACTGCTGTCGTTCACCACAGTCGACGCGGACCTGAGCATCCTGGGCTACGCGTTGCGTGTGATGCCAATCGGACTCGGGATGGGGCTGTTCAACGCATCCAACAACGCGACCATCCTCAACGCCGTTTCGCGCGAAAGATTGGGCATCGCATCGGCGCTTCTCTCGCTGGTGCGCACGCTCGGGCAGACAACCGGCGTGCCGTTGCTGGCTACGGCGTTCTCCCTCGTCGCGCTCAGCCACAGCGGAGCCACATCGCATCAGGCGCTTCTGTCCCTGCCGGCCGATTCTCTCGTGCGCGGTATGCGATGGGCGAATGCTGTCGCCGCGTGCATCGTCCTGTTCGGCGTGGCGGCCGCCGTGACGGAGCTCGTTCGCAGCCGTCGCGACGCGCTGAGCGGTGGGGCCTAGATTTGCGCACGTCGATGAGGCAACGCTGGGTGCAACTGCTGATCGGCATCGTGTGCATGTCGATGATCGCCAACCTGCAGTACGGCTGGACGCTGTTCGTCAATCCGATCAGTGAGCAGTTCCACTGGGCGAAGGCATCGATCCAGGTCGCGTTCACGATCTTCGTCGTCATCGAAACCTGGCTGGTGCCGCTCGAAGGCTACCTTGTCGATAAGATCGGGCCGGCCCCTGTCACGATCGCCGGCGGCATACTTGTCGGCATCTCGTGGGCCATGAACTCGGTGGCAGATTCACTGCCTTTGCTGTATGTCGCCGCGGCGATAGGCGGCGTGGGCGCCGGCGCAGTCTACGGGACATGCGTCGGCAATGCCTTGAAGTGGTTTCCCGACCGTCGCGGCTTGGCTGCGGGTCTGACCGCCATGGGCTTTGGCGCCGGCTCGGCACTGACCGTGATCCCGATCGCGTCGATGATCAAGACGAACGGCTATCAGTCGACGTTTCTGTATTTCGGCATCGGGCAGGGCCTCGTCGTCTTCGCGCTCGGCTGGCTGTTGAGATCGCCTGGCGAATCGAGCGCGTCTCGTCACGTATCCAAAGCCGCGGGAGAGCGACGCGACTATGCGCCGCTGGAGATGCTGGCAACGCCGGCGTTCTGGATCATGTACGCGATGTTCGTGATGATGGCGGCCGGCGGTCTGATGGCCACCGCACAGCTCGGCCCGATCGCGAAAGATTTCAAGGTCGCCGATGTGCCGGTCAGCATCCTTGGTCTTACCCTGCCGGCACTGACCTTCGCGCTGTCGATCGATCGCGTGCTGAACGGTGTCACGCGTCCGGTGTTCGGCTGGATCTCGGATTGGATCGGACGCGAGCACACCATGTTCATCGCGTTTTCGCTCGAGGCGGCCGGCATCCTGCTGCTCAGTTACTGGGGACACGATCCGATCGCTTTCGTCATTCTCTCGGGGCTCGTCTTCTTCGCATGGGGCGAGATCTACAGCCTGTTCCCCGCGACGTGCGGCGACACGTACGGCTCGCGCTTTGCCGCAACCAACGCCGGCTTGCTCTACACGGCTAAAGGGACGGCCGCGCTTCTGGTTCCCTTCACCAGTCTGTTGAGTGCGGCTTCCGGCGGATGGCACACGGTTTTTCTCGCGGCCAGCGGTCTGAATTTGGCTGCGGCCTTGATGGCTCTGTTCGTATTGAAGCCCGTCCGCGCGCGAATGGCCGGTGCCTCCCATCTGCAAGTCTAGGACGACCATGCTCTGGATGAGATTCTCACGACAGCGCGGCATCGAGGTTGGAATCCTCGATGGTGACAACGTGCAGGTGTGCAGCGGTGACCCGTTCTCCGGCGGCAAGCCGACCGGCGAAGCTCTGCCGGCAAGCGAAATTCAGTGGGAGACGCCGTGTGTGCCCAGCAAAATGATCGCCCTATGGAACAACTTTCACGCGGCCGCGACGAAGTTCGCGCTCGGCATTCCGCCCGATCCACTGTTCTTTCTCAAGGGCGCGAACTCGTTCTGCGCGCACGGCTCCGTCATCGCCGCGCCGCGCTCGTACCGAGGACGCGTGCTGTTCGAGGGTGAGCTCGGCGTAGTCATCGGGAAAGCCGGCAAGGACATCGCCGTTGCCGACGCTCCGGCATACATCTTCGGCTACACTTGCGTGAACGATGTTACGGCGGTAGACCTGTTGAAGGCCGACCCGAGCTTCCCGCAATGGACGCGCGCGAAGGGCTTCGATGCCTTCGGGCCGTTCGGCCCGGTCATTGCGACCGACCTCGATCCTGCTCGACTGACAGTGCGGACGCTCGTGAACGGAAGGGAACGGCAGAGCTATCCGGTCAGCGACATGATTTTCTCGCCCGCGGAGCTCGTCAGCCTGATCTCGCGCGACATGACCCTGTTTCCGGGCGACGTGATCTCGTGCGGCACGTCGGTAGGAGCCGGCCCGATTCCGAGCGGGGCCACCGTCGAAGTTCACATCGAAGGGATCGGAACCTTGTCGAACCGCTATCAATGACTGCGCACAGTCGGAGCAACGCATGAAGATCGCAGTTGTCGGCGCCGGTGCGATCGGTGGCTATCTGGGCGCGCGCCTTTCGGCTGCGGGCGAAGACGTCACGTTCATCGCGCGTGGTGCAAACCTGGAAGCGATTCAGAAGAATGGCTTGAAGCTCGTGGAGGAAGACGGCACCGAGACTCGCACGACCGGCGCGCGCGCCTTCCAGAAGATGAGCGATGCGGGCCAGCAGGACTTCGTACTGCTGACAGTCAAGGCACATCAAGTCGCCGCAATCGCTCCCGATCTGCATCACCTGTGCGGCGTGCAAACCGCGATCGTCACGATGCAGAACGGCATTCCGTGGTGGTATTTCCACAAGCACGGCGGCGAGCTCGAGGGCCATCCCGTGCAGAGTGCCGATCCCGACGGCACGATCGCTCAGCACATCGACGCGTCGCGCGTCATCGGTAGCGTGGTCTATCCGGCGGCGGACTTGTCCGCGCCCGGCGTCGTGAAAGTCGTAGAAGGAAACCGGTTCACGCTGGGCGAGCTCGATGGAACGACCACCACGCGCGCCCAGGCCCTATCGGCGAGCTTGACCAAAGCCGGATTCAAGGCCCCGGTCATCTCCGACATTCGCAGTGAGATCTGGCTCAAGCTGTGGGGTAACCTGAGCTTCAACCCGATCAGTGCACTGACCCACGCGACGCTGGTCGATCTGTGTCAGTTCCCCCTCACGCGCGACCTTGCGGTACAGATGATGACGGAGGCGCAGACCATCGCGAACAAGCTCGGCATCACGTTCCGCGTGAGCATCGAACGCAGAATCGCGGGCGCGGAGAAAGTCGGCGCCCACAAGACATCGATGCTGCAGGACGTCGAAGTCGGGCGGCCGATGGAGCTGGCGGCGCTGGTCGGCTCGGTGATCGAGCTCGGCGCACTGACCAACACACCGACGCCGCACATCAGCGCCGTGTACGCGTGCGCGAGCCTGCTCGCCAAAACGCTAAGCGAGCAGCATGGGAAGTTGCGGATCAGTGGGTAAAGATGATGAAAGAACGCAACATACCGTTGGTTGGAAATCCCCCCTACCCCCCCTTTGTCAAAGGGGGGGATTTCATCGCGCGCGACGCCGTCCCGCTTCCCACCTTTGCAAAAGGGGGGCGAGGGGGGATTTCGCAGCAGCGCCGACCACCGCATATCCGTAATTGACAGAGTGATCCAAAGGACCACAGCAATGACGACCTCGGCAACCACCATCGCCGCCCTGCTCGAAGCCGGTGCGTCCGACGCACCCGCCATGACCTCTCCCGGCGGCGTTCCGCTGACCTACAGCGCATTGCGCGCGCTGGCCACCAATACGGTCGGTGCACTCAACGGTCAAGGCGTCGGCCGCAACGACCGCGTCGCGATCGTGCTCGACAACGGCCCCGAAATGGCTGCCGCGTTCGTGTGCATCGCTGCCGGGGCAACGGCCGCTCCGCTGAATCCCGCCTATCGAGCGGATGAGTTCGAGTTCTACCTGACCGACCTCAACGCCAAGATACTCGTGATCGAGCAAGGCAAGTCGTCACCCGCGATCGACGTGGCGCGCAAGCTGGACATTCCGATCGTCGAGCTTATCCCGACACCCGAAAAGGGTGCGGGCGGCTTCGTGCTGCAGTTTCCTTCCGGACTCGCGCTGAAGAAAGCCGACAGGCTCGGACCTGCGGCGGCCGATGACATCGCGCTCGTCCTGCACACGTCGGGCACCACGTCGCGGCCGAAGATCGTGCCGCTCGCACACCGCAACGTGTGCGCGTCGGCGCGCAACATCCGCGGCACGCTGGCTCTGAGCGCCGCCGACCGCGGCCTCAACATCATGCCGCTCTTTCATATCCACGGACTGATTGCGGGCACGCTGGCACCGCTCTCCGCTGGCAGTAAGGTCTGCTATACGACCGGATTCAACGCGCTGAAATTCTTCTCGTGGATGGCCGAGGTGCGGCCGACCTGGTACACAGCCGTGCCGACCATGCATCAAGCGATTCTGAGCCGCGCGGCCAAGAACGCCGATGTGATCAAGGCCAATCCGCTACGCTTCATCCGTTCGTCGTCGTCGTCGTTGCCGCCGCAAGTCATCAAGGAGCTCGAAGAAGTGTTCGGGACTCCGGTCATCGAGTCATACGGGATGACCGAAGCGGCGCATCAGATGGCCAGCAACCCACTGCCACCGGGCGCGCGCAAGCCCGGCACGGTAGGCATCGCGGCAGGGCCTGACGTGTGCGTGATCGATGCCGATGGGAATCCGCTGCCGCCGGGTATGACCGGGGAGATCGGCATCCGCGGCGAGAACGTGACTTCAGGCTACGAAAACAATCCGAAGGCAAACGCCGAGGCCTTCACGAATGGCTGGTTTCGCACCGGCGACCAGGGCATCATGGACGAAGACGGCTACTTGAGCATAACCGGGCGCCTCAAGGAGATCATCAATCGCGGCGGCGAGAAGATTTCGCCGCGCGAAGTCGACGAGGTGCTGCTCGATCATCCGGCGATCCAGCAATGCGTCACGTTCGCCATGCCGCACGACAAGCTCGGTGAAGATGTCGCCGCCGCGGTGGTGCTGCGCGAGGGCACGCAGGCGACCGACAAAGAGTTGCGCGAATTCGTCGCGACGCGCCTGTCGGACTTCAAGGTGCCGCGCAAGATCTTCATCCTGGCCGAGATCCCGAAGGGTGCCACCGGCAAGATTCAGCGCATCGGACTCGCGCAGAAGCTGGGGCTCGGCTAAGTTCCAACTGTATTGGATTCCCTCTCCTTCAAGGGAGGGATAGGGTGGGATAGGATGGGGATGGGGGATCGACTGCGATTCGCCGGCTCCTGCGCAATCTTGACGTAGCGCTTCTACGCGCTTCCCTGATCGGCCGGCTGCTGCAGTGGCGTTGCAATGCGGCTCGCGTGCCGCTCGTAACGCTGCTCGAACATCAGGTACAGGACCGGTAATACGATCAACGTCAGAGCGGTCGCGCTCAACAGCCCGCCGATGACCACCAGCGCGAGCGGCCGTTGCGTCTCGGAACCGATCGCCGTCGACAGCGCCATCGGCAGCAGCCCGAGCATTGCGAGCAACGCCGTCATCAGCACGGTGCGCAAGCGTACTTCCGCACCCTCGACAACCGCCTGTACAAGCGGCAACCCACCGGCGCGCAGTTGATTGAAGTAGGTCAGCATCACGACGCCATTCAGTACCGCCTGCCCGAACAGCGCGATGAAGCCGATCGCAGCCGAAACGGACAGCGCGGTTCCGGTCAGATACAACATCAGGATCCCGCCGATCATCGCGAACGGCACGTTCAGCACGATCAGCAGCGCGTGGCGCAGCGACTTGAACGCGTTGACCAGCAGGATGAAGATCACCAGGATGCTGATCGGAACGATGATCGCCAGGCGTGCCATCGCGCGCTGCTGATTCTCGAACTCGCCGGACCACGAGATCGCGTAACCTTCCGGCAGCTGGATCTTCTGCGCCACGCGTGCTTGCATGTCCGCGACCACGCTGCCCATGTCGCGATCCTTGATGAATACGCCTATCGACAGCACGCGCTGCCCGTTCTCCCGGCTGATGTCCATCGCGCCGGCGGCGGTCCGAAAGGTTGCGACCTGCGACAACGGAATAAACTGTCCGTCCGGCGTGCTGACGAGGATGTCCGGCATCTTGCCGAGCGCGCGTTCGGCATCGCGCACACGCACGACGACGCCGAAGCGGCGCTCGCCTTCCCAGATCTGCGTCGCCGCGCGCCCGCCCAGCCCGGTTTCGATCACGTCGTCGATGTCCGCGATGTTGAGGCCGTAGCGTGCGGCCCGCTCCCGGTCGATCTCGATGAGGACCTGCGGCAGCTCGCCGTCCCTGTCGATGAACGCCCGCATGACGCCGGGCACGTCGCGGATCGCATCGAGCGTCTTCCTTCCCTGCTCCTTCAGCACGCCGAGATCGTCGCCGGCGATCTTGATCACGATCTGCCCATCGATCTGGGAGATGCTCTCGAGCACGTTGTCGCGGATCGGCTGCGAGAAGCTCGTGTCGAGGCCGGGCAAGGCGTCATCCAGCAGATGGTCCATGTGATCTAGCAGTTGTCGCTTGGTAACACCCGGGCGCCATTCGCGTTCCGGTTTGAGGTCGACTAGCAGCTCCGCCATGTTGATCTGCTTGGGATCGGTGCCGTCTTCGGGCCGGCCGGTTTTCGAGATCACGGTGTTGACCTCGGGGATGCTGCGCAGGATCGCGCGCACCTTCGCAAGAATCGTCTTGGCCTCCGTAACCGAAACGCTCGGCGGCATCGGCAGGTTGATCCAGATCGAGCCCTCGTTGAGCTCCGGCAGGAACTCGCTGCCGAGCCGCGGTACGAGCGCGATGCTGGCCGCCAGCACGACGCCCGCGGCTGCAAGCACCAAGGTCCTGCGCGACAGCGCCCACGCCAGCAGCGGACGATAGAGCGCCTTGCAGCGGCGCACGAGGAAATTGTCTTCCTCGGGCAGCTTGCGGCCGAGCAGCAACAGACACAGCAGCGGCACCAGCGTGAGTGAGACGAGCAACGAGCCCACGAGCGCAGAGGTGACCGACCAGGCCATCGGCGCAAAGATGCGACCCTCATGACGCTGCAGCGTGAAGATCGGGATATTGGCGGCAATGATGATCAGCATCGAAAACAACGTCGGGCGGCCGACTTCGACGGTAGCTTCGAGCACATGCTGCAAGCGACTCGCGCGGTCATGTTCGCCTCGCGCCTCCGACAGCTTGCGGAAGATGTTCTCGACCACGATGACGGCCCCATCGACGATGATGCCGAAGTCCATCGCACCGAGCGAAAGCAGGTTCGCCGGAATGCCGCGCCAGGTCAGTCCCAGGAAAGTGGCCAGCAGCGACAGCGGGATGACCAGCGCGACGATGGCCGCTGCCCGGAAGTTGCCGAGGAACAGCAGCAGGACCAGCATCACCAGCGCTGCGCCCTCGGCCAGATTCGCAAACACCGTGCGCAGCGTTCTGTCGATCAACCACGTCCGATCATAAAACGGCACGATCTGCACGCCTTTCGGCAGCACCCCATTGTTCAGGTGATCGATCTTCTGCTTGACCGCCTCGAGCACACGCGACGGGTTTTCGCCCTGGCGCATGAGCACGACGCCGGTCACGACATCATCGGCCTCGTCCTGGCCGACCAGGCCTTGGCGCGGCACCGCTCCGATCGTCACCTGCGCGATGTGCTTGACCATCACGGGCGTGCCGTTGTGCTCGGCCACTACGACGTTACCGATGTCCGACGCGTCGCGGAACAGGCCTACCCCGCGGATCAGGAACTGCTGGCTGCCTTCCTCCACGTAGCTGCCGCCCGCGTTGGCATTGCCGTTGGACAGCGCTTGAAACAACTGCTGCAACGTGACATGGAAGAGCTTCATGCGTGCGAGGTCGGGGTTGACCTCGTATTGCTTGATGAGACCACCCATCGTGGTGATGTCGGCCACGCCCGGCACCTGCTTCAACTGACGCTCGACAGTCCAGTCCTCGATCGTGCGCAGATCCATCGGACTCAGGTTGTCGCCACGCAAACGGTAGCGATAAACCTCACCGATTGCCGTCGACAGCGGGGCAAGCTGCGGCGTGACGCCATTCGGCAGATCGGCATCGCGCAGCCGCTCAGCCACCTGCTGGCGTGCGAAATAGGGGGTCGCCTTGTCGTCGAACGTGAGAATGAGGAACGACAGGCCAAACTGCGTGTGCGAGAACATGCGCACCGAGCCGGGCAACCCCGCGAGGGCCACTTCGAGTGGAATCGTGACCTGCTTTTCGACTTCCTCGGCTGCGCGTCCCGGGAACAGTGTGATGACGGTGACCTGCGTATCGGATACGTCGGGAAAGGCCTCGATGGGCAGCTGCAGAAAAGCCGCGACGCCGCCGGCGATGAACAGAATCGTGCCGAGCAGCACGAACATCGGCTGACGCAAACAGAACCGGACGAGATAGTGGATCATGCCGGTCGGGTTAACTGCCGCTTTCGCTGTCGAGCATCTGTTGCAGCA
>Ga0105237_10009118_pt1 | contig 10660 bp, 5 predicted proteins | sample KBSC24metaG_FD_81520 | JGI IMG/M metagenome (GOLD analysis project Ga0105237, IMG submission 81520) | Corn rhizosphere microbial communities from Kellogg Biological Station, Michigan, USA - KBS C2-4 metaG | ecosystem: Host-associated > Plants > Roots > Rhizosphere > Soil | place: Michigan, USA... | reverse complement strand
TCGCGACTCGATCATCGGCATCGGCGGCGGCGCTGCCATGGATGTGGCCAGGGCCATCGCCTTACGTATCCATCATCACCGGGATCTTTTTGACTATGACGACCTCATCGGCGGGGATCAATACGTTACGGAGCAGGTTCCTTATTTTATCACCGTGCCTACTACCAGCGGTACGGGCAGCGAGGTGGGGCGGAGCGCGATCATATCCGAGGACGAGACACATCGTAAAAGAATACTTTTCTCCCCCAAGCTGCTGGCGAAGATCGTATATGCGGACCCACTGCTGACCATGGACCTGCCTGCTTTTGTTACGGCGGCTACGGGTATGGATGCATTGACACATAATTTGGAAGCCTATGTCGCCAAAATGTTCCATCCCATGTGTGAGGGGATCGCACTCCAGGGCGTTTCGCTGATCACACGGTCTATCGTGAAAGCTACGCACGAGCCGGACCTCGAGTCCAGGAGCAATATGATGATCGGCAGCCTGATGGGCGCTGTCGCCTTTCAGAAGGGACTTGGTGTCGTGCATTCGCTGGCACATCCTTTGTCGTCGTTGCTGGATACGCACCATGGACTGGCCAATGCGGTGAATCTCCCTTACGGCATGCGATTCAATGTGCCAGGCTTCGAAGATAAATTCAGACAGATAGCAAGGACGATGGATCTGAAAGATGAGTCGGGCGAGGCGGTGGTGGAAAAGCTTTTTGCGTTGAACAAAGAACTTAAACTGCCTGTGAAGCTGCGGGATGTTGGGGTGAAGGAGGAGCATATAGAGACCTTGTCGGACCTGGCGTTTGCGGATTTTTGTCATCCAAATAATCCCAAGCCTGTGAGCAGGGAAGATTTTAAAAAATTGTATCTGGAGGCATTGTAATGAAAATAGGGTTGACATATACGGGGACGCCGGAGAAGCATCAAAATTACGCCCGCTGGCTGATGGGTGGGGAGGAAGGCCGGCTGGCCCCCGGAGAGAAGATCGAGGTAATAAAGCTTTCGGCGGAGGACGATAACCTCGCAGCCATGAATGACTGTGATGCACTGGTCCTCTCGGGAGGAGTGGATATTCACCCTTCTTTTTATGGCGGGAGCGAGGACTATAGCGCCGGAATTAACAATGGGAAGGTGAGCTGGCAGAAAGAGCGTGATGAATTCGAAATAAAGGCCCTGGAGCGGGCATGGGAACAGAAGAAGCCGGTGTTGGGTGTCTGCAGGGGGCTGCAGCTGATCAATGTCGTTCGTGGAGGTACATTGGTGCAGGACATGGGAATGGATAAGGACGAGAGGCATCAGTACCATCGGCAGTCGGATATGCAGCATGGCGTGGATGTTATAGAAGGAAGCCTGCTGCATCATATCACGCTCCGCGGCGGTTGTGTCAACAGCGCCCATCATCAGGCGATCGACCAGTTGGGGGAAGGGCTGCGTGTAAACTGTCACTCGGACGACGGAGTGATCGAGGGCATCGAATGGTCTGATCCCCACAACAAACCATTTATGCTGGCGGTGCAATGGCATCCCGAACGGATGTTCATTAATAATTTTCAGGACAGGGAACTTTATATGAATATCCGCAACAGATTTATCGAAGAAATAAAAAAAACGACAGCACAATGACCATTATTAATCCGGCGACGGAGGAGATCATACAGGAAGTAAAAGAGGATACGGAAACCACCGTGCGGGAGAAATACCAGCAGGTGAAGGGTGGTCAGTCGTCCTGGGCGGCAAGGCCGGTAGCGGAAAGAGTAGGGATCATTGCCAGATTCTACGACGCGCTGGATAAGGAAAAGGAGACACTGGCAGCGACGCTGACCGCCGAGACGGGTAAGCCGTTGCAGCAATCTTATAACGAACTGAATGGAGCCCGGGCGAGGATCAGGTTTTTCCTGGACAATTCTGCCAAATGGCTCGCGGAGGAATGGGTGACGACGGAAGGGGCTACAAGGGAAAAAATTGTATATGAACCGTTGGGTGTAATTGCCAACATCTCCGCCTGGAACTATCCGTATTTAGTAGGGGTGAATGTCTTTATCCCCGCCCTCATCGGAGGGAATGGCGTGTTGTACAAGCCTTCTGAGTATTCGACGCTCACCGGCCTGCATATACAACGACTGCTATACCGCAGCGGCGTACCCGAAAATGTTTTTCAGTTAGTGGCAGGCAAGGGTGCGGCCGGTGAGTGGCTGTTGCAATTACCATTGGATGGCTACTTCTTTACCGGCAGCTACCGTACGGGAAGATACATTGCGGAAAAGGTAGCGCCGAAGCTGGTACCCTGTCAGCTGGAACTGGGCGGGAAGGACCCATTGTATGTGATGGATGATGTGGAGGACATCGACAAGGTGGCGGGCGCGGCATTGGAAGGAGTGGTTTACAATAATGGACAGAGCTGCTGTGCCGTGGAGAGGATCTATGTGCAGGAAGGGATATATGACGACTTTGTGGCATCGTATGTGGAGCAGCTGAAGAAAATGGTGGTGGGTGATCCGATGACGGCCGGTACTGACATCGGTGCGTTGAGCAGGCCGGGTCAGCTGGAGTTCCTGCTGGATCAGGTAAAGGATGCTGTGGCGAAAGGCGGGAAGCTGTTATATGGCGGACAGAAGGTGGGCAAAAAAGGATATTTTATCGAGCCGGCCGTAATTGTGAATGTGGATCACGGGATGAAGCTGATGGTGGACGAGTCGTTTGGCCCGGTGGTGGGGATACAAAAAGTTAAGGGAGACAAAGAGGCGGTGGAACTGATGGCGGATACGGAATATGGGCTTACGGCGGCGGTGTACTCGAAGAGCTATGAGCGTGCGGAGCAGGTGATGAAGCAATTGGATACGGGGACTGTCTATTGGAATTGTTGCGACAGGGTGAGCGCGGGCCTGCCCTGGTCGGGGAGAAAGCATTCGGGGCTGGGAATGACATTGTCATACCAGGGGATACGGGCCTTTGTACAGCCGAAGGCATATCATATAAGGCCATAAAAAAACCCCGGGCAAAGCCCGGGGTCTTTCGTTTATTTATACAGGTTCGGATTGGCCTGTTCTTCCGACTGGGGGATTGCAAATAGATAATAAGGGCTGTTGGCTACAAAAGGAGTGCCGTCCGGGAAACGGAGCGACGTATGGTATTTGGCGGGCACTGTTTTCGTTGTACCGTCGGGTGTGGTCACCGTCACCTGGATGGGATTTCCCGCGCCATCGGTATAGGGCTTTCTTATAACGGGCTGTTGCAGGCGGATGATATCCGACAGGCTAAACCCTTCTCCCCAGAGCTCTTTTCTTCTTTCTACCAGTATGGTATCTATAAGATTTTGCTGCGTTTGACCGGTGGGGTCGTATAGCGGCGCCGTTCGGGCAGTGCGGAGGGCATTCAACGCGATGACGGCGTCGTTGAGATCGTTGGCCCGGGCGTCGCCTTCCGCCTGGATGAGATAATCTTCCGAGGCGCGCATGAGTACGAGGTCACCTGTCTGATTAGGAATAGACCCAAAGCGGATCTTCCCATAGGCGAGATAACCTTCCAGGCCGGGATCTCCGTCCCAATAGAACAGGGACTTGCGGATATCCCCATCGGCGAAGAGCTCCATGAAATGTGGGTCGGCCATAAAGCTGTAATATCCCTGATTGTATGTCACGTCGAGAAAATTAAAGGTATAGCTGCCGCCATTCTGCGTGGGGATCTCGGGGTGACCCCAGATCCATTCTTCATTATCGATGCTGTTAAAACCCGACCGGTATTCGGTGGGGGTCATAAGCGTATAACCCTGACGGGCGGCGACGGCGGCCTGTGCTGCCAGTGTCCATTGACCCGTGTTGAGATAGGCGCGGGCCAGCAGACCATTTGCCACATTCTGATCGATGAGCCATTTGGCGGGCCGGCTGTATCCCTGCAATAGGGTCACAGCCTGCTGCAGATCCGATATGATGAGCTGGTACACCTGCTGCAGGGTGGCGCGTGGATGTCCCACCGTCGTGTCCGATGTCGGCAAGGTATAGATCGGGACTGCCTTTGCCTGCGGATCTTTCTGATAGGAGAATTGATAGAAGGATGCCAGCTGGAGATAGATATTGGCGCGTAATGCCAGCGCCTGTCCTTTTAACGCCGACCTGGCGGCGCTATCACCATCCACATGGTCTACATGGGCGATGATGATGTTCATGTTGTTGATGATCTTGTAAAGCTCGCCCCAGAAGGCGCCGTTGCGGAATTGGGTCTTGTCATACATCTGCGTGAAGGTATAGGTGGTCTTGAAACCGTATTTGGTGGGGATGACCGCCACGTCATCTCCCATGGCATCACTGACCAGACCGATGGTCCTATAGCCCGGATTGGAATAGACGTCGCCGTAGAAATCATCCATCATAGAGGACCAGGTACCCTGCAGCAGGGTGGAGAGATTGGTGACATTCTGAAATAGCAGGTCACCGGGCACGGCATTGGTCGGCGCCGTGTTCAGCTGTTTGTTGCAGGCAGTCAGTACTGTAAGACCGAGCGCCAGGTATATGATAAAATTGATCTTTTTCATCGCATATTTTTTGGAATGGTGAAACTAAAAACTGAATTGAGCGCCAACGGATACGGTCCGTACGGCCGGGTATTGGAAATAAGTGGTGCCGCCGACAGATTGTTCGGGGTCCATGCCCTGGTGTCCATAAAAGGTGAGGAGGTTCTCTCCCGTCAGATAGACCCTGATGTCCTTTACATAGTCATTTTGTTTCCATGTAGCAGGCAGGGGCAGATGATAAGCCAGGGTAAGGTTCTTCAACCTTCCATAAGTAGCGCTGTACAGGAATCGGGTTGATGTATTGGTGGCCCAGCCCAGATCGTCGGTAGTCATACGGGGAGTGTTGGTCTTTGTGTGTTGCAGTGTCCAGCTGTCGAGCAATTCCTTGCTGAAGGAACGGCCGGGGCTGGCTCCTCCTGTCATCAGCGACTGATAGTCCTGATCGAGCACCTTGCCACCCAGGCTATAAGAAAAGAGGAAGCTCAGCTCGACGCGCTTATAACGGAAGGTGTTGGTGATACCTCCTATTACCGTCGGCAGGGAGCTGCCCGCATAGTATTGCGTACCCTTGGCATAGACATTAATGGTGCTTGTCTTGCCCGCGCTGTCGGTGGCATACCATAGCGGATTGCCATTGGCGGGGTCGACCCCTGCCCATTTACGGATATAGAAATCGTAAATAGATCTGCCGACCATGAGCTTTTTGGTACCGCTGATGATCTCTTTTTGTGGCAGGGAGGTGATCTCGTTGTTATTGTGGCTGATATTGAGCTCGATGTCCCAGCGGAAGACGCCCGTGTTCACGGGCACCGCATTCAGGGTGAGCTCGATGCCTTTGTTACGGAGGGTGCCGATGTTGGCATCGACGGAGCCGAAGCCGGTTGAAGCTGCCAGCGGTCTCGAATACAGGAGGTCTTTGCTGGTGCGTATGTAATAGTTCAACGTGCCGCTGACGCGGTTGCCGAATATTCCGAAATCGAGACCTGTATTGAAGTTCAGGTTGCTTTCCCATTTCAGGCCGGGTGTCGGCAGCCGTGAGGTGATCACACCGCCATTGCCCAGGTTGTTTTGAATATTATACAAGGCCTCATATGCATAATAGGTGTTCAGGTTGTCATTGCCGGAAGCGCCATAACTGGCTTTAAGTGTAAGTACATTGATCCAGGAAATGGGTTTCAGAAAATGTTCGCTGGCCATTCTCCATCCTGCGCCGGCCGACCAGAAAGTGCCCCAGCGGCTGTCGGGGGAGAATCTGGAAGAGCCGTCCCTGCGTACGGATCCCGTCACATAATAACGGCTGAGGTAATTGTATTGTGCCTGACCAAAGAAGCTCAGTTTGTTGTAATTATCCGCATAGCCGCTGAACCCTTCGATAATGGAGGAAGCGACTGGCTCATAGAGACCAGGCAGGACGAACCCCTGGCTGTTACCGCCCAACTGATGATATGTAAAGGAATAATATTCATGACCGGCCAGCAATTCCAGGTGATGTCCGCCAGAGAGGTCGTGCTGCCAGGTGAGGATATTGTTCCATGTATAGGACAGTGTCCGGGAGTTGGATTCGCTGACGGACCCTCCGATGGAGGTGGCCTGTCCAAAGGAAGGGTTATTGTAGTACTGATCGTTGTAATTGATATAGTCTGTATTGTAGCTGGTCTTGAACACGAGTCCTTTGGCCAGTGTGGCTTCCAGGAAGGCTCTGATGGAGCCGTTCTCCTTTTTGATGCGATTGATGTCCAGCGGTACGGAGCCTACGAGGTTCATCAGGGGCAGGGCAGCCTGCGGCCGGTAATCGCCATAATCCAGGACCTTTTGTTTCTGGGTATTCAATTTATAGCTGCCATCGGGATTGATCTCGTAAATAGGGTAAAAGCTTGGTATGGTCCTGCCGAATAAGACGACATTATCCGTTCTGGAGTCGGAGGAAGGAGGATAATCCTGGATGGTGCTTGCGCCGCTGACGTCTATGCCCGCGCGCAGCCAGCTTTTTGCCTGCAGGGTAAGATTGGCCCGGAGATTATATCTTTTAAATCCCGATCCCAGATAAACGCCCTGGTTGTCGAGGTAGCCGCCGGAAACATAATAGGTGCTTTTTTCGCTGCCGCCGCTGAGGCTTAGCTGGGCCTGTGTGAATTTCCCTTTTTGACGCACCGCGTCTGCCCAGCTGTTGTTCCATAACGGATGAGCTCCCGCTACGATCTTTCCGTCTTCTCCCACGGGCTCGGCGTACGAAGGACCGTAGGGGTTGATAGCCAGATCGCTGACCACGTTCTGGCTGGCGATGGTACTGGCCTGAGCGTCGGTGAAGCCATTGGTTAGCGCCTTGTTTTTCAGCGCCTGCCAGTACAGCTGGAAATACTGATCTGTATTGACCTGGTCGTAGTCGCGTACGGCGCGGTTGCTCCAGCCCTGGTTGATCGTTGCATTGATGGCAGCCGTGTTCGACGCCCTACCCGTCCTGGTTGTTATGAGGATGACGCCGTTGGCGGCCCGGGAGCCATAAAGATTCGCGGCAGTGGCATCTTTGAGGACGCTGATGGCAGCGATGTCGGCAGGGTTCAGCGCATTGAGATCTCCATCGTAGGGTGCGCCGTTGACAACGATAAGGGGACTGCTGGATGCGTTGATGGAACCCGCGCCCCTGATCAGCAGAGTAGAACCGTTGCCGGGCTGCCCGTTTGCCGACTCCGTTTGGAGACCCGCGACCAGACCTTGAAGGGAGTTGCTGATATCCCCTGTCTGCCTGTTGTTTATCTTATCCGCCGTGACGGTAGAAACGGCGCCGGGATAGCCCGATCTTTTTACATTGGTGTAAGCGACGGCTACTACTTCATCCAGCATTTTATTGGAAAGAGACAGCAAAATGGTAATGGTGTCTGCGCGTGTCTCTATTTCTGCGGGCTCTCTACCGACAAAGGAGACGAACAATACATTTTTCCCTGCAGTAGTTTCGATAGTGAAGCGGCCTTCCGCGTTAGTGCCGGTCCCGCCTGCTGATTTGCTGAGGGAAACGGTGGCGCCGGCCAGTGGCTGATGATTTTCCGCTGCCAGGACGATACCTTTTATCAGATGCGGAGATTGCGGGAACGTGATGGTTGCACAGAGCAAGAGGATGCCTGTGATCAAACTTTTAAGCATGACTTTTGGTTTAACAGTGATGAAACAAAATATTGACAGCCTTTTTCAAGCCAACAATCGTGTGCGGAATATTATTTTCCGGATGCAACGTTTTTTCTATAGACGTTCATTGTAATATATCCGAAGGGGTTTATTGCACAGCGCCTGGTGAAGAAGTTTTGCTCGATGTGAGGGGTGCGAAATTATGAGCTATTGGATCACTGCGGTGATAAAATATGACCAATGGCAAGTTACAACGGACAGTCATCCATTAGCGCGGGATGAAAATAAGAGAGGGCAATAGAAATTGCCCTCGCGTCACGACTTTTGTGACCATTCAAAACTAAATATATCAATTTTTTTTAAAAAAAACAGAGTAGGGCGGATTGAAGGTTCGTTTTTCGAACCCCCTGTTAACTGTCAAAATTACCATTCTCATTGAATTTACCAAGACATAGAGGACATATATTTCCCGATTGAGTATGCATAAATCACACTTGCGGTTTTGGCAAGCCACGTTGTAACACAGCGTATTATTTACGCAAACGTTGCCGTAACGGAGGTCGCCGATGATCAGAGCAGCAGCTTATCCGGATTGGGGATGAAGTTGAGGAAAGCCTGGAAGTTGGCCTTGTACTTCCGCTTGTCCAGTTTATAATAAAAGGCGCCCTTTTTGGAATTGGCCTTGTCCTTCTCCTTTTGCTTGATCAACAATTCAGTAGAGAGGACCTTACGGCTAAAATTCCGGTTGTCGAATTTGGTATCGTAGATCCCTTCATAGAGTATCTGCAGCTGGGGAATGGTGAATTTTGCCGGCAGCAGTTCGAAGAGGATAGGATGGAGGGCGGCCTTGTAGCGCAGTTCTTTCTTCGCCATTTCCATCATTCTCTTATGGTCAAATATGAGCTCCGGGGTCTTTTTCAGCAGGAACCATTCGGGATGGTACTCGGGGCTAAGCTGTTTCTCATATTGATGAATATCGATGAGTGCGAAATAAGCTACGCTAAGGGTACGCTCCACGGGGTCACGGAGAGGGTCTGAAAAGGTCTGAAGCTGCTCCATGTATACGCCTTCCAGGCCGGTGAGCCTTTTTAGGATCCGGTTGGCGGCCTGGTCGAGACTTTCCTCAGGCTGGAGGAAGCCGCCCATAAGGCTCCACTTGCCCTTTTCGGGTTTGAGCCCTCTTTGTACCAGGAGCAGCTTTATATCCGCCCCGTCAAACCCAAAAATAATGCAGTCCACCGCCACCAAAACCCGTGTCTCTCCCGGATAACGATTCATTTGATTCATAAATTATTGGTCAAATTAGTACATTTTAGGCTGACAGACGTAAATTGATAGCCTGGATCACCAGAATTTTACATACAGTGCCATCAAAAGGACCAATGTAATGACGATGAGCACCATGGTGGAAGGCGCCACCTTGAACATTTGTTTGTCCAGGGCGAAGGCCTTGGGATTGACTTTGGGCCCGGCCAGACTGATAAGGACCATGACAAGCATCGTAAAGAAGAACGCCAGTCCCATACAAATGAGGAAGGGTATTCTCCAGACGGTCTGCAGGGCGCCATTGACCTCTTCCTGCGTGGGGAATGCCGTATAGAAGAAGGTATCGTGTCCAAAGACCTGGGGAGCATATTGGTTAAAGAATATGCAAAGGACAAAACCTGTGACCAGTCCTGCAATGGCGGCAGCGCCTGTAGTCCTTTTCCAGAACATACCCAGGAGGAACATGGCAAATACCCCGGGACTGATGAAACCTGTATACTGCTGAATAAAGGTAAAACCTCCCTTGCCTCCAATGCCTAACAAATCCTTCCAGGTAAAGAGGATAGCGACGATCATGGCCACCACTACCGTGAGCCGTCCCGTCCATACCATCTTTTGTTCATCCGCCTGCTTATTAAAGTACTTCTTATAAACGTCCAGGGTAAAGATGGTGGAGATGCTGTTTACTTTCCCGGCCAGGGAAGAGACGATGGCTGCCGTCAGGGCCGCGATGGACAGACCTTTCAGACCTGCAGGCAGGTAACCCAGGATAGCCGAATAGGCATAGTCCTTTCTCCCGCCTTCGATGGTGAGGTGACCGTTCTTATACAGCACATAGGCGGCGATACCAGGGAGCATGACGATGATCGGCATCATCAGCTTGAGGAATCCGGCAAAGAGAATGCCTGTACGGGCTGTCTTGAGATTGGCGCCCAGGGCGCGTTGCGTGATATATTGATTACATCCCCAATAGTTGAGGTTGACGATCCATTGACCTGCGAAATACATGGTGATACCGGGAAGCACGAGGTATTTATCTACTTCCAGCTGCGGCGAGCTCTGCGTAGGTTTATTAAATATCATTTTAAAGTGCTCCGGAGCATCCCGCATCAGGGCTTTGAAACCTTCCAGCGCGCTGCTGCCCAGACCAAAGCTTTCGGATACCACGGTGAGGGCCAGATAGGTGGTAGCAAGACCGCCGATGATGAGGACACCCACTTGTATCACATCGGTGAAACCAATGACCTTCATACCACCCAGGGTAATGATGAGGGCAAAGATGGCCAGTCCGATCATGATGCTATGAAGATGATCCCCGCCGACCAGACCATTGATGGCGATAGCCCCCAGGTAAAGGATGGAAGTGAGGTTCACAAAGACATACAGCAGGAGCCAGAAGATGGCCATGATCAGCGCCACGGACTCGTTGTAGCGTGTCTTCAGGAATTGCGGCATGGTGTATATCTTATTCTTCAGATATATCGGTATGAACCATACGGCAATGATGATAAGCGCAATGGCAGCGATCCATTCGTAGGCCGCCACGGCAATACCCGCAAAGAATCCTTCCCCGCTCATGCCGATGAACTGCTCCGCAGATATGTTGGATGCGATCAGCGAGGCGCCAATGGCCCACCATGTCAACGACCCTTCCGCCAGAAAAAAGTCCTTTGTGTCGGTGACGGCCTTCCTTTTCCTGCGATAGATCCAGTATCCATAGGAAGCGACGATGACGAAATAGATCGCAAAGACGACATAATCGGCAAAAACGAG
>Ga0105237_10009115_pt1 | contig 10661 bp, 8 predicted proteins | sample KBSC24metaG_FD_81520 | JGI IMG/M metagenome (GOLD analysis project Ga0105237, IMG submission 81520) | Corn rhizosphere microbial communities from Kellogg Biological Station, Michigan, USA - KBS C2-4 metaG | ecosystem: Host-associated > Plants > Roots > Rhizosphere > Soil | place: Michigan, USA... | reverse complement strand
GAGTGGATCACCTGGGGAAATCCGTCCCTGCGCGCGCAGATGCGGGTCCAGATCTGGCCACCGCTCGATTCGTCTTCCGTGACGGTCACGATCATGGGGACGCCCGTCTCGGCTCCCGTCGGCAACGGCCCGCCGATCAGGCGCGCCAGTTGCACGAGCCACCAGCCGACGCGGCTGACGCTGACGTGATCGACCTCGCCGACATAGACGATCGTGCCGCCATCGGCGCGGCGCGTGGAGAAACGCCGCCAGGTCGCGACCGGCAAACGACCCCAATCGTCGTCGGACAACAGCGCGCGAAACCGGCCGTCATCGAGCAGTCTGGCGGAGGATGCCGGCGATGCCCGATGTCCCGATCTTCTCGCTGACGCCATCGCACGCTCCCTTCATCACCAACCCTATTTGGCCTTTCCCGCCGGCAGGAAGCTCACGACCTTCTCGCCGAGCTTGATCAAGGCGGCGAGCCGCGACCGCGGCACGTCGAGCATCTGCATGTACCAGCGGTCGACCAGTTCTGTGAAAGCCAGCATCTCCTTGAGCCGCCTGCTCGCCACCGGACTGATGGTCGGATCGTCGGCCGCATCCGACACGCAGGCGCGCAAGGCATCGATGGCGGGATCGATTTCGCGCTCCTTGCGTCCCGCGGCGATCCGCGCCGCCACTTCCCAGATGTCGGTTTCCGCCTCGAAATGATCGCGGCGGTCCCCGAGGATCGGGACGCGCCGGATCAAATTCCAGGACAGCAGTTCCTTGATCGAATTCGACACGTTGGAGCGCGCCATGCCGAGCGTGTCGGCGATGTCCTCCGCGGTCATGGGCTGCTCGGCGAGGTAGAGCAGCCCGTGGATCTGGCTGACCGAGCGGTTGACGCCCCATTCGTCGCCCATGTCGCCCCAATGCAGGATGAAGCGTTCAACCGCGGCGGGGAGTTTCTTCTTGTCGGTTGTTTCTGTCATAACAGAAATATCTGACGAAACGGAGTGCCTGTCAATGGGCATGATCGAGGTCAGGGGTGGCCGGGACCGGAGGCAGACCTGGGCAGCGCCGCAGCTCTGCCGCCCGTGCCCGGCCGAACGGCCTTGCAAAAAACACCCTCATATGGCTGGAACAAACCGTCGGGTCGCGCGTTTCACCGCGTCGAGGCAGGGTTTGATGACTAAAAACGACAAGCAACAGAGGGATCTGTTCGAGAGCGAGCGCAGTTTCCGTCTTCTAGTCGAGGGGGTCGTCGATTACGCGCTCTACATGCTCGATCCGACCGGCATCATCACCAGCTGGAACATCGGTGGTCAGCGGATCAAGGGTTATGCCTCCGACGAAATCCTCGGCCAGCACTTCTCCCGTTTCTACACTGAGCCCGACCGCGCCAACGGCAAGCCGGCTCGCGCACTGAAAATCGCGAGAGAACAGGGCCGCTATGAAGAAGAAGGCTGGCGTGTCCGCAAGGATGGCAGCTTCTTCTGGGCGAGCGTGATCATCGACCCGATCTACGAAGGGGGCCGGCTGGTCGGCTTCGCCAAGATCACCCGCGACATTACTGAGCGACGTGACGCTCAGCTGCGGCTCGAGCAAATACAGAAGCAGCTCGCCGAATCGCAAAAGCTCGACGCGCTCGGACAACTGACCGGCGGCGTGGCTCACGACTTCAACAACCTGCTGATGGTGGTTTCCGGCAGCATCCACACCTTGAAGAGGGGCATCGGAGGCGATGCCAAGCTGCAGCGCGCGGTGGCTGCCATCGAGGCCGCCACCAGGCGCGGCGCGGCCCTGACCAGCCAACTGCTCACCTTCGCGCGGCGGCAGAGCGTCAACCCACAGCCAATCGACATTGCCGAGCGCATAGCCGCGGTGCAGGAGGTGCTGGATTCCGGCCTCGGCGGCACCGTCAAGCTGTCGGTCGAGGTCGATCGGAGCACGTGGCCAGTGACCGTCGACGTCACCGAACTGGAGACGGCCCTGGTCAATCTCGTCATCAATGCGCGCGACGCCATGCCGGACGGCGGAACGATCACGATCGGTGCGCAGAATGCCAAAGTAACTGGAGAGCCTAAAGCCGAGGATTATGTCGCGATCAGCGTAGCCGATACCGGCACCGGCATTGCGCCGGACGTACTGAGCAGGATTTTCGATCCCTTTTTCACGACCAAGCCGGTCGGCAAGGGGACCGGGCTTGGCCTTTCGCAGGTCCATGGCTTCGCGCATCAGGCCGGTGGAACGATCAAGGTCGACAGCGAGCTTGGCAAGGGAACCAAGGTCACGGTCCTGCTGCCCCGAGAACGGGCCACACCGCAGGCTGCCCGGACCGAACCCATGGATTGCGGGGGAAGCGGTACGGTTCTGCTGGTCGAAGACAATCCAGACGTCGCCGCCGCCAGCACCAGCCTGCTCGAACAACTCGGCTACAGCGTCAGGCGGGTCGCGGACGCCGAGGAAGCGCTGCTGGAAGTCGAGCGCGACGGCGTCGATCTCGTGTTCTCCGATATCGTCATGCCCGGCAAGATGGACGGGCTTGGCCTTGCGCGCCGTCTGAGGGAGATCCGGCCCGAACTCCCGGTCCTGTTGGCGACGGGTTACAGCGATGTAGCAGCAAGCGTGCGCGGTGACTTCTCCATCCTCCGCAAGCCCTACGAAATCCATCAGTTGGGTCAGGCACTCGCGAAACTGCGGTGACGTGCGACTTCCCAACAGCGATTACTTCCCGAGGGTGGGCGCCACGCGAAGCTTCCACAGCCCCCAGATGCGGTCGAGCACGACGAAGTTGATCGCGTCGGCCTTGGCGCCCTCGCCCGGCGTCAGATAGTTGACGTCGCCGCCCAGCGCGAGCGCCTGCGACTGCAGCCGGGCATCGACGTCGGTATAGTAGGCCCGGAAAACGGCCATCTTGACCGACGGCCCGACGGTGACATCGCCGTGGCCCCGCATCAACACAACCGGCCGGTCGCCCAGCGTTTGCGCCAGCGATTTGCCGCGTGAGGGGTCACGGACCAGCATGTCGGTCTCGCCAAAATCCGTCCTGATGTCCCAGACCGGCGTTCCGGTCGCCAGGAACGCCGCGTTATGAAACATCGCACGCAGCGCCACCTGGCTGACGCCGAACGGAATGACGCCGGGGGAATGGGTGTGGACCACGGCCATCACGTCCGGCCGCGCCTTGTAGATTTCGCTGTGAATGAAGCGCTCCAGAAACACCGATCGACCGCGGGGATCGACCGCATTGCCGTCGAGATCGAATTCCATGACGTCGTCGGCCGTCACCAGCGCCGGCGCCAGCGAGCGTGACAGCAGAAAGTGGTTGGGATTCCGGGGATCGCGCGCGCTGACGTGACCAAACCCGTCGAGCACGCCGAAGTCGGCAAGGACGCGGCTGCCGATCACGATATCCTCGGTCGGGGTGGCATCGCCCGCCGAAGCCGGACCAGCCGGCGCTTGCGCGTTGGCCGGTGGCAGAACAGACAGACCCGCGCAAACGACCCATACCACGCGCCACATTGCCGTCATCCTCGCCTCCTCTTTACACCGTCGGCAGCACCGAGAACCCCTCGCCGGGCCGCCGCAGATTCAGCGCATCCGGCTCCGCAGGCTCATTGGTCACGGCCTCGACGCGCGCCGATGACGGACCACGCCGGCACAGCGCCACCACCTGCGCGACGACGTCCGCCGGTCCGGCCAGGACCGCCTCGACGCTGCCGTCGATCCGGTTGCGCACCCAGCCTTGGAGGCCGCAGGTGACGGCCTGGTCCTCGACCCAGGCCCGATAGCCGACCGCCTGCACCCGTCCGCGGATAGTGACCTGCAGGATCACATCGCTCATTTGTCACCCTTCAAACCAAGGAAGGCCTTGCTGCGCGCTTTCACCGCTGCGTCACGGGTCACATGGGCGCTCAGTTCGGAGGATGCGAGGCCCTTCAGGCGATTTGGCGAAGTTCCTTCGCGCAATGCCTTAAGGGTCTCGTAGACCGCCTGCGTCGCGGCGGCGAATGGCGCGTGGCCCTGCAGCGCGATACGGACGCGCTGTCCGGCGAGATAGTCCAGATCGGCCATCGCCTCGGGCACGCCGCCGAGCACGATCGGCAACGTCGTCGCCGCCGAAATCGCCTCGAGCTCGCTGCCCGCCTTGACGCCGGTGATGAACAGCGCGTCGACCCCGACAGCGTCGTAAGCCCTGGCACGCCGGATCGCATCATCCAGGCCCGAAACCGCGGCCGCGCCGGTTCGCCCCATGATCACGAGCGAGGGATCGCTACGCCCGTCGAGCGCTGCCTTCAGCTTGCCGAGGCCTTCCTCCAGGGTAATCAATTGCGTCTTCGGCTCGCCATAGGCCTGCGGCAGCAGCGTATCCTCGATGGTGAGGCCGGCGGCGCCCGCCATTTCCAGCTCCTGCACCGTGCGACGGACGTTCAATGCATTGCCGTAGCCATGGTCGGCATCGACCAGCACCGGCAGCGAAGCCGCGCGCGACATCCGTCGCATCTGCTCGGCCAGCTCGGTCAGCGTGATCAGAGCCAGGTCCGGATCACCGAGCACCGCGAGCGAAGCCACCGAGCCGCCGAACATGCCGAGTTCGAAGCCGAGGTCTTCGGCGATCCGGATCGAGGTCGCGTCATAGACCGAACCCGGGCGAATGCAGGTGTTTCCCGTAAGGATCGCACGGAGGGCTTCACGGCGTTTACGGAAGGCCATCACAAGGTCCTCAGACTCTCGTCATTGCGAGGAGCGAAGCGACGAAGCAATCCAGCTGCCTTGTTTCATGGATTGCTTCGCTACGCTCGCAACGACGGTCTTTTCGTTATTCGTCACGCAAACTCGAGGATCAACGCATCCACCGCCAAGGTGGCGCCGGCGGACGCGTGAATCTTCTTCACGGTGCCGTCGCGCTCGGCACGCAGCACGTTCTGCATCTTCATCGCCTCGACCACGGCGAGCGTCTCGCCGGCCTTGATCTCCTGTCCTTCGGCGACATCGATCGAGACCACGAGCCCGGGCATCGGACATAGCAGCTTCTTGCCGGTATCGGCCGCGGTGACCACCGGCATCAGGCGGGCGGAGGTGGCTTCCGCCTCGGTGAAGACATAGACCGGAACTTCGACGCCCTGATGCGCGAGCCGGATGCCGTTGGCGATCGGGCGCACCTGCATCGCCACCACATGCCCGTCGATCGTGCCGTGCCAGACCGGCTCACCGGGCACCCATGGCGACACCAGATGATGCGGCGTTCCGGCTGCGCCGTCGGCGCCCACAAAGCGCACCGTGATGGCACCGGTCTCGCGCGCGATATCGAGGATGATCTCGTCACGGCCGAGCCACACCGCGCGCCGGCCCTCGCGCTTCACCGGACGTCCGATCATCTGGCCGGAGATCTGCCGCTTGCGCTCGCCGAGCACGTGATCGATCGCGGCCCCCACGGCCGCGATGCGGCGCGCCACCTCGCCTGCAGGTGCCTGGGCGGCAAAACCCCCGGGAAACTCCTCGGCGATGAAGCCGGTCGAAAGCCGTCCCTCGCGCCAGCGCGGATGATTCATCAGCGCGGAGAGGAATGGGATGTTGTGGCGGATGCCGTCGACATAGAACGCGTCGAGCGCGGTCGATTGGGCCTCGATCGCGGCCGCGCGCGATGGGGCGTGGGTGACGAGCTTGGCGATCATCGGATCGTAGAAGATCGAGATCTCGCCGCCCTCCTGCACGCCGGTATCGTTGCGCACGGTGACGCCATGGGCGCTGCTCTCGAGCGGCGGGCGGTATTTCACCAGCCGCCCGATCGAGGGCAGGAAGTTCCGGAACGGGTCCTCGGCATAGACGCGGGATTCCACCGCCCATCCGCTCAAGCTGACGTCTTTCTGCGCCAGAGCCAGTTTCTCGCCGGCAGCCACCCGGATCATCTGCTCGACGAGGTCGATGCCGGTGACGAGTTCGGTCACGGGATGCTCGACCTGCAGCCGGGTGTTCATCTCGAGGAAGTAGAAGCTCTTGTCCTGGCCGGCGACGAACTCGACAGTGCCTGCGGAATCGTAATTCACGGCCTTGGCCAGCGCGACCGCCTGCTCGCCCATCATGCGCCGCGTGGTCTCGTCCAGAAGCGGCGACGGCGCCTCCTCGATCACCTTCTGATTGCGGCGCTGGATCGAACATTCGCGCTCACCGAGATAGATGACGTTGCCATGCTTGTCGCCCAGCACCTGGATTTCGATGTGGCGGGGATCGACGATGAACTTCTCGATGAAGACGCGGTCGTCACCGAAGGAGGATTTGGCCTCGGCCTTGGCGAGCTTGAAACCTTCGGCGACCTCGGCCCTGGAATTCGCGATCCGCATGCCCTTGCCACCGCCGCCGGCGGACGCCTTGATCATCACGGGATAGCCGATCTCGTCGGCGATCTTCACCGCATGCGCATCATCCTCGATGACACCGAGATGGCCTGGTACGGTGGACACCTTGGCCTTGGCGGCCGCCTTCTTCGACTCGATCTTGTCGCCCATCGCGGCGATCGCGTCCGGATTGGGCCCGATGAAGACGATCCCGGCCTCCTTCAGCGCGCGTGGAAACGCCTCTCGCTCGGACAGGAAGCCATAGCCGGGATGCACGGCCTCCGCGCCGGTCTTGCGGCAGGCTTCGACGATTTTCTCGATGACCAGATAGCTCTCGGCGGCGGCCGGCGGCCCGATGAGCACGGCCTCATCGGCCATTTCGACGTGGAGCGCGTCGCGGTCAGCCTCGGAATAAACGGCAACGGTCTCGATCCCCATGCGGCGAGCTGATTTGATGACCCGGCAGGCGATCTCGCCGCGGTTTGCGATCAGAATTCGTTTGAACATGTTCTTATTGGTACCTTTGGGCGGGTTCCTCCCCCGCAATCTGGCACGCGAGGACAGGCCGAACAATTGCGTCCTACAGCAAAATGCAACGGAGGCAACGGTCTAGATCAAGCGGGCAGATCTTCCCAAGAGCCTCAGCCCGAATAGCTCTGAAATCTGCCACGCACATTGGCCCGTGAAACCGCCTTCATCAGTTCACCGACCTCGCCCTCCAGATAGTCATTGGCCACGATCAGGGCCCGGATGGTTGCGCGCAGGTCGCCACCGCAGGCGGCGATGGCCTGCTCGACTGCCTGCTCCAGGCCCTCCTGCTCCCTCTGGTCCTCGGTGGTCTGGCGGGAATCGGGGGACATCAGGTCGTTCCGGTCTCGGGCCAACATGTTCTCTTTTTGTTCTATGGAGTCAACCCACGTCTTGCCGCTTTGCCACCTCTTGGACGAGACCGTGGATGAAGCCGAGCTTGTCGATCACGGTTGGCGACAGGATGAACGGATAGAGGTCGCGCGTGCCCATGGCCCGGCTGACGTTGTTCATCGCGAAGGTGAAGGGCAGCCAGGCGTTGACGATGGCGCCGAAATCATCCGTGCGATACGGATCGAAATTGACCCGGGAGGTCAGTCCCCCGGTGCGGTCGACCGGAGGCCGGACCTCGATGCCGAATTCCCCGGCCATTTCGAGGGTGTCGACGATGTGCAGGTAATGCGCCCATGTCTCCGCGAAGTCCTCCCAGGGATGGCTGGTGGCATAGGCGGAGACGAAATCCTGCTGCCAGTCGGGGCACGCGCCAGCGGTATAGTGACGCTGCAAGGCACCAGCGTAATCGGTTGAATCATCACCGAAAACCTGGCGGCAGGCATCGAGCTTGCCGCCGTCGCGCACGAGCACGTCCCAGAAATAGTGACCGACCTCGTGGCGGAAATGTCCGAGCAGCGTCCGATACGGTTCGCCCATTTCCAGACGCCGTCGCTCGCGCTCGCTGTCGTCGGCCTCCGACAGCGCGATGGTGATGAGGCCATTGTCGTGGCCGGTCATCACTTTCTCCCCGGCGGCGAGATCGTCGGCGAGGAAATTGAAGATCAGTCCGTGATCGGGGTCTTCGATTCGTGTCTTGACCGGCAGTTTCCATCGCAGCAGCGAATAAAACAGCCGGTGCTTGGCAATCTCCAATTCACGCCAGCGGTCGAGCTGGGCGGCGTCGGAGAGGTTCGGCACCGTGCCGTTATGCCGGCAGGCCCTGCAGTAGGCGTCAGTGGTGCCGACGTCGACCAGCCAGTTGCACGCGCCGAAGCCGGCGTTGGCGCACAGGCTGCGCTCGCCGTTGGCCTCGGCCAGCGCCCGGAATCCACCGCCCTCCGGCTCCAGGGCCGAAATCACCTGCGCCTCGGGGAAGAACGCGAGTTGGTGGCCGCAACCTTCGCAAAACCGGTTTTCGAAGCACAGCGGATTGTCGCAGGCCTGACAGACGAAAAGTTTCAAAGCGACAAATCCCGATGCTGGTTCGAAGGTTGGACGGTTTTGATGGAGGCTGGCGAAGACGCCGCAGCGCCGATTTCGTTCCCGTGATCCGGAACAAATTGGCCGGAACCGGGTTGCAGTTTGGTCGTGTTGCCCCCAAACACGCCAGGTGGCCCCGCCGCATCACCCCCAGGGGTTGCGGAATTTGTCTTTCGGCCTGCACGGGGTCAGCAGGCGACGCCAGGGCCGAATGGGACCATCGTCGACGATCATGACCGCATGGAGGTCACCCACGTGACCGCGTCGGACCCCGCAGCCGCAACTCTGCGGCAGCACCTCGAGGAGATCGCGCTCGAGCGAGACCGCGCATATCGCGAATTGCAGGACCGTGAGGCGGAGTTGGCGCGGATCCAGAGGATCGGCCGCGTCGGCGGTGTCGATGTCGATCTTCGCGACGGCTATCGGAGCCGCCGCTCCCCGGAATATCTCATCATTCACGGATTGCCCCCGGACGCGGCCAGCGAAACCCACGAGGACTGGGTCAGGCGTCTCCACCCGGACGATCGCCAGAAGGCGGAGCAGCAACTTCTCGACGCGATCGCGGGCAAGGACGAGGACTACGCCGCCGAATACCGTATCATCCGTCCCGATGACGGCCGCACGCGATGGATCCGCGTGGTTGCCAAGATCGAGCGCAATCATGACGGTCAGGCGATCCGGCTGGTCGGCGCCCATATCGACGTCACCGACCAGATGCTTGCGCGCGAGACGCTGCGTGAAAGCGAGGAGCGCTTTCGCCTGATTGCCGACAGCGCGCCGGTCCCGATGTGGGTCACCAAGCTCGACCGCAAGCGCTCTTTCGCCAACCAGGCCTATGTCGATTTTGTCGGCCTGCCCTATGCGGAATCCATCGCCTATGACTGGCGCAAGGCGCTGCATCCGGATGATCTGCCGCGGATCCTTCAGGAGCAGGTCGCGGGAGAGTCCTCGCTCAAGCCTTTTGTCCTGGAGGCGCGCTACAGGCGGGCCGATGGCGAGTGGCGCTGGCTGCGTTCGGAATCGCAGCCGCGCTGGGATCCCACCGGCCAGCATATCGGATTCATCGGCATCGCCCACGACATCACGGCCGCCAAGCAGGCCGAGATCGAGCTTCGCCGGCTGAACGAGACCCTGGAGCAGCGCATCATCGAGCGCACGGCGCAACTGGAATCTCACGAAGCCCAGATGCGGGCGATCCTCGAGACCAGCCATCAATACCAGCTGCTGCTCGATCTCGAAGGCAAGCTGCTTTATGCCAACAGGACGGCCCTTGCCGGCATCGGCACCGATGCCTCCGACGTCATCGGCATGCCATTCTGGGAGACGCCCTGGTTTGCCGCCACTGACGGCATGCCGGACATCGTTCGGGCCGCGTTCACGACCGTTCTCACCGGGGAGGACGTGCGCATCGAGATGCGGCTTCAGCTTCCGATCGGCGAACGGCATTTCGATTTTGCGATGCGGCCGGTGTTCGACCGCAACGGCCATGTGTCGGGCGCCGTTCCCGAAGCGGTCGACGTCACCGACCGCCTCAGGGGTGAGGAAGTGCTGCGCCAGGCGCAGAAAATGGAGGCCGTCGGCCAGTTGACCGGCGGGGTGGCGCATGACTTCAACAACCTGTTGACAATCATCCGCTCCGCCACCGACTTCCTGCGTCGCCGCGAATTGCCCGAAGAGCGGCGCCGACGCTATGTCGAGGCGATCTCAGAGACGGTCGAGCGCGCCTCGAAACTGACCGGGCAGCTTCTGGCCTTCGCCCGCCGCCAGCCACTGAAGCCGCAGGTGTTCAACGTCGGAGACCAGGTCGAGAGCGTTGCCCAGCTCATTCGTCCCCTGGTCGGAAGCCGCATTCGCATCAATGTCGATGTCGGAGATTCGGCCTGTTTCACCATCGCCGACGTCGCGCAATTCGAAACCGCGGTGATCAACCTCGCCGTCAATGGCCGCGACGCCATGAATGGCGAGGGCCTTTTGGCGATTTCGGTCAAGAAGACCGACCTGATCCCGGCCCAGCGCGCGCAAGCGGCCCGGCGTGGATCGTTTGTCGCCATTGCCGTCACTGATACCGGCGCCGGGATAGCGCCCGAAAATCTCGCGGCCATCTTCGAGCCGTTCTTCACCACCAAGGAGGTCGGCAAGGGGACCGGCCTTGGGCTCAGCCAGGCCTTCGGCTTTGCCCGGCAATCGGACGGCGACATCGCGGTCGCAAGCACGCTTGGGCAGGGCGCGATCTTCACGATCTACCTGCCACAGGCCGACCCACCCGAGCCCGACCCGACGGCGGCTGCGATCCGCGGCGAGCCCACCAGCACCGGCCGCGGCTATCGCGTGCTCGTCGTCGAGGACGACGATGAGGTC
>Ga0105237_10009113_pt1 | contig 10665 bp, 12 predicted proteins | sample KBSC24metaG_FD_81520 | JGI IMG/M metagenome (GOLD analysis project Ga0105237, IMG submission 81520) | Corn rhizosphere microbial communities from Kellogg Biological Station, Michigan, USA - KBS C2-4 metaG | ecosystem: Host-associated > Plants > Roots > Rhizosphere > Soil | place: Michigan, USA... | reverse complement strand
GGGGTGCTGATCGACCAGCAATGGACCGCAATCCGCGCAAGGCGGCTCCTGATATCGGCCGCCCGCCGGCCTGACGCGCGGCTGCCCGCCGAGTAAGCGCAGTCACCTTTAGGCCCGATTAGCCGCGCAGGCCGATGCTGCTCGGGCCGGAACCAGCCTGCTTCCGCAGCGCCAGGCCGACGGTTCACGTCGCGTCTATGCGCCATAAACCATCCGTTAGGCATTTGTTGACCATAATTGGAGCGAAAGCGATGTCGCAGATGCGGCGCCTCTGATTTCCTGTGTCTTTTACCAAGGGCGAAAGTCGTATCCGTGCACCTAGCGATCCTTTCCATTCCGACGACAACTTTAGCAATGGCCCTGTCCTTCGTCGCTTGCCGAGTGGCGCTGATTGCAGTGCTGGTGCTGGGCGCTTTAGCCGGAACTGCGCAGGCAGCGGCAGACGACCGAGCACTCAAGCTCTTCTTCACGCATACCGGCGAACGGGCAACCATCGTCTTCAAGCGGGGCGGCAAATTCGATCCGAAGGGCCTGGCGCAGATCAACCGCTTCCTGCGCGATTGGCGGAAGAACGAGCCGACCAGGATCGATCCGGACTTGCTCGATCTGGTCTGGGAAGTCTATCGCCGCAGTGGCGCAAGGGAACCCATTCACGTCGTCTCGGCCTATCGCTCGCCTTCGACAAACAGCATGCTGCGAAACCGGTCGCGGAGTTCCGGTGTCGCGAAACACAGCCAGCACACGCTTGGCAAGGCGATGGACTTCTACATACCGGGCGTGAAGCTTGCGACCCTGCGCGCAGTGGCCATGCAGATGCAGGTCGGCGGCGTCGGCTTCTATCCGACATCCGGATCGCCGTTCGTGCATCTGGACGTCGGCAATGTCCGTGCCTGGCCCAGAATGTCGCGCCAGGAGCTCGCGCGGCTCTTTCCAACGGGGCAGACCATGCATCTGCCAGCAGATGGAAGGCCGCTGCCGGGTTACGAAGTCGCGGTCGCGGAATCAAAGAAACGCGTCCGCCTGGCGGGAAGCAGGATTGCGGCCATTGCGGATGAGGACGATGACGCCGAAACCCCGGCGACCTCCTCCGACCCTCTGGCCGGCAGAAGCCTTGTCACCGCCATGCTGCCGACGCCGCGAAGCCGGGCCGGCAATGGACTGGAGCTTCAACTCGGCAAACGGATAGCGGAAGAGAATGAAATTCGACCCTTCGCCGACCTCGCATCCTATACCGTCCCACTGCCGGCTTCGCGACCGAACAGCATCGTGGTGATCCCGACATCCGCCCCTGAAAGAACCGTCCCCACGGCCCTTGCGAGCCTGGTGGTGGGACGCAACGATGCGGGCAACCTGCTCGTTGCGGATCGCTCGGGAGCTTCGCTGAACGATGCCATGGCGAGGATGCAGCCCATGGCGGATCTGCCGACCACCGCCGCACAGGAGGTATCGGCCGGGGTCGGTGCCATGTCCACAGGGGCCCTTGTCGCATGGGCCTTGCAGCCTCCGGGCACTGCGATGGAAATGACGCTTCCCGATCTGGTCGGTGCGCCGCTCCCCATGGAAGCAGATGCAACAGACGCCGGGCACAGTGCTTCCGCGGTTGCCGAGGATAAATTCGACAGCGAAAGATTTGGCTTCGAGGGCTGAACTTCGCTTGCGGCCGCGGTTTTGCGCGTGAAAACCCGAGTGCCCGCGTTACCTCGTAAAGGCGCGGCTCCAAGGGCAAGAGCTTCGGCGGTGCCAATGTGCTCGGGCCCTGGATCGTCACCAAGGATGAGCTCACCGATCCCTACATGCTCAAATCGGAACATCGCGCTCAGTCCAACGTTAGCCTCATGAGGTTGCGGGTCGTGCCAAGCGGACGCGATGGCACCGAAGAATATGGAGATTTTTCCGCTTTCTCTCCATAGCCAACGAAATGGCAGGCGAGCTTCTCACCCATCCGATCTGCAACCTCTCCAAGATCTATAGGAGCTAGAACACGGCTCGACCGGATGCGCGGGCGTCCCTATATTCGAGAAATAAGCTCGCCCCAGACTGTGGGCGTCGGATCTAGCCGGAAGACGACATCATGGATCGGCTCAGCAACGCCAATGCCGCCAGTACCCTTCTTTCCAGCAGGGATCGCGGCTGGACAGGTCTGGAGGCAGAGTTCCTGCATATTCAGGCCGGCCGCACACATGTGCCCGGATCGCGAACGCACCGGCTGGGCATTCATTTTGGACGCGCCGTGAATGCCCACTGCCAGTGCGACGGCCGGCATTATCGCCGGCAGCAGAAACACGGCGATATCGACGTCGTTCCCGCGGGACTGGATGGCTGGTGGGAAGATGATCGCGATTGCACCATTCTGCGGCTGAACATCCGGCCGGAACTCCTCAATGCCGCCGCCCGCGAGCTCGGCCGGGATCCGGAAACCGTTTCGCTGGCACCTAAATTCCAGCTTCGTGATCCACGGATCGAGTCGATAGCCTGGGCCATCAAGGCGGAGATCGAGGCGATCATACCGTCCGACAGGACTTATGCGGACATGCTGGGCATGGCTCTCGCAATCCGCCTGGTGGAAAGCGACGGGCAAAAGCGGTTCGAGCCGGCCGACGCACGCGCGACATTGACCAGCCGACGACAACGACGTCTTACGGAATTCATCGAGGATCATATCGATCAATCATTGTCTCTTGCCGATCTCGCCGCGGTCGCAGGGCTCAGTGTATCGCATTTGAAACCACTGTTTCGCGCCACCTTCGGCATGCCGGTCCATAGATATGTCCTGACGCGCCGGGTCGAGCGCGCCAGATTGCTTCTTATGGCTGCAAACATGCCCGTCGCTCAGGTCGCATTGGAGACTGGCTTTGCCCACCAAAGCCACATGGCGCACTGGATGCGGCGCATTCTCGGACTCACGCCCGGCATGATAACCCGAATGCATTCCTGACATCGATTGTCGTCCGAACCTGCAATAGGCTGTCCGAACCTGCGCGAACCAGCGTGCGCCAATGGATAGGTTTGCTGGCAGACGAACAGGAGAAGAGGAAGACACGATGCACGTCATTCTAGGCGCCACTGGGAAAATCGGCCGCACGACTATTGCCACCCTGCGCAAAGCCGGGGCGCCTGTCCGCGCCGTGCTGCGCGATCCCTCGCAAGCGCGGGAGTTTTCCGACCTCGGCTGCGAGATCGCCATCGCCGACCTGCATGATCGCCAAGCCCTGGCTGCGGCGATGAATGGCGCCCGCGCTGTCCAGGTCATCTGCCCGGTCGATATTCGTGCGGAGCATGCGCATTCGCGAATGTTGCAACTGATCGATTCACTGGGCGAGGCTTTGGCGGCAGCCAACCCTCAGCTCGTCCTCGCCATCTCCGACTACGGCGCGGAGCAGAGTTCCGGCACAGGCGTCACCTTGATCTTTCACGCGTTGGAGGCGCGGCTGCGAAAGCTGCCTTCCAGGCTTATCCTCCTGCGATCGGCCGAACATATGGAGAATTGGTCACGTCTTGCAAAAGCCGCCGCCGAAAGTGGTCGATTGCCGAGCTTCTATCATCCGCTGACCAAGCTGCTCCCCACCGTCTCTGCCTTCGACGTGGGGGCGATATCAGCCGAACTGCTGCTGGATAACAGTAACGCAAAACTCAGAATCGTCCACGCTGAGGGTCCGAGACGCTACACGCCAAATGACGTCGCCGCCGCCATTGGCCTTCTGGCCGGCCGCAACGTCGTCGCCCAGCCGCTGCCCGAAACGGAATGGCGGACCGTGCTGATACGAGCGGGTCTTTCCGAGGACTATGCACGGCTGCTGGTCGAGCTTTATGTCGCCCACAATGCCAGCAGGATAGATGCGGAAAGCGATGTAGGCGAGATTCGCCGCGGCAAGATTGAGTTGGTGGACGCGCTGCGGCCGCTTCTCGGCGCACAAAAGTGAGTTTACAGCCTCAATGCATTCCTCCACCGCCGCCTTCCTTCAGGTTGACGTTGCTGAGGATCAGAGCGAGCGGGATGGCGCAGAGCACTACCAGCATCAGCACGTGAAACACATCAATATAGGCCAGGAAGCTTGCCTGGGTTTGCACTTGCTGGCCGATCCAGGCAGTCGCCTGGGCTGTGGCATCCGCCGTCGTTGCTCCTCTTTCCGCGAAATAGCGCGACATTGTCTGCAGCGTTTCGTGGTAGGCGGGCGAGGACGGCACGATATGTTCCACCAGCCGGCTTTGATGCCATTGCTGGCGATGCGCCAGCACGTTGGAAGCGATACAGACGCCGATAGAGCCGCCGATGTTGCGGGCAGCATTGATCATGGCAGACGCCTGATTGGTCTGATCCCGTCTGAGGCCATAGTAGGAGGCCGAGGTGATCGGGATAAAGATCAGCGGCAGGCCGAGGCCGATATAGAGGCGAGACCAGACGAAGAAACCGAAGTTCAGGCCGGGATAAAGCCGCGTCAGCTGCCACATCGACATCGCGATAATCGCCGCGCCGACGGCGATCAGATATTTCGGCTGGATCAACGAATTCAGGCGACCTGTGACGAACATCATCACCATGGTGACGAGGCCGCCGGGCGACAGCGCCAAACCGGCCCAGGTTGCCGTGTATCCATAGTTCTGCTGCACGACCTGCGGAATGAACTGTGTGGTAGCGATCAGGATCGCGCCGGTTGCCATCATCACGATGAAACAGGATCCGAATTGCCGGGTGCCAAGCAGCCATCCATCGACGATCGGGTTGGCCTTCGTCAGCACCCAGGGAATTGCGAGAGCAAACGCCAAAATACATATCGCCGTCGTCGCAATGATGAAGCCGGAACCGAACCAATCCTCCGTCTGCCCACGATCGAGGGTAAGTTCGAGCGAGCCTAGAAAGGTCGCGACCAGCAAAAAGCCGACGAGATCGAAACGGACTCCCTTCTTTCGGAACTCCTGACGTTTCTGCGCCGTCTCGGGGCTCTCCTTCAACAAGATGTAGACAAGGGCGAAGGCGAAAACGCCGACAGGACCGTTGATAAGGAAGCACCAGTGCCAGGAGAAGTTGTCCGACAGATAGCCGCCAAGCGTCGGACCCACGACCGGTGCGACCACGACGGCCACGCCGAAAAGCGCGAAGGCCTGGCCGCGCTTTGCCGGCGGAAAGGCATCGGCGAGGATGGCCTGCGAGGTCGGGATCATACCGCCACCGGCAAACCCCTGGATGACCCGGAAAATCAGCAATGTCTGCAGGTTCCAGGAAAGACCGCACAGGATAGAGGCGATCGTGAATGTCGCGAGACACAGGAGGTAGAACCGTCGCCGCCCGAACCGCTCGGAAAGATAGCTGCTGGCAACAAGCACGATGGCGTTGGACACCAGATAGGTCGTCACCACCCAGGATGCCTCGTCGGAGCTAACCGCAAGACCGCCGGAGATATAGCGCAGCGCGACATTGGCAATCGTGGTGTCCAGCACCTCCATGAAGGTCGCAAGCGACACCACGATCGCGATCAGCCACGGATTGGTGGCGTGGGCGGCAACTCCTGTCCCGCCGGCGGCTGAGCTTGCCCCGCTCATCTCAGTTCCTCGGGCGAACCGTAACCGTCGGGACCACGGACATGCCGGGACCGATGGCGACATCGGCAGGCCATGTGTCGACGATGATCTTGACCGGCACGCGCTGGGTAACCTTCACATAGTTGCCGGTGGCGTTTTCAGCGGGTAGCAGCGAGAACGCCGTGCCGGAACCGGGCTGGACGGAGGCGACCTTGCCGTGCAGCGTGTGATCGGGATAGGCGTCGAGCGTCACATCCACCGGCTGGCCCGGCCGCATGTCCGTCAGCTGTGTCTCCTTGAAGTTCGCGGTGATCCAGATTTCGTCGGGAACGAACATCGAGATCGCCTGCCCCGCCTCGACATATTGACCCTTGGCGCCGGTGAGGCGAACGACGCGACCCGGCTGGGCTGCGGTGATCGTCGTATAGCTCAGGTTTTGTTGCGCCTCCTCGGCCTGCGACTGGGCTTGCTTGAGGCTGGCAAGCGCACTGGATTTCTGGGCCTCCGAGACCGCCTTGTTCTTCAGCGCCGACGTGACGTTCGCCTGCATCTGTGCAAGGCTCGCCTGATCCTGCTGCAAAGTCGCGGTTGCCTGTTGCACCGACTGCACGCTGCCTGATCCACTCTTGACCAGCTGCTGCTGACGATTGGCTTCCTGCTGCGCATATTGAAGGGCGGCGGTTGCCGAATTTTGTTGCGCTCTCGCCACGTCGATAGCAGCGTCGGCTGCGTCGATTTGTGCGCTGGTGCTTTGGACCGAGGCATTGGCGACTTCAATCTGCCCATTCGCCTGATCGAGTGCGATCTGGTAATCGCGCGGATCGATCTTCAGGATGACGTCGCCAGCTTGCATATGCTGGTTATCGGTCACCGGAACAACCGCCACATAGCCGGAGACCTTGGCGGCAACCGAAAAACTGCGTGCATCGACGAACGCGTCATCCGTCGATTCGTAGGGATAGAAATAGACCCGCCAGGCAAACCACGACGCAACGATCGAGGCCGCCAGCGCCACAATGCCGCACAAAACCCAGAAGGGGTGGCGACGGATGAAAGACGGCCGCTTCGTTTCCGGCGCAGGGGTTGGACTATCCGCATTCGCGGGGATCTTCTGCTTGGGCCGATTTGGCTTGGTTTCCATGATATTGGGTTGATTGTCAGCCATGACATGACCTTTGATTGTTGTCCTGCACGGTTCGGTTCCCGGCTGATAGGCAGATGGCGGTGGTCAATGCCGCAGAAAACTTCGGATCTTCTTCAGATCTCGAATGAAGGCGAGCCGGCTTCTTTCCTTCTCGTCCGGCTCCCTGATCCGCGAGAGCGCCGAGGGATGAATGGTCACCAGAATATCAACCTCCCCTGCTGGGCGAATAATGTGACCGCGGTCGCGCATGACCTTGATCTTCGAGCCGAGCAGCGAGGATACCGCTGTTGCACCGAGCGCCACCACCAGCCTCGGCTTCAGGAGCTCAAGTTCAGCCCCCAGCCACCAGGCGCAACGCTGCACCTCCCCGGCATTGGGCCTTGCATGAAGACGCTTCTTGCCGCGCATCTGGTATTTGAAATGCTTGACGGCGTTGGTGACGTAGCAGCGGCCCCGATCGACATCAGCCTCTTCCAGACATTGATCCAAAAGACGGCCAGCCGGCCCGACGAACGGTTTGCCTGCCAGATCCTCTTTGTCGCCGGGCTGCTCGCCGACAAGTACGATCTCCGCATTCTGCGGCCCCTCGCCGAAGACAAGATGCGTCGCATCGCGATAGAGATCGCAGCGCATACAGGCATCTGCATCGCGGCGCAGATCATCGAGCGTCGCCGCTTCGGCATGATCGCGCGCGAGCGACGGGCCAGTGATGGACAAAGGAAGTTTTTCGAGCATTGGGGGCTCGCAACGGTTTTAAAAGCTATCGCAAGACGAACTGATCGCGGTTCTTTTTGTTCCATGCCGGCCGATTTCTTTACTCGGGAACCCTCACCTCCGATCTTCGTTATGACGAAGAAATCATGCACATGGAGGAGATACTATGAGCAGCGAAGGCAAGACCGGCTCCTACACGCTGACCGCGTTCTTCGACGATGAATATGATGCGGAGGCTGCGGCCGAAGCATTGATGGATGCCGGCATACCCAAGGATGCCGTCACCATGACGCCGGGTAACCGCCCTGACACGGACCCTATCGACCATCTCGGCTTTCTCGACGCATTGACGGGAATCTTCTTCCATGAGAAGCAGCGCGCCGCCTATGCCACAGCTCTCGAACGCGGCGGAACGCTGGTGACCGTGCAGGTGAACGAGCAGCAACACAACATCGCCCTGCCGATCCTGGCTGAGAAAGGCCAGATCGACCTCGACGAGCGCGAGTGAGGGAGAGATTAGAGCCTGGTTGACCGTCCAGGCACTGGCATAGCCGGCATGTGCACTTCCGGGCGGAACACTCGGGAACAATTGGTGCGGGTCAGAGTTCGGAGGGCTACCGACCGACGAAAGACATCATGACAGAGACGGACGTTCACGATGTCTTCGTCGTCGGCGCGCACAATGCGTATGTGATGGAAAATCAAGCATAGCATCATGAAGCCGCAGCCCATTGGACCGGCTGTCCTTCAATCAAGGTTCCACGTTGCCAGAGGAAGAGCAAACATGGCTGACGACAGATTTGCATGGATTAGCAAGCGTGCCTACGCCATCTGGGAAGCGGCCGGGCGTCCGTCTGGATGCGATCAGGAACATTGGAAGCAAGCTGCTGCCGAGCGCGATATCATGGAGCGTTCGCGAGCGTCCGTAGATGGAGAGGAGTTGCTTCTTAGATTTCGACAGAAGGCAACTCCTCCCAATCCGGATCAAGCTTTGCAACCAGAAGACGGAGACGAGCGCATCACGGCAGACCGCATTTCATAGCCGGCCTAATGGCTCACCGAAATGCAATGGGCGTCTCTATCGAAAAGATGGAATTGCTCCCGAGCGATGGTGAGACTGACAGACTGGCCAACGCTTAGTTGAACGTTGCCCGGCAGCCGGACGGTCGTCAGTTGATAGCCACCATGAACGACATAGGCATAGGTGTCGGAGCCGAGCCGTTCATGGTGCAATTTTCAATCCCTCCGCCGTCGGCTCGACGGTCGGAGTAGCCGCATCGTGCTTACGAAAGCTACACAGGAACCATCTGGGAAGAGGCTGATCGAAAATCTGGATCAAACTGCGAGCGCAGAGTCTTCCTTACGCGATTGATGAGGCGGACACGAAGTGGCCTCGGATCCCTCTCCGCAACATAACGCAATGTGAAAAGACACTCCGCAACATGGGCCCGGCACATAGTGACACGTCACGAGGCGGGCTGATGCGTTTCGCAAGTGCCCTCTCTTTTCCAGAACAAAGATGAGGCATCTCAATAATGCATTTCAGAATATTCGCTATCGCCGCCTTGGCTCTCTCTTCCGCCGTGCCTGCCGTGGCCGCGGACATGACTTACGAGCCTTCATTATACCCATGAAGGCTGCCTTCATCGCGCTGGGTCTGACTGCCGCCACGATAATTGACCCTATCACCCCGGCACTTGCTCAAGTCGTCATTCACCAGGATCAGTCGTCGGACGACTATTCCGCCCAGGATGACACGGAGCAGAAATTCCTTCATGCCTGAAACAACCATCACGATGCGCGTAACAGGTGGGGAGAGCGCCGCGGCAACTTCGGTCCGGACGATGTGATCCGTCTCCTGGAGGGCCGTGGCTATCGCGTGAAAAATGTAAAGGACGTCGGAATTCGCTACCTGGTCGAGGCGACGACAATCTCCTGGTGAGCGTATCCCGCAGCGGAGAGATTTGGGCGTCGTCCATGATAGCAGCTATTGATGCCGATCATAACCAAGCCCCTCAGCTGCTATACGATCAAGCTGAGGAACACTCAGGATACATCAGCAGGGTAAACGCCACGGCCATTGAAGGACGCGGTTTCCTCATGTGACATCAAACCGCTCAAGCATCTTGTTAAGCCGCAAATTCTCGGCTCGAAGCTGTTCAGCCAGCAGCCTCTTGAGCCGCTTGTTTTCTGCCTCAAGCGCGGTCACTTCGTCCAAGGAAATCGGATCCTCGAAAGTCGCGGATTGCGCGCTTTGCTTCTCGTGTGCACCCGTAGAAGCCTGCGCATTCGCATGAGTGGAGCCGTGCCTGGTGCGTTTCCTCGCAGCGCGCGCCGAAGCCGCTTGAGGCTGCGGTGCCGGCTCGCTCTCCTGCATCTGTGCGACAGCTTCGACGTTCGGGCGATCCGCCTGCTGCTTCGGCGCGTCAAACTCCGTAGCCACGGTCGACGGTATCAACGTTTGTGCAACATCGAGATCGTCCGCATCTTCGCCGACAGAACCCGCATTGCTCGGATCAGGTAGCTTATCTTCACCCGCATCCGGCGTGCCGGATACGTCATTCGAGCTGAACGGATGCGATGGCTTATCATGGACTTCGCGGGCCAGAGCCTTGAGGTCAGTGTCTCCCCAAATCGAGCTCACCCGTGTCTTTAACTGTCGTCGCCCCGACTTGACTTCAACAACGAAACTCCGTTGTGGCGTTCTCATATATTCCCAACCTTAAGCAACTGGTGAAAAACCGACGCCGATCGGCGCCGCTGTATTTTGCTGGCGGACAAATATAGCTCCTCACCGCGCGCTTCAACTGGTTGGAGCGCAAGGGCGACGTTTTGCCCAGCGCATCAACAGTCTCGTAGCTGACGTGATTCCACAAGCGAAACATTTGTCTTTTCGATTGTCCACCTTGATGGAGCTCGCTGGAGGCGAGCCTACCAAATGCCGGCGTCAAACAATGCCCGGCACTCAATGGAGAGACTGACCGCCCACTCCATTCCGATCTTGGATTAGTCCAGTCCGAGCCTCTTGCGCAGCTCCGCATTTTCTGCGCGCAGCTTTTCCGCCAGAATCTTGCGAAGCCTTTGGTTCTCTTCTTCGAGTTGAACGAGATCGGCCAACCCGTTGCCGACCGAAACAGGCTTATCCCCTCCTTGGTCAACGGCCTTCACTGTCCGTTTCCACTGATAGTAGGTTTGCTCCGATATGCCGGCGTTCTTGATCGCGTCCCTGAGCGTACTTGTACCCCCGGCGACCTGCGTTCCTATCAGCTTGAGCTTTTCGCCTCTTTCCT
>Ga0105237_10009112_pt1 | contig 10665 bp, 10 predicted proteins | sample KBSC24metaG_FD_81520 | JGI IMG/M metagenome (GOLD analysis project Ga0105237, IMG submission 81520) | Corn rhizosphere microbial communities from Kellogg Biological Station, Michigan, USA - KBS C2-4 metaG | ecosystem: Host-associated > Plants > Roots > Rhizosphere > Soil | place: Michigan, USA... | reverse complement strand
CGCAAACGCCGAACAGCGGGAGCGCTGGTTCCCCGGCCTCGCCGCGGGCACGCTGCTCACGGCCATCGCGATGACCGTGAGCAGCGTGCCCGCGGCGAGGCCGGGGAACCAGCGCTCCCGCTGTTCGGCGTTTGCGTAGTGCAGGAAGTACGGCAGGATCACCTCGAGCTGGGTGCGCACCGTCGACAGCGTGACCAGCGCCCGCGCGGCCTCCTCCTGCATCACGACGTTGTAGCGGTAGTCGGGCGTCCCGCCACCGCCGTACTCCTCGGGGATCGCGACGCCGAGCATGCCGAGCTCGCCCATCTGCTTGAACACCTCGCGGGGCATCCGTCCGCCCTTCTCCCACTCGGGATAGTGCGGAACCACCTCCTTGTCGACGAAGTCGCGGGCGAGCTCGCGGAACGCCTCGTGGTCCTCGGTGAACAGATCGCGGCGCATGGCGCCCCCCTTTCGAACGTTCTCTGCTAGTTCACGAGCTCGACGACGGTGGCGTTGGCCGTGCCGCCACCCTCGCACATGGTCTGCAAGCCGTAGCGAATTCCGTTGTCGCGCATGTGATGGATCATCCTGGTCATCAGCACCGCGCCAGAAGCGCCGAGCGGATGGCCCAGCGCGATCGCCCCGCCAAGCGGGTTGAGCAGCGCCTCGTCGACGCCCGTCTCGGCCAGCCAGGCCAACGGGACCGGTGCGAACGCCTCGTTCACCTCGAAGACGCCGATCTCGTCGATGCCAACACCCGACTTGTGCAACACCTTCTCGGTGGCGGGGATGGGGCCGGTGAGCATGAGCACGGGGTCGGCACCGCTGACCGCACCTCCGCGGTAGCGGACCAAAGGCGTCAGCCCCAGTTGGATCGCGTTCTCGGCCGTCATCACCAACAGCGCCGCGGCGCCGTCGGAGATCTGTGATGAGTTGCCCGCGTGGATGACGCCGTCATCGGTGAAGGCGGGCTTGAGCCCTGCGAGCTTCTCGACGGTGGTGCCCCGACGGATGCCCTCGTCGGCCGTCACCACGTCACCGGCGGTGAACACCGGGACGATCTGGTCGACGAACGCACCCGCGTCCTGTGCGGCGGCGGCCCGTTCGTGCGACCGAGCGGAGTACTCGTCGAGACGGGTCCGGGACAGGTTCCACTTCTTGGCGATCATCTCCGCAGAGAGGCCCTGGTTGAACGAGAAGTCGTCATACCGGGCAAGGACTTTCGGCCCATAGGGCATACCGGTGGTGCGTGCCGCGCCGAGCGGCACCCGGCTCATCACTTCGACGCCGCCCGCGACGACGACGTCCTGCTGGCCGGACATCACCCCCTGCACGGCGAAGTCGAGTGCCTGCTGGCTCGATCCGCATGCCCGGTTGATCGTGGTGCCGGGGATGTGTTCGGGCCAGCCCGCGGCGAGCACCGCCCAGCGGCCGATGTTGCTCGACTGGTCGCCGACCTGCGAGACGCAACCCCACACGACGTCGTCGATCAGGTCGAGATCGATGCCGGTACGTTCGGCGAGCTCCGAGAGGACCACCGCAGACAGGTCGGCGGCATGTTGGTCGGCCAGGCCGCCGTTGCGCTTGCCGACGGGAGTTCGGACTGCCTCGACGATGACGGTTTCACGCATGATCTCGCTCCGCTCCGATGCTGTCCCCCGAGTCTGCCGTGGCGAAGTCAGCCGGCTCTACTCGGGCCTCGGTTGGCCTGCTGATCACCGTCGACGGTGATCAGCAGCTCATCGGAGCAACTACCCGGGGGGTCGCTCGCACTCGGAGTACGAGCGACCTCCCGAAGTAGGTCGTCAGTCGGCGACGTAGTACAGCCGCTTGTTGACGAATTCGTCCATCCCCAGTGGGCCGAGCTCGCGCCCGAACCCGCTGCGCTTCACGCCACCGAACGGCACCTCTTGGCCTTCGTTGGCGGGCGAGTTGACGTTCGACATGCCCGACTCGAGCCGCTGCGCGACCTTCTCGGCACGCCCCCGATCGGTGCTGAACACCGCGCCACCCAGGCCGTAGTCGGAGTCGTTGGCCAGCGCCAACGCCTCCTCGTCGCTGCTGATCGAGTAGACGACGGCGACGGGACCGAACAGCTCTTCGCGGTACGCGCGCATCTCGGGGGTGATGCCCGTCAACACCGCCGGCGAGTAGTAGGCGTCCGGACCATCGCTGAGCACGCCGCCTGCGTGCAGCGTCGCGCCCTTGGAAACGGCGTCTTGAACCTGCTCGTGCAGGATCTCGGCTGCCTTGCGCGACGACAGCGGGGCGAAGGTGCCGTCGGCCGCCTCGGCCGGATCGCCCGGCTTGAGATCCTTGGCGCGCTCGACGAGCCGCCCGACGAAGCCGTCGTAGATGTCGCTGTTGACGATCATCCGCTTGTTCGAGTTACAGGCCTGCCCGGTGTTCCCAATCCTGGTGTCCCAGGCCAAGTCTGCCGACGCCTTGACGTCATCGGAGTCGAGCACGACGTACGCGTCGGAGCCGCCGAGCTCGAGCACGCACTTCTTGAGGTTCTTACCCGCGATGGCCGCCACCACGGATCCGGCCCGCTCCGATCCGGTCAACGAGACGCCGACGATGCGACGGTCGCCGATGATCTGCTCCACCTGCGCATACGACACGAAGATGTTCTGGTACACACCCGCAGGCACCCCGGCCTGGTCCATCAGCTCCTGGACGGCCAGCGCCGACTTCGGCACGGACTCCGCATGCTTGAGCAGGATCGTGTTGCCCAACACCAGGTTTGGCGCGGCAAAGCGCGCGATCTGGTAGAAGGGGTAGTTCCACGGCATGATGCCCAGCAGGGGTCCGATGGGGAGCTTTTGCACGTAGGCCTTGCCATCGGCGAAGGTCTTGATCTCCTGTGCGGACGCCAGTCCGGGCCCCTCGGTGGCGAAGTAATCGAAGATGTCGCCGCAGAAGTCGGCCTCGCCGACCGCTTCGGGAAGCGGCTTGCCCATCTCCTCCGTCGCGATGGCGCCGAGCCGGTCGGCGTGCTCCTTGAAGAGCTCGCCCACCCGCGCCACGACCTTCGCTCGGTCGGCGATCGGCACGTCGCGCCACGCGCGGTAGGCCTCGGCGGAGGCGGCCAGCGTCGCCTCGACCTCGGCATCGGTCGCGAAATCAAATGCCTCGCCTGCGGCGCCGGTCGCCGGGTTGACGACTCGGTACACGGGTTGAGCGGAAACGGTTGTTGTCATGAAGTGACTCCCTTGACGTCTGTTCCCCCCCAATCTAGTCGCGGATGAATGTACCGAAACAGGCATCCACGTATTCGGGGAATCGGGCGGTTCTCGGCCCTGCGTCCAGCTACGCCTCGGGCGCAGGAGGTACCTCGTCGGCCGCCGCCACCTCGGGTTGCAGCGGGCGCAAGGCGGCCCACGCGAAGAACCCGGCCCCGATGGCGAGCAGGACGAGCCCGACCCACCAGTTGGCGTCGGTGCCGACGTAGAGGTCGGTGCGGTCGGTCGCCGCGGCGGAGTTGTCGTGATCGCCGAGGATCGCCGGAACGAATCCGGCGATGGTGAGCAGCACGCCGTAGATGGCGAGCAATGCGCCGACGATGTTGCGAATGTCAAACAGGCGCAACAACACCGGATGGGGATGCGGTCGGGTCATGATGGCTCCTGCCTGGGATCTCAGTGGAAGACGACGTTGAGGGCGACGACGAGGACCAGCGCCACCGAGGCCAGCGGCACCGGCCGCTGGAACCAGGGTCGGCCTGCGTCGTCCGCGTCGGTACGCATGTGCACCGGTGTCTCGGAGTAGACGAAGCCGGCCAACTCCGCCGCGGGTTTGGGCGTGGTCACCATGCTGACCGCGACGCTGACCACGATGTCGACGACGAACGCGGCGGTGGCCGCCAGGAAGGGCATGCCCTGTCCTGGCAGATCGATGATGCCGACCTTGGACAGCACGAACACGACGATCGCGGCCAGCGTTCCGGCCACCAGGCCCGTCCAGCCGGCGGTGGCGGTCATCCTCTTCCAGAACATGCCGAGGATGAACGTCGCGAACAGCGGTGCGTTGAAGAACCCGAAGAGGGTTTGCAGGTAGTCCATCAGGTTGGAGTAGCCGGCGGCGATCAACGCGGTGAAGATCGCCAGAATCGTCGCGACCACCGTCGCGTACCTGCCCACCTTGATGTAGTAGTCGTCGGAACGGTTCTTGACCACGTACTGCTGCCAGATGTCATAGCTCAGAACGGCATTGAACGCCGAGATGTTGGCGGCCATACCTGCCATGAACGATGCCATCAGGCCGGCGACCGCGACGCCGATCAGACCGTTGGGCAGGATGTCTCGGATCATCAGCAGCATGGCGTCGTTGTAGGTGACCCCGCCTTCGCCGGTGGTCTTCAGATGAATCATGTCGCCGATTGCGGCGGCGGCGATCATGCCGGGCACGACCACCACGAAGGGGATGAACATCTTTGGGAACGACGCGATGATCGGTGCGCGCCGTGCCGCCGACATCGAGTCCGACGCCATCGCGCGCTGCACCTCGACGAAGTTGGTCGTCCAATAGCCAAAGGACAGCACGAATCCCAGCCCGAACACGATGCCGATCACCGACCAGACCGGGCTAGTGAAACCGCTGAGCGCCTGGCCTGGCCACGAGTTGAGTTGCTCGTGCACCGTTGCGGTCACCGAGCCGCCCGACTTGGTCGTGTCGATCACCTTGTCCTTCAGGCCACTCCAGCCGCCGACCTTGATGAGCCCGAACACGGTGATCGGGATCAGCGCGGCGAGGATCACGAAGAACTGCAGCACCTCGTTGTAGATCGCCGCGGACAGTCCGCCGAGCGCGGTGTAGGTGAGCACGATCGCGGCCGCGATGATCAGGGATATCCAGCGTTCCCAGCCGAGCAGCACGTTGATGACGGAGGACAGCAGGAACAGGTTGACGCCGGCGATGAGCACCTGCGCGGCGGCAAAGCTGATGGCGTTCACCAGGTGTGCACCGGTGCCGAAGCGGCGGCGCATGAATTCGGGAACGCTGCGGACCTTGGAGCCGTAGTAGAACGGCATCATCACTACGCCGAGGAACAGCATCGCCGGGACGGCGCCGATCCAGTAGTAGTGCACGGTCGAGAGGCCCACCTGGGCTCCGTTGGCCGACATGCCCATGATCTCGACGGCGCCCAGGTTGGCCGAGACGAACGCCACGCCGGTGACCCATGCGGGCAATCGGCGCCCGGACAGGAAGAAGTCCAGGCTCGACGAGATCTGACTGCGAGCCAGGTAGCCGATGCCGAGAACGAAGACGAAGTAGATCGCGATCAACACGTAGTCGAGCACTCCGGCGTTGACCCGCAATACGTTCTCAGCTGCCAGCACGGTGGCCGTCATCGATGACACTCCTTCGTTGGGTGATGCGGATCACTCACATGTTCTTACTTTAATGAACATAAATCAACACCGATAGGGCAGGATACCCTCGAGATCCACGGTCATTTTGTTTGTTATTGTTCGTTTCACCAGGGAGCAGTGCCGCGTGAGCCCCGAGACCAGGAGAGGAAGGAAGGCTTCCGACGATGCTTGCCGACGAGCGACGCGGCCTGATCCTGCGCGTGCTGAACTCCGCCGGTGCGGTCCGGGTGGCCGACCTGGCCGCCGATCTCGACGTGTCCGAGATGACCGTCCGCCGCGACCTCGATGCCCTCGACGCCCAAGACCTGTTGCGCAAGGTGCATGGCGGCGCGGTGACCCGTCACAAGCGGGGCGAGGAACCGTGGTCGGCGGTGAAGGCCGGTCAGCAGCGGGCGGAGAAGGCGGCGATCGCGGCCGTGGCCGCCGCGACGGTCGAGGATGGCATGACGATCGCAATCGGTGCGGGCACCACCACCACCGAGCTGGCGCGAAACCTGCGGCGACGGCCATCGATCACCGTTATCACCAACTCCATCAGCGTCTTTCGGGAGATGACCGATCCCATCGGTGCGAGCACCGATGGTCCGCTCGTCTACCTCAGCGGTGGTGTTCGCACTCCCTCGGATGCGTTGGTGGGGCCGGTCGCCGATGCGGCGATCGCCTCGTTCCGGCTTGACGCCGCATACCTCGGCGTCCACGGCTTCGACCGTCAGGCAGGGCTGACGTCCCCGAACATCGCAGAGGCGCAGACGAATCGGGCTCTGATCGAGGTCTCGGGCAGGCTGGTCGTTCTGGCCGATCACACCAAGTACTGCGAAGTCGGCACCAACGTGTTCGCGCGGCTCGAGCAGGTGAGCACGCTCATCGTCGACGACGGTCTGGCCGGAGACGATCGAGCCGCCGTCAGCGCTCAGGTCGGCGACCTGCTGATCGCCGAGGTGGGTACATCACGATGACCGACACCACGACGACACCAACGCGCTGGACACTTGCCGACGGCCGAGATCTGCTGTTCTTCTCACTACCGGAGCACCTGCCGGCACCGGTGCAGGATCGACGGCCGCTGCCGCCGCGAGCAAATGGACAGTCCGAGTTGCGCTTTGACCGTCAAACCGGTCAATGGGTGATCATCGCGGCGCTGCGACAGGATCGCACCTACAAGCCAGTGGCAGGCGACTGCCCCTTGTGTCCCGGCCCGTCCGGACTGACCAGCGAAGTGCCCGCCCCCGATTACGACGTCGTCGTCTTCGAGAACCGGTTTCCCAGCCTCTCGGGGACGGCTACTCTTCCCGTCGCTTCGCTCGCCCCAGACACTCTTCCCGTCGCTTCGCTCGCCCCAGACACTCTTCCCGTCACTTCGCTCACCCCAGACGGGGCGGCAAGCACGCTGCCGGGTTTCGACGGCACCGGATTCGTGGCGGCGCCCGGCCATGGCCGCTGCGAGGTGATTTCGTTCTCTCCAAGCCACGACGCATCATTCGGTGAGCTCGCCCCTCGGCATGCCCGCCTGGTGGTGGAGGCGTGGCGGCATCGCACCGCCGACCTGATGAACCGAGAGGGAGTCGAGCAGGTGTTCTGCTTCGAGAACCGGGGTGAGGAGATCGGTGTCACGCTGACCCATCCGCACGGACAGATCTACGCCTACCCCTATCTCGCCCCGCGGACCGCGGTCATGCTGCGCCAGGCCGCCGCGCACCGGGAACGCAACGGCACCAACCTGTTCAGCGACCTGCTCAGGCACGAGATCGCGGACGGCAGTCGCGTCATCGCGCGGACCGAGCACTTCACCGCATTCGTTCCCTTCGCCGCGCGCTGGCCGGTGGAGGTGCACGTCTATCCGAACAGATTCGTCCACAACCTCACCGAGCTCGATGCCGCAGAGTTGGACGGGTTCGCCACCATCTATCTCGATGTCCTGCGTAGATTCGATCGGATGTATCCCACACCGCTGCCCTACATTTCGGCGCTACATCAGTACGCCGACACCGATGCGCAGCGAGAAGGGTACTTTCACGTCGAGTTGATGTCGGTACGCCGAAGCGCCACCAAATTGAAGTTCCTGGCCGGTTCGGAATCGGCCATGGACGCATTCATCAGCGACGTGACGCCTGAGAGCGTCGCCGCACGGCTGCGGGAGTTGTGAACGCCATCGACGCCAACCGCACGATCACGTACTCGGCACCGGGCCGGATCAACCTGATCGGTGAACACACGGACTACAACCTGGGTTTCGCGCTGCCCATCGCGCTGCCCGAGCGCACCGTCGCGACGTTCCAACCGTCCGACGACCACACGATCACCTTGCGCAGCGATCGCGACCACGGCGAGGCGAGCATTCCTCTCGACACCTCCCCCGGCGGAATCACTGGCTGGGCGGCCTACGTCGCCGGGGTGGTGTGGGCGCTGAGCGACGCCGGGCACCGGGTTCCCGGCGGCGTTCTCCGCCTCACCAGCGGTGTGGAGATGGGATCGGGCCTTGCCTCGTCCGCGGCGCTCGAGTGCGCGGCGCTCGGCACAGTGGTCACCGCCGCTGGGCTGGACCTGGACCGCATCGAAATGGCACGGATCGCCCAGCAGGCCGAGAACGACTACGTCGGCGCCCCAACGGGTCTGCTCGATCAACTGGCGTCGCTGTTCGGCGCGCCGGACCACGCCATGCTGATCGACTTCCGCGATGTCACCGTCGCGCCGGTGCCGTTCGATCCCGAAGCGTCCGACATAGCGCTGCTGCTCATCAACTCCCGTGCCCCACACCGCCACGCCGACGGCGAGTACGCCGAGCGCAGGAAGGCCTGCGAACGCGCTGCTGCGGATCTCGGGTTCACCTCCCTGCGTGAGGCACAGCCCGGCGGGCTGTCGGCGCTGACGGCGGTGCACGATCCAGTCGATGCCAGGCGCGCCCGCCACATCCTCACCGACAATCAGCGAGTCCTCGACGTCGTTGCGGCGCTGCGGGATTCCGACTTCGCCGAGGTGGGCCGGATCTTCACCGCCTCGCAGGCATCGATGCGCGACGACTTCGCCATCACCACCGACCACATCGATCTCATCGCCGACACTGCGGTGGCGGCCGGCGCGCTGGGTGCACGGATGACCGGAGGCGGATTCGGCGGCTGCGTGATCGCCGTCGTCCCCGCCGCCGAGCAGCACGCAGTCGCCGACGCCGTACGCCGGGCGACGCGCGACGCCGGGTACGTGGAGCCAGCCATCACCCGCACTCGTGCCGGCGCGGGCGCGGGCCTCGAGGACCGCTAGGGCGGTGGCGGCGGTACGAGGAAACAGTTCGTGCCGCCGATGCCCAACACGTACACGGTGACGCAGCGCTGGAAGCTTCCGTCGGCATAGAACGGCCCGTCGCACTGACCGCCGCCGTTGCCCCACACCACTACGTTGCCGCAGCCGTCAGCTGCGGCAGGCGGTGCCGTGGCCAGAGCCCCCGCGCCCAAGATCAATATTGCTGCTGCTGCGGCGGTAGCCGCCTTGACCTTCATCTTTCATCCCAGGCCTTCGCCTACTAAGTAATTAGCCTACCTAGTATTGTGCCGAACCTTCAGGAAGTTGACAAGGTCGATGACGGCGCGCCGGCTTGACAATCCGAGGGCTGAGGTGCCGCTGAGATAGCGGTGATGGCGCGCCGCTCTCGAACTTCGTGTGCCTGGGTGCTATCTCAATGCGAGGAGCAGTCAGCCGTCGGCTCTCACCTTGTCCTTGACTGCGTTGACCACCGGCGGCGCCTCGCGCCAGTTCGGAATGCCGTCGGATTCGTTGGCGACGGGGAAGCCGCCACCATGCACCTGGGTCCAGTGGCTGTGGTTGAGCTGGTGCAGCGTGAAGCACGCGTTCAACGAGTTGTGGAAGCCCTGGTTGTCCTGAGTCTGGTTGACGGATTCCTTGATCAGCAGCGCCGCCATCGTGGGCACCGTGGCGATGCGGCGGGCGAAGTCCAGCGTGCGGTCCGATAGCTCGTCGGCGGGGAACACCTTGGACACCATGCCCAGCTGATAGGCCTCGTCCACCGACAGGGAGTCGCCGGTGAGCATGAGCTCCTTGGTCTTTCGAGCGCCGAACTCCCACGGATGTGCGAAGTACTCGACGCCGCACATGCCCAGCCGGGTGCCGACGACGTCGGCGAAGCGCGTCCCCTCGGCAGCGACTATCAGGTCGCACGACCACATGAGCATGAGTGCGGCGGCGTACACCTCGCCGTGCACCTGAGCGACGGTGATCTTGCGGAGGTTGCGCCACCGCCGGGTGTTCTCGAAGAAGTGGTGCCACTCCTGCAGCATGAGCTTCTCGGCGCCCTGGCGGGTCGCGCCGTTCTCCTGGAAGCTGGGGTGCTGATCCGGGCCTGGTGTGTGCTCCGACAGCGCCTGCTTCGATCCCAAGTCGTGGCCGGAGGAGAACATCGGCCCATGTCCGCCGAGGATCACGACCCGGACGTCGTCGTCGGCCTCCGCCTCGAGGAACGCTTCGTTGAGTTCGACGAGCAGCCCGCGTTGCTGCGCGTTGCGCTGGTTCGGTCGGTTGAGCATGATGCGGGCGATGGTGCCCTCGTCGAGGGTCTCGTACGTGACGAAGCGATAGTCGGCCATGTTTCGCACGCTATTCCCTCGGCACGGGTACTGAGGCAGGGGGTGCCGAGATATTCGACGAACGAGGAGCCAGCATGATCAAGACCGGCAGCCGGCTACGGAGCCAGGTGTGTGACACCGAGGTGATCGTGGTGCGCAGCGCCGACAGTCTCGACGACCTTCGCGCAGGTGGTGCGCCGATGGTGCCGATCGGCTCGACGGTCGCCCCGAGCCTGACGCTCGATCCGGCACTGTCGGAGGGCAACCCGATGGGCAAGCGCTACGTCGATGGCACCGGCGCGGAGGTGCTGGTGACCAAGCCGGGCAAGGGCACGCTGACCATTGGCGCGACGTCGATGGCCATCAAGTCAGCCAAGCCCCTGCCTGCCAGCGACTAATCCCTGCGCGCGTTCGACCGGCAGCGTCCGGCGAGTGACGACTTCCGGCTCGGTCCGTCGACGCCGCACGTTGCCAAGAACCGCCCGCCCGAGGAGCGCCGGACTCCGCAGTCGCCTTGGCGGGTCGACGAGATTCGCGACCCGCAACACTCGTTCGGTGAGCACGATGTCGTTCTCGGCGGCCTTCAACGTCTGATTGACGCTCCAGCGCTGCAGTCGCCCCTTCAGCGAACGCCTGCCGGTCTCCGACGACTCGCGGTCGTTGGCCTGATTCATCGCCCACGTCGGCCCGACGAGCTTGGCGACGTCGCCGAAGAACTGCCGGGGCGACACATTCTT
>Ga0105237_10009111_pt1 | contig 10667 bp, 8 predicted proteins | sample KBSC24metaG_FD_81520 | JGI IMG/M metagenome (GOLD analysis project Ga0105237, IMG submission 81520) | Corn rhizosphere microbial communities from Kellogg Biological Station, Michigan, USA - KBS C2-4 metaG | ecosystem: Host-associated > Plants > Roots > Rhizosphere > Soil | place: Michigan, USA... | reverse complement strand
GAGAACGGCAGCTGGCATACATACTACAGCCAGCAGCCATAAGAGCAGTTGTTTTCTCATTTTCAGTCGGTATTGTGCCAATGAATATAGGAAAGTTTCCCTGCATGGACAAAGCGGACACCGTGAAATCACGGTATTTGGCCGGCAGCTTTTGGAAATGTCGATTCCTGCTGTACCTTTATCCTGTAATCCTTCCCCCGAATATCCCATTATTTACCTGCCTTCCAGCCTGGACGCTCGTCTGCTTACTTCCGGACCTGCTCAACTCTAAAAGTTTTGCTATGAAAAAAATGATGCTTTGCACCATTGGTGCCTGTATGTTGCTATTCGCGGGAAGTTCCTGCAGGAAGGCGTTTGAATATATTCGCCAACATCCGCATGATAACATTTCGTTCTGCCGCATCACGCAGGTAAGGGGTGCGGGATTTTTTCCCTGCTGCGATATCATGGACACATTGACTTTTTTCTACAATGCCAAGGGAGATCCCATCGAAATGCTTGATAGGAGTACTGGACGCAACAGCCAGGACCAGCATTGGCGATATGACAACCACGGCAGGCTCATCGCCTATTATATTACTTTACCCCCACCCCTCGGCACACCCACGGGCTCGCTCACCTATCATAAATATGCCTACCCAAGACCTGATTGGATAACAGATACTATTATAAACTATGCCACTGCCGACTGGCCGCCCACCTACAAGAACAATAAGAATGAAGCCTACATCGAGGCCCATTTACTCGACAGCAGAGGCAGGATCATAAAAACCTATAGCCTCGACGATCCAACCCTCCCGCCACAGCTCATCTCAGAAAATACGTATGACGCCGATGGCAATCAGGTTTTTTCGAATGCCAGCGTCACCTATGACCACAGGGTAAATCCCTATCGCACCAACTCCGTCTTTCAGTTCACCTATGAAGATTATAGTCTTAACAATCTCATCGCCGTAGATCCCGGTACCGTCCAGGGGCAGGTTCCTGTATACAACCAATTTGGTCTGCCGACGACGCTTCCCGTGGCATCGATGTCTGAATTCAACGGCATTCCATTCGACGCTATGAATTCCAACCCTATCTACATCGACTATGCATGCTCGATGCCAAAAGGCCCTATTGACTATTAAACCCTAATCAACCATGACACACATATCTACGCCTCTCCTGCGCATATGCACAGGCTTATTATTGCTATCCTCAGTGGCATGTAAAAAATTGCCCGGCGAACTTCCCTGTGGCTGCGAACCCGATCCGCCTGTATATAAAAAAGGCGCCAACTCTCAAAAACCGGCGCCATGCGGAACGCTCACACTGCCCATCGACACCACCATAAACTACGGCATCGATATAATAGTTTTTGTAGGAATTGCCAACTCGCACGAAACCATACCCGAGCTCAAACTGCACACGAGCACGAGCTTTTTTGATCAACCATTCCTACAGATAACTGGTCTCCACTGGTATTTTTCCGTCAACACGACGGTCAAGGACAGGAATGGAAATACGCTGATCCAGATGATGGATAGCAAATGGTATGTATATACGAATAATGTCAGTAAATATAATTACGACGCCCATGGTCTGGAGCTCTTCGACAAGCAAGGGCATATTGCATTCAGCATCGACTCTAAGAAATCTCAATCGGATATGTTTGGGGCCGCCCTGGTGGTACAAGGTCTTTTCCCTCAGCCGGATGGCACCTTTATGTTCGCGGAACTGACGGATGGGCCCTTGCCACCCCTTTATTTACCATCCGGGACTCCGGAGCTGAACGCCATATTCGATAGCGTGTACAATCAATATCCTATTCAACCTCTTTTCCGATACACCGGCCCCAACTGGCAGCACGCCCGGCTATAGCAAGACATAAAAAAAACCCGGCGATTGCCGGGTTTCCTGGTCGTATTATCGAAGTTATTTGTTAGGCTGCGGCGTATAACGCAGGTAAGGCTTGATCACCTTCACACCCTTCGGGAATTTCTTCTGTGCGTCCTCTGTGCTGATAGAAGGTACAACGATCACGTCCTCGCCTTCTTTCCAGTCGGCCGGAGTTGCTACGCTGTGGTTAGCTGTCAGCTGCAGGCTGTCTACAACACGCAGTACTTCGTTGAAGTTGCGGCCTGTGGAAGCAGGATAGGTAATGATCAGCTTCACCAGCTTGTCGGGCCCGATGATGACCAGGCTGCGTACAGTGGCAGTAGCGGAAGCGTTCGGGTGAATGAATTCATACAGTGTGCTCACCTTCCGGTCTTCATCAGCGATGATGGGGAATTGAACATCCACCTTTTGGGTCTCGTTGATGTCGTTGATCCAACCCAGGTGCTTGTCGACGGGGTCCACGCTCAGGGCCAGGACTTTTACACCACGCTTGGCAAATTCGTCCTTCAGGGCGGCAGTTCTTCCTAATTCAGTTGTACAGACAGGTGTATAGTCAGCAGGGTGAGAAAAGAGGATTCCCCAGGAATCACCCAGATATTCGTAAAAATCGATCTCGCCAACGGATGTCTTGGCCTTGAAATTGGGAGCTTTATCTCCTAAACGTAAACTCATAAAACTAAAATTTGAAGTTAAACAAAGGACCACGAAGATATTAATTCCCTATCAATAAGGTAGACTTTAAATGTAAATTTTTAAATAACCACATAAGTAATTAATTATCAATCAATAAGAAGTTCCTCCCATCGACACGTCACACGCATAGGTAACATCCATGGTATTGAAGGCAAAGCCGAAAATTGACCAGGAAGGACCCAGGAACCTGGTCGGAAGCCCATTGGTATTATAGGCGGCAGGAGTTGCCGGCAGGCCTGGCGGCGACATACGATTGTTCCTGCTATACTCGAGAAAATATAGTTGCCAGGTCTTACTCGTCTGGTAAATATTTATCTTATTATCATAAACCGCGCCGGCGATTACTAAGTTGCCATTCCTGTCATAGGTTTCATCGAAACTATTGGGTGGATCACGGGGGTCGGATGTGTAGGCCAGGAACTTCACTGGTCTGCCGAAATCATCCAATTGCATCTTGACGATGCGTACAGTCAGGTCAGGCTGGCCGGGTGGGTGCGGGTCGTTGACATTACCCTGGTATTCATAAATCGAGTCGATGATCACCCTCGCGGAAGGATAGGTGTATATCGACCATAGATAGACGAATGTTCCTCCCGGATCTGTTTGCAATACATCGGACAGCCGGCCTTTTTTATCATAGCGGAAGTGAAGATCCGGTCCGTACATGAAATCCGGCAGCAGCTCCTGGGGTTCCCCTGACCCATTGTAGATAAATCGCGCATGCGCCGTTGCCATGCCCGTGGACGTGAATGCAAGGGTTTCTATCTTGCAATGCTTACCTATATCATCAGGATGTTGTATGATATAGTCACGAAGCTTGGAACAGGCAGAGAAAAGAAAAGAAGTGACTAGGAGGAAGGCCATTCCCACAGGAGAGTAATACTTTTTCATGGCTAAGTGTTTAAGGTTTCGTCAATCTCTTAAAGTTACTCCAGTAAAAAGAGAACCGCCACCGTGAAAACACCTGAATTAACCACCAGCTTCTTCGTCTCCCGGCCTCTTCTTATCCTGCTTCTTCAGTGCAGCGCGTGATATATGCCCTCCCTCTTCCCTCGTCCGCTGCCGCTGTTCGCTGCGACTGCCTTCCATGCCTCCCGTAGTAGCCTCAGGTGCATTGGTTGCCTCGATACCACCCGCCTTGACGATAGAATATTTACCCCACCTGTTCTTGACATCATCGATGGCCTTGTACAGTTGTATCTTTTTCCCCGTGTCCTGGAAAAGATTGGTTTGCATCGCCTCGCCTGTCAGCTCACTAAGCCGCACTCCCAGCAGCCGGATGGGCTGCCCTGCCCGGTACAGTTTGTGAAACAGCTCTTTAGCCTTGGCGATCAATTCGTCATCATAAAAAGTATAGGGAATGGTCGTTTGCCGGGAAGTTGTCTCGAAATCCGGGTAGCGTATCTTGACGGCAATACAGCCCGCCGTCTTATTATCCTGTCGCAGCTCATAGGCCACCCTTTCCGTCATCCGGACCAGTTCCGCCATGAGGAAGTCCATATCCGTCTTGTTCTCCTCAAAGGTATTTTCTGTAGAAATGGACTTCGCCTCATAATAAGGTACTACTTCCCCCTCATGGATGCCCCGGGATTTATTGTAAAGGTCCAGCCCGTATTTACCAAATCGGTGTTCCAATTCCGGAGCCGGCGCGAAGCTCAGGTCCCGGATGGTCCGGATACCCATCTCCAGCAGGCTCTTATACATATTTTCTCCCACCCCGGGGATCTTATTGACGCCCAGCGGCGCCAGGTATTCCCGCTCACTACCGGGAGGGATATGGATATAGCCGTTTGGCTTGGCTTCATTCGTCGCGATCTTGGCCACCATTTTATTGGAGGCCAGCGCAAAAGAAATGGGCAGCTTTGTCTCCGATATGATCTCCTCCCGGAGATCGATGGTCCATTGATAGGGGTCAAAAAATCGGTTCATCCCCGTCAGGTCCAGATAAAACTCGTCGATACTGGCTTTTTCAAAAAGAGGAGCTTTCGATGCGATGATCTCCGTCACGATACGCGAGTACTTGGTATACTCACCCCGGGCATTGCCCACCACCGTCGCATGCGGGCAAAGCTGCATGGCCTGCCTCATCGGCATGGCGGAATGTATCCCGTATTTGCGCGCCTCATAGCTGCAGGCCGCCACCACTCCCCTCTCGCTATGACCCCCTACCAGTAAGGGGATGCCCTTCAAGGCGGGATTTAGCAAACACTCCACCGAGACAAAAAATGCGTCCAGGTCGAAATGGGCTATGATGCGGGGGGATGACATGACCATAAAGGTACTACTCTGTTCCCAGAGATTTCGATGCAATGCCATCGCGGCATTTGTCCTTATTTTTAGCTGATTAGCCACCCAATTAAACCTTTTTCCAATGACTCAGCCGGCTGTAAAGCGCCCTTCTTCCGAGCTATGGGCCTATCTCTTCCTGTTCTATGCAACCCTCATGCTGTTATACCCCGTGATCTTTACAAAAGAACAGTCATTCTTTATAAAGCAGGACAACCTTCATCAGGCATATCCCTTTCTTAGCAAGCTGGCGATCTCACTACACAAAGGATACCTCCCCATCTGGGATGCCAATACTTTTGGAGGGAGGAGCTTTGTGGGGGAAATACAACAAGGAGTATTCTATCCAGTGAACCTTTTATGGTGTCTGCTTTTCGGTACGTCCAAAGGCATAGATGTATATTATCTGGACCTTTTGGTGGTCTTGCATTATCTCATCGCCGTGATGGGTATGTATAAGGTGGCAAGGACATTTCAGCTTCCGATCGTACCATCCATCGCCGCAGCCCTGATCTTTAGCTTTAGCAGCGCCCTGGGCGCGAGATCTGCTGGTCAAACCTGTATTTTCTTTGGCCTCGCTTTATTGCCCTGGTCTGTTTATCTGGTTGCCAAATATTATATGGTCCGGCCTTATAAAAGATACCTTGTCATTGCTGGTCTCATCGCAGGATTGGAAATTCCTGCCGGCCATATGCAGCCTTTTTTCCACACGATGCTCATCGATGGGATCATCATCGCATTTTTTGAATACAGACGCAAAAGCAACTGGCGCGGCTTGTTCGTATCCTCCACGGTAAAGATCTCCCTGCTCCTGACATTTGCATTAATTATTGCGTCTCCTCAGATATACTATGCTTCAGAATACCTCAGTCGCTGCTATAGAACGATCAGCCACGGCTATTTTATCGCCCCGGGGCAAAAAGTTCCATTATTCGTTTATGCGCATTGGTTTATCATCAATCTGTCCAACCTGGGCAATCTGCTGGGCCAGCAATTGACACCACCGGAGGACGACAATATCATTTATATGGGGATCCTGCCCTTATTCCTGGTCGGACTGTTCCTTTTTTGGCGTAGGCGAGACCGCCTTACGTCTCCACACTCAGAGCTGGCAAACCTGCTGTACATTATTTTAACTGTCGGAGTTCTCAGCGTGCTGGGTTATCTGACTTTCTTTTATCTCATTTTGTACGAGATCCCCTTTGTAAACCAGGTGAGGCAATTGGGGCGGTATATTATTCTGATAAGTTTTAGCGCCTCGCTTCTTGTTGGATTAGCGCTAACATATATCACCAATATAAAGAACTGGCTCTTTCAAAATGCTCCAGGAATAAAGGTTTATCTGTTGGCAGGGCTAAGCATCAACGCCCTTTATTGGGTGGTGTTCCAACAGAAACTCGTTCCTCTCAGTGTGTCCCTGCCATTTCTTTTCACCTTCCTTTTCTTTCTGGCATTGCAATCACTAAAAGGGTCACTCAACTTCACGGTCACGGCCGTAGCAGTCATTTGCCTGGACCTGTTCTTAAATCCGGCAGGTTATCTATCGACACGTACAAGCTTTTACCCCCCTTATTTTTATGGCAGGAACAAACTGATCGACTCCCTGGAAAACAGCTATGGAAAGTACAGGGTTGCGTTCGACATGAGCGACTATGCCCTGGAAAGAAGAAATCTGGGGGATCTGTATAACATTCAAACAAGGTCCGGATATTCTGCAACGGTCGATCGATCCTATGCCGACTTCACGGGTGTCGATCAGCGCTTGAATTCAGAGGTCAACGACCTGTTGAATGTCAGGTACATTCTCACTGACAAGCTATTGGATTCAAACTTTATTTTTAAGGACTCTATCCCCAATTTAAAGCTTTATGAAACCAGGAACTGGTATCCCCGTTGTTACTGGCAGAGACAGCTGGGTCTGCCGGGAAGAATAATAGAAGGTGAAAACAAATCATCAATTCAACAACTGGCTTATTCTGACCATTATGAGAAGCTGGTCATAGACTGTGTGCAAAAGGATACAATGATCTTTTCTGAAAATTATTATCCGGGATGGGAGTGTTATGACAATGGGAAACTGATCGATATTTATCCGGCAACCATTAAAAAGTATCCGCCCCTGTTCCGGTCCATCGTTCTGGATAAAGGGCGGCATATGGTAGAGTTCAAATATAAAAAGCTCTTCTATTGGTTTTGATGGCGATAGCCGGCGCTACCTGTACACATCCAATAACCCATCCGGCAATTCCACAAAAACCTTCCTTCCTTTCTTATCCACCTTGCGAAGCGTCTCTTCATGAATAGGGATCAACGCTTCTTTCCCATCCAGATCGATCCTGCAAAGCACCTGGTGCGGCTGCTCGATGACCTCGAGTATCTCGCCAAGATCTTCCGTTCCCTGCCAGAGATGATATCCCACGAGAGAGATAGGCGCTGACTTATCCGCAAATTGCGCAACCTCCGTCTCGGGTACCCATACTTCCTTTTGCGCCAGCCGGCGGGCAGCCTCTTTTGTATCGACCCCTTCCAGCTTAATGAATACATCTTCATCTCCCTTGGCTCGAACGCTCTCCACAAACCAGGGCAGCATCTCCCCCTTCTTCTCTTCGAGAAAGATGGTTTTAAGCCCCTTTAATGCAGTCTTCTTCCCGAGGCGATGTTGTAATACCATCTCGCCCAGCACCCCAAAGGTGGCCACCAATTTGCCGATATTGCGATAGTTGTCGCTCATACATTCGTCCGTCAAAAAAACAAGGGGCCGCAAAGCCCCTTGAAAAAATTACATGTTTGAGTCTTAAGCCTGTGCAGGTCCTTCACTCTTTCTCTCCATCCTTCTGGGAGGAGCGCCTCTTCTGGCCATGCCTTTAGCTTTTCTGTTCTCTTCCTGGCGTTTCTTCATTTGGGCTTCGTGCTCGGAATGCCATTTTTGGAATTTCTCCATGGCAGCCGCATCATCGAATAAACCCAATTTGACACCACGCAATAAATGTTTCAGATAGAGAACTCCCTTGTAAGAGAGGATCCTTCTCACCGTGTCGGTGGGTTGAGCACCTTTGTGCAACCAATCCAGCGCCTTCTGGCGATCTAATTGAACGGAAGCGGGAACTGTGAGAGGATTGTACGTACCGATCTTCTGGATGAATTTACCATCCCTGGGCGCACGGGCATCGGCTACTACTATGAAGTAGAATGGCCTTTTCTTAGACCCATGACGTTGGAGTCTGATTTTAACTGGCATCTTAAATAGAAATTTAAATGCGTGAACAAATAAGGTTACTTTCTTTGGGACCGCAAATGTAGCGATCTGCTGCTAATAATTCAAAAATAATAAATCGAAACCTTTTAGCCGAATTCTGAGGCCGGAAATTTACAAACGGTGGAAAATTTTAACTTTTCGGGGCACCGTCAAACTGGCTGAGGGCCTGCCAGTTATACATATATATCTCCCTACCTCCGGCCCATCCCCATTTTGCCCATTCCCATGGGCATTTTATTCATCATTTTCATCATCTGCTTCATCTGGTCGAATTGCTTGAGAAAGGCATTGATCTCATTGATATCCTTGCCGCTGCCACTGGCCAGCCGTTTGCGGCGGCTCTGGTCGATGACGTCGGGATTGGCCCGCTCAAAAGGGGTCATGGAATTGATGATGGCCTCGATGCCCTTGAAGGCGTCGTCGCTGATGTCGATGTCCTTCATGGCCTTGCCCACGCCGGGTATCATACCCAAAAGATCCTTGATATTTCCCATCCGCTTGATCTGCTCCAGCTGCTGCTTGAAGTCCTCGAAGTCGAACTGGTTCTTCCGGATCTTCTTCTCCAGCTTTTTGGCTTCCACCTCGTCAAACTGTGCCTGCGCCTTTTCCACGAGGGTGGTGATATCACCCATCCCCAGGATACGTTGCGCCATACGCTCGGGATAGAAGACATCCAGCGTATCCATCTTTTCCCCGCTGCTGATGAACTTGATGGGCTTATTTACAGTGTATTTGATGGATATGGCGGCCCCACCGCGGGTGTCACCGTCCAGCTTGGTCAGTACCACGCCGGAGAAGTCCAGCCGGTCGTTAAAGGCTTTGGCGGTATTGACAGCGTCCTGACCGGTCATGGAGTCCACTACGAAGAGGATCTCCTGGGGATTGACGGCGGCCTTGATAGCAGCGACCTCTTGCATCATGGCTTCATCCACTGCCAAACGACCGGCCGTATCTATGATCACAACATTCTTATTCCTGCTGCGGGCCTCTTTGACGGCTTCCTGCGCGATCCTGACGGCGTCCTTGTTCTCCGGCTCGCTATAGACATCCACCCCGATCTGGCCTCCCAGGACCTTCAATTGCTCGATGGCGGCCGGACGATAGATGTCGGCTGCTACCAGCATGGGAGACAAACCCTTACGAGTTTTTAGATAGTTCGCCAGCTTCCCGCTGAAAGTGGTCTTACCGCTACCCTGAAGACCTGCAATGAGGATGACGGCGGGATTGCCTTTGGAATTGAGCTCACTCTCCTGACCGCCCATCAGCTCGGCCAGCTCGTCCTTTACGATCTTTACCATCAGCTGACCCGGACTCACGGCTGTCAGCACCTTCTGGCCAAGGGCCTTCTCCCTGACCACATCGGTAAAGTCCTTGGCTATCTTGAAATTGACGTCCGCATCGATAAGAGCACGGCGAATGTCCTTTATGGTGGCTGCGATATTCAGCTCGGTGATACGGCCTTCCCCCTTTATCTGTTTGAACGCCGACTCAAGCCGCTCGCTGAGATTTTCGAACATAATCTGCTGATTTTAACGTGATGGTTCCCCGGCCGGGCCAGGGACAATAAAAAAGTGAATACAAACTCGTATTCACTTAAAATAGGATGTCAAAATTACGTAAAAATGTTCGTTCAGCAGTGTAAAGTATCTTTCAAATAATTTTCAGTTTATATTCCTAAATAGCTCCGGAGCATCTTGCTCCTGGAATTGCTCCTCAACTTGGTGATCGCCTTGTCCTTGATCTGGCGGACCCGCTCGCGGGTGAGATTGAACTTCTCCCCTATGTCCTCCAGGCTCATGGGATGGTCGACCCCGATGCCGAAGAAGAAACAGATGACTTCCTTCTGCCTTTCGGTCAATGTCTTGAGGCTACGGTCTATCTCCTGTTTAAGGGACTCCTTGTGTTCGATATTGGTCTCGGCCCTTTCCGCATTGGGATTCTCCAGCACGTCTATCAGCGTGTTCTCTTCACCCTCGGAAAGGGGTGTATCCATGCTAACGTGACGGGCTGCAATACCCAGGGTGGAGGAGACCTCCTCGATGTCCAGCTCCAGTATCTCGGCCAGCTCTTCCGCGGAAGGTTCGCGCTCGAACTCCTGTTCCAGCTGAGAATAAGCCTTCTGGATACGGTTGGTCAGACCTACCTTGTTCAGCGGCAGACGAACAATACGGGACTGCTCTGCCAATGCCTGCAGAATACTTTGACGGATCCACCATACAGCGTAGGAAATGAATTTGAAACCGCGGGTCTCGTCAAAGCGTTGTGCCGCCTTGATCAAGCCCAGATTCCCCTCATTGATGAGGTCGGGTAAGGAAAGTCCTTGGTTCTGGTACTGTTTTGCCACAGATACCACGAATCTAAGATTGGCCTTTGTTAGCTTGTCGAGAGCCCGTTGGTCTCCCTGCTTGATACGGATAGCGAGCTTTACTTCCTCTTCCGGCGTGATCAGCTCAACTTTTCCAATCTCCTGCAGGTACTTCTCAAGGCTCTGAGACTCACGATTTGTTATACTCTTCGTGATCTTGAGTTGACGCATACTCATAGGCAGAGG
>Ga0105237_10009110_pt1 | contig 10667 bp, 7 predicted proteins | sample KBSC24metaG_FD_81520 | JGI IMG/M metagenome (GOLD analysis project Ga0105237, IMG submission 81520) | Corn rhizosphere microbial communities from Kellogg Biological Station, Michigan, USA - KBS C2-4 metaG | ecosystem: Host-associated > Plants > Roots > Rhizosphere > Soil | place: Michigan, USA... | reverse complement strand
ACATTGTTCCCAACCCACAGGAGCCACATCGACATGGCGGCGTCTTTGTCGCTCGCGGCGGAAAAGAAGATCTCCTGGTCACCAAGAACCTGACGCCAGGTGAATCAGTCTACGGCGAAAAGAGAGTCAGCGTTGACAACCCCGCCCCCGCCACGACTGGCGACGCTGACGCCACACCTGCTCTGAAAACCGAATACCGAGTCTGGAACCCCTTCCGCAGCAAGTTGGCTGCTGGTATTCTTGGTGGATTAGAGGATATCTACATGAAACCTGGCTCTTCAGTTCTCTACCTAGGTGCCGCCTCAGGCACATCCGTCAGCCATGTGGCAGATATCGTGGGCCCTACTGGCCGGGTCTACGCCGTGGAGTTTTCACACCGAAGTGGACGAGATCTTATCACGATGGCGAGCCATCGCACCAATGTCATCCCCATCATCGAGGACGCTAGACATCCCCTGCGCTACCGCATGCTTGTTGGAATGGTGGACGTTGTCTTTGCGGACGTGGCGCAACCTGACCAAGCCCGTATCGTCGGATTAAACGCACACTTATTCCTGAAAGTCGGAGGCGGTGTCTTAGTCTCCATCAAGGCTAACTGTATCGACTCGACGGCCAAGCCCGAAGTCGTGTTCGCCAATGAAGTCAAGAAGATGCGAGAGGAGCGGATTAAGCCCAAGGAGCAACTGACGCTCGGTAAGTTATTTTTTTTTTGTCTTTCTCCTTCAATTCATCGATTCTGCTTTGCTCTGTGCCACGTAGATGTTTGTACTGACTAGCGATCCTCCAACAGAGCCTTTCGAGCGTGACCACTGCATAGTTTCAGGTATCTATCAGCACAGCACCAATTAATGATTCGGAACCCTAAGAAACCTAGATGGTCTTGGTAGTTGAACGGTTTGCGGTGTATGAAAATAAGAACATGTCCCAACACGGCGGGAGAAATGGTATAGGCATCCTACTGGTATTGCTCAACGTAATGCGAGGCGAAAGCAACACGTTTCAATCAGGGGCCACGAACAATGCACTGGATTGAAGTGTAGAAATTTCTCCTCAAGATGACGGGACGGGAAATCGACTTGCTTCTCTGGACTCGGATAAGTCCATCTGGCAGGCACATCGCGTCCTGTATTATCTCACTGCAAACCTCCAAATTAGGGTCTCCAGCCACTTATCTCACAACATTGCACGCGGACGTTACGTTGCGCTGGAGTTTATTGGCGCTTGAAGGGGATTTGGCTGGCTCGGCTGATTGCTTGCTTGCTTGCTTGATTGATTGATCCTGGAACACAATGGCACAGAGAAGGCGGGTGGAGTGGGGGAGGCGTTTAGTGTATGTTTCAAACCCACAAAGCCAAAGCTATGCTTTCCATGCACTTGTCAATTGCGCTTAGACCTAAGTCGTCGGCCACTGCACCTCGTACTGCCCGTGGGATTTCGATAGAACCACGACATGTCTAATGGTGCGGAGTATAGATATACCTAAGCATTGACCTGTAGTCAAGGGTCCCAGAATGAGTTGAATGGAAGTCTAAACCAAACCTTTTCGTTTCCTTGCCTGATATTTCGGCTCTCATTGTGCCGCCTTTTCTCTACGTTGACTTTGATTCGAGTCTTCAATCAGTCAGCCTCACATACAGCGTTTTCACTTTTCACGACCCGACCAAAAGCTGAGAAGACAATCTAGAAGAACGAACCCATATTACTCATTAGGATCTCTAACGGGTCGCGTGGTCGATTATGCATTCATTCATGCATTTTGGTGTCACTCATTACCTACTCTTAAGCTAGATGGGCGATGCCCCATGCCAAACCCCAGCGTCGAGCTGCAGTCTAGCTGACACATGCTCGTCAGCCTGTCTTCCCATGTAAAACCCAAACCCAAATCTTCAATGAGGACCAACCCTGATCTTCGTGACTCGTCTTTTTGGATTTTCGTTCCATCTCCCGCAGTGTTTGCCCGCGTTGGAGTTAATATCATGTCATGTCCCGTGATAATGGATAGCCAGTAGTAGGATTGCTGAAATAGAAAGGAAAGGCCTGTGGATTCTTGGCAACGCCGGGTGCTTTTTGGGAGGAAATGTGATGCCGCTGGATTGAATGGATGGATGGAATGCGATGACTATTTTCTTCGAGGGATGGTTGTGACGGTACTAGTGGGGAAGGGTAGCTCGTGGAGTCGTGGATAGGGATGAAGGATGTCGAGGGTCTGAGATTACCCCTTCAAGGGAGTACATAGGCATGAGTTGGCCACAGAGCCGATACAGATCCTTGGTGAAGGAGCCATTTGGAAGGTCGAATGCATATTCGGGGGGTGCGGAATCAAATCGGCTGTTGAGAAGCAGATTGCGGGCGAGCTCGAGATGGAATGGAACGGTCGCTTGCCTTTCTCACACGGATTCAAGCTATTCATTCGATCCAACGTTTTATTTCCCTTGGGGATCGTGACGAACTCTCGTTAAAGCGATCGCTCAGACCTAAGGTCGTACGGTCGGGCGTCGCTCTCTTCTTTTCGGGTATAGTATTCGTTGTCATAACCTCACACCTTTACATATGCTATCGATTGAGTTAGGCTCGTGGTCGAAACAACGCTAAATATGGCATTCTTTGGGGGAAGGGGAACACTCACTCGCATCAATCTGGCTGACCTGGGGTAGCGCCAGCCTAACCTTATTCCTGTACAGTGCCGGGCCCATCAACTGCAGTGGGTTCATTTCGAAATACACCGTCTCGAGATCCTCCTTATCCGCTAGCTCGCGCTCGACCTCTCGGAAATCACTGAGTTTATTGCTGGATGCCCATAGCTCCTCGAGATGCTTCAAGTGCCTGATGTTCTCGAGGTGGGAGATTAAGTTGTTGGATATATCCAAGACTCGCAGTTTGTGGTTCTGCGATAAGGATGTTGGGGAGATCTCAGTGATGGCGTTGTGCGATACGTAGAGTTCTTCGAGGTTTGCCAATGTGTCGAGACCTGAGATGGCTGTTAGGCGGTTGGATTTAATGTCTAGTAGGCGCAGGTTCGTGAGGGGTGTCAGGTTCTTGATCTCGGTGATCTTGTTCTTGCCCAGCCACAGTTCCTGCAGGGCGTGCAGAGGTTCGAGATTCTCAAGCTCGCGGAGTCGATTCGCAGCTAACTCGATCATGGTAAGGTTTTCTAGACCCTCGAGATTCTCGATCTTGGAGATGCGGTTCTGTACGAAGTAGAGTTCTTTCAACGTTTGCAGGTGGTTGACGTGCTTGATATGTTTAATCTTGTTGAAACTCAGGTCGAGGGTGGTGAGGACTTTAAAGTCGTCGAGACCCTTGATGTGGGAGATCAAGTTGTCGTAGAGATCCAACTCTTGAACGGTCTCACCCACGCTAGGTGGGAACTGTATGGACGAGATCTGGTTCTGGCGCAGGCATAGCCTCTGGACCTTGTGAAAGCGGTCGAGTTTGAGGGAGGGGATCGAGGCGATACGGCTGTGGACGAGGTCGATGTCTTCGGTGGAAACGTCCATATCCTCCAGGAGATCCTCATCGGCCTCGATCTGGTCGACTGGAGGGGCGTCCGGGTCGGAATAGTCAGGATCACTGAAGATCTCTGGGTTGGTCAGAACGGCATTGCGGGGTGGCATACGCAGTTTGCCATCCCACCCATTGCTGCTAACGAGAGGACCGGATGAATGAGGTTGAGATTCTTGATTGTCTGGGAGTTCTATCTGGACATCATGGGCATTGGCGGGGGGGTTTTCTTCGTTCGGCTGAGAGATGCCATTCTGTGCCTGGGTGTTGGGGTCGGCCATGACGAAGTGGAATGATTTGCCCTTGAAGTGGGCTACAGCCTAAATCTTTCTGCGAATGTGCTCTTGGGCGGGGAAATTTATGTGCGCAAACCGTTTAGGGTGGATGGTGCTTTCGAGAAGATCAGAGTTATACGAGTGATTTTGATGGTTGAGGGAATTCTTGTTATTGTTTGTGGACGTGGAAGAGGGGAGGAGGAAGCGGATCGTCACCATCACATGCAAGGCACAAATATGGAGACCGAGAATGGAGTCAAGTTTGGCATGATGACTAATCCGGATTATTGTAGATGCGGATGCCGCCTATCAGTCTAGCAAATATGTCCATTTGGAAGTGCATCACAATGTGGCACACCAGGACCAAATCTAAGTCAACAGAGTCAAGTCAACTAGGAAGGACAATGGTGGTCATGCTGGAGTCTGCAACCCCCAAGAGGACATCTTAGTCGTTGCTCAAGAAGAAATAGTGTACATGTTGCAAGTGACCGTGATGTTATGCTTTTGTTTCTGCCGCCAATAAATCTGTTCGCCAACCCTAGGAGCACTCTTGTTCTGGTTATGAAAATCTCTTGGTGATCTTCGCGATAACTGTAAAGTAAAGAAACCAAAATTAGCTGTCACGTTATATTAGAGGGGAGATTCGGAACAGAACATACGATGCAATGCCACAACGCTGAAAATAAATCCCAAACTCAAGAACAAAATCACCATAGGGTCGACCTTCAATCCCGGGCTCTCATCCGTGTATAATCTCAGCATAGTCCCACTAGAACCACCCGCACCAGCGGAGCGAGTGGAGGCTGGTCGTGCATTTTTGACTGACTCCTTGTGATCGGCAGCCGCACGTCGTCGGATGGCTGAGCGCGGTCCTCCTGGAGGCGAGCCCGCGCGTGCGATTGACGACCCGCTGGTCTTGGAAGCTGATGGTGTCGAATCGGCGCCAGATTCAGGGCCTGAGGTCAGAGGTGAGGATGGTCTGGGAGCAGCCTATAAGTAGAGTGGTTAGCATGCAGTTCGATGGCATCCGCTTTCTTCTGTCCTTGATATAATGTAACACAAAGCAGGGAAACTGGCAACTGAAGCGCAACGGTCTTTCGCAAAGGGAGCTCGCGATAGATTGCATACCATGGCTATTCTGGAGAGGGACAAAGGAGATGTGGTCGCGTGAAGGCCAGGAGAAATAGAATTTGCAGGTCCCTTGGTTTGTCGATGTAGGCACAAAATTCACAATGGTAATAAGATAGAGAAAAGGGTTTGTAGCGGGATGTCCAATGCTGAAATGGCGATCTGGTCCCTTCAGAACCTTTGGGAACCGCAGCTTGTGGACACTTTTCCGTCAATCCAAATCAATCTGGGGAAGTTCCTGTAAGGGGCCATTAAACACTCCACCGTAGAAAATAATACGGTGCCGCTATTGTGAGCATATCTTGGCATGTTTGGTACGTTTATCTGAATGATCGTAGCCAAGAACCCATTTCGCACTCCGTCCCTGTGGATTCCTCAACATTCGACTTCCCTAATGGCTTGAAGTCTACTTGGAGAATTCTAGTGATTGCAATTTCAATTCTATCCTTGGATTTGACGAGCTCCGGTAGACGGTTATATGTTCATTTTTGCTACAATATGCCTTCATGGCTACCACCCCAAGATGATTATAGAGGCTACTGTGAGACATCGGACTCTTCAGGGCCCGTTGTTGATTGTTTCTAGCCATCTCACATCGGATGCCGATGTGGGTAGGAACCTTATTTACAACATGGATTCAGAGTGTTGTCACGACAGCAGCTACTGTGAGATTGATCTATTCAAGTTTGAAGGAGAATTGTGGAACTTGATATTTGATAGTGTTGGATATGTACCCACAATCCGCTGATCTTTCGGTCAGCATGGGGCAGACCGCGAAGTATTGTTAGCAACTGTGATATGAGTAGGCTGTCCATCTCCAGCTTCTGTTTCTATATCATTGTAGACCTTCCCGCTGTATCGAGAGGCAGTCCACGATTTATAAGAACGACCTTAGAAACCTCGGTAAGAGCATTTTTGCTCAACCAACTGTCGAGCATACAAATTGGTGCCAACAAAAACGACATGTCCGTCTCAAAATTTTGATCTTCCAGCTTGGTCTCGTCTTCGTTGCCGTCAAACATTGACCGCAGAGGCTGGTAGGCTCGATCATGCAGTTTGCGAAGCATGCTGGCACAACCTCCGTATTTCGATATAATCCTCAGGTCGAATTCTAACCGGCGGGATAACTCGATTGCAGTGACGATTGTGAGTGAGACTGTGACCAGATCACGGGTGCCATTTTGATAATCCAGCCAAAAGTGATTGATTACTTCTCTGGTCGCAGCCAAATCATCCAGGAGGCATTGGAGGGCGAGTAAAGCTTCTTGTGAATCTGAGATGGAGTCCATTTCGTAGTATTCGGCTTGTTCGTCCGACGGACACAGATCGGTTGGGTCCACGGCTTCGCAAGTGGCTGTGGAGTTGGACTCTATTGATATCGAGAGCACCAAAAGCGTCGTTCATGGATGGCTCTTCCTCTCGCCCTTCGCCCTCCGCCTGAGAGTTGCTACCAGGTGAAACATGCTTGGGCGGGGTTTTTGTTGAACTCTTTTTGCATTTCAACAGTTCTCTAACGTTTTCGAGAACTTCGACAAAATATGTATGTCTCGAATTTGACTCTTCATTTCTTGTGAAGAGAAATCATTGCTGAAATTTTGATAGGAATTGCCCACACGAAGTCGCAGGGTAATTGCTCGGTCTAGTATCTTCGTCAAGGTCTCTTGCACAGTGATGGCAGGTTTTATTGATGATATGATCGCTTTTGTCATGGGAAGAAAATGTGTGACTGGCACAGCATGACGGGAGGGTGGGTCGATCTGGATTCTTCATTGGAGCTTGTTTCGCGGCCCTTCTAGCGAGCGTTCTTTCTCTGCCTTTGAGCTTGCCAGGATTTGCAGTCGGTGTTTGGAGTGTGCTACTCGTGTTCTTCTCCAGTCGATACCCGCAATTTTGAGAGTTCCTCACGAGCAAAGTAACAATTACGGCGGTGTCTGCTTTGTATCTGACATAGCTATTTGCCAGACCAATGTGAAATGGCTGTGGTGCTGGTTCCGTTGTTGTCACTCCGATGCGAAGTGGCTAGTCAGAATATCATGACAATTCGAGAAGCCCCCGAGTCAGGGCAAGTGCTGTGATTGAGCGCCTAAATTCAATACTAGAATTGTGAATTGGCTGCATGTTCGTGAATAGCCTAGTCTTGCTGAAAGCCCCGTAGCTACGACCATGTGGGATAGGAGAGTTGATTCCAATGATCTCAATAGTGGCCGCTATCACAATGCAAACAAGCGACAAAAGCAAGAAACACGGGGTGGGTTAGGATCTCAGCCCTGACGGCAAGGCTAATAAGAAGGGAGTGACACTGAGAACACGGTTCATAGGGGTCAAAGGATATGGTCGTCGCGACTTCTGTTCAGTCTAAACCAGACCAGGCTTCAAACGATCACATTCCTTACCTGTGACTCTCCATCTACAGTTAAGGCGTCAATGAGGTGGATGTCGAGTGGCAGCTGACTGCAGCGGAAAACACCCACATGTGTATGCAGCCGCCTAGGTAAACATTTACGTGTCCTTCCTCACTCACTCTGAAGATGACCCGTAACGTGATTCGGAATACACTAGTCTTGGTCTTAGACAAAGCCAATGAAAGGGAAACAATGAGGCCAACCAAGGCGAACAAAAGGCATATTATTCTTTGAGCACCTGATTAATGAGAGTAAAGGTCTTACCTGTGTAGGTCTGTGATTTAAAATAATAGTATCTTCCTTGCCTGGTGTTCAGACAGATTCCATTCCCTATCAATAAACAATTTGGTACACTGTCAGCTCAGAAGTGAAATAATTGGCAGAATTCACCAAATTGCGACTCACAAGTCCGACACATCTAGCGCGGAACGCTTTCTTTTGCAAACTTCGCTATTCATTATGAACACCATTATCACAGTGTCCGGCACGGCTGTCGAACTTGAAGGAAGTCAAAATTATGCTGACTTCCGGGCATCGTTTATGCGCGAGATCAGCCATAAGAGATTCAGCGATTTGTATTTCCAGGAGCCCATCGCTATTGAACCTCCTAGTTGGGCCCTTTTCGCCTACGCCCCGGCCAAGGCAAATGGTCCTCGTGCATGGCTCCAGCAATACACCGACAGGGAGATTCAAATGGCAGAATTGCATAAACGCACGCATGCATACGTTCAGCAGCAACAATTGGTCTCGGATGCCATGCGATTTCTTATTTCACGCCTTTCGGTTGATGTTTTTGCCGCTCTGCACAACTGGAATCCGCCTCATAGCCCGAAAATCCTGTGGGACTTGCTCTTTACTCGATATGGGCCTCGACCTGATGAGCAGGCTGAAGCTACCACCAGTACGGAGGAAGAGAATGCTGCTTTCATCGTGATTCGAAAGAACTCGACTTGTGGATATGGAGGTGTCGATAAATTTTGGGACTGCCGTGAGAGCATGAATGAAAGTGAGTGATGATGCACCCATCCCGCCTTCTACATACCCACTAGTCTTCTGGATACTATGCCATCTCTGGTGATGCCGTGGTTGTTTCCCCTCCATCCCCTATCTCATAGCACACTTAAGTTTTTCCTCCTTTACTGGGTGATGGAAGGCCACCGTCATTTGGGGTGTTGAAACTACTCAATTATAAGAGCTTGGACTCACATACCTCATCTTCCACCAAAAGTATGCCCTAATACTCTAGAAGTCTGAAAGTATGCATTAATACTCTAACAGTCACAAACAATCTATATTTCCCAAACTGATTTCTTGATATCCCTATGCCTTCAATGGTGAAAAGAAGCTAACCTTGTACAGTTGTTCATCAGATTTTTACTAGCTATGCGCATTTTTTCGGACAAGACTTAAAGATGGTCTTGCTGCTGGCTGGAGCTCACTGTGCCTTTGGCCCTCCAGCCCTTTCCTTGGTGGCCCGCGCAATATTTCATCCTCGAACGGCTCTCATTTCGAGAGCTTCTGTGACTTAAAAAACTCCACCTACTCTTATCCTAGGCTATAGTTGCTAACAACCGTTCTCCGTTCTCTCACAACCTGTCCCACACAAGATATCTGAGATTTATATATAAAATGGGTTTGATTCAGCTTGCAAACTCCAACGGGCTCCTCACCAGACAGCATCACGGCGTTCTCCAAACAAGACGAATCAACCATCGACTTAGTTCATGTTAATGTGAATCCAAAACTGCGATGTTGTCAGCTCTGCCCCCCCGCGCCCCCCACCCTCTCAAAGGTCTTGGCCCGTTTGCTCTTCTACAGGAGGTACCATACCCCCTAATCAGGCAGCCTGATCACGTGACTGCCTTGGTGCGGTACTGACGCCACAACAATGAATACTACAATGAGGCCTTTGTTTCATGATCGAGGCATTGTACCTGATGTCTCAGAGCTTGGGTATAAATTCAGACTCCTGCAACTGCATTCGAACAACTTTTCATTCCTCATACATAACCCACATGGAACCTTGGACTACGATCGGTGCTCCCAGCCCACCTCCACTTAACGAGGACAGCATTATGAGACTCGATGAGATTTACCTCCCTCGCACAGAAGAACACAAGTTGAGAGGCGCTGTGAACTTTGTGGAATGGATAATCTACTTTGTCGGGATCACTCAGCAATCCGGGCACTGGAGGATGTTTTCGACAGATGCTCCGGAAGGGGCCCCCCGTGGTCCTCCTACGGACCACGTTCCCGCACTGTTCCTCGAGCATAATGCCTGGCAACTATTGAGAGCGTGGGTGAGTGTTGACTTCCATAACCTTTTGGACGAAATTGACATTCAATTATCAGCCAGCGAATCATTCCGCTACATCCAGTACCTCTATGATCCAACTCGCGAGATTACTGCCGCGGTCCTGAGACTGAGAGACATGAAATTCTATCAAAAGAAGCCCGCATGTCTCTACATCAACAAATGGCTTGTCTTCCAGAGCGAGATTAACGCCGCTGGCGCAACTTTCTCGGACAATCTGCTCTTGAAGTTGGCCTTGCCAAATTTTAGAGTTCCTTTGAATACGGTCTATGATCAATTCTGGATCCCAGTGCAAGATCATGGATATTCGGATATTTTGGAAGTCATCAAGGCTATCGCTGTCTACGAAGTCCAAGGGAACAAGAACGATCGTGTTCCCCTCGGACAGTCAGTGGAGCCAGAATTGGCCTTCGATATCGCTGCGGATGAGATTTCACCTGCTCCAGAGATTCCAGATAAATCTTCTGCTTACGGTGATATTCGGTAGCGACATAGAGGCAGTTCTCTCAAAGGAATTAATAGCTGCTAACTAGACTGAGAGATGGTGCAGAATAGGGAGGACTGGAGAGTGATCTAGAGCTGGCTCATTGTACAGATCGGTACAACAGGTCCCTGGTTCGAGGAACATGTCCAAAATGGCATGGGGATGTTCAGAACTGCTCAAAAGCATGGGTTTGGTGGCTAGATTTTAGTTCTTGTTGGATTTCCCAATATATTTCCCAACAAACAATTAAGCCAGACCATAAGATCCGGCGTGAAAGCCATTAGTGAATCTTATCTGACACCTGGGGACACTTTCGCCGCTAAATTCCTTCACTGCATCAAAGGGAACACGGACTCGTGTTGGAAGCCCAATTCTGATACTAATTGTCGATTGTCTTGTTAGATAGCGTTATCGACTTGCCTCCATTTATCTTCCGTCATGGAGATAGATAGGAGCGCCTTCCACTACCTGTGGTAGTATATATATATATCTATAGACCGTCGGCATCTTTTGGAACTAAGGCCATGCCAGGCCAGTTAGTTTAAGGGTCAGATCGACTGGTT
>Ga0105237_10009108_pt1 | contig 10668 bp, 12 predicted proteins | sample KBSC24metaG_FD_81520 | JGI IMG/M metagenome (GOLD analysis project Ga0105237, IMG submission 81520) | Corn rhizosphere microbial communities from Kellogg Biological Station, Michigan, USA - KBS C2-4 metaG | ecosystem: Host-associated > Plants > Roots > Rhizosphere > Soil | place: Michigan, USA... | reverse complement strand
CGGTGGGTGGCGAGGCGCTAAGGAGCGTCGGCGAGGGCCGCGACCCCGACTCGGTCACCGCCGGGGGGACCCAGGCGGTCGAGCAGTTCGGCGCCATCGACATCTGTGTCAACAACGCCTCCGCCATCAACCTCGGCTCCATCGAAGACGTGCCGATGAAGCGCTTCGACCTGATGAACGGCATCCAGATCCGCGGCACGTATGCCGTCTCGCAGGCCTGTATCCCCCACATGAAGGGCCGCGAAAACCCGCACATCCTGACCCTGTCGCCGCCGCTGCGGCTGGAATCCGAGTGGCTCAAGCCGACCGCCTACATGATGGCGAAGTACGGGATGACGTTGTGCGCGTTGGGCATCGCCGAGGAAATGCGCGAGGCCGGCATCGCCTCGAACACCCTGTGGCCGCGCACCCTGGTCGCCACCGCCGCGGTGCAGAACCTGCTCGGCGGTGACGAGGCGATGGCCAAGGCCCGCAAGCCCGAGGTGTACTCCGACGCCGCCTACGCCGTCTTCAACAAGCCGGCCCGCGAATACACCGGACAGAGCCTGCTGTGTGAGGACGTGCTGCTGGACTCGGGCGTGACGGACCTGTCGGTGTACAACTGCGTGCAGGGCGGCGAACTCGGCGTCGACCTGTGGGTGGACACCCCGAACCCGCCCGGATACACCGGCCCCTAGTCAGCGGCCGGGCAGATCTCGACGCCCGTGACCATCGGCGGCCATGCCACCGTCACCTCGATGAGCGCGGCCAGCGGCGCGACGGCGGGAAACGCCCGGTCCCACTGCTTCTGCACCTGCTCCACCGCGTGCGGGTGCAGGAACGTCCACGCCATCCCCACCAGCAGGTAGGGCAGCGCCAGCCACAGCAGGAACTCGGCCATCGCGCCGACGCTGACCCGCCGGCTGAGCAATCGGCGCATCAGATCAACTCCCCATCGCGGCGAATCTGCCTGCGTACGTAGGCCAGCAGCACGTAGCTGCCGGCCTGCCGGATGAACAGTGGCAGGAACCGGTTGACGAACGCGACCAGCCGGAACAGTGTTTCGAACAGATACTGACGGCCGCCGCCCCACGACATGTGCATCGCGTCCCGGAACACCGGCGCCAGGAAGCCGCCGGTCAGGAATGCCAGCAGGGGCCGAAATGGCAGGGCCAGAACGGGATTGATCATCTTCAGGCGCACCAGATCCGTCAGGTAGGCGCGGACGGTGTCGTCCATGACGACCTTGGCGCAGGCCGCGGTCCAGTAGTCGTCGAACTCGGCCCGGGTGGCCGGCCACTGGTCGGCGGTGACCTGCAACGTGGTGCCCAGCGGGGCGGCGGACCGGTAGAACTGCTCGGACAGTTCGGGGGTCAGCTCGCCGCGCAGCAGTTGATAAACGTCCTCCATGCCGACGAACAGACAAGCGGCCACCCACATCTGCAGATCGCGGTCAAAAGCGTTGTAGCGCACCGGGCTGTCCGGTCCGGACCGCACCTGACGGTGCGCCGTGTCGACTGCCTCGCGCATCGCGGCCCGGTCGTCGTCGGTGCCGAGGACGGCCACCGCGAGGTACTGGAAGGTGGTGCGCGACCGCTTCCAGGGATGCTTCAGCAGGTTCCCCGAATCGACCTTGCTCTCGACGACGCCGTGCCCGACACCCGGCCAGGACAGCTGCATGATGACATTGGCGGCACTGGCCGCGGCACCCCAGAAATCGGCCGCATCGGCGATGGTCACCGGGTACTCGTCCCAGCGCGCGGTGCGGCGCCGAATCTGGAAACGGCAGTCCGCGAGGGGCAGCGCCGGTGTCTCATCGGTCATGGCAGGCACATGCTCGTCAGCAGCAACATCGGCCAGAACACCACGGTCCGCACGAAGACGAACACTCGCTCCGCGCCGTGCGCGGCCTCGAAGGCGCCGGTGTGCGTCACGGCCCACAGCACGCCGAGCACGAGATACGGCGCGGCGAGCATGGCTGCGGTGCCCAGCCACTCGGCGATCGTCATCTCAAAACTGAGTACGCCGCCCGCGGGTTCTTCGTCGTCCGTCATGGTGGTCTCAACGTAGGCATACAGTGGCCCACATGTCGACGTGGTCAGTGGGACGGTACGAGACCGTCGCCGAATTCATCGCGCCCATCGCCACCGAGGTCGTCGCGGCGGTCCCCCACGGACCCGGCACCGCGCTGGTCGATCTGGCCTGCGGGACGGGTAATGCGTCGCTGCACGCAGCGGGCCTCGGTGCACAGGTCACGGGTGTCGACATCACGCCGGAGTTGCTGGACATCGCCGCAGCCAAGCTCGCTGGGGACGCGGTCGAGTGGGTGCCCGCCGACGCGTCTGCCACCGGACTGCCCGACGCCTCCTTCGACGCCGCGGTGTCCAACATGGGCATCATCTTCGTCGAACCGGCGGCCATGGTCGCCGAGATCGCCCGCCTCCTCAAACCCGGTGGCACTCTCGGATTTTCGGCGTGGGTCAAAGCCTCGGACAACCCATTCTTCACGCCGGTCGTCGAGGTGCTGGGCCAACCCCAACCTGGCCCGTACTCACCGGAGCAGTGGGGCGTACCCGAGCTGGTTCACGAGCGGCTGGCCCCCGACTTCACCGACGTGAACATCGAAAACCGAACGCTCGTCTGGCACTTCGGGTCGCTGAACGCCGCGGTGCGGTTCGTCACCGAGGAATCGCCGGTGCACGTGACGACCTTCACGTACCTCGACGACGCCACCCGCGCCCGCCTGGTCGCCGCGTTCACCGCGGCGTTCGCGGCCCACGAATCATCTGATGGCACCGTTGCTTTCGACGCTCCGTACGCGGTGATCACAGCGCATCGGCGTTGAAGGTCGGCCCTGCAATCAGTTGGCCTGGTAGAGAATTCCGCGGCCGATCGCTTCCCGGATCTCTGGTAGCGCGGCCTCCGCGAGGGCGTCGGCGTCGACGCCGTGGTGCACGGCCAGCAGCCCGATGAGCGTGCCGAGTGGCACCTCGCCGCGGCACCCGGCCAGCAGCGCGGTGAACACCTCGTCAACTCCGAGCACCGCGCCCGGCCCGCCGGGACGCCGGACCGCACATCCGATCTCCTGCCAGCCGTCCGGACCGGGCAGCGAATGCTGCTCCAGCAGGACCGGCGCGGTGGACAGGCGGGCCGCCAGCAGGGCGTCGTCCGGGGTGTCGCGCAGATAGGCGCGGCGCGCGAAGAATGCCTCCACCTCGATGCCCGTGATGGGTTCGTCGGTGATCTCCTCGAGGATCTGCTCGGGTGCTTCATCGGGTCGCGGCACCCGCAGCGAGATCAGGCCCATGCCGATCCCGGTGATGCCCTCGGTGTCGAACCAGTCGAGCCAAGCCGCGCCGCGCTCGGAGATCTGTTCGGCGGACTCCCCCGCGTCGGCCAGCCACAGCGACACATAGCTGACCGGGTCGGCGAGTTCACGCTGCACCACCCAGGCGTGCAGCCCGGTACCGGCCAACCAATCCTGCACCCGGCTCTGCCAATCATCGCCCCGGACAATCCAATTGGCCATGATCTGGGCGGTGCCGCCCGGCGTCAGGTAATTGCCGACGTTCTCGATGATGGTGCGGCACAGCCCGTCCCCGGCCACGCCCGAATCGCGGTAGATGTAGTCGCGGGCTCCCGCGCCCACCACGAACGGCGGGTTGGACACGATCAGGTCGAACCGCTCTCCGGCCACGGGGTCGAACAGGCTGCCGGGCCGCAAATCCCACGACATCCCGTTGATGCCTGCGGTGGCTTGCGCCAGCATCAGCGCCCGCGGGTTGGTGTCGGTGGCGACGATGTCGGCGCAGTGCCCGTTCAGGTGCAGCGCCTGGATGCCGCAGCCGGTGCCCAGATCGAGCGCCCGCTGCACCGGGGTCCGAATCACGGCGCGCGCCAACGACATCGACGCGCCGCCGATGCCGAGTACATGCTCGTGCTCCACGGGTCCGCCGCGCAAGGCGGCGTCCTGGTCGGAGACGACGTAGAAGTCACGTTCCCCGTCGCTGTGCGGGCGGATGTCGAGGGCTGCCCTGACGGTGTCGCCCACCTCCAGCACGCCGGCCGCCGACAACTCGGCCAGGCCGGTCGACGGGAACGCGCCCTGCACCCGGTCCGCCGGTTCGTCGGTGCCGAGCAGGAACAGCCGGACCAACGTGCCCAGGCGGCCACCTCCGGACGTGGCCCGCAGTGCGGGCCACCACACGCCTCGGCCCAGCGCCGCATTCGCGTCGTCGCCGAGCAGTTCGGCGACCCCGTCGGTGGTGTATCCGGCCGAGCGCAGATCGGCTCCCAGGGCTTCCACCAGGAGCGGGTCCAGGTCGGTCAAAACAGCGTCCCTTCCGGTTCATTCTTGGCGGGCTCGATGAGTTCGGGGCCATTGTTGCGAATGCTGTTGACCAACTTGGACACCTCGCGGGTGACGATGCGGTCCAGGTCGCCGTGCCCGCGCAGCAGACCCTCGTCGATGGGCGCGTCGGGGTCCAGCCAGCGATCCCAATCGCCGGCACTGATGGTCAGTGGCATCCGGTCGTGGATACCTGCCAGCGGCCCGACCGACTCCGTCGTGATGATGGTGCAGCTGACGAGCGGCAAGCTGTCTTTGGGGGCGCCGGCCGGCCGCCACGTCGTCCACAGTCCCGCCATGAAGAGCAGGTCGTCGTCCGCGGCGTGCATGTAGAACGGCGTCTTGGTGGCCTTCTTGCCCTCGGCCGCAGGGTTGGGCCGCCATTCGTACCAGCCATCCATCGGGACGAGGCAGCGCTTCGATTTCGCCGATCCCCGGAAGGCGGGTGACGTGGTCACCGTCTCGGCGCGCGCGTTGATCAGCAGCGGGCCCTTGGTGTCCGGTGCGCCGTCGGCCGTGGTCTTCACCCACGGCGGGATCAGGCCCCACCGCATCGACCGGACGCGGCGGGTGGCCTCGTCGTCGGGCTCGGAATGCCGCCGCACCACGGTGCTGATGGTTGTCGTGGGTGCCACGTTGTAATTGGCCGAGGGCATGGTGCTGCCCTGCTCACCGCCGTCTTTCGCGGTTTCGGACGCCTTGGCGGCACTCTCATCCAGGGCCTGGATTTTCTCGGCCAGCAGCGCCGGGTCGGTGGTGACTGCAAATCGCCCGCACATACCAGGCAGGATAGGGGCATGGAAACCTGGCCCGCACCGTCGGTGACCGGTCCGGTGCAGGCCACTGTCACCGTGCCGGGATCGAAGTCGCAGACCAATCGGGCGCTGATCCTGGCAGCCCTGGCCACGCCGCAGGGCTCCTCCACGATCAGCGGCGCCCTGCGCAGCCGCGACACCAACCTGATGATCGGGGCGCTGCAGGCGCTGGGCGTGACGATCACCGGCTCGGGCGGCGAGGCTGACACCGAGCTGACTGTCGGTGGCGCCATCTCCCCAACCGGCGACGTACGCATCGACTGCGGGCTGGCCGGCACCGTGCTGCGGTTCGTCCCGCCGGTGGCCGCGCAAGGCACCGGGCACGTCGTCTTTGACGGTGACGAGCAGGCCAAGACCCGCCCCATCACGCCACTGCTCGACGCGATGCGCGGTCTCGGCGTCGACATCGACGGCGACGGCATGCCGTTCACCGTGTCCGGCACCGGCTCCGTCGCGGGCGGCGAGGTGCGCATCGACGCGTCGTCGTCTTCGCAGTTCGTGTCGGGACTGTTGTTGTCGGGAGCCACTTTCCGTGACGGCCTGACCGTCATCCACACCGGTGCGACGGTGCCGTCGCAGCCGCACGTCGAAATGACCATCACGATGCTGCGGGAGGCGGGCGTCAAGGTCGACGACAGCCAGCCGAACCGCTGGCACGTGTCGGCGGGTCCGATCGCGGCGCGGCACTGGGCCATCGAACCCGATCTGTCGAACTCGGTGCCGTTCCTGGCCGCCGCTGTGGTGACCGGCGGCACGGTGCGGCTGGCCCACTGGCCGGAGCAGAGCGTGCAGCCGTCCGGCGACATCCTCGAGTTGCTGGGCAAGCTGAATACCGTTGTCCGGGTGGTCGATTCGCACTTGGAGGTACGGGGCGCCGAGAGCTACCCGGGCTTCGACGTCAACTTGAAAGCCGTCGGCGAGCTGGCGCCGTCGATGGCCGCGCTGGCCGCACTCGCCAGTCCCGGTTCGGTGTCGACACTCTCGGGCATCGCGCATCTGCGGGGGCACGAAACCGACCGCCTCGCCGCGCTCACCAACGAGATCAACGGGCTGGGTGGCCAGTGCCGCGAGACCGACGACGGCCTCGTGATCACGGCAGTGCCTCTGCATGAAGGGATTTGGCAGTCGTACGCCGACCACCGCATGGCCACCGCCGGCGCGATCATCGGGCTGCGGGTGCCCGGCGTCCAGGTGGAGGACATCGGCACCACGGCCAAGACACTGCCCGACTTCCCCGGTATGTGGGCAGACCTGCTGGCCGGGAAATAGCTTGCGGGAGTACGACGAATCCGATGTCCGGGTGCGCTCGGGCAAGGGTTCGCGTCCCCGCACCAAGAACCGGCCGACCCACGCCGACGCCCGCGAGGCCATGATCGTCACCGTCGACCGCGGCCGCTGGGGCTGTGCGCTGGACGGCAATCCCGACCACATCGTCACCGCGATGCGGGCCCGCGAGCTGGGCCGCACGCCGATCGTGGTCGGCGACTCGGTGGGCATCGTCGGCGACCTGTCGGGCAAGCCCGACACCCTGGCCCGCATCGTGCGCCGGGACGAACGCCGAACTGTGTTGCGCCGCACCGCCGATGACACCGACCCGACCGAACGCGTCGTGGTCGCCAATGCCGACCAGTTGTTGATGGTGGTCGCGCTGGCCGACCCACCGCCGCGGGCCGGGCTGGTGCAGCGTGCCCTGATTGCCGCGTACACCGGCGGCCTGCGGCCGATCCTGTGCCTGACCAAAAACGATCTGGCGCCGGCCGAACCGTTCGCCGCGGAGTTCGCCGGTCTCGACATCACGATCGTCACCGCCGGCCGTGACGATCCACTCGACGCCGTGGCGCCCCTGCTCGAAGGGCATGTCACGGTGCTGCTCGGCCATTCCGGCGTCGGCAAGTCCACGTTGGTGAATCGCCTTGTGCCAGAAGCGGGCCGGGCCGTCGGCGACGTGTCGGGCGTCGGCAAGGGCAAGCACACCTCGACGCAGTCGGTGGCGCTGCCGCTCGATGACGGCTGGGTCGTCGACACTCCGGGCATCCGGTCGTTCGGGCTGGCGCACATCAAGCCCGACGACGTGCTGGTGGCGTTCTCCGACCTCGCCGAGGCCATCGAGGACTGTCCCCGCGGCTGCGGGCACATGGGGCCACCGGCCGACCCGGAGTGCGCTCTGGATACGCTCACCGGCCCGGCCGTGGACCGCGTCGCCGCGGCCCGTCGTCTGCTCGCGGTGCTGAACGAACCGACGTATTAGCCGCCTGGCGACGTGCCAGGCGGTGGCCATCGGCTGGACCTGGTATGCTGACAGTGGTTGATTTTCTTAGTGAGACGCTCGCGAAGATTTTCCGCGGCGGACACTTACCAATCTCCGTGACTTTTCCCGGTTGCTTGATTTCGCGTACCTCCGCAGACCCAGGATCGAACGTCGATCCTGCATCCAATACTCAGGAGAGTAAACGCATGGCTCAAGGCACCGTGAAGTGGTTCAACGCCGAAAAGGGATTCGGGTTCATCACCCCGGACAGCGGCAGCAAGGACCTCTTCGTCCACTTCTCAGGCATCCTGAACAACAACGGCGGGTTCCGCAGCCTCAACGAGAACGATCGCGTCAGCTTCGAAGAGCAAGCCGGCGATCGCGGACCCCAGGCTGTCTCGGTGCAGACCGTCTAAGTCTTACCGCACCAAACTAGAGCATTTCGGCTGGCCACCCAGGATTCCTGGGTGGCCAGCCTTCTCTGTGAGCGCACCCATCTAGGACTCAGTGGCCTCGGCGGATCCCGTGCCGTGGTCGTCCAATGCGCTTTGCAGTTGGGCGTTGATCGCATGCGCTTCGGCGAGTTGGTCTTCCAGAATGATGATGCGGCATGCCGCGTCCAGCGCAGTACCGCGCTCGATCAACTCGCGGACCCTGGCCGCGATCCGCAACTGATAACGCGAGTACCGGCGGTGTCCACCCGCAGAACGTTGGGGGGCAAGCAGTTTCGCCTCGTCGAGGCTCCGCAGGAATGCTGGGGTGGTTTCCAGGATCCGAGCCGCACTACCCATGCTGTAAGCGGGGTAGTCCTCGTCTTCGAATTTTTCGTTCGGGTTACTGTCGGCAGGACTGTTTTTTTCTTGTGCCACAAGACCTTTCAAACCAAAAAGGGTCCGGCACCCCGAAAAACAATCACGCCGGGGTGCCGGACCTGGGAGATTACTACCATCTAACGACACTGCTATGAAGCTGCGGTATCGGCCCGTTCTGGACAACACGGGCGATCCGACGGTAACTCCCTCCTTCCTCCTGTACTGCACTGACTGGTACTGCAACCTACCGGCGGCCAAAGAACTGGCCGCGTCTACATTTCTCATCCCGTGGGCAGTTCATCTCTCCCACGCCACTGCCTTCTACCCCGTCAACACGAAGTATTCTAACCCCGGTCACGTCGAATATCTACCCCCATCACAGTAGATTTTCACTCACGCTCGGTGGAGAGCAACTACACGCGAAAACCCCCAAAACCTGAGCGGTTTTGGGGGTTTCACGACTGCTTGCGGGTTGCATCCCTAGGCGACTGCCATGCGCTTGGCCCGACGGCGGCCGCGCACGGTGGCGATGGCCGTCTTCAGACCGCGCTTGTTGCCGGTCGCCGGATCGACGGCGCCGAAGCTCTCATCGAGCCCGTCGAACATCCGCTCGCTGCGGGTCTCCGGCGCGTTGTCACGAGTGTCCTTCAGGAACCGGTCCGGCAACGACAGCTTGGCGATGGTGCGCCAGGTTTTGGCGTACTGCACCAGGAACGGGCCGGTCGTGTAGGGCAGGTCGTACTTCTCGCACAGGGCCCGCACCCGGACCGAAATCTCGGCATACCGGTTGCTCGGCAGATCCGGGAACAGGTGATGCTCGATCTGGTGGCTCAAGTTGCCGCTCATGAAGCGCAGCACCGGACCTGAATTGAAGTTGGCGCTACCCAGCATCTGCCGCAGGTACCACTGGCCGCGCGACTCACCCACCATGTCGGTCTTGGTGAATTTCTCTGCGCCGTCAGGGAAATGGCCACAGAAGATCACCGCGTTCGACCACACATTGCGGATCACGTTGGCCACCGCGTTGGCCTTGAGTGTCGACTTGAAGGTGGCACCCGGAGACAGCGCCGTGAGCGCGGGGTACGCGACGTAGTCCTTGGTCAGCTGATGCCCGGCCTTGATGGAGAACTCGCGCACCCGGACCATTGTGGCCTTACGGTCGTCGCGGCCCTTGAAGATCTTGCCGAGCTCCAGGTGCTGCAGCCCGACACCCCACTCGAAGCCGATGGCCAGCAGAGTGTTGAACAGCAGGTTGCCGTAGAGGTTGAACGGCTTCCACTTTGCGTCGCGGGTGACCCGGATGACGCCGTAGCCCACATCGTCGTCCATGCCGAGGATGTTGGTGTACTTGTGATGCATGAAGTTGTGAGTGAACCGCCAGTGCTTGGACACCCCGCTCATGTCCCACTCCCACGTCGAGGAGTGGATCTCGGGATCGTTCATCCAGTCCCACTGGCCGTGCATGACGTTGTGGCCGATCTCCATGTTCTCGACGATCTTGGCCACGCCCAGGGTGCTTGTCCCGGCCCACCAGTAGGCCCGCTTGGAGCTGCGGAGCAGCAGCAGGCGGCCCGCCACTTCGAGAGCACGTTGTGCCGCGATGGTGCGGCGGATGTACCGCGCGTCGCGGACGCCGCGGCTTTCCTCGATGTCCTGCCGGATCGCGTCGAGCTCGACGCCCAGAGCCTCGATATCGGCTTCGGTCAGGTGCACGAATTCCGGTACGTCAGTGACTGCCATATCGACCTCCTTCCATTACCTACGCTAGCGTAACCTACTCAACCGTAGGTTGCCAGACAGCAAATTCTATATTTCCTAGATCTGCGGTGTTGTTAAATATCCAACACACAATTGCCGGCCGCAGCCGAAACGCACGTCTGAACCCGGCTTCCCGGTTCGCGTTCCTCTCCGGTCCGCAGATCCCGCGCGTGACCCTCCAGCAACCCACCACACAGGACTGGCAGATACCCATCCGGCAGCCGAACGGCATCTGCACGCCGGCCTGTTCGCCGGCCTCCATCAGCGACGTCGCCGCGTCGGCGACAACGGTCTTGCCGCTGCGCTCGAAAGTCACCGAACCGCCGGTGCCCTCGACCGCAGCCCGTGATGCCGCGAACCGCTCCAGGTGCAACCGCACCCCGAGCCCCGCCGCGTCGTACTCACGTTCGGCGTCGTGGAGCATGGCCTCCGGGCCGCACGCCCACGCTTCCCGCGTCCGCCAGTCGGCGACTTCATCGTCCAACTTGGACAGGTCCAACCGCCCCTCGGCGCGGGTGGCCCGCACCCGCAGCTGGTAGCCCGGGTGATCCTTGGCGAGCTGCGCCAATTCGTCGGCGAAGATGACGTCGGCCTCGGTCGGGGCCGAGTGCAGATGGACGATGTCGGTGATCTGATCCCGGCGCGCCAGGGTGCGCAGCATGGACATCACCGGGGTGACGCCCGAGCCGGCGGTCAGGAACAGCACCT
>Ga0105237_10009107_pt1 | contig 10668 bp, 6 predicted proteins | sample KBSC24metaG_FD_81520 | JGI IMG/M metagenome (GOLD analysis project Ga0105237, IMG submission 81520) | Corn rhizosphere microbial communities from Kellogg Biological Station, Michigan, USA - KBS C2-4 metaG | ecosystem: Host-associated > Plants > Roots > Rhizosphere > Soil | place: Michigan, USA... | reverse complement strand
TTCAACGCGGCGAGGCCTTCCTGGGCGGAGGCGCCGACCCAGGGGAACAGCGCGTTCGCCGGGGTGATGGCCAGGAAGGTGGCGATGGCGTAGGACTGATAGCGAACGGCGGTGAGTCCGTAGCAATAGTTCGCCAGGCCGAAGGGCAGCGGGCACAGGCGCAGCAGGGCGATGATTTTGCCGCCTTCACGGCCGATCGCGGAGTCGATCAGCCGGAACTTCTCATGATGGGAAAGGTAGCGCGAAACGGCACTGCGGGCCACGTACCGGGCGATGAGGAAATTGATGCTCGCTCCGAGATTGGTCCCGATTTGCACGGCGATGAAGGCCTTTTCGAACCCGAATATCATTCCGCCGGCCACGGCGAAAATGGATAGCGGAATGAGACCCATCTGAAGCACCGCCAGCGCGAGGGCAAACGCCAGCACCCCCCACCAGCCATAGGCCTGAAGGGTGCCCTGCCACTGCATGAGATGCGCCATCAATTGCTGGAGGAGGTGGGACATGGGAGGCGCGTTATTTGCCAGAAGTCGCCGACATTGCAACCCCACTCCGCGCAGGAACTCGTGGAGTGGTGGAGGCGGCGGAGGCGGCGGAGGCGGCGGAGGCGGCGGAGGCGGCGGAGGCGGAACTCATGGAGTGATGGAGTGATGGAGTGCTGGAGTAGTGGAGTAGTGGAGTAGTGGAGTAGTGGAGTAGTGGAGTAGTGGAGTAGTGGAGTAGTGGAGTAGTGGAGTAGTGGAGCGGTAGAGTGATGCCTCAGAGGGGGATAAAGATGAAGAGGGCGAGGGAGAGCGATCCTTGCACCGCTCCAACACTCCATCACTCCATCACTCCATCACTCCATCACTCCATCACTCCATCACTCCATCACTCCACCTTGACCATCTCCCCGCCACTCCGCACGCTGACCGGCCCATGCGATCCCCATCTGATGCCACGTCCAGCGCCCATCCTGGCGCGGCGCGGGCCTTGGTGGTGTCGCTGCACGACGTCTCGCCCCGCACGCGGCAGGAGTGCGCGGCCATTCTCGAGGAGCTTTCCCGCCGGGGCGTGCCGCATTGTTCGCTGCTCGTCATCCCCGATCATCACCGCCGCGGCCATATGCGGGAGGATGGCGAATTTGTCTCCTGGCTCCAGGGCCAGGCCGAAGCCGGGCACGAGATTGTCATGCACGGCTATTTTCACGAACGCGACCCGCGACCGGGAGAGAGCACGCGGGACAAATTCACCACCCGGTTCTACACCTCCGGCGAAGGGGAGTTTTACGATCTCGATCGCGCCGCGGCCACGGCCCTGGTGTCGAAGGCCCGCGCCGAATTCACGGAGCTCGGCATCACGCCGTCCGGCTTCATCGCCCCCGCCTGGCTGCTCAGCTCCGAAGCCGAGCAGGCCTTGCGGGACCTGCACATCGGCTACACGACGCGACTGGGCACGGTCGTCGATTTCGAAACCGGCGCCACGCATCACTCGCAATCGCTCGTCTGGAGCGTGCGCAGCGGCTGGCGCCGCCGGACCAGCCGGCTGTGGAACGCGCTGCATTTTCGCCGCATGCGCACCTCGCCCCTGCTCCGCATTTCCATCCATCCGGTGGATCGGCGGCACCCGAAGATCTGGCAACAAATCGGTGAACTCGTCTCCCGGGCTCTTGCAGATCGGGAGCCGCTCACCTATCACGCGTGGCTGTTGCGTCAGCGCGCCGCCGCATTCTGATTTTCGCTCCCCTTGAAGGCCGATCTCCACCTCCACTCCCGCCACAGCGCCCGCGCTCCCGAATGGCTTTTCCGCCGCGTGGGCCTGCCCGACAGCTATTCCGATCCGCGCGCGCTTTACGACAAACTCCGCGGGCAGGGCTTCGACTTCGTCACGCTCACGGATCACAACTCCATCAACGGCGGCCTCGAGATCGCCGACCGGCCCGGAGTCTTTCTCAGCGAGCAGATCAGCACGCGTTTTCCCGATGACCGCTGCGAGGTCCATGTCCTCGCCTGGGGAATCACCGAGGCCCAGCACCGCGCGATCCAGGAATTGCGCGAAAACATTTTCGATCTGCAAAAGTATCTCGCGGCGGAAAATCTCGCGCACGCGGTGGCCCATCCGCTGTTCCGGGTCGATGACCGCCTCGCCCTGGGCCACGTCGAAAAACTCATCCTGCTCTTCCGCCATTTCGAGGGCCTCAACGGCCATCGCGATGCGCTCCTCAACGAGGTGGCGCGCTCCGTCTTCACCGCGCTGACGCCCGCCAAAATCGAGGAGATCGCCAACCGGCACAACCTGGCCCCGACTCACCCGGAAGCCTGGCGCAAGGTGCTCACGGGAGGCTCGGACGATCACGGCGGCCTGCACCCCGGCTCCGCGTGGACGGAAGTGGATGCGGGCGCGGGCGCGGGCGACACCAGCCCCGCCACATTCCTCGCCGCCATCCGCGAAGGCCGCTGCACGGCCCACGGAACGGGCGGAACTCCGCTCGCGCTTTCCCACAGCCTCTACAGCAATCTCCGCCACTTCATCGGCGAGAAATTCAGCGGCGCGAAGAGTTCCAGTTTCCTGGGCAAAGCGTTCTCGCGCTTCATGGAGGGCGAAGACCCCACGGAGTTTTCCTGGACCGACAAGCTGGGCTTTCTCGCCGAGGGCATCGCGAGCGGAAAGATTTTCGAGCTCGCCAAGCCGGCCAATGCCTCGCTCTGGAAACAGCTCTCTTCCACCTTCACCGGCGCGGAGATCAAGGCGCTCCTGGCGCGCGAAACCGCGGGCATCGCCGAACCGGAGCGGCGCGCCTTCGTCATCGCGAACTTCTTCATCAACCAGCTCGCGTTCCGCTTCTTCACGACCTTCATCAAGCAGATCTCGAACGGGAACATCATCGAGGCCATCCAGGAGGTCAGCGTCCTCCTGCCGGTGCTCGCGCCGCTGGCGCCGTACGTCTACGCCTTCCGCTCGCAATCTCCCGATCGCGCGTGGCTCGCCGAAGTCGGCATCGCGCTCACGGGCGCGAAGCCGGACTGCCTGCGCAACCGCAAGCGGGCCTGGTTCACCGACACGCTCGAAGACGTGAACGGCGTGGCCAACACGATTCGCAAGCTGACCGCCGCGTGTGTCGAGCAGGGCAGCGAACTGGTCGTGGTCACTTCGCGATCGACCATCACGATCACGGGCATCCCGATCAAGAACTTCGCACCCGTCGGCGAATTCGAGCTTCCGGAGTATGAGCTGCAGAAGCTCAGCTTTCCCCCGCTGCTCCAGATGATCGACTACATCCAGCGCGAGGGGTTTACCGAACTGATCATCAGCACGCCCGGCCCCATCGGCCTCACCGCGCTGCTCGCGGGCAAGATCCTGGGCCTGCGCACGAGCGGCATCTATCACACGGATTTTCCGCAGTACGTGCGCATCCTGACCGACGACAATTTCCTGGAGACCCTCACGTGGAACTTCATGAAGTGGTTCTACGAGCAGCTCGACCTGCTCTACGTCAACAGCGAAGGCTATCGGCGGGCGTGGACGGATCGCGGCATCGCCGCCCACAAGATCCGCATCCTGCCGCGCGGGCTCGACACCACGCTCTTCCATCCCTCGCGCCGGGAGCCGGATTTCTGGAAGACACACGGCATCCCAAGCGGAAAGACCGTGCTGCTTTACGTCGGGCGCGTCTCCAAGGAAAAAGACCTCGATGTCATCGTCGCCGCCTGGTCGAAGATGCCGCGGAATGGCACGGCGCTCGCCTTTGTCGGGGACGGCCCGTACCTCAAGGAATTGCGCCGCCTGCTGCCCGACGCCGCGTTCACCGGATACCTCGCCGGCTCCGACCTCGCCCGCGCCTACGCCTCGTCGGATGTCTTCCTCTTCCCCAGCACCACCGACACCTTCGGCAATGTGATCCTCGAGGCCCTGGCCAGCGGCGTCCCGTGCATCGTCTCCGATCAAGGCGGGCCGAAGGACCTCATCGCCCACGGCACCACGGGCTTCATCACCCGCGCGCTCGACGTGGAAGACTTCAGCCGCCACGTCCGGCGAATCGCCGATGAAACCAGCCTGCGCCAGGCGATGAGCATCGAAGCCCATCGCGCCGTGCAGGACCGGGACTGGAGCGACGCGGCCCGGAGATTTTGGGCAATGCCGGGGGAGTGATCGGGTTTCTGGGTTTAGCCGCCACGAAAGGAATTCAAGATCACGATGCGTCAGCCACGGAACGCTGATGCTATCCGACGCGCTCCCCGTCCCGTCATTCTGAGACCCGTAAAAACGGAGGCGTAATTCTTGGTGCGTGGATGACGTGGTGCAACGCCCATCCCAGAGGGATGAGAGAAATTAGCCGGTGGTGGAGCGAGGAACGAGCGCAACCACCGGAACGCCCACCCCCAACGGATTTGCCCCAGCGGGGCAAGAGAAGTTCTCGCGCCACCTCCGGGGCGCATCTCGGTCTGGGGCGTGGGACCGGTGGTTACGCTCGTTCCTCGCTTCACCACCGGCTAATCTCTTTCAGCCCTCCGGGCTGCCTTCCGATCCCCCAGGCACTTACATATCACGTCTTTGGCAGACCCCAAGCCGCTTCGCGGGATTGTTGGTTCGGGATGACGTCAGGCTGCTCGTGGAGGTGTGCGACCCGCTTGCCTTTCCAACCCGGAGGGATGAGAGAAATTAGCCGGTGGTGCAGCGAGGCACGAGCGTAACCACCGGAACCCGCCCCGCAAACGGATCCGCCCCCGCGGGGCGGGAGAATCTTGCGCCTCCTCCGGGGCGCATCTCGATTTGGGGCGTGGGACCGGTGGTTGCGCTCGTTCCTCGCTGCACCACGGCTAATCTCTTTCAGCCCTCCGGGCTGCCTTCCGATCCCCCAGGCACTTACATATCACGTCTTGGCAGCTTGCGATCGTCGCCCGGCCCCAAACACCCTCGCGTAATTGCTAATTCCCAGTAGGTTGGCGGGATATACTTTCAGTCGCTCCCGCGAGCGGCTCGTCCCCCCCCGCATGATCACCCGTTCCCGTTCCCGCCCTTCTCTTGCCGTTCTGGCCGGCATTACGATTTTCGGGCTCCTCGGCGCAAATTCCCTGCTCTTCGCCGCGCCCGCCCCAGCCGAGGCCGCACCCAAGCCGGACGCCAATCATTTTCGCCCCTTCTTCGATCAGCACTGCGTGAAGTGCCACAGCGGCGACAAACCCAAGGGCGATTGGCGGATCGACGAACTGACCATGGACTTCGGCAACCAGGCCAGCCGCGACCGCTGGCAGAGCGTGCTGGAAAAACTGGAGGCCGGTGAAATGCCCCCCAAAACCAAGCCGCGCCCACCCGAGCAGGAAGTGCGAGCGCTCTCCGAGTGGATCACCGCACGGGTCGCCGCCGCCGATGCCGGCCGCCGCGGCACCGAGGGCCGCGTGGTCCTGCGCCGCCTCAATCGCACGGAGTACGAGAACACCGTGCGCGATCTCCTCGGCGTGCAGTCGAACCTGAAGGACCTGCTCCCGCTCGACACCGCGGCCAACGGTTTCGACAACGTGGGCGACGCGCTGCACACCTCCTCATTCCTCATGGACCGCTACCTGGAGGCCGCCGATACGGCGCTCAACCAGGCGATCGTCAACCGCGCCCAGCCGCCGCCTTCGACCAAAAAGCACTATAGCCTGAAGGAAATGCACCAGGTCAAATCCACGACCGAGCGCGTGTTTCGGCAAGGCGAGGGCGACGGTGTGGCGCTCTTCTCCTCCTCGGCGTGGCAGGCCGTGGGGCTCAGTTCGTTCTACCCGAACGAGCGCGGCTACTATCGCTTCCGCATGTCCGTTTCGGGCATCCAGAGCGCCGGGCAACCCGTGGTCTTTCGCGTCTGGTCCGGCTCGGGCGGCATGGGCGGCGCGAAGGGGCACCTCGTGAGCTACTTCGACGCGCCGCCGGATCAGCCGAAGGTCATCGAGTTCGTGGACTTCATGGAGTCGAAGACCACCATCTCCATCCTGCCCTACGGCCTCGCCTCGTCCCAGACCGTGAACAAAGTCGGGGCCGACGATTGGAAGGAGCCGGGCCTCATGGTGGATTGGGTGGAAGTGGAAGGCCCGCTCAATGACACGTGGCCGCCCGAGAGCCATCGCCGCCTCTTCGGCAATCTCCCGCAGGGCTCGGCGCCCGCCTACAATTTCCGCGACCGCGTGGACGTGACTTCACAGGATCCGGCCGCCGACGCCGACCGCATCCTGCGCGCCTTCATGCGCCGCGCCTTCCGCCGCCCGGTCGTTGACGCCGACGTCCAGCCCTACACGGCGCTCGTCGCCGCCAAGCTCAACGAGAAGCAGACTTTCGAGCAGGCCGTGCGCGTGGGCCTCGACGCCGTGATGGCCTCGCCGGAGTTTCTTTTCCTGCGCGAAAAGCCCGGCAAGCTCGATGCCTTCGCCCTGGCCAGCCGCCTTTCCTATTTCCTGTGGAGCAGCATGCCCGACGAGCCGCTGCTGGCGCTCGCTGAGCAGGGCAAGCTGGACCAGCCCGCCATCCTGCACGCGCAGGTGGAGCGAATGCTCCAGGACCCCAAGGCCGCCGCTTTCACGGAAAACTTCGTCGGCCAATGGCTGGGCCTGAGAGAAATCGAAGCCACGATGCCCAGCTCCATTCTTTACCCCGACTTCGACGACATGCTGAAACTCTCGATGGTCCGGGAGACGGAGCTGTTCTTCACCGAGGTGCTGAAGAATGACCTGAGCCTGACCAACTTCATCGCCTCGGATTTCACGATGATCAACGGCCGCCTGGCGAAACTCTACGGCATCGACGGGGTGCAAGGCTGGGATTTTCGGAAGGTCGCGCTGCCACCCGGCAGCCATCGCGGCGGAGTACTGACCATGGCCAGCGTGCTGAAAGTCACCGCCAACGGCACGAACACCTCGCCCGTCCTGCGCGGCGCGTGGGTGCTCGATCGCATCCTCGGCACGCCCCCCGCCCCGCCCGCCGGAAAATGTCGCGTCGCTGGTGCCCGACACCCGAGGCACCACCACGATCCGCCAGCAGCTCGCCAAACACCGCTCCGTCGAGACCTGCGCTGCTTGCCACGTGAAGATCGACCCGCCCGGCTTCGCCCTGGAGAGCTTCGATGTGATCGGCGGCTGGCGGGACAATTACCGCACCAGCGGCAATGGCAAACCGGTGACGATCAACGGCCGAAAGATGTCGTATCTCGAAGGCCCGAAGGTGGACCCCGCCGACGTGCTCCCCGACGGCCGCTCCTTCAAGGACATCGACGAACTGAAACAACTCCTCCTCACCGACAAAGACCTGATCGCCCGCGCGCTCACGACCAAACTGCTGACCTACGCCACCGGCGGACCGCCGGAGAAGGCGGACCGCGCCGAGGTCGCCGCGATCGTGGATCGTGTCCGCGGGAAGGACTATGGTTTCCGGTCGCTGGTGCAGGAGATCGTGGCCAGCCCGCTTTTTGAGAGGAAGTAATCAGTAATCAGTGGACAGTAATCAGTTTCAGAAATCTGCTATGAACGCACACCGTAGTTTGAGTTACGTTAAGAGCTTCCGCGATTTAGAGGTTTACAAGCGGCAGCGTACGCTCGCCCGGGAAGTGTTTGCGATTTCGAAAGGATTTCCCAATCAAGAGCGCTATTCCCTCACGGACCAATTGCGTCGCGCTTCGAGGGCGATCGGCGCTCAGATTGCCGAGGCTTGGGCGAAGCGACTTTATCCGAAGCATTTTGTCAGCAAGCTCACCGACGCAGACGGTGAACAACTGGAAACGCAACATTGGATCGCCGAAGCTGTCGACTGCGCGTATCTCACAGAACAAGATTCCAAGCGTTTGCTCGGCCTTTGTGAGGAAATCGGGCGTATGCTGGGATCAATGATGCGTAAAGCCGAATCCTTCGCCTCCAAGGACTACACGCTCCACGAGGACTCTCCACCGTATCTCACAGAAGACGCCTTCGAATCAGAACACTGATTACTGTCCACTGATCACTGATTACTCCCCCGCTTTTTCAGAAGAAGTAATCAGTAATCAGTGGACAGTAATCAGTTTCGGAAATCTGCTATGAACCACGCACACCGTAGTTTGAGTCACGCGAAGAGCTTCCGCGAGTTGGAGGGCGCCTCCGAAGCGGAACACTGATTACTGGCCACTGATTACTGATTACTCCCCCGCTTTTTCAGAGAAGTAATCAGTAATCAGTGGACAGTAATCAGTTTCGGAAATCTGCTATGAACCACGCACACCGTAGTTTGAGATCCGTGAAGAGCTTCCGCGAGTTGGAGGGCGCCTCCGAAGCGGAACACTGATTACTGGCCACTGATTACTGATTACTCCCCCCCCAATGAAATCTCAAATGACCTCCTCGATAACCCGTCGCCACTTCCTCCGCGCCGCCGGCGTCACGCTCGCGCTGCCGATGCTTGATTGCTTCCTTCCTCGGAGTCGTGCTGCCGCCGCCGCGGCCAAACCAATTCGCCGCATGGTCTGCGTGTGCACGCCGCTCGGCATCCATCCTCCCTTCTTCTTTCCGGAGCAGGGTGGGAAGGATTACCAGCTCACACCCTACCTCGAACCGCTCAAGGATTTCCGGAACGACTTCAGCGTCATCTCCGGTCTCGCCCATCCCGACGTCGGTTCCAGTCACGACTCCCTCTTCAGCTTCCTCACCGCGGCGCGGCATCCGGAGATTCGCGGCGGATTTCGCAATAGCATTTCGCTCGATCAATTCGCGGCGGAACGCATCGGCACCCAGACGCGCTTTCCGAGCCTGTCGTTTTCCGCGGAAGGCTTCGGTCTTTCCTGGACGCGCAGCGGCGCGCTCGTGCCGCCGGATCTCTATCCCGCGAACGTGTTTGCCCGGCTCTTCCTCGATGGGCGGCCCGACGAAGTCGAAGCGCAGTCGCGCCGATTGCACAACGGGTTGAGCATTCTCGACACCGTCCGCGAGCAGGCCCGCCGGATGGAGTCGTCGCTCGGCGCCCGGGACCGCGACAAGGTGGACGAATATTTCACCAGCGTCCGCGAACTGGAACAGCGCATGACCTCCGCCGACCAATGGTCGCAAAAACCCAAGCCGAAGGTCGACGCCAAGCCGCCGCAGAACAACACCAACTCGGCCGACATCATCGGCAAAACGCGCCTCCTGTTTGATCTCACGCACCTCGCGTTGCAGACGGACTCCACCCGGCTCATCACCATGCTCCTGCTCGGGACGAGCAGCGTGCCGCCGGTGCCGGGTGTCACCATGGGCCATCACGACCTGTCGCACCACGGCCAGGATCCCACCAAGATCGAGCAGCTCAAGAAGATCGAAATGGAGGAGATGAAGACCGTGTTTGAATTGCTGACCAAGCTCAAGAACACCGAGGAACAAGGCGCCAGCCTGCTCGACCGGACGACAGTCTATTTCAGCAGCAATCTGGGCAACGCCGCCAATCATTCGACGAAGAATCTGCCGATCCTGCTCGCCGGCGGCGGCTTCAAGCACGGCCAGCACCTCGCCTTCGACGGCCCGGACGCCCCGCCGCTCTCCAATCTCTACGTCTCGATGCTCCAACGCCTCGGCATCGCCGAGGAAAAATTCGGCACGAGCACGGGAACGCTGACGGGGTTGGAGATGGCGGGGTGAGACCTTTCGGAGTGCTCCAACGATCCAAAGTGCAAATCAGCAATCGGATGGAGTACAGCCTTCGCGGCAGCGTCTTGTAGTGCGCCGGTGCTCTGGCGCTTTCGGAGGGGGCGCAGGTGGTGGCACGGTGGGCTTCAAGGCGATCGAGTTTTCCCGTACGCGAGAAAACACTTCGGCCCCAACCAGCCTCCGCCTTCGCCCCTCTCCGAAAGCGCCAGAGCACCGGCGCACTACAAGAACGCAAGCGCCGATCCAAATCATCCCTGCAAGCGTCACGGTCCGCGATCCAACATTGTATTGCGCTCGCTTCCGCGAATTTCCACCTTCCCGTTCATCGTGAAATCTCCGGCGCCCTATACGGTCATCAATGCACTCAACGAAGCGCAGGTCCTGGAACTGCATGCCCTCTACCAGGGCGAATGGTGGACCGCCGGGCGCACCCTGGAGGATGTCCGCACAATGCTTGAGCACACCGACTTGGTCTTCGGCGTCATCGCCTCCGATTCGGCAAAGCTGCTCGCCTTCGCCCGCGTGCTCACGGACCGCGTCTACAAGGCATTCCTCTACGACGTGATCGTTCACCCGGATTGCCGCGCGGCCGGCGTTGGTACTTTTCTGGTGCGGCACATCATGGAGCATCCCGTGCTGTCCAAAGTGCGGCACTTCGAACTCTATTGCCTGCCCGAGCGGGTGCCGTTCTACGAGCGCCACGGCTTCTCCTGCGGCATCGGCAAACCGGTCCTGATGCGCCGCACGAGTGGAGCGGCGCCTGACCAGGAATAGGCCCCGTTGTCTCGAAACTCTCGCATCGGCTGGATGCGTTCCCCTCCCGTCATTCTGAGACCCCCAAGCCGCTTCGCGGGATTGTTGATTCGGGATGACGTCAGGCTGCTCGTGGAGGCGTGCGACCGGCTTGCCTTTCCAACCCGGAGGGTTGCGGAGAAATTAGCCGGTGGTGAAGCGAGGCACGAGCGTAACCACCGGAACCCGCCCCGCGAACGGATCCGCCCCCGCGGGGCGGGAGAATCTCGCGCCTCCTCCGGGGCGCATCCGTTGGGGGCGCGGAACCGGTGGTTGCGCTCGT
>Ga0105237_10009101_pt1 | contig 10671 bp, 7 predicted proteins | sample KBSC24metaG_FD_81520 | JGI IMG/M metagenome (GOLD analysis project Ga0105237, IMG submission 81520) | Corn rhizosphere microbial communities from Kellogg Biological Station, Michigan, USA - KBS C2-4 metaG | ecosystem: Host-associated > Plants > Roots > Rhizosphere > Soil | place: Michigan, USA... | reverse complement strand
GCAGACATGGAAGAGCGCGATACCAGCAGTGCCAGCACCATCGCCAGCACCATGCAGCAGATGTCGATGAGCTTTGGCGTCGCGTGCGCGTCGCTCGCCACCGCGCTATTCGTGCCGAACCGCTTCCACTCCAACGCCGGCGAGATGATCCACGGCATTCACCGCGCCTTCATCGTGCTCGGCATCCTGACCGTTGGCTCCACCATCATCTTCCGTAATCTGCGCAACAGTGATGGCGACAGCATCAGTCAGCACAATAGCCTGGAGCATACCGAGTAGCTTCGGGCTACCACACTCCATGAAACTCGGCCAGGCATTTTCGCCTGTCCCCATAGCGCAGGCCATCAAATGTGATGAAGACCTGGCCAGGCACGAATCCGTAGTGGAGAGGCGTTTCGCCTGCCAACCCGTTACAGCTCACCAGGCGGGGGCTTTCGACGCTGTCAACCTACTCAGCCCCTACTTCATCCCCAGCTGATCGAACAAGAATGCGAACACATCCGCGTCCTGCTCGATGCGCTCATTCAACGCCGTACCGATTCCATGACCCGATCCCGAACTCGTGCGCAACAATATCGGACGCCCCGAGTGCGTGGCGGCTTGCAGCCGCGCCGTCATCTTTCGCGAATTCATGGGATCGACACGGCCGTCATTATCGCCCGTCAGGAACAGCACCGCCGGATAGTCCGTCCCGTCCTTCACGTGATGGTACGGCGAGTATCCGTAGAGCGCGCGGAACTGGTCGCCCTCCTTCACCGTGCCGAACTCCGTCACGTTGAAGGCGCCGTTCGGGAACGTCTCCACGCGCAACATGTCATAGATCCCGACGTGACTCGCTACCGCGCGAAAGAGTTCCGGGCGCTGCGTCAACGCCGCACCCATCAGCAGCCCGCCATTGCTGCCGCCCTCGATCGCCAGTTTCTCAGCGCTCGTGTACTTGTTCTTGATGAGGTACTCCGCGCACGCAATGAAATCGTCGAAGACGTTCTGTTTCTTGGTCAGCCGGCCCTGCTCGTGCCAGCTATCGCCGAACTCGCCGCCGCCGCGTAGATTGGCGGTCACCCAGATGCCGCCGTGCTCCAACCACAGCCGCCGCCGCGCCGAGAAGGCGGGCGACTCGTTAATCCCGTAGCCGCCGTATCCATATAGCAGCGTCGGATTGTTGCCGTCCATTTTCGCGCCCTTCCGCCGCATTACGTTCATTGGCACGCGCGTATTGTCTTTGGAAATCGCAAACACGCGAGTCACCTCGACGTCCGAAAAACTCGCCGGCGACGTCGTTACGAGCGCCGTCTTCTTCACCACGCCGGTTGACGGATCGTACATGCACCAGGCCGCCGGCTCCACATAACTTTGGCTTTCGAAGAGAAGGTGAGTGCCTTTCGTCCGCACCAGTTGCCCGACCGATACGATCTCGCCCACCGGCACCGTTTTATCCGGCTTACCCGCCTCCTTCACCAGGAGACGCGAAGGCCCGCCCGCCATGTAGCGCACATAGAGTGCGGTACCAACGGGAAGAAATCCATCGATAGACGACCGCCCCGGAGTGACCACCGTCTTCGCCTTGTCGAGCGCGAACGCCGGCGCGGCCAGCGCGATCACCTGCCCCATCGGCGCATCTTTCCGCGAGAGCAGGTAGAGCGTATCGTCCGGTCCAAACGCCATCTCCGACACCCGATCCGCCAGCCGTGTGATCTGCACCCATCTTCCTTCCGGTCCATGGACATAGTGCAGATACTCGCCGCCATCCCCATTCGCCATGCGCGCCACGACGTACTTGCCGTCGTCCGACGATTGCAGTTGAATCTCCGCGATGCGGGGAAAGTTCTTGCCCAGCGCGTATTCATCCTGGTCGGTTCGTGTGCCTATGCGATGAAAGTAGACCTGCTGGAAGAAGCTCATGTCGGCGGGGGTACGTTCCCCCTCGCGCGGATAGCGCGTGTACCAGAAGCCGCTGCCGTCGGCGTTCCACGCCACACTGCCGCCGGCGGTGGCACCGTTGACGCGCGGAACCTCGTCCGGCATCCGCTTCCCTGTGGCTACCTCGAAGACTGCCACGGACCCCTCCTCGCTCCCACCCTTCGAAAGCGACACCGCCACCCATTTGCCATCCAGCGAGGGTTCGTAGAAATCGATGGCAGTCGATCCACTCGGATCCATGGCATTCGGATCGACAATCGCGCGCGCCGAATTCGGATCGTCCACCGAGCCCAGCGTCACGAGAAACGACTGCAGTTTGGGCGGCTGATTCTGGATCGCGAAAAGGACACTCCCGCGCACCTCGAGCGCGCTGAAGCGGCTCGACTGACCGCCGTAAAGTTCTTTCAGCCGATTTGCCAGGCCAGCTCGAACCGGCAACGGATCCAGGTACGCGCGTGTGCGGGCATTCTCAGCGTCGCTCCACTTTCGAACATCGGGATCGGCGGGCGGCTCGAGCCATCGGTAGTCGTCCACGATCTTGACGCCGTTGTAGTCGTCCGTGACCGGCTTCTTGGGAGTTGCCGGAATCGGAGGAAGATCCGCCGCCGCGCAAGCCATCGAGCCCCACAGCACACACACCGTTGTCATCCGCATGGCGATAGGATACATCAGCCCTGGATCTGCAAAAAAAGACCGGCTCCCGTAAAGGGAGCCGGCCAGGCAAAACAGGAGTCGAACGATGTAAAGGTTAGAAAACCAGCTTCACAGTCAACTGCAGGCTCCGTCCGTAGTTGCTCTGCGTTGACGCGCTGATCTGGCCGAAGCCCGTATCCTTCGAGCTTTGCGCCGTCGTAACGGTCATGTTCGGGTTCGGAAACAGCGGGTGATTGGCGGCGTTCAAGGCTTCCGCACGGAACTCCAGGCTGGTGCCCTCGCTGATTCGGGTATTCTTGATTACGGACAGATCGAGGTTGTTCTGCCGCGGTCCGCGCAGAGTCGAGAAACGGTTGGGCCAGGTCCGCACCTGATTACCGAGCAGCTGCTTGGCAGTCGCCGTTTCAAAATTCGCCACGTTGAACCAATGTTCGGGGGACCGTTGATCCAGAGGCAGGCGGATATCCGCGGGATTGCCATAATAGATCACGTTGCCCCAGGGCAATGCGAAGCCGCTCTGGATGCTCCAGATGCCGGAAACTTCCCAGCCGCCTACCAGCCGCGAAACAAAGCCGTTGGTGTTCGATAACAGCGCCCGGCCCTTGCCGAACGGCAAAGCCCACACGCTGCTGATGTTGATGCGATGCGGTGCATCCGAATCCGAGATTTCCCGAATCGGTAAGGGATCCGCGGCGTTCAACAGGTTAACCGCCTGCTGCCACTTCGAGAACGTGTAGCTCCCGATAATCGTGTAGCCCTTATTGAAGCGCTTCGTTAAAGTAAACTGCGCGCTGTGATACCAGGAGTAGCCTGTGTATTCCGTCGCCGTAATGCCGCTCGATCCGAAGGCGGGGAATGGCGACAGCAGCGTCTGGCGGGAAGTGGTGGTACCGGTATAGATGCCCTGCGTATTGCCAGGAACCAGGCCAACCAGAGGATTGGGGATGCTGGCCGTCAGCAGGTTGTTGTACGTGTCGTCGCGTGTTCGCAGAGTGCTCAGGTACTGATAGGGCAGTGTGTTGATGTTGCGGTTGACTTCGATGTGGTTGGTCTTGCTTCCCACATATGCCGTCTCCAACAGGAACTGCTTGAACTGGTGTTGCAAGCTGATCTCCCAACGATTGGTCGTGGAGATCTTGGGGCTCTGGTTGAAGAAGGTGAAGCCTTGGCCCAGGAACGTCTGGTAGCCGGCGGCAGCGCCCTGCGGTTCTGCAACGACCGGGAAAGGATCTGCCAGCGACGAAATGAAGTGCAGGCCGTTGTCGGTGGTCAGAGTCATGTTGGTAGTTTGGTTGAAGCCGTTCTGGAACACATCGCCACGGCGCTGGCCGAGGAAGCCGGCGAAGATTCCGAAGCCGGTGCGCAATGTGGTGTGGTCACTCAGCTGATAGGCGAGGCCGACGCGCGGCATGAACACATCTTTGGGAGTGTTATATAGGCCCGAACCGTTGCCATTCACGCCGGCGAAGGTCATACCGCCGCGGAGTGCAAAGGCGCTCGGGGGGAGTTGCGGGAAACCACCTGAAATGTTCGGGTAGATCGTTGCGTACGCTGCCTGCGCCGCGGCAGAGATCGGCTGAATGTAGTTGCTGTCGAAGCCCAGCGTGCTGCGATTGAACCGTTCATGCAGCGGCGTCTCGAACTCATACCGCAGGCCCATGTTAACGGTCAGTTTCGGTGAGACTTTGAAATCGTCCTGCACGAACATGCCCCACGACCCCGACTGTTCGATGTAATCCGCCGCCCGGTTAATGGTGGCAGAATCCGGCAGGCCTAGCAACAGCGCTGCCACCGATTGGCCGATGCTATTCGTTGCAGCCGCTGAGTTATCCAGCGGTCCGCGCGTCCAGGTCGACCCGAAGGTGAACTGGCCTGACTGCGAGTTGCTGAAGAACCTGTCCGCCTGCTGGTAAACGCGATACTCGAAGCCCGTCCGAATCGAGTGCTTGCCCGCGGACTTGGTCAGAGTGGACGATACCGCCTGATTGTTCGTCGGCCGGTTCTCGCCCGTTGAGCCGTTGCTGATATAACCCGTCAGGTTGATGCGAGGGAAGCGCAGCACGTCCTTCGGAATCTGGCTCGCAAAGTGCGACGAGAATCCCAACTGCGTGGGATCGAAGCCTTCCGACGACGCTGGCGCATCCGAGCCGCGGATGAAGCGATTGTAGCTGTAGCGCGAATTCAACACCGCCGTCGAAGACAGCGTATACACGTGATCGATAACCGCAGTCTTCGAGTAGAACCAGAACTGCGTTCCGACGAAAGCGTTATTGAAGTAGTTGTTGTACGTGCTGTTGCGAATGTAGCTGCTCTCGCGAACAAAGAAACGCTGGCGATCTCCCAGATTCTGGTCGACGCGCACCGTCTGGTTGTAGTACTTCGCCTTCTCCGCCGTGGTCGCATCCAGATAATTGTTCAAACCCACCGCGTCGCCTTGGCTGAGTTCCGTGCTCGGGTAGTAGCCGAGAATCGCGGCGCCGACTTTATCGAAACGGGCCTGCGGGATGATGTTGCCCGGGAAGGGAGATTGCGTGAAGCGCCCGTTGACCGGGCCAGTGCGTGTTGCAGGATCGTAAATGGTGTATTGCGCGCCGCCTGCCAGCAAAGCCGAGAAATCACCCTTGTGCATCGCGGGCGTCGGCACCGTGTTGGTGGTGTCGTCATGACGCGGACGAGAATCGTGAATGCCCTCGTAGCCGAACAGGAAGAACGTTTTGTTCTTGCCGTTATAGACCTTCGGAATATAGACCGGTCCGCTGATCGATCCGCCCCAGGTATTGAAGCTGAAATCCGGACGCGGCGTACCGTTTTTATTCAGGAAGAAATCGTTCGCCCAGAAACTCGGCCGCTGGAAGGAATATCGAGCATCGCCATGCAACGCATTGGTCCCCGACTTGATGCTGATATTCGTCACGCCACCCTGCGTTTGCCCGAACTGAGCGTCGAAGGTCGCGGTCTGGACCTTGAATTCCTGCACGATGTCTGTCGGCGGCACATAGGACGCCGTCACCTGGAATGCATTCGCGCGGGAAGTGGTCGGCGCACCGTCGATCGTAATATCGTTCAACAGACCGCTCGTCCCGCCCATCGAGAAATTCACGATGTGAGTCGGCTCGAAGGGCCGATTCAGACGCACGCTGCCGTTATAGGTAATGCCAGCCGACAATCCGATGAGGAGGAAGGGGTTGCCATAGGCAAGCGGTAAATCCGACACGCGCTTGGAATCGATCACTGTGCCAGCCGACGCGGACTCCGTGTTCATTAGCGGGACCTCTCCGGTCACCGTCACGGTCAACTCGGCCGAGCCAATTTCTAATGCGAAATTCACTTCGAGCTTGTCCGCCACGCGGACCTCAACATCGTCTCGAACCGCCTTCTTAAATCCTGTAACGGTCACTTCCAGGTGGTATTTGCCAGGCATCAATAGCGGAGCGTTATAGTAGCCGTCCTGGTTGGTCTTCACCGACGCCCTGGTTCCCATTGCCACATTGGTTGCGACTACGGAAGCGCCCGGAATGACCGCGCCTGACGGATCCGTAATTCGTCCATTGATCGTGCCGCGTGTGTCTTGTGCCCAGCCTGCGCAGACCAATACGGTCATGAGCGCCGCCGGCAATGAAATGCGACGTAGCATACTTACTCCTTAATCTCGTTCATTTCGCACGTAAAGGGTTATTCGCACACACCACGAGCGGCAACGTCCGTGCACTGCCAGCGTCTGACAACGCCACTTCGTGATCGACTAACCTATCACCCGTATTCCCGACGCAAACCTGCGACGGCCGATGCGGTAGTAATGCCCCGAATTTTACTTACACGCAGTATAGTACTCGCATTCACTTCGCATGGCGCATTAGCTGGCTTAATTCTCTGCGTTTTGCAATACAAAACGTAATTTTTTATGCAGCTTCGCCGTAAGTGGCACCTGTTGTGCAGTTTACAAGCCAATAACGGGAATCGATCTGTCCGATAACTGTTGATAATCTCGCCTGCCATTATTTCAAGCTGCAAAACGCCCAGTGCTGGACCGTCCTGCGAATTTGCCCTCCTCTTACTCTTTACAACCTCTTGACACACCTCTAACAACGCACAGCTACCCGTCCGCCAACATAGACACATAGACGGAATCGGCGGAAAGCCGGAATAACTTTATCGAATCGGAACGTGTCCTCATGAAAAATCGTTTACGCGCCTCAGGTTGGATCGCAACTATCACGGTAGTCTTACTGCAACTAGTCCCGGGTTCGCCTCACAATCCCCCGGTAATCCGCGAGAAGACCATCTCCGCCGCGCTCGATGTCCCGCCTCACGTTCAGAAAGTAATGGATAAGGCGTGCGCCAGCTGCCACTCTAACCAGACCACGTGGCCCTGGTATTCCAGGGTCGCGCCAGTTTCCTGGCTGACCGCGCGAGATGTAAATCTCGGCCGCAGGGCCATGAACTTCTCCGAGTGGACCGAGCAGGATCCTTCCTTCTCCGTGGGTATGCTGGCGGCAGCTTGCGGCGATATCCAGTCAGGCCGAATGCCGCTCGCGCCCTACAAGATGATGCATCCGGAAGCGCGCCTCACTCCGGCCGAGGCGAGCGCGTTCTGCCAGTGGACCAATTCGGCCATGCAAACGATCATCGCCGCCAGACAAACCAAGGGCAAAGCTCACATCGATTAGTTAGAGCATCTCCCCGGCTTTCGTAAGGACGCTATCATAGCGCCGTGGATCCGATCCTTTCTTACATCCATCAGCGCCAGTCCGACATCATCGCCCTGATCCGTCAGTTCGTGGAAGTTGAATCGCCCAGCGACGATCCTGCCGCCATCAAGCGCTTCACCGACCTGGTTGCCGCGACCGTCAACGCATACGCGAAAGTGAAAACCGTGCCGGGAGGCCACCTCCTCTGCGAGATGAATCTTCCCGGCCGTCGCAAGACCGGCCAGATCCTAGCGTTAGGCCATTCCGACACCGTCTGGCCGATGGGCACGGTCCGCACAATGCCCTTTCGACACGAAGGCGGCCGCCTCTGGGGCCCCGGCGTTCTCGACATGAAAGGCGGCATTGCCTTCTTCCTCTTCGCCGTCCAGGCCCTCCGCGATCTCGACATTCCAACTCCGGCGAAAGTCCTGCTGCAACTGAACGCCGATGAAGAAGTGGGTAGTGAGTCTTCGCGAGCGTTCACCGAAAAGAACGCCGCCAACAGTCACGCGGTCCTCGTCCTTGAACCCGGCACAGGTCTCGCTGGCAAGCTCAAGACTGCCCGCAAAGGTGTCGGCGACTTCACCATCGAAGTCCGGGGCCTCGCCTCGCACGCTGGAGTCGATTTCGAAGCCGGCGCCAGCGCCATCCTCGAACTCGCCCGTCAACTCGACAGAGTCGCCACCTTTACGAATCTCAAACGCGGCATCACCGTGAATCCCGGCGTCATTTCCGGAGGCACCCGCTCCAATGTCGTTGCCGCCGAAGCCCGTGCCGAAGTGGACATCCGCATCCTCCGTCTGAAAGACGCCCCCGCCCTGGAAAAGAAATTCCGCTCCCTCCGACCCATCGATCGCCGCTGCACGATCACGATTACGGGCGGTCTGAATCGTCCGCCCATGGAGCGCTCCGCCGGAATCGCCAAACTCTTCGCGACAGCCAAAGCGCTGGCCCGCGAACTGGGAATTGAAATCGAAGAGTCCCTCACCGGAGGCGGCTCCGACGGCAACTTCACCGCCGCGCTGGGCATCCCCACGCTCGACGGCTTGGGCGCCGTCGGCGAAGGCGCGCATGCCACCAACGAAAGCATCCTCGTCGACCGAATCGCTGACCGCACCGCTCTCATCGCGAAGTTGCTCTGCGCAAATCCTGCGAAGTAGGTGGATCGTGCGCGTTGTTCTGATCCTGTTTCAATGCGTGGGTGTCATCGGGCTGATTCCATGGCCTGCCATCGTGGTCGCCAGCGTGATGTCATTAGCCGCTGAGCGCTCGCCTGGCCAACCTCGATTCCCCCCGATCTCGATCTTCTTCCTCATCGTCCCCTTCTATCCGGTAATCTGGATCCTGGCTTACAAGGCCGCGTGGCGCGCGATGACCGCGGGACTCACTCCCCGAGCGTTCTTGCTCTCCGCAATCCCCGTCGGCCTCTCACTCCTGGCGGCAGTCATCTACAAATGGACCGACCGGCCGCCAGCGAAAGTGCCCAAGGTGTGACAAGATGATCCACGAAGAATTCTGTGGTGACCGAATACAAGTCCGCCCCGGCGGCTGATCGGGGAAGATCGTACATGTCATTTATTCGCGCGTAGGGGCTCCCTGAGCAACTTTGCGCTCATGGCTCGTAGGGAGGTACGGCAAAAGCCAATTCCCCGCTAACATATTTTGGCTCAGCTTCATTGAATCGACCTACACCTGAACACACTACTTAACATTCCCTATTGACAGTACCGGTACGATGTGGGTAAGTTCTTCTTCATTCACTTTTTCGGTGAGACTCAGATGAAGAAAGCTCTCTTACTCAGCACAGGACTAGTGTGTCTGCTCGTGGCGCAGCCGAGTAGCACGACGGTGGCGACTTCGCCCGCTACCATTCACGGAATCGTCACAGATCAACATGGGAAGCCGATCAGTGGTGCACTTGTCACTGTGAGTCGGTCCTTCGCTATTGGAGACAAGGCGCCCTTCAACCAGCAGCTGAAGACACTCGCTGACGGCAGCTTTACAGCTGACAAGCTCTCTCCTGGCTCGTATTCCTACTGTGCCCAGGTCCCTGGTGATGGCTACCTGAACGGATGCTTCTGGAGCAGTTCGGTTCCGACCACCATCGCTACCGGGCAGACCGTAAAGGCGTCCATTACCGTTCTCCAGGGCTCTGTCCTGAAAGTACAGGTACTCGATCCTGCAAACTTAACGGCCCAAGCTGCCGCCGCTAGAATCCCGCCCATCATGATGGGCGTTTGGGACTCGCGCGGTCGCTTTGCCCCCGTACGTCTCGTGAGCCACGACGGTAAGGGCCTCAACTATCAATTGACCATTCCGCTGGATACCCCTCTCCATTTACAAGTAATTAGTTCCAAATTGAACCTGATTGATGAGTCTGGCCAATCCGTTCCGAATGCGGTCAATGCGAGCGCTGCGCCACAGCCGACTTTTCAGCATAGTTCGGGGAGCGCCAGTCCCAAGAGTTTCCGCTTCACGATCGCAAGCGTGAATCCCTAGTTCCCAAGCCAGATCAATGCCAGGTGAACCGACATGTCCATACTCGAGCGCCAAATCTTCGATTTACTCATGAAAACGATGCGTCAGCCTGCCCGAATTCATTCCAAATTGTCGTTCGGCTTAGTTCTTTTAATAACCTCTGTTTGAGCGCCCCTGGCCTCAGCGCAGCACGGCTTGAGCTTATCCGCGAATGCCGGCTCCTCTACCGACATCACGATCAACTTCGACGATATTAATGGATTTGACTATATCACCGATGCAGAAATCCTTTTTAATGCTGGTTCGTCGCCATCAGTAATGACTTTCGGCAGTTGCTACATCATGTATTCGGCTTCCACCAACAGCTTCTATTTGGCGAACGATGCCAGCAATGGCTGGCTGGGCCCGGTCAGCTCGGATGGAAGTGTGCAAAATAGTCAATGCGCTCTATCGTCAACGGGAACAGTCGCCTCTGGTTCGCCCTTAACTCTGTCGATAACGGTCCGCGTGAATTTTTCCGTCAGCTTCGTCGGGACACACTATGTTTTCACTTCCTCAACCGGCTCGAATGGTTTCACTGGCTTTCAAAACGCCGGAACCCACCGTTGGAGAGGGCCAGCCTGACCTCACGCTCGCAAAGCCGCACACGGGCCACTTCCATCAAGGACAGACTGGCGACACCTACACCCTCATTGCCTCCTACAACGGATTCGGCACGACTAGCGGCACGGTTACCGTCACCGACACGCTACCTTCGGGTCTGACTGCCACCGCCATGAGCGGAAGCGGGTGGACCTGCACGCTCGGCACCCTTTCCTGCTCTCGAAGTGATGGGCTATCCGTTGGCGCCAGCTATCCGGCCATCACCTTAACCGTCAGCGCGGCTTCGAATGCGCCGTCTAACGTTACTAATACCGCGGCGGTCTCAGGG
>Ga0105237_10009099_pt1 | contig 10672 bp, 8 predicted proteins | sample KBSC24metaG_FD_81520 | JGI IMG/M metagenome (GOLD analysis project Ga0105237, IMG submission 81520) | Corn rhizosphere microbial communities from Kellogg Biological Station, Michigan, USA - KBS C2-4 metaG | ecosystem: Host-associated > Plants > Roots > Rhizosphere > Soil | place: Michigan, USA... | reverse complement strand
AAGCATAGGTATGTGGTCGAGCTCAGGCATCGCAAGGAGGCAGTTGCTGACATTATACCCAGCGATACCTGGCTGGAAAGGAATCGCAAGAAGCAACGCCAGACCCGGATTCTAGGTTGGGTCATTGTTTTCGGGCTTCTGATCATCGTTGCCGCAGTCGTTCTCATCGTACTGTGGTTCCTTAAAGTCGGACCATTCAAGGGACTGTCAGGCTGAGCTGTCCGATATTTATCAACCCATTCGCATATCGAAGATGTTACAAATGATTCGACCACCACGTCTCAGAACTTGATAAAGCACAATCCCAATCAGATACTACGCGGGTCACATTGGCTGGCCACTCGCTAAATATCACATAAATCCTTGCTATGATGGCCAACAACCACACGAATTCCGAATAAACATGAAGCAGCGCTCATATCTCTAGGCTTTCGCTCTATTCTTTACCGACCTCATTCATATCTTCCTCAATACGCTCTACCACACCAGCTTCCCCTTGACAACGCTAGACAAACGGTAGCACCTACAAAGCCATTGTCTCTCGAAGCAGGGACGCCGCCACCTCCCATTTCACGAGACATACGAGATCACGGTTTACACCTACGCCGAGATGAGTGGTCGATCATATGCGCACGTGTGCTGGGACCGAGCACCTGATGGTGGCTCGCTCAGTCGCTAGCTCACTCGACCTTACTCCCGCCCGGTCATCCTATAGACTGAACTAGATTGTATAAAAATCCATCAAATATCTTCAAACATGGTTCTACATGTGCATTTCTATGGCCTTCCCACGCAATCCCCAGTATATAAAATCGTACCGACGTTCGAAGGAGAGATGGTGGTGCAAGAGGCTCGTGCAAAACTACGTCAATCTCCAGCATTCAAGTCACAACAATGTCAACGTCAAACCCAAATCCAGATAATTACAAACCTTCTCATGTCCCGAAACCTTCTCGGCACCACGAAGGACTAACATTCTGTCAGACACACGTCATGTGGGTGGATCAGAGTCTGGATCTGTCATGTTGAAGTACTTCGTAGTATTATGTGCTGCAAAAGTGAACAAAATGGCTTATTAGTAGGTACATAGACTGGCGGTTACGGAGAGTGAGATTAAATACACGCGATGGGATTCACGCTGGTGGACAAGAACGGGCAGGAAGTACTCCGTACATTTTTCTATTGGTACACGTTCGTGGATGGCGAGAAACTTTCTCGCTCCATCACCAAAACTATCTAATACGTGTTGCTGCTGTTTCAGCCATTTCTGCAAAACCTTATTCCCCCACATGAACTCACTCCGCGCATATGCTTCATGATTGGGACTGTGCCTCGTCGACTCTTGTTCACTGCCTTCGTTGCAGTTCGTTCAAGGCAGTGATGTGGTGCTCAGGGGTTTGGAGCTTGATCAGTGATCATGCAGCGTGCTCAACGATACTGTGCCAATAAAGCGCAGAGCATGGAAGTACATGCTAGATTGGTTTTTCATATGCTGTTTCCAAGGATGTTCAGGGAATCGCGATCCAGTTCATTCGTCCAGGGGATAGGTGGCGGCAGGCTTTTCACAGCGTCGCCGATAGAGCTTCTGATCCCATTATTTCACTTTATGGGACAGCGGACCCGTTGGGCTTCTCATGCTTTCTTCCCGCCGGGTCATGCAGTCTCACACATGAATGGATATGGTTATGTCCATTCGTCACAGAATTTTCTCATTTGCTTCGCTTCAGCCTCTCTTCTGAAATGAGGGGCAATATGCCAAACGTTCGGGGCCAAAATATGTCTTCTTTGGCCGTATGGACCAAGCCCGCAAATTTGAATATTTGGAGATCGTATTTGCTTTGATTGGTTTTCGTTGTTAGGTGGTCATAGTTGCCGTCGTGTTGTACGCTCTTCTTGCGAATATTCTCCTCAAAAGGCCCGATACACAATTCCTCGTTGCAAACCAAGGCTAATGATGGATGCGCATTTCATATTCGATCCTCTAATACCGTTTGCGAGTAGGCTCCGGACTTGGGCTTCGGGTGACGCTGCGATCGTCCCTGCCTCTCTCTTTCAGCCATTTCTTGGTGCTGAGTTCCAGTTCGCGTGCTAAGTCGGGGCTTGGTTCCTTTCGATGAATGAAATTGCAAAATCCACCTCTGACACAGCCTTCACCAGAATTCAATCGACAACACGCTTCTCTAAAGTCGGTGACTGGCGACAGCTCACAATATATTGGTCTGGCAGCGTACCATCTGCTGTTGAGGGCATCGCAAGCAGCCTGGGCAGAATCTTCATACTTGAATCGCGCATAGACATTACCGATGAGATGGTCATTGTTGTTGTCGCAGACCACCACTTCTTCGATCTCGCCATATTTGCACATCTCGCACCAGAAATCCTCATAGAATGCATCAAAATGATTTTGCAGCTGTGAAGGATTCATTCTGTTCTTTCCATCATATGCGGGATTTTGGTAAAGGTTTGGGAGGAGAATGGTTTGACTGTAGGAGGGTTTGACGTGTTTTCGTGAGCATCGATCGCCGTGTCTGCAGGCGCCGATCTTGTAATAGAAGGAGCAATTGACCTGGTAATATTGTTAGTATGATAAGACTCAATGATCGCAGAGTGGATTTACATACCTTGTCCTGTTCTGTGCCAAAGATGGAGGCGAGGTAGTTGGCCATCTTGAATGAGGAGCTCGCGAAAGAGTTTTGTAGCTGCTATTCGTGTGATTCTTCAAGTCTGTTGACTGATCGAATACACAAAAAGTCACTAGGATGCAAGTAGATGCTTTTACAGGGGAGTTCAAATGTTTAGCTGTGGAAGTTATCCTTTAGTAACCGCAAGAACTCGAGAGAGTTGAAGACGAGTTCGCGACTGTCACGTGCCAAGAACTCTTCTAGAAATTTCTTGGCAGCTTTTGGTCAGTCACGGGCACGTTTGATGCCAGTCCGTTTGTGATAATGACTGCCTCGAGGTGGTTGAAGCGACAACAACAATGATATTTAGATGTTCTAGATTCGATATAAATCTCTTCTCAATCACTTCAGTCATACGGACTACATTGGGAAGCAATGCGCAATAACAAGGCATACATGAGGAGGAAGATAGTAACGGGTTGACCTCTTTACGTGGAGAAGGGCCAACCTTGACATGATCCTTGTCGGCTCATATGTACCATCAGGGCTCGATGAGGTTTATCCATTAAATTCTCACACTGGTGAGCGAAGGTTAACGCTGTAGAATTTGAGGTATGCAGTAGTGCAAAGTCGCTCGAACACAGGTTCACTCTTAACGGTCGACTGAGACAGCCTGGTCGATGTTCCCCCTTTGCAACCCACAGGCACCTACCAGTGTCTGAACAGGTATGTACCTTCCAGTTTAAGGTTGAGTACTCGTATTGGTGAAAATTCAAATTGGTGACATCGAATACTCCATACGAAGGGACCAAGTTCCTGAGCGAGTACTAGGGAGAATGCTAGTAATGAAGTTGTTCCACAGGGGAATTTATTTGTTCCTGATGCCAAGCCTTGGAGCTCACCCAAATTAACGGCATTGATTGGAGGTCACGCCAATCACGTATCAGACCACTCGCCTTACCCTACGGCGCAGTTTCGACTTTTGATAACTTGAACCTGGACCTCACTCTCCCTGCAACTCTCCCGACTGTTCAACAACGACTTGACCAATCCTCAAAACCTGTCCCACCATGTCGGCGGCACGTGTAGCCTTCTCCCTGGCCAGACGTGTGCCTTTCCAGTCAGCTCGACTTGCCCCTAGAGCTTTCTCGACCGTCCAAGCTCGCCGTACGTTGCTCACGATCTTTAGAGCTCTAAACCACCCGTTCATGGCGATTCGGAGCTATAGCTACTACGCTGCTAACATCTTGGACTAATTAGGAAGCAAATATGACCTTAAACCCGGTGAGGCAAAGGGTCAGATACTGCCTTTTGAGGGTGAGCTTCTTCCCGCTCACAGCCAGCTGCAGAGGTGCAACACCTAGCAGGTTTGGCGCGTGCGAGACTCCAGATGGCTTCGGATCAGGCTGAGATCTTTATCTACAGAAATCAAATCCGACAAGGACCTCCTTCCCCCGGGTGCCGAACCTGGTACTGTTCCCACCGATCTCGAACAAGCGACAGGTCTAGAACGTCTGGAAATTCTCGGAAAGATGCAGGGTATTGACATTTTCGACATGTCACCACTCCCATCGGATAGGACAGGTGCGTTGTATGATTTTCAACCGGGAAATAATATATACTCGACCGGGTGAAACGGGAGGAATATTCATTAACCTGGCCCTTGTGCAGGTACCTTTGAGAACCCAATCGTGGTCAAGTCTGCTGGCGATGAGATTCAGGTTGGCTGCACCGGATCTCCCGCAGATTCTCATGTTGTGAGATGGTGTGTGGTAAGTATACATTTTCCAAGTGATGCAGCCATGCGAACTTTCTGCTCACCATTCTCTTTAGCTATCGCGGGCCCGACCTTTCGAGCGTTGCGACGAATGCGGCAGCGTTTACAGAATGGACTATGTTGGCCCAGCCGACGACCCGCACGATCATGGCCATCATCATCACGGTTACGAGGAGCCCAAGACGATGGCAGACTACGTCAAGCCAGAGTACTGGTACAGATAAACAGCAAAGAACCTTGAGTTTGGTGCCAGAGTGAGATTATTCGGGAAAGTTGTACATAAGCACCGCGATGAGAGGTCATTGCTCGCAATAAACCAAGTTGTGGATTTCCATTACAAACGTTCCTACCCACTGGGACCTTTCTCAGCTTCCCCTACCCCGGATAACCTCCAATTGACTTTTCGAGTGATGGATGCATTTCTGAGTGCCTCATACACAGAATCGAAACATGTATCAGCGATCCAATATGTTTTGTCATTCTCTTGGTGTTCTTCGAGATTTTTGTGGAAGGGCTGTTGGACGGAAGCGGCGTGCGGAGACCCTTGATGCCACAGAAGTGATTTCAAACATGCAGACCCTTCAAACCGCCAACCAGTGGCCAATTTCCTTCAAATTATCTTCTATATCTTCAATTCTGGAATCACCTTGTACATGGCCTCACTACCTTTCTCTCCTTGGCATGGACCCCGTTCCCACCGAACATCAATTTCGGTCGAGATACAGCTAGACTCTTGAAGTCCAACAAGTCCCCAGTCTCACAACAGCTTTTGAGGCCTAGAAGACACCTGGGAAGCGCCCGTATTGCCAGCATCTCACGATTCTTCACGTTCCTACCCGCTTTGAGGTGGTTTAGGGTTGAATGGGTGCAAGCTCTGCTCCTTCCAAGGCTCTAGGCGATTTCCCTTTCCAGACTTTGCTTGTCGTCCAACGTCAGTAACATTATTCTTCTCTTTCTCAGGCTTCGCTATTCACCGATAGCTCGTCGTTTTCCCTGCTACCATATGAGCCTGGCAACGGCGAAGCCTTTGTCTTTAGTCTCCAAGGATCTTGCAGTTTGTGGCGTGACAACGGCAAACCTGACACTAGAGTCTCTGAATTGTACAGCGAACTGCGCTGACTCATAAATAGTAGCCAGCGCCTATTGCGGTGATAATGAGCTGAAGCCAATATCATGAGTTGGCTGAGACAGGCTCCCCTGGGATTCTACCATCAGTCAGTACCAACTTCACACTGCTCCTTCCAAAAAGCTCTAATAGTACTCTACAAGATGGCTCTCCGCCTCTCGTGGAAGGTTTTGGCTTAACTACTGTGCAGTTACTTGCGCTCTTAGGCCAATTATTCCCACCAGCTTTCGAACTATTCTCCCCGTCTCCGCAGGATTGGGTTCCTCTTCAGAAGCCCATAAGTAAATAAGCGAGTAGGATGCACTTGTCCAGTTTGGTGCTGTGGAATTTATGTATGCATACTATAGCAGTGAGGAGACTTTCGGGTAACTTCAGGCTCCCTTGTTATGATGGATTTCACATAGAATATGACTAAGTTTCAAAGAAAATATTCAACGAATGCTCAGCATGGCAATTTTTCTATGCGTCTGTTGAATGGTTTCGTGATGAATTCTCAAGCAATTTTGTGGATGTTGCGGAGGAAGCATAGGAGCCTCGCCCTGCGCATCGAGGAAGTATGCCTCCCAGACGCTGTATCTACCCAGAAGAAACCATACAAGTATGATGGAAAGTTCCGTCCACTCCAAACCCCCCAGAATGTTGAGTGCTCAGGCACTACGTGGGAGGTTGGCTCAGAGAATATCATTGGTAATCCACGCTCGACGAGGCTGAACTGTAATCGGGCAAGGCTGAAACATTATGTGGTCTCAGTGTGCCCTAAGCGAAGGAAGTTCAGAGAAACACGGATCATCCTAAAGTGGGAACATTAGCGTTCTCGGTATTATTTAAGCGAAGCAGCTCAACGGGGTAAGGAGGTCTAGGCCCCTTCCAATCTGACAACTCCCCTTTGCATTGAGAGCAATGTAATCCATAACAACGAGTTCGACCGCGAACCTAGAGCTCACGATAATAGAAAACCGGAAAAATTTTTTGTGTGCGAGTTGTGGAAGGACCATGCCAGACCCCAAGCTTACCACATTACCGGCAAGAGAACCTCCCAAATCAGAAGCTCCGGAGACGGGGCTAGGACACACAGTGGAAGATGCAATTCGAGAAGCAACGAATGATCGCGTCAGGATTGTTCTTCTGGACATGGTGAAGGAAAGCCCAATAGCCAGAGAACTCGCCACCAAGGCACTTCTGGTTCAACAAAAGAACGCCACTCCCTCCGAGAACAAGAGGAAACGGAAGCGATACGAAATCTGTAGGCAATGCAGCAAGGAGTATGCGGTCGAGGAAAACCATGAGAAGATATGTGCCCACCATCCCGGTAAGTCAATTCGATTCAACCCATCGTCATGAGCCTGCCACATCTTCAAAGACCTAACGACTAGAGCTTGAAGGCGCCAAGCAGGTCGACTTCGATTCTGGATCGTGGAAGTCCATTAAACGCGATGATGAGATCGTTGATGATGAGCAGTCGCAGGAAGGCTATGAATGGACATGTTGCAAAGGCCGTGGCAACGCCCCGCCCTGTACAATAGCCGAGCACTTACCGCAGGAAATCAAGCAGACCAAATTGAAGCATTGGTGGCAATGAAGCGGAGCCTGGTAGCCATTCATGGATATCACTTCCTACAACAAAGGTAGAGGAGACTCAGCCGACAGTGGGTAACAACCCCCCGAACGACGCGCCAGTCAATCAGGACCAACCAGGCTTAGAACAGCCCCAGCGGCTTCCTGCCCTCATTGCCACGACGAAAAGCCTTCAGACATTGGAGCAGATATACGGAGGACACAATCTAGAGATAATACCTATGTATAAACTTTGAATGTTTCAATCGCGGCGTCGAAAGTTTCGTGTGTAACACCAGTCACACGGCCCAGCCTTGGCACAGGGACGTCATGATTTTCCACGCCTCCAAATATTACAAAACTGAACTTTGTCTTCCATCGAAGTCAAGGCGCTCCCAGCTGCCTGTAGTACGTTGTCCCTGCCGCAATTTTCGCCATAATTCCCAAGTGCAACGTACCTACCTAAGGTGCACATCTAGGTAGGTCCTCCGTCTGCGGTATCCTACATTTCCTGAAAGACTCCTGTCCAAATCTGGCCGACACGGTAAGCATCGCTTCCCGCAGGACCAACACCAGTCAGACTTTCTCAGCATCATTCATAAAATTGGCTAGTCGATTCCTCGCTGGTGGACGAAGTTGTCTCCGTGCAGAGTGCTTGAAGCTAAAGCAATCTGCGGTACCCAGGCAAGGGCAGGTCGGTCGCCTTGGCTGCTCTGTAGCAAGTACTTCCCACTGATCAAGATGGCGTTCGCTCTAAATCCTGATTGAACGGCACAACAAGCCATCACCGATGACCATTGTCCTCCACCAACCCTCCCAACCTATGTACATGACACCCGTGGGGCAAGCTTTCCTCCACTGTGGTGTGGACTTCCCCAGACAAGGGCCACCATGCTCAGTACGCAAGCTGAGGAAGGAAGGGGGTGCTGGACAAGTCACCTATGACAAACCCGCGCGTTGGAAAGGTGCCTGAGGCTTATCCATTGCATCCCCCCAATAGCATCCACACTTCCGGCGAGGGTCGTGGGAATGGAGAGAGTCATTTCCAATGCCACAAGCTGGCCCGGTCTGGTGAGTTACCGATGATGTACGCCTGGGTTAACTGTTGGTCAAAAGGGGAGACATTTAGGCAAGCCCAAGTTGAGCTGTTTCAGCAAGACGATGGGATGCATCTTCCATCAAGCGAAGAATGCAGAAGCAGAGGCGCCACTTCCAATTCAGTAACAGTCTCGTCTGCATGCAGGTTCAAGTCAAAGCGAAGCAGGTACGAAACCCTGCAAGACTTTTGACAAAATTTCACCGTGTACCTGCAATCATGCCTGACCTCCCGAGCGTACCTGAATGTACAGTGAGAGGCGCTAGAAAACGATGCGCTTTAGTTTGACTTCAGGTGATTTTGACCTCCTCCAGATACAGACCAGCCTCAGAGCTGTCACTTCAGCTGTTGATCTTAAGTATCTACCTACTTAGAAAGCTGTCCAGAAACTTCGACAGCCCTTTTATCACGTGATAGGCGAGAAATAGCTGACTCAAATATCAAGTCTATCAGATTTAGCATGAATCGGCCTTTGTCAACCATGATAGGGCAACTCTGACTCTGGTGCAGTCTCTGCTCGGGACTGGCGACTGGTTCCTGTCGTGTCAGCAAGGGTTTAGGCATCATCTAGCCTAGAGTAATTCAGAGCACGTTCAGGTTACACAAATAGATATTCCTGATGCTTGCGGACCCTGGTCGACATTTTCCTGCCTAGGAATCCCTGGGCTGGGACTGGATCGCCGAGGCTGCAGAGAATCATGCCAGCTTATTGAAGGCACCAGCCCCGAGCCGTCCCGCAAGAGCTACCCGCCTGACCCCTTGTTGACTATCTGGAGGGAAGCGCTCAGCCTTTGATGGTTGCACGCAATCCTTGACTGGTGATGTTGCACGACATGAGGTGATAATGTCGTTGCCACTCCTGGTCACGCCTAATGTGCTTCACACTCAAGGATTCTGCAGCAAGGTATTCAGCTAGCACTTTTGTCCAGTCAACAGCTTTTTTGCTCTGTATCGAGCTTGCTCATCGGAGAATCGGATTGAATCTCTTTTTGGTGTGTTGCAGTTGAAATTGGGTGGCAGCACTAACTGTATTCACGGTAGATTCCAATCGTCTACTCAGTATACCCAATAGCAGACGGCCCCTTCGACGCAGCCAAACATGCCAAACAGGCCAGACGCGACATACGATCCATTCCAACAAATCTCTCCATCCCTTTCCAGCGACTCGCATAGGCGTTCCGTTACTTGGAGTTCGAGGCCCGAAGGTCAATCTAATCTCCCTTGACCAGGGTATACTTGCTCTAGTTCGCCCATCTGCCTCTGGTCCTCCACATCCAAACATCATCATTTGCTCGTTTATACAGTCCTGCATTTGCAAGTGCGTCGCTTTTTTCCAAAAAGTTGAGGGAGGGAGAAAAGAGGAAATTGTTCCTCACCGCAAGTCACCTCACTATCCCTGATTCCAACAAGAGGCATACGGCCACACAGATCCGAATGGCAAGCCCTTTCTATCACACTGCAGCCTGCAAGCCACGTCACATGCCGCGACTCGGTCAAGAGCTCGATCCCATGCACGGAGTACCGACTACCTTGGCCTAGATCCCACCAAGCTCACGGTGAGACTTGGAAATCAAGAATGCGGTTAATCATTGCTACTTCGAACTGAACTTGGAACTGGGCTAGGAGTACTGCGTGCAAGCTGTGTTGAGTCTGAACCACCTTCAGACGTACCCAATACTTCGTGGCAGAAGTAAGGAGTACCGAGTTCCCATTGTGGGAGACTAGAAAAAAATATTTGGGGTACCACGCTGCACGATACACGTCACATTTCCGCATCCGCCCTCTTTCAGCACCATTCCACATTTGAACAGATTGTCCTGACAACATTTCTGCAGGCTATTAGGCCCTGCATGAGTCCTCTCTCGCTGCAAGCACCCTCCAGGCTTCTGGGGCCACGGCCGTGCTCGTGTAGGCAGCTCGGTCAAATGGCATGCGTGAACGCCGCTGTCAAAAGTTGGGATATACAAAAACAACTGCCGCCTTTAACGAACTCGCCGCGATTGGCAAATTTCCGTTGCATAACTTCACATCCTGGAATACGAGCATCCGGCCTCGAATGAGACAACCGGCAGCATGTTCCCTTCTGCAGTGGAACGATACACAGCATACACGGCCTGCAAGGAATACGACACCCATGAAACCAGCCAGACGCACATGGTCAGTTCGTGGCATGCTTGCAGCTCCAATGGCTAAAAGATGGCACACGAACCGGCAAACCCGCAAACCACGTTAGGAGTGTTGATTGAGCACTTGAAAGACACGGGCGGATCCTCGTAGGGTTGGAATGTTTCTGGTGACACAATAATACTGTTATCTTGTTACTATTGTCTGCCTCCAGCAACTCCGCGGCAAGGGATAATGGTATTCTAAGCCCTACGACCATCAACCTTGGAGACAAGGCTGAAAGCTGCTCCCGGCCCATGAGGATGAAGGGGTAAGCGAGCCATGATTCTTGTGTTCACGGCTTATACCTACCCACGGTGTACGATCGCCCAGTT
>Ga0105237_10009097_pt1 | contig 10675 bp, 10 predicted proteins | sample KBSC24metaG_FD_81520 | JGI IMG/M metagenome (GOLD analysis project Ga0105237, IMG submission 81520) | Corn rhizosphere microbial communities from Kellogg Biological Station, Michigan, USA - KBS C2-4 metaG | ecosystem: Host-associated > Plants > Roots > Rhizosphere > Soil | place: Michigan, USA... | reverse complement strand
GTACGACACGCGCGTCGCCGCGACGGCATCGCGTGCCGCGTCACGAGCCGCGGCTTTGGCGTGCTTGGTGGAATTCACGATCGACGTCGTCATCGCGCGCAGGTTGAGCACGTCGGGCGTGGACTGCGTGGCCGGTGTCGCCGGCAACTCGGACGGGCTCAGCTCGGCGATCGGACGCACGCCGCCATCGCCCACGGAGACGGCGAGGAGGCGCGTACCAATACGCACCACCGCGATCCCTTGACGCTGCCCGATGGTGAGCCGCTGCACGACTTCCATCGGGACGTTGCTGGTGGACGACGTCGTTCCCATGGTGTAGCGGCGCAGCAGCTTGAGGGCGATCCCCATGACGCCGAGGACCACCGCCAACGTGAGTGCGATGCTCACCATCGAGCCGCCGCTCATTGAGCCAACTCCTCGGCTTGACCGCGCGGCAGAATACGCGTGATGCGCACGCCGAACGTTTCACCCAAGATCACGACTTCGCCTTCGGCAAAGCGGCGGTCACCGACAAAGACATCCACCGGCTCACCGGCCAGCCGCTCGAGCTGAATCACGGAGCCGCGGCCCAAGCGCAAAATTTCCTGTACCGTCATCGACGTGCGCCCGAGCTCGATCGACACGGGAAGCGAGAGATCGAGCAGCATCGACAGCGGCACTTCGGCCGACGGTGACACCGGCGCGACCGCGTGCTGCTGTCCCATCTCGGCGGGGCGAAACGGCTGCGCCGCGGCGGGATCGATGGGCGATTGGGACATGGGATCGTTGGTCATGAGAGGCGAAGGTCAGAAGGAAGAAGACGGCGTGGGAACGACCGAGGGCGCGAATGGCGCGTTGGTGAACGAATCGGGGCGTGTGACCGTACCCGCTTCCTGTACGGCGCCGTGCACCCGCACCGCGAGCTGTTGGCCGACGCGGCCGGCCGTTCCAACAAACCGTTCTTGCGCGCCGACGCGCACATGGATCTGGCTGTCGTACGACAGCGCGGTGGAGATGATCCCACCTTCGGTGAGCGACGCGATGTCGCGCATGGTCATCTGAAACTCGGGGAGCCGCGCTGCCACGGTGACGCGCGTGGCGCGCAACGACTGCTCGGCGATCAGGCGGCTCACGGCGCGCTCTTGATCCGAGCCGGTCGCCGTGTTGACGCGGCGCTTGCTCGTGTTGGTGAAGAACTTGTCGAGAATGCCGAACGGAAGGCAGATCAACACGAGCGAGCTGACGTCGCCCGCGGTGACCTGAACGTTCGCGACGAGCACGGGATCGTCGCGGTCGGCGGTCTGAAGCAGAATGTCCGGAAACGCTTCGAACGCGCTGACCTGGAACGACATCGTGATGTGATCGGCCCAAACATCCTGAAGTAATACGATCATGCGGTCGATAACAGAACGCAGCGCCATCCGCTCCACGCGCGTGAGCGGGCGGTGCTCCGGCAACGACTGTCCGCTCCCGCCGAACAGCTTGTCGATCAAAAAGAGCGAGAAGTCTTGGCCGATGTCGATAATCGCCTGTTGACCACCCGAGTCATTCACGTCCAAAATGAACGACGCGCAGGGCGTGGACAGCGACATCGTGAACTCGCCAAACGAAAATTGCTCCACCGACTGCAAGCGCATCTCGACCTGGCCACGCACGCGGCCTATGAGCCACCCTTCGAGTGACTTCACCATGCGCTCGTACATCGACTCGAGTGTGCGCAACCGCTCTTTCGATACGCGGTGCGGGCGCCGAAAGTCGTACAGCTGCACCGATCCGTCATTCCGAGCGGGGTCGAGCACGTCCTTGCCGCCAAGCAGCTTGTCGATCTCGTTTTGCGATAGCGTTGTGGAAGTCATACGCGAGAGAGTGAGTGGTCGAAGCGTCGTGACTTATTGGATGACGAACTGCGGGAAGTAGACTTTCTTGATCGAACCCGCCGGCACCAGCTTGGAGATCGACGCCAGCAGGTCGGCCCGCAGCTGATCGCGCAAGCTCGCTTCAGCGACCTGCTCAACCGTCTTGGTACCGAACATCCGCAATACCGCGTCGCGCAGCTCCGCGTCGCGCCCTTTGAGTTGCGCGACCGTGGCTTCGTCTTTGGCTTCGAACGCGACCGAGACCAACAGGAAGCGCGTACCATTGGAGCCGGCGGGATTGAGAACCAAGTTGTCCAACGAATAAATCGGGCGTGGCTCCCCCAGCTTGTGCGCGCTGTCACCCTCGGCGTCGCCATGCGATTCACTATGCGCCTCGCCGGAGGCGGCACTCTGCTGCTCACCTTTGGCGTCAGCGGGCTTTGGGCTGGCCGGCGCGAGGCGGGGTCCTAAAAGGAAGAAGCCAATGACCGTCCCGAGCGCGAGGCCAGCCACGGCGCCGCCCACCGTCATGAGCAGGCCGGACTTTCCCCCTGTGGGGGCGGCTGCGGCCTCGGTCGGCGTCGCGTTGGTGGGTTCTGGAGAGTCGGCCATGCTCAGCGTGGAGAAGGGAATCGGAAGGAATCCGGATCCATGGTAAGGCAGGCCATGTACCAGCCACTGAACGGGCGTTATTGTGAGAAATAATCGCATAAGTCATTGATTTGTAATGACTTACGGATATGTTCAAATTTTGATCGATAGATTGAGAGGTAGGAAAAAAATGGCAACTCGGCAAGAACTGCCGAGTTGCCATTGGCTTTTTTGCCGTCTCTGCGTTTTTGGGCGGAGCGGTTGGATGGTGTTCTCAGGGTGTCATCACGTGGCCATTGGACGAGTCCTTCGGCCGCGTGACGACATCTGTTTTGGGTCGGTGACCTGAAGTCGTCAGCCTGCCGACACCCAGGTTACCGCTTCAGATTGACCAGCGTTTGAAGCATGTCGTCGCTGGTCGTGATCATTTTGCCGTTGGCTTCGTAGCCGCGTTGCGTGATGATCATGTCCGTGAACTGTTTGGCCAGGTCTACGTTGGACATTTCCAGCGCCTTGCTCTGGATGGTGGACGACGTTTCGCGTCCCGAGTAACCCACGAGCGCCGACCCCGAGTTGGCCGACACGGTGAACATGTTGTCACCGATTTCGTTTAACCCCGCAGGGTTGTTGAAGTCGGCCAGCGCGACTTGCGCGATGGTTTGCGTGGTGCCGTTGGAGAAGGCGCCTGTCACCGTGCCGGTCTGATCGATGGTGTAGCTCTGCAGCACGCCAGCTGCGTAGCCATCCTGATCGCGCAATACTGCTGACGTACCGCCCATGAACGAGGTGATCCCCGTCGCGCCGCTCCCCGGATCGAGGCTGATCGACATCGGCGACGCGGTGTCGGTTGGCGTGAAGGTGACGCTCGGGATGTTGGACGTCGCCTTGTTGATGGAGCCGTCGGCATTGAAGGTGAACTGCCACGGCGTCGCGGCGCCCGCGGGCGACGACGCGGCGCCTGGCCCGAACGAGAACGACTTGGTGTTGTCGTAGCTCAAGTTGGTGGGATCAATTTTGAAATCCCAGGTCGACGCGCTCGTCTTCCACGCGACGAGTGTGACGCTGTGCGCTTCGCCGAGCGAATCGTACACATCTTTGGTGGTGCGTACGACCGATGCGGCGTTGGCCGGATCGGCCAGCTCGGCGGCCGTGGGATTGTGAATGTCCGCCGCCGTGATCACGCCAGCCGACGCATCGAAGTTCCCCGACATGGTGATCTGATCGGTCGCCTTGGCCGGCGTGGTCATCCCCGACGGAATGACGATGTCGGCAAGGGCGTTGCCGAGCACACCGTTGGTGGCCATGCGGCCCTGGAGCACGTAGCCGTTGGTGGGAGAGACCAGCCGTCCGTTGGCATCGGGCTGGAAGTTCCCGGCGCGCGTGTAGTACGATTGATTCCCCTGCTTCACGACGAAGAACGAGTTCCCCTGGATTGCGAGATCGGTGACGTTATCGGTCTGCTGCAGGTTGCCTTGCGTGAAGTTGGTGTCGATGCTGCCGATTTCCATCCCCAACCCAACCTGCGACGGGTTGAAGCCACCCTGGCTATCGGTCGGGAGCTCGGCGCCCTGCAACAGCTGCGCGAAGCTTTCTTTGAAGTTGACGGTGCTGCTTTTGAATCCGACGGTGTTGACGTTGGCGATGTTGTTGCCGATCACGTCCATGCGGGTCTGGTGATTGGTCAAGCCAGAGACGGCGGCGAAAAGAGAGCGTTGCATAGGAGTGTGTAGTGAAAGTCAGAGGTGAATGAGAAACAGGACTTACATCGCCTTTCAGAACCCGTCTGCCAGCGGAGCGGGACAGGTTTGAAAGGCTGTCTTAAACGGCAGACGTGCCGTTGTTATTCGAGCCGGTAGGCGTCGTATTGGACGCCGTCAACGCGGCGGTCAGGCTGTCCAGCTTGCTGTTGATGTTCATCAGCTGCTCGACGCTCGAGAACTGCGCGAGCTGTACGGCCAGGTCCTTTCCGTCCATTGGATTGAGTGGATCCTGGTTCTGCATCTGTGTCACCAACAGCTTCACGAACTCATCCTTGCCCAACGAACCGCCCGCGGCATTGGTGATGGCATTGCTGCCGCCCGAGCCGTTGTTGTTCGTGTTGGACTTGGCGTCCGTCCCCGTGCTCGGTGAGGTCGAGTAGCGGGGGGTAATGCCGGTCACGCTGATCATTTATTCAGTCGCTCCTCGCGGCTCGTGGCGAGCACGCTGGCGGGGATCGTCCGCGTCCTGTCGGTCTGACTCCCGGTAGTTGGCTGGGCGGCGCTCGCGACCGGCGGCGTCATCCTGGCCTTGGGCATGTTGCCCATGGCGCGGGGTCCATCCCGCGCCCGAATCCTGTGCGGTGTTACTGGCGGTACCAGTGGCGGTATTCATTGCATGCGCCACAGCGTCTGTCGCCGAGACGCGTACGACCGTCGCGTCGATGCCTTTGCTTTCCAAGGCATGTTGGAGCTCACCCACGCGTAACGACATACGGTTCGCGTCGGCGGTATTGGGAAGCGCGATGTGCGTGTCGACCGCACCGCCGCGCAGGTTCAACCGAATTTGTTCCGTGCCGCCCTGATCGTCGTCTAGGCGGACGGTGAGTTGCGAGAGCGGACGTACGGGCGCGTTGTCGCGCGCGTCGAGCAACGCGCCCACGCGATCGGCGGCCATGGTGCCGTGCATGACGTGAGTGGCGGCCGGTGCGGCGACGTGCATCGCCGGTTGCGGCGATGTACCAGGGATCGCGACCGCAGCGACTTGTGCGACGGTTGCGACGTTCGCGACGGTGGCTACGTTTGCGACGGGCGCTGGTGTGGCCACGGCGGGCGTGCCGGTCACTTCAACGCTTGTCGTGCTCCCGGCGCTCGATGTGGAAGTGCGTACGGTTCCCGCGGCCCCGATGGTCGGTGCACTGGCCATCGGGGTGTCCGTCGCTCGTGCGTGATATCCGGCGTAGCGCGCGCTCTGACCGAGCGCCGAAGCACCCAGACCATCACGCAGCATGCTCAACGTGGCGCTCGCGCCACTCGCGCGGATGTTGCCACCCAAGAGCGCATTGATCCGATCGCCGTCGTCGCGCGTCGAGGCGTTTGATGCGTCGTCAGAAGACAAATCGTCCGGCAGACCGCGTTGCGCCAGGGCCAGCTCGACGGCGCGGTTGACGGTCTTGGGTGACGTCTCGGTCATCGGTGCGGCACCCCACGCGGCGGCTCCGTTGCGCGAAGGCATCTCCACATGACCAGGATCGCGCGCGCCCAACGTACGCAGCCCTTCCTGTTGGGCAATGCGCGCGAGCTGTTGATAGGCCGTGGAATTATCATACGTGCCATCGATTTGAACGTCGACGGCCAACCCACTCGTGTGCTTGGACGACCGGGTCCAGGTGACGACGTCGCCCGGACGAGTACGCCCCTGTGCATACAGATAATCTTGCCGCGATTGCGGGCGATACCCTTCGACGATCTGGACGTCGTGGCCCAGCTCATCGTGCATGCGGGTGATGACGCGATCCAGGCGGGCTTTGAATTCCGGATTCAACGCCACAGGATCGTTGTTAACGGCTGACGGTGGTGCGCTACTCGCGACAGAGCGGGCGGTACGAGCCTCCGTAAACGCCGAGATCGAGGTTGCGGTGTCGAGCGCCGGTGATGTCGGTGCGGCCTTGATCGGCTTGAGCGCGTCGACATCTTGCGGGGTCGCATTCGTCGGTGCCTTGCTCGCGGGCGTATTCATCACCGTGTTCACTCCGGCGATGTCGGCCGTGCCGAATGTCGGTGCCCCGGCAATGGGAGCTACAATGCCAGCCGATGCCGTACTCGCCGTCATTCCCGCGGTTGTCACCGTCGACAGCGTCGACTCGAACGTGGTCGTCGACGTATTGCCCGTCGCCTCGGCGTCGCTTGTAGCACCCAGATCGAGCTCCGACGACACACCGTTGAGATCGCGTGTGCCCAACGTTAATGGATGCGGACCCAATGGGACCAACATTGCCGCCAACGTCGCCGCGAATTTGGTCTGATCGCGATCAATGTCCATCGGGCGCTGCTGCGGCAGAGCGCCATCGCCAGTCGGCCCCACCGTCGGCATCCAGCTCACGTTCATAACGTGCTCGGGCTGCGCAACATGAGCCGCGCGACTTTGGTGGCGCGATCGGACGGGAAGCTGCCGAGGATGGCGCCACGCTGCTTGGCGTTCATGCTGGACAGGATCAACGTGATGTCCTCGTCGGGCATCCCCATCATCACGCCGGCGGCCGCGCGCGACGGCATGGTCGCGAACGTCTTGGCGAGGTAGGAGACATGTCCACTATCGGCATCGTCCGGATGCCGGGGATGTTGGAGCGCGGGGGTCGCCGAACCGGCGGTGCGGACGGGAAGCGCTGGTGCTGCAGCGCTTCCCGTCGCACTGGATGGGGCCTCCGAGGCTACGTGAGATGATGCAGCCGTCCCCACCGCCCCCGCGCTCGTTGGTGCTGCCACGGCAGGTGCCGCGGCCGATGTATTGGATGGTTCGTCACCGGCGCGGCCGGCGACGCTATCGATCCCATGCGACGCCACGTCGGCGTTCTTGGTCGTGCTATCGACCGGACGCTTGGCGGCTCTGGCCTGCTGTGTGCGCAACTGCGCGGCGGTGGCAGCCACCACGCTACGCTGACGGACAATGACCGCGCCGGTCGACATACCGAGGCTCAATCCCAGCGCAATACCAAACGGAATCAAGAGACGCTTCATGGCGTGTCGTTGTGGGTGTAGCGCGTGAGCGCAATGTCATCCATCGTTCGGCGATCCAGCTGTTCTTCCGATGCGCGGTGATCTTCAGCGTGCCGTTCGCGTAACCGGTCTAACACGCGACGGTCCTGATGTGCCACGGTGAGCGCTTCTTTGACGTGCGTCACCGCTTCCTCCGCTGCGGTCACCGAATCGGCCGCGCAGGCGATCTGTCCGTCCAACTGTTGAAGCACAAAGGCGAGATTGGCCAACTCGCCGACCGACCGCATCCGCCCTGCACCAGACGCTTGCTCGGCGCCTACGACGCGTGCGGCTTGCAGCCCCGCCAACTCCGCTTGCGCTGACCGTTCCACGTCCATTGCCTGGACGAGCTGCGAAGCGAGCACACGCTCGGCTTGCTCTCGTAAATCGAGGACCTGTTGCAACCGGAATCGAAACATCAGGCCACCCGCTCATTGATCATGGACGCGATTTGCGAGGAGAGTCCCCGCAACCGTGCCCGTGTTTGTCCCAACCCGTTCGCTTCCTCCGCCGGTTGGCGGAGGAATGAGAGAATATCGTCGCGGTACTGGACTGAGGCGTCGACCGACGGATTGCTCCCTTTTTGATAGGCGCCCACGAGAATGAGATCTTCCTTTTCGCGATACGCCGCTTCGAGCCGTAGCACTCGTTCGGCGTCGACGCGTTGGTCTGCGGTGATGATCTGATCGCGCACGCGGCTCTTGCTTTCGAGTACGTCGATCGCGGGAAAATGTCCCGCCGATGCGAGCTTGCGCGTGAGCACGATGTGTCCGTCCAGAATCGAGCGCGCGGCATCGGCCACGGGCTCGTTGAAGTCGTCGCCGTCCACGAGCACGGTGTAAATACCAGTGATTCCACCGCGGCTCGAGTTTCCGGCGCGCTCCAACAGACGTGGCAACGACGCGAACACCGAGGGAGGATACCCTTTGGTGGTCGGCGGCTCACCCGTGGCGAGCCCGATTTCACGCCACGCCATCGCGACGCGCGTCACCGAGTCGAGCATCAACAGCACGTGCTTCCCTTGATCGCGGAAATATTCCGCGATCGCGGTGGCCACGAGCGCGCCACGCGCGCGCACGAGCGCCGCCTGATCGCCGGTTGCCACGATTACGACCGACCGCGCCAACCCTTCGGGACCTAACGAGTTTTCCAAAAAGTCGCGCACTTCACGTCCGCGTTCACCCAACAGCGCGATCACGTTCACGTCGGCCGTGGTGTGTCGCGCGATCATGCCGAGCAAGGTGCTCTTCCCGACACCCGATCCGGCAAAAATCCCCACGCGTTGGCCGCGTCCGATGGTCAGCGTGCCGTCGATGGCGCGCACACCAGTTTCGAGCGGCTCCGTGATGAGCTGTCGCTCGAGTGGATTGGGTGGCTCCGCCGCGAGCGGCACGCGCTCCGAAAACTCGAGCGGCCCTCGGCCGTCGATCGGATGTCCCAAGCCATTCAAAATACGGCCGAGCAGTCCGGGTCCCACATTGACGCCAAACGAGCGACCCAACGGCTGCACGAAGCTCCCCGCGTGCAAACCGTCCAGCTCGCCGAGCGGCATGAGCATGACATTGTTCTCATTGAAGCCCACGACTTCGGCCAACACCGAACGGTCATCGGTCAGACTCGTGACGCGACAGAGTTCGCCCACGCCCACGTCGACCCCCGTGGCTTCGATCACCAATCCCACCACGCGCGTGACTCGACCAAAGCGGTCGAACCGCGGATGCGAGGGAATCTTGGTCAGCATGTCACTAAACATCAGACGGATCCGTCAGTCGTGCGTACAACCGCTCTAACGCCGTATCCACTCGGCCGTCGATGATCCGTTCGCGTCCTTCTACGATGCATCCACCGGGGAGAATGCGGCCGTCCGCCATCCACCGAACATCGCGGTTGGGTGCAATCGCCACCGGCTCACCCGTGGTCGAGGATTGAATCGACAAGAGCGACAAATCCGTGGGATTTACGCGAATCCGCATCGGTTGATCGATCGGAAATTCAGCGAGGGCGCGTCTCACCAGCTCGGCCACGCCTGATACATCGCCGCGCACTTCGCGTCCGATGACATGGCGTGCGACCGCGACAGCGATTGCCGCGACGTTCTCGGCGATCGTGTGCTGCCATTTGGATTCCTGCGTGCGCAACGCGTCGAGCGCCGCTTCCGCCGCGTTCATCGCGTTGCGCAGACGCAGCCCTTCGGCGATCTCACCTTCGAGACGCCCTTCGTCATATCCTGACGTGTACGCCTGCTGTTCACGCTCTGCCAACTGCTGCTCCATCTCCGCGCGCGCGGCCGCGACCGCGGTGGGCGACGCCGCTGGCGCCGTTGCATGCGGATGATAGCGCCCCGTAAGCTCGTCGCTCGTCGCCTGCCCGCCGAGGTCCTGTGGTGTCCACTGTGCGGGTGTGCGAGGCTCAGTCGATCCCGTTTTCGCGGGCGTGATCGTGATGGGCGCGATAGCCAGCGCCGCGTCACGCGAGAGCACGGTGGGCTTATTCGATGAACGCATCTTCCGCTCCACCCGCGCCCAGCGTGAGCTCGCCCGCCGCTTCCAGCGCGCGCACCTGTCCCACGACCTGAGTTTGTGCCGCCTCGACGTCGCGCAACCGCACGGCGCCCAGCATCGACATTTCGTCTTTGAGCGCCGTGACCGCGCGCTGCGACATCCCACCCATGATCCGGTTCTTGAGATCGTCCTTGGCGTTCTTGAGCGCCAGGGCGAGCACGCGCGACTCGACTTCGCGCAAGAGCCGTTGCAACGACCGGTCGTCCAACTTGCTGAGATCGTCGAAGACGAACATGAGATTTTTGATCTGCTCGCACAGCTGCGGATCCTTGTCGTTGATCCGATCGAGTAGATCTTTTTCGAGCGATCCCGCCATGTGATTGAGCACGTCGGCTACCGCGGTGGGGCCGCCGGCCGCGTGCAGACCGTGGTTGAAGTTCAAATCCGTCTCGTTTCCCAACGCGCGCTCGATGAGCTGCAACATGTCGGGGGCGACTTTTTCCATACAGCCAATACGGTACATCACCTCACCACCGATGGCGGGGTCGATGTCCTTGAGAATCGTGGCCGTTTGCGCAGGGTCGAGATGCGCGAGCACGAGCGCGATGGTTTGCGGATGTTCGCCGCGCAACGTCGTGGCCAGCTGCTGTGGATCGGCGCTTCGCAGCCGGTGCAAGCCGGCCGTATCAGCCAACTGCGCCTGAATGCGCTTGAGCGTCGCCGCGGCGCGTGACGGGCCAAAGGCTTTTTCCAAGATCTCCGTCGCGTACGCCAAGCCACCCGTAGCGAGTGAATCCGCCGCGAGCGACATTTCCGCCCATTCGTTGAAGACTGCTTCCACGGTCGCGGCGTTCACATGTTCCGTGCGCGCGATGTGATAGCTCACCTCTTCGGCTTCTTCGGGCGAGAGCGTTTGCGTGAGACGCACCGCTTCTTCCGTCCCGAGCGCCATGCAGAGCACGGCGAGCTTTTGCGGGCCGGTCAGCAGCACGGGAACATTCGCGTCGCTCGCAGC
>Ga0105237_10009095_pt1 | contig 10676 bp, 8 predicted proteins | sample KBSC24metaG_FD_81520 | JGI IMG/M metagenome (GOLD analysis project Ga0105237, IMG submission 81520) | Corn rhizosphere microbial communities from Kellogg Biological Station, Michigan, USA - KBS C2-4 metaG | ecosystem: Host-associated > Plants > Roots > Rhizosphere > Soil | place: Michigan, USA... | reverse complement strand
TTCATGTCTATTTTAAAACCCGGGATCCGCTTATAAAAAAGTATTCCATGGTACTTGTTTTGGCACTCTTTTCATTTGTGGTATGCCAGTATTCCCAGGTGGCGGTAGGACAGATTCCAGGCGTGTTTTTATTTTACGGCCTTGCGGCTGCAATAACAAGATTACATCAACAACAAAAATTAGATACAGCTAAAAAGCAAATTAGCTAATTGAAACATAAAGCAATTAAAACAATAAGCACATGAAAACAGTAATCCTGAACACTTTTGCCCTTTTCCTTTTTCTACAAGGATTTGCACAAACAACCACAGATATTCTAAATTCTAAAACGCACAAGGTTGCCATAGACAGTGTTGCGGAAGCACTGGCAACATTAGCATTAGATAATCCGCAAATAAGACTGGCGGCAATAAACACCCAGTCAGCAGAACTGGAACACAGCATTACAAAAATGTCATGGTTAAACAGTTTTTATGCAACAAGTAACATAAACGAGTTTACTCTTAAAGGCCAGAACTCAGATTTGGGCAACCGTTTTTATCCCAAATACAATATCGGTATAAGAATTTCACTTGGAGAAATTGTAACCTTGCCTAAAACTTTAAAAGCTAGTTCGTTAAGAGTACAAGCCAGTGAGGAAAGTGAAAAAATAGCCAGGCAGAGTTTAAGAACAGAAGTAATTGTTGCTTACCAGGACTATGCATTAACGCAACAACTTATCGCATTTCAGCAGGATATTTTGCAGGATGTATTGATATCGTATAATAAGGCAGAAGAGAAATTCAAGAAAGAAGAACTTTCTTTTGAAAGATATACTGAAATAAGCCATGCTTATAATGGAGAGCTTGTAAAAATGGCTACACTTAACAAGGATTTAAAAGTAAAGCAGGCTGCGCTTGAAACGCTTATAGGCATGCCTCTTGATGATGCCTTTGCTCATTTAAAAGCGATACAGCAATCACGTTAAGTTTTTGCAGTTGATGGTATAAAAAAATTGAAACAGAACTATTTGTTGCTAACCTGTTTCTTTACATAAATTTCAATTGTTCCGTTGGTTGGAGCCATCCTGGGCGCCATAAAAGAGTCGATGAGCGTGTAGTTTTGTTGCAGGGCGTTTCTTACCTCGAAAGGGTAAAAATTATTTAAGGCAGGGATGTATTCATAGAACACCGCATCATAATAATTTTGCGAAATTCTTTTACAATACATATCTTTCTGCTTGTTAAACATACCAACGCCAAGGTGGTACCATAAAGGATATTCAGAGCCTCTTTCAGATTTAAAGCCCATAACGTAACTTAAAGGAGTCAGTTCCGTCATATTGAGAATCCGGTTATTAGAAACTTCCGATTGTATTGTCTTATTAGAAATTAAACGGTTAATGCCATCAACAGTAGAATGGGGCATGTATATTTTTTTAAATCCGGGAACGGAAGTAAATACCCATTTAGACTGAACATTTGAATCTAAATTATAGATATAAGTTCTTTGATTAATAAGGTTTTCACCGGTAGGAGAGGTCGTTTTTGTTGTGGCTAATGTTCGCTGAATTTTTCTGTCGATGTATTTCCAGTAAACCTGCGACCACCAGAGAGCAACCAATATAGTTAACAGGTAAAGGCTTTTTGCGGATACAGGTTTTAATATATTAAGTTCATTAAGCAACGTTAGTACGAACATAAAGCCAAAACTGTGGAAGAATATATTGTTGTCTGGCGGTACATAACTGGTAAACTGAAAAATAATAGCTTCAGTTAAAATGCCTAAGGATAATAGTGTGATGAACATTAATCTTTCATTACGAAAGAATGATTTGAAAGGATATAGTAAAGGCTGTAAGAGGATGACAGAAAGCAAAATGTAAAATTTCAGCCACATGGACCCGCTCATCAGCATACTTATTAGCTCAACAATAGAAAACCTGCTGGTATGAGGCGGTTGCCCATGATTAAACCAATAACCGAAATTATAACTGAGAACCGGCAGAATAAATATTAGAGCGGTAACAACAAAGCTGAGTATAAATACAACAATTGGCTTTATTTTGCGGTAAATAATATAATCGTACACCAATAATGCGAAACATATTAATAAACCCAGCCCCCCGCCATCTTGTTTTGTGAAAAAAGAAAGGAAAATAAAAAAAGCGGATAGCACCAGCCAAAGTAAAGATAAACTGGAGTTGCGTGATGAGTTATCCAGTGGACGCAGGTATTTTAATAAGAATGCAAGTGAAATAAATTCATATACAATTACAGTGTGATTGTACCATGGCCAAAAGTTAGGGAAAGAATAGGAAAAAATGTATACAAGTAATGATGCAAAGCGTATGTAGGGATGAATTTTTAGTTGCTTTAAAATAGTGATGAAAGCTAAACCTGAGATTATATTAACAAACGCCTGGGCCTTGATAAGTGTTATCATTTCCGGCCCAAAAAGTTTAAAAAAAAGTGAAGGTATTATCCAGAAGCCATATCCAAGAGGCAATCCAAAATCCTTGTACGGAAACTCACCCTGGCTTATTCTATATGCTCCATCCCATGAAAGAAAAATATTAATCCTGTATGGAAACGAAGAAAATAAAGGAACACATGCAAAAAGAACAATTAGTAAAATCTCAATAAAGGGAAGAAGGCGGTTAGGTGGTTTTACAAAGTTCATGCAACAAATTAATTTAGAAATATGAAACTAATATTGTCAAAAGAAAACAGTATTTCCGGCACAATGATAGCATATCTAAAACTAATGAGGGTAAAAGAATGGATAAAAAATCTTTTCATATTTATTCCTCTGTTTTTCTCAGGAGAAATATTTAGCAGCAACAAATTTGTTGAACTTTTATTTGGCTTCCTGGCATTTGGCCTTGTAGCAAGCAGCATTTATATCATCAACGATTATCGTGATGTGGAGTCAGACAGAAAGCATCCTGTAAAGTGTTTGCGGCCTATTGCTGCGGGAATAATTTCCGGCTCCACAGCAATCATCGTTTGTGTTTTATGTGCCTTATCTGGTTTGCTGATTGCGTTTCAGCTTAAACTTATGTTCTTTATTCTTGTGCTGGGATATTTTATTCTTAATCTTAGCTACAGCTTTGGTCTGAAAAACATTTCCATCCTTGATATAAATATTATTGCCATCGGATTTGTAATAAGAATCAAGTGTGGTGGTGTGCTGGCAGAGGTTGGCATTTCATCATGGTTAACAATTATGGTTTACCTGCTTGCCTTATTTCTTGCGCTCACCAAAAGGCGTGATGATCTTTATCTTAAACAATCATCAGGTGTGGATATGCGTAAAGCAATAAAAGGTTATAGCCTCGAAATGTTGAATATATTGCTGGCCATGGTTGCATCAGTTATTATTGTGTCATACATTATGTACACCATCGCTCCTGAAACAATTCGTAAATGGGGCACACATCGCCTGTATTATACGTCTGCATTTGTTATTGCCGGTTTGTTCAGGTATTTGCAGATTACTTACATTAATAAAACATCAGAATCACCCACAAAAACTTTGTACAAAGATGTGTTTATACAGGTAGTGCTTGTGTTATGGATAATAAGTTTCTATATTATCCTCTATTTGCCCAAGGTTGATATTTTTAATTAATAAAACATTTGAAACTTTTCTTTTAAATCAAGCAGCTTAATATGCCAGATATATTAATTCTTGGGGCTTCATCAGATATTGCAGCTTCCTGTGCCAGGAAATTTGCTTCAGAAGGTTATTCCGTATGGCTTGCAGGAAGAAACGTTGAACAGCTAAAAATTCAGGCCGCAGATATTTCAATCAGGTATAATGTAAAGAGCAATGTGCTGTTGTTTGATGCTGTTAATTTTGCTTCTCATAGGTCGTTTGTAGAATCGCTGTCGTTTGTGCCAGATGTTGTATTGCTCGCTTTCGGTTACCTGGGCGATCAACAATTTGCTGAAACAGACTGGAATGAATCTCTCAGTATTATTAACAGTAATTATACTGGTGCAGTTAGTATATTAAATGAACTTGCCAACCTTTTGCAGAAGCATAATAAAGGTGTTATTGCGGGCATAAGTTCAGTGGCAGGTGACAGAGGTAAGAAAAGTAATTTTATTTATGGAAGCGCTAAGGCTGGTTTAACTGTTTACTTAGCGGGTTTAAGAAACAGGCTGTTTGCGCATAAGGTACATGTATTAACCATTAAACCAGGTTTTGTACAAACCCGAATGACAGAAGGCATGCCTCTGCCCAAACGATTAACAGCGCAGCCCGATGCTGTGGCGAAAGACATTTACAAAGCAGTAGACAGCAGAAAAAATGTTATCTATACAAAGCCATTATGGCGTTACTTAATGTTTGTAATTTCTAATATACCTGAATCGATCTTTAAAAAGCTTAGCCTTGGATAAAACACTTGTACTTTTTGATTTTGACGGAACAATAACTACCCATGATACAATGTTTGAGCTGGTGAAATTTTATCATGGAAAAAATAAGTTTTATCAGGGTATGTTGGTTCTGCTTCCGCGCTTGTTGCTTTTCAAGGCGGGACTTGTGCAAAACCAGGCGATGAAAGAAGCCTTTATGACTTATTTCTGGAGGGGAACAGACAATGCAGAATTTGAAAGAGCTTGTAAGAGTTTTTTTGAAAACAAGCTTACCCTTTTGTTACGCAGTAAGGCAATGGAACGGTTAAAAGAATATGTAAATAAAGGATATGATGTTGCCGTGGTGTCTGCTTCTGCTGAAGATTGGGTAAAACCGTTTTGTGATGCACATTCTATTAAGTGCCTGAGCAGTGTGCTTGAAAGGGAAGCGAATAAGATTACAGGAAAAATAAAAGGTATAAATTGTAACGGAGAAGAAAAGGTAGTAAGAATTAAGGATGCGTTTGATATAAAGCAATATAAACATATTCTTGCTTATGGTGACAGCAGCGGTGACAAGCCAATGCTTCAGTTAGCAACACAGGCTTATTTTAAGCCATTTAGATAATTTGTGTTTGTACAGTTATGGCAGAGTCTTTACTGAAATAAATTTGTTAAGTTAGCAACTAATCTGGCATTGCTGCTATACTAAAAAATATTATGGAGAATACATTTTTAGAAGAACATCCCATTCTTAAGCTTCCCGTAAAGCTTAACCCTTATCAACAGGCTTTTGACTTATTTATTAACCGTTTAAAATGGGATTTAAAACCCTTTTCCTGGTCTTGCCGAAAGAAATTAAAAAACCTCCAGGATAAATATGAAGGACAGAAGGCTGTTATAATGTGTAATGGTCCCTCATTAAACAAAGTTGATTTTGATAAACTGAAAAATGTTTTTACCATTGGGCTGAATAAGGTTAATCTTTTATTTAACCGTACAGACTTCAGGCCATCTGTTATTGCAGTGGTAAATGCCCATGTTATAGAACAAAATGCTGGCTTCTATAATGAGACAGACATTCCTCTTTTTATGGATACTATTGCACTTAAACATGTTAAGTATCGTAAAAACGTACACTTTCTTCATGCAACAGATTCTGCAAAATTTTCAAGGGATATAAGCCTTAGCATCTGGAAAGGTGGTACTGTTACCTTTGCTGCAATGCAGCTTGCTTTTCATATGGGATTTAAAAAAGTTGCATTAGTAGGTTGCGATCATTATTTTAATGCCATTGGCGCTCCTAACCAGTTGGCCGTGAGTACCGGTAAAGATGACTCTCATTTTGATCCTAATTATTTTTCAGGCGGAATGAAATGGCAGTTACCTGATATAGCTGCAAGCGAATACTCTTATTCTCTTGCGCGTGAAATGTATAATGCATCTGGAAGAAGTCTTTTGAATGCTACTGAAGGTGGGTATTTAAACATACTTCCAAGAATTGATCTCGATTTATTTTTAAGCGATAAATTTTAAGACTGATTATTTTCTTTTGTAAAGAATATAATCCTGTCTATAGCCGATGCTATCTGTTCTTTTATAGGCAACCGGTAAAGCTGTGTCTCCATTGACAGAGTACCGTTTCAGGAAATAATAGTTTGCTGACAAAACGGAATCATTTTTAATCAAATTGGTGTACCTGGGCATTGTGTACAAGAAAAGATAGTCCGGCTTAACACTAATTATCCGTTCGTATGTTGTTTTAAAATCAGCGGCCTCTGGTGTTACAAGTCTTAAATTATCATAGATATAAGCCTTTGTAAAATATCCAAGAGCGCCAATATCATCAGCAAGAAATACCAGCTTACGATTTGAGAGTGTGTCAAAATCTTTATCCAAAGCAGAATAAACATACTTTTCAACATGGCTGCGGCCTTTGTAAACCGACATGCAAAACCATGCAAGCATTGCCATAACAGGCAAGACATAATAAACTTCAGGCTTGATATTTTTTATTAGAGCAAATCTTTGCAGGATGGAAGGAAGCAGGGCGGCAGAAAAGGCAAGTAAAACAACTTCAATAGAAAAAACATACCATGTCCAAACTTTTGCACCACTGACAAAATAAGCCGTTATAAATAAGAAAGCCCATGTTCCTGTTAAAACGAAGTACTTATTTTTTCTAAAATTGATAAAACTAATAATCGAAAGAAGAAGAAAACCAAAGTATAGTGGGTTAGGGAATAAAATGTTTTTTAGTAGTTGATCAATTCTTGCTCTTCCTCGGTCTCCTTTGGCAACTACCGACTGTGGCAATATTTGTCCGTAATACAAATAAATAACCAGGAGCGGTATTAATAGTACTGCCAGCGATATAAGTAAGTGCTTTAAAGGAATTTTTTTGGTAGTATAAATTTCATGAACAAAAATTATAGCCATTAAAATCACTGCTTCCGGTCTAAGAAAGTAAGCGGCTGTAATAACAATAACAGCGTAAGTTCTTTTGTTATTCAGGTATAATACTATTCCGGAAAGTGAGGCCAGGCAAAAAAGATTTGCTTCCATTCCGCCAATACTAATTCGGTTAATATGCGGTTCTGCAGCAAAAAAGAAAGCAAACAATATAGAAGGAAGAAGCTCCTTTTTCAAAAAGTATTTGTAGATAAGATAGAAGGTACCCAGGTCGCATAATAAATTAAAGGCTACAAAAAACTTGGCGACTGGAATAGAAAGTGCAATTGGAATACAGGCTAATAAAGCAAATAATGGGGCCGTTGTGCCCATTACTTTTTCATTTATGTTATAAACAAATCCATTACCTGAAACAAGATTGCTTGAATATCTGTAAGTAATAAACGCATCGTCAAACGTGGGTAGGATGTACGCGGCTAATAAACGACAGATAATTATAGAAATACACAACAAAAAAAGTTTTTTCATTTTGTTTAGGTTAGTTCCAACAGTATTTTAAAACCCTTAAAGGCTCAAAATATGTGTAGCATGATTCCAAAGATGTTAAATAATTTTCATTCCTACAATGTGATTTTTAAAATAACATCGTTAAAAGATTGTGTATTTGCTATATATCTCACATTGCAAATCTTAAACTTGACAAAAAACTTTAATTAATTTACAACCTCAACTAAAACATAACAATGAACTCACCCAATAGTTCTGCCCAAAAATTTACAACTTCAACTTATTCCTTAGTCAGCTGGATTTTTATTATTGGTTCTGTGTTATTGTTAATAGCCAAAGTAGTTCTTAAGATAAAGGATGGATTATTTTTCGATGATACTTATATGTTTGTAAGGTATGCCGATAATATTATAAAATATGGTAATTATGGATGGAATGCGGGAGAACATACCTATGGTTGCACTAATATCCCATTTACTTATTTTATTGTTGTACTTAAGCTTTTACATTTAGATAAACTTTTTGGTCTTTCAACTATGCTTTTGCTTGCATGTTTATTTTGGGCAGTAGCGTCTTTGCTTTTGTTATATAAAACCATATTGCTTTTAACCAGGAATACTTTTTTTGATCAGCCATTGCTGGTTACGCTGCTCATTTGTCTTATTTCTGTAACAGACGTATTTTCTTATAATGTAATTACAGGAATGGATACCATGATGTCCGTTTTTTTTAATACGTTAATGGTATACCTGTTATTAAATTACTTAAGCAAACCGTCCAGGCTGAACTTCATCTTATCTGTCTTTTTTTCTTATTTCATTTTTCTTTTAAGACCCGATTGTGGAATATATACGGTGTTGCTTCCTTTCCTCTTTTTATGGGAAGCAAAGATTCCTTTCAAAAAAATTATTGTATTCTATGTTGGTATTGTTTTTTTATTAGCGCTTGATTCATTTATTAAGTACACTTATTTCGGAAATGTTTTGCCTCTTCCATTTTATATAAAAAAAGGTGGATTTTATACCGGTTACATTGGCCGCTCTTTGTGGAATCCTCTAACTTATACTTTCGATTTTCTTTTTGAATTTAGTTTTGTTGTATTCCTTCTTTTTCTATTTGTTACTAAAAAAGCACTGAGAAAATTTCTTGTTTTTGCCGTTCCGGTAATCGTAGGTATAATGTACTATTTTACGGTAGTCCAGATTATGGGACATAATTCAAGATACTATTTGCCTTCAATGCCTTTTTGGGTTATTGGCGCCGTATATGGATTAAGAGAGATAAAGTCTTTTAACCTTGTTCAGCAAAAAATTTTGTTACCTGTTTTGTTTGCGGCAGCTCTTTTGCTCATACGATCATTAGCACCTCTTTATAAAATTTATGTCGATAAAAAAACAAAGCAGGAGGCTGCTGCATTTCAATTGCCTGCAAGTGACAGTTCAATTGTCTGCAAAAAACTTGGATATAATGAGATGGTGCAAAAAGCTCTTAAGTTAATGACTGTATTACCTGATAGTACCACGATAGCAGCAACTGAACATGGGTATATCTCTGCCTTTTTACCTGGTAAAAAAATTCTTGATTTATGTGGTTTACATGATCTTGATATTGCAGTACATGGTTACAGGGATGATGTATTAGCAAAGTGGAAGCCGGAAATAATCTGGTTGCCTGCAACAGATTATACATCATTAAGAAAAAATGTAATTACCGGAACAAATTTTAAAGAGTTATATACTTACCTGCCGGGAGCACTTAATTATGGTATTGGTGTGCTGAAAACCTCTCCCAATCATGATGCAATTATTAATAAGGTGATGGAACTAAATTGTCAATAGTTTTCTTTTTAAGAAGATTGATTAACGAATGCATTTAAAGTACTTTCTGAAAAATGCTTTGAGCTATCTCTGGATAGCTAAGTTGTGTAAGGATAAGCCTGTACAGTGGAAGATAGGTTAAGGTAATATTTAATAAAATAAGATTTAGAATTAATATTTATGTTTTAATCAATAAAAAATGACCGCCATATAGACGGTCATTTTTATTTAATGATTACTCTGTGAAGTACCTATTTTATCTTCAGGAATTTGCCTGTATATTTTTTGTTTCCAATAATTACTTCGCAATAGTAAACACCTTGTGTTAGTTTGCTTATATCAAGCCTGCTCTGCCATGTTGATATGCTCTTGTCTCCATTGTTATTGAGCAATACAACTCTTCCGCTAACGTCAGTAACTCTGATAACTACTTTACCATTTAACTTATCAGTAAGATAAATATTGATATTGTCAGTTGCAGGTACCGGTCCAAGTTTTAAGCCTTCAGTTTCAATACCAGATTTGGTTCTGAAGCTTGATGAGTCCTGGATAGCTGCGGCAACAGTTGCGTCATGGGCTGCTGTAATTGTTTTAGCAGTAGATGTCGTATACTGATATGCACCAGCATCCCACTTGCTTGTAGTAGTTGGCCTGAGAACACCTAAGAAATCTAAAGAAAGGCCTGCAATATTATAGCTTGTCAAATCTTTACCCGCGTTAATCGCCGGGGATGATGATGTTAAGCGATAATTACTATGTAAAGCATCAACAAATTTTGCATCAGCAACAGTTGTAACAGTTACGTTGTTAGATGCTGTATAAGATACTGCGGCTGCTATAGATGCTCCCATGTTATAATTATGAGTGCCATCCATTACAAAAATATTGTTGAAAATATAATTGTCGTTGCCAACTGTGCCGTACGAATTCAGGATATATATACCAAAACGTTTAGGACTTACAATTGTGTTGTTTGCTGCAAACACAGTTAGTGTAGGAGATACCGGGGGTCTGTCATCTACAAAGATGCCACTCTGGCCAAAATCTGTTGTAACAGATTTATCACCTCCAAAGTTTGCAACTAGGTTGTTGTAGATATAGATTTTACCCTGACCCATGATGTGAATACCAGCACCAGGACCATTCATTACAAAGTTGTCATAGATAGAACCATTAGCACCGTGATTGAAGATGATACCTGCCATTTGACCGCTCTTCATGCCCAGGCCAACATTGGTTACTTTGTTATTGTACACCTGAACATTTTCAGGAGCTGTACCTACCTGTATTCCATCCCAGCCTGTGCTATCAACAGTATTGTTGTAAATCTTTAAGCCTTTTATCTGCTGAGCGTAAACATCAGTAGATACACCACTACATGTAAGCGTTTTGTACTCTCCGGTATATCCGCAATAGAATGCTTCATTAGTAGTTTGATGAACATAAGTATCATGCACACTTACATTGCGAATGGTGCCGTTTTGTCTCCATGAGCCTGGGTCACACGTTGGCTCGGTTTTTATCATAAATCCAACTGATGTTCGGTAGAGTTCAAAGTGGTCAATTTCAAAGTCAGAGATTTGGTAATCAGCTT
>Ga0105237_10009093_pt1 | contig 10677 bp, 9 predicted proteins | sample KBSC24metaG_FD_81520 | JGI IMG/M metagenome (GOLD analysis project Ga0105237, IMG submission 81520) | Corn rhizosphere microbial communities from Kellogg Biological Station, Michigan, USA - KBS C2-4 metaG | ecosystem: Host-associated > Plants > Roots > Rhizosphere > Soil | place: Michigan, USA... | reverse complement strand
TGCGCTGCTTGCGGGACTCAGAACCCTCCGACTGTCCCGCAGGCTGGGATGAGGCAGGCGCCGCGGCCTGCGTCGTGGTCTCATCCAACCACTTCGCATAGTCTTCGAGATCGCCGTCAAAAGGTGTTGCCCGGCCCCCGTGAACGACGATGAACTCATCGGCAACCGTGCGCAACAGGTGCCGATCATGCGAGACCAGCACCACAGCACCCGCGTAATCCTGCAAAGCCACGGCCAATGCCTGGCGCATCTCGAGGTCCAGGTGGTTGGTGGGCTCATCCAGCAGCAACAGGTTCGGCCGCTGGTAGACCGTCAGCGCCAGGCACAGGCGCGCCTTTTCGCCACCGGAAAACGGCGCAACGACGCTCAGTGCGCGATCGCCGTCGAAGCCGAAGCCGCCGAGGAAATCGCGCGCGGCCTGTTCGCCGAGTTTCCTGTCGAGGCGTTTGAGGTGCTCGACCGGCGAGGCCTGCGCGTCGAGTTGTTCGAGCTGGTGCTGGGCGAAGTAGCCGATTGCCAGGTCACGCGCCGCGATGCGCTCGCCGCCGAGGGCCGGAATCGCGCCGGCGAGCAGCTTGATCAGGGTCGACTTGCCGGCGCCGTTGGCGCCGAGCAACCCGATGCGGTCGCCCGGCGACAGGCTCAACTTGATGCTGTCGAGGATGCGGTGCTCGCCGTAGCCGGCGCCGACTTCGTCCAGACGCAGCAGCGGCACCGGCAGCGCGGCCGGCTCGCGAAACTCGAAGCGGATCGGCGAGGCGGCGCGGATCGGCGCGATATCGACCATGCGCTCGAGCGCCTTGATGCGGCTTTGCGCCTGGCGCGCCTTGCTCGCCTTGGCGCGGAAGCGATCGACGAAATGCTGCAGGTGGGCGCGCTCGCGGCGCTGCTTTTCGATCTGCGACTGCTGCTGCAGCAGGCGTTCGCTGCGCTTGCGCTCGAACGAGCTCAGGTTGCCGGAAAACAGTTCGATGCGCTGGTCGGCAATGCTCAATACATGCGTGACCACGGCGTCGAGGAATTCGCGGTCGTGCGAGATCAGCAGCAGCGTTCCCGGGTAGCGGCGCAGCCAGTCTTCGAGCCAGATGACCGCATCCAGATCCAGGTGATTGGTCGGCTCGTCGAGCAGCAGCAGGTCGGAGCGGCACATCAGCGCCTGGGCGAGGTTCAGGCGCATGCGCCAGCCGCCGGAGAACTCGCGCACCGCACGGGCCTCGTCGGATGACTTGAAGCCGAGGCCATGCAGCAATTCACCGGCGCGGGCGCGGGCCGAGTAGCCGCCGATCGCATGCAGCCGGTCGTGCAGCGCGGCGATCCGCGCGGCATCGTGGGCATCTTCCGCGATTGCCAGGGCGCGCTCGATCTGGCGCAGTTCCGGGTCGCCGTCGAGCACATACTCGACCGCGGCGATGTCCAGCGCCGCGACTTCCTGGCGAACGAAAGCCATGGCCCAGTCGCGTGGTCGCTCGAAGTGACCGGCATCGGGCGCCAGTTCGCCGGCGACCAGGCCGAGCAGGCTCGACTTTCCGGCGCCGTTGCGGCCGCTCACGCCGATGCGCCAGCCCGCGTGCAGGGCCAGGTCGACGTGTTCGAACAACAGCAGGGGGCCGCGCCGCAGCGCGAGATCTTCAAAACGCAGCATGGCGACAGTTTACTTTGACACGGCCGGCCGATGTGCAACGGATCGTCGACGGGTCATCCGCGGGCGACGTTCCGGATTCAGCTTTCGAGCGGCTCGCCTGTGTGCCGCCTGCGCTGAACGCCGCATTCAGCTGGCAGGGAACCTGAGGCCTTCGACGCAGTCCAAGCCGTCAGTTTGCCTTCGACCCGGGCTGCCGCCACAATACGCAGCCCCAATTCGCCCCGGTCTTCGCGCTCCGTGCGGAAGTCTGCAGGCCGGCCGGCATTCACCGCAGATTATTTCAGCCCCCAGGAGCACACATGAATCAGTTTTTGCGCAAAACCCTGACCGCCGCGGCGATCTCCATTGCGCTTGCGTCGACCGGAACTGCGTTTGGCCAGGACAAGCCCGCCACCGGATCTGCGACTCCGCCTCCCAAGATGCATGCCGGGGCGCCGAACGCGCAGGCGACCTCGCCGGCGATGGCCGCCAAGCCCGCGGTCGACACCAAGGCGCTCGACGCGAAGTTCAAGAACGAGAAGGAAAAGTACAGCTACATGGTCGGCATGGACGTGGCGCGCAGCCTTGGCCAGATCAAGGACGAGATCGACGTGGCCACGGTCGTGCAGGCACTGCAGGCGACGCTGAAGGGCGAGAAGACCACGCTGACCGAACCCGAAGCGATGGCCGTGCGCCAGGAGTTCATGCAGAAGCTGCAGGGCAAGGCCGCCGCCAAGCAGAAGGAAGAAGCCGAGAAGAACGAAAAGGAAGGCGAGGCCTTTCTCGCGAAGAACAAGGACAAGCCGGGCGTGAAGGTTACCGCCTCCGGCCTGCAGTACGAAGTCATCAAGCAGGGCACCGGTCCGAAGCCGAAGGCGACCGACGTGGTCAAGGTCGACTACACCGGCACCAAGATCGACGGCACGAAGTTCGACAGTTCGATCGATCGCGGGCAGCCGGCGACGTTCCCGTTGAACCAGGTCGTGCCGGGCTGGACCGAGGGCCTGCAGCTGATGCCCGTCGGCTCGGAATACAAGTTCTATGTGCCGTCCAAGCTCGCCTACGGTGAGCGCGGTCCGGGCCCGATCGGCGCGAATGCCACGCTGATCTTCAGCGTCAAGCTGAAGACATCGAGCCGCCTGCGACCGAAGCCAAGCCGGGCGACGCCAAGCCGGCACCGAAGATCATGCCGACCACCAAGCCGGCCGAGAAGCCCGCCGAAAAGAACTGACGGCGCGGTTCACGGGTGACGAAAAGGCGCGGAATTCCGCGCCTTTCTTTTTTTTTCCGCCGTAATTTCTTGGGCAAGCGTGGCCATGCTCCGGCATGCCCACTACAATAGCCAAGTCGCCTAACAACGACGAAGTACTCGGTCAGGAGCTCTGAATGCCTCCCGCCATTCCCGCCAAAAGCGGGACTGCGAAGGCAGGAAGCCGGAGCGAACGGCGGAGCCGGCCCGGAGGGCACGCGGCAGGAGCCGCGTGTAATCCATTTTGCTTCCGAATCAGTTGAACAAGGTCAAGATGGATCGCCGCTTGCGCGGGGATGACGCCTTGTTCGGGACGACAGAACGGGTTTCGCATGCGCATCACGATTTTCGGCACCGGCTATGTCGGCCTGGTGACCGGTGCCTGTCTCGCCGAAGTCGGCAACGATGTGGTTTGCGTCGACGTCGACGCTGCCAAGATCGCGCGCCTGGAGGCGGGCGAGATTCCGATCTTCGAGCCGGGGCTCGAGGAAATCGTCGCCGGAAACCGCGCCAACGGCCGCTTGCGCTTTACCACCGACCCGGTCGCGGCGATCGCCCATGCGCCGCTGATCTTCATCGCCGTCGGCACGCCGCCGGACGAGGATGGCAGCGCGGACCTGTCGCACGTGCTGGATGTCGCGCGGGAAATCGGCCGCAACATCGGCGCCTACGCCGTCGTCGTCAACAAGTCGACCGTCCCGGTCGGAACGGCCGCGATGGTCCACGCAACGATCGCCGGCGAGCTCGCCGCGCGCAAGTCCGATGTCGCGTTCGACGTCGTGTCGAATCCCGAATTCCTCAAGGAGGGCGACGCGGTCAAGGACTGCATGCGCCCCGATCGCATCGTCGTCGGCGCGAGTAGCGCGCGCGCGATCGAGCAGCTCAAGGCGCTGTACGCGCCGTTCAACCGCAACCACGAACGCCTGGTCCTGATGGACGTGCGCAGCGCGGAACTGACCAAGTACGCGGCCAATGCGATGCTTGCCACCAAGATCAGTTTCATGAACGAAATGGCGAACATTGCCGAGCGCGTCGGCGCCGACATCGAACTGGTGCGCCATGGCATCGGCTCGGATCCGCGCATCGGCTATTCCTTCATCTATCCGGGTGCCGGCTACGGCGGCTCGTGCTTTCCGAAGGACGTGCGCGCGCTCGAATACACCGCGCGCCAGCACGGCTACAAGGCCCGCCTGCTGGCCGCGGTCGAGGCGGTCAACGACGAACAGAAGTCCAAATTGTTCGAGTTGATCCAGCGTCACTTCGAGGGCGACCTCAGGGGCAAGACGTTCGCGGTCTGGGGCCTGGCCTTCAAGCCCAATACCGACGACATGCGCGAGGCCTCGAGCCGGCGCGTGCTGGAACAGTTGTGGGGCGCCGGTGCCGCGGTGCGCGCGTACGACCCGGAGGCCCAAGCCGAGGCACGACGCATCTACGGCGAGCGTGCCGACCTGACGCTGTGCGGTGATCCGCAAGCGGCCCTGCAGGGTGCCGATGCGCTGGTCGTGGTCACCGAGTGGAAGGCATTCTGGAGTGCCGACCTGGCACGGATTCGCGCCACCCTGCGCACCCCGGTGATCTTCGACGGGCGCAACATCTACGAACCGGCTGCGGTCGAGGCCGCGGGCATCGCCTACTACGGCATCGGCCGAGGCCGCAGCGTGCTGCGCGAACGCCCATGAATGGCCTATCGTCTTCGAGCGACTCCAACTTCGAATTGGACATCGACCACGCGCGCGTCGCCGTGGTCGGGCTCGGCTATGTCGGCCTGCCGCTGGCTGTGGCGCTGGGGCGCGAATTCCCGACGATCGGTTTCGACATCGATGCTGCCCGTGTCGCGCAGCTGGAGGCGGGCAGTGATGTCACCGGCGAAGTCGACGCGGCGGAACTCAGCGCCGCCACGAAGCTGGGCTACAGTGCCGACGCGGCGCGACTGCGCGACGCCAACGTGTACATCATCGCCGTGCCGACACCGGTCACGCCGCACAAGTGGCCGGACCTCGGGCCGCTGATCCGCGCCAGTGAAACGGTCGGGCAGGCCATGACGCGCGGTGCAATGGTCATCTACGAGTCGACCGTGTATCCCGGCGCCACCGAGGAAAGCTGCGTGCCGGCGCTCGAACGCGCTTCCGGATTGCGCCTGAACCACGATTTCTTCTGCGGCTACAGCCCCGAGCGCGTGAATCCGGGCGATCGCGGGCATCGCGTGGCCGATATCGTGAAGGTGACCTCGGGCTCGACGCCGCAGGCGGCCGATTTCGTCGATGCGCTGTATCGGCGCATCATCCGGGCCGGCACGTATCGCGCCCCGAGCATTCGCGTCGCCGAGGCGGCCAAGGCCGTGGAAAACACGCAGCGCGACGTGAACATTGCGCTGGTCAATGAGCTTGCATTGATCTTCGCGCGCATGGGTATCGATACGGAAGAAGTGCTCAAGGCCGCCGGGACGAAGTGGAACTTCCTCAATTTCCGGCCCGGCTTGGTCGGCGGCCATTGCATCGGCGTCGATCCGTATTATCTGATCCACAAGGCCAGCGAGGTGCGTCACCATCCCGAGCTGATCAGCGCCGCGCGGCGCATCAACGAAGGCATGAGCGCACACGTCACGGCGCAGGTGCTGCGCCTGATGGCGCTCAAGCAGATCAATGTCGTCGGCAGCCGCGTGCTGGTGCTCGGCGCGACGTTCAAGGAGGACTGCCCGGACTTGCGCAACACGCGCGTGCGCGAGATCGTCGACGAACTGCGCGCGTGCCATGCCAACGTCGACGTGCATGATCCGCATGCCGATCCGGCCGAGTGCGAGCGCGAGATTGGTTTCCGGCCGCTGGCGTCGCCGCCTGCCGCAGCGTACGACGCGATCGTGATCAGCGTGGGACATCGCCAGTACCGCGACTGGGGTGTCGCCGGCATCCGTGCGTTCGCCAAGCCGAACGCCGTGATCTACGACGTGAAGTACGTGCTGCCGGCGGACGCGGTAGACGGACGCCTGTAGGGCTGGTCGTCGCATGGGCACTGACATGGATGCACGGATGACGGAAATCGAAATGCGCCTGGCATTCATGGAAAACACCATGCAGACGCTCGATCTTACCGTCGCGACGCAGGATCGCCTGATCCATGAATTGCGTCGTGAAGTGGAGCGATTGCGCGAGGAACTCGGCGGGATCAAACTGGCCCTGCCGGGCGATGCACACGACGAACCGCCGCCGCCGCATTACTGAGCGGCAGCACCGCGGCGGAGGCGGGAGGGGTGCATGCCGAGCGCGCCTTCATCGGTGCGGTCATGCGCCAGGCCGCTTTGTATACTTCAAAAGACAACCTGCAAACCTTCCATGTCCGATTCATTGCGCGACCAGTTGCTGAAAAGCGGACTTGTGCAGAAGCTCAAGCCGGAACCCGCGCCCAGACCGGGGCCGTCGGTGGATCGGCGCCAGTCGCGGCAACCGCCGCCGCCGAAAAAGCCAATGCCCGCGGCCGTTCGCCCCGGCCCGCACGAGCACGATCTGGCACGCGCCTATGCCCTGCGTGCAAAACAGGAGAAAGACGAGCGCGATCGCACCCAGCGCGAAGCCGAACGCGCGGCGCGCGAGAAGAAGGAACGCAAGCAGAAGCTCAATGCCTTGCTCGACGGCAAGGCGCTCAACGCCGCCGATGCCGAAGTGCCGCGGCATTTTCCGCACGGCAACAAGATACGCCGCATCTACTGCACGCCGGCCCAACTCGTGCGCTTGAACCAGGGCGAACTGGCGGTCGTCCAGGTTGCCGGCCGCTACCTGCTGGTCGAAAGGGACGTCGGGCTGCAGGCGCAGACGATACAGGCCGAGTCACTGGTGTTGCTGTGCGACCCGAATGCTCCGCCCGAGGACGACGTACCGGCCGATCTGGTCTGGTAGGCCGCCTGCCTTTTGCCACCCCGATCACACCGCGTTCGCATGGCGCCGGCTAACATCGGGCGCGTTTCCACGGGAAGGAGAAGGCCGATGACGGGTCGCTTCGCCGCGCTGCCGCTGACGGTCGTCGGCGCGCTGGCCTGCGCCGCTGCGGTCGCAGCGGCGCTGCCGCATTTCACGCAGCCCAGCGCGGTCTGGAACCGCGACGTCAGCAACGCGCCGCTGCGATCGAACTCCGCCGCGATGATGGCGCACCTCGAGGACCTGGCAACGGCGATCCGCGGCAGCGATTGTTTTTTGCCCGGGAGCGGATCCGGATGCTGGGGCGATACCCGCATCTTCGATTTTCAGCTCGACATTTCGTTCTACGTCATGCACGCGACACAGGCAACGACGACCCGGCCGATTGTCGAGAATACCGGCTACTACTCGCCGGACTGCGAGAGCGCCGGATTCCAGTTCCCGATACCGGTCAGTGGCGGCATCGAGGGAACCGGTCCGCCGCCGTCCTATACCTGCAATACGAAGAACAATGATTGTCATCTGCTCGTCGTCAACGACGATACCGGCATGCTGTACGAGGCCTACAACGTCAGCAAAGCCGATGCGACCGGCTTGCACACGATCTGTGGCCTGAGCTGGAATCTCAATCGAGTGTATCCCCGCTACGGGCGCGGTGAACACTGCACGAGCGCGGATGCGGCAGGATTTCCCATGGCGCCGCTGCTTTTGAACGCGGATGAAGTCTGGACGGCGGCACAGGCGAACGGCGACATCGGCCATGCGATCCGCTTCATTCTCGGCAACAATCGCATGGCAGCCTCTGCCTACGTGCATCCGGCCTCGCACGGCACGAAAGCCACGACCGACACCGACCCGAATGCCGTGCCGTACGGATCGCAGCTGCGCCTGAAGTCCTCGTTCGACGTCGACGGCTTCAGCAGCAATCCTGCCGTGCGCGCGATTCTGCGTTCACTGCAGCGATACGGCATGTTTCTGTCGGACGGCGGCGGCGTTCCCGTAAGTGCGGAGTCCGACTACCTGACGACGCACAAGTGGTCTGATGCCGATGTCGGCGTCGATTCGCATGCGCTGTTCGGCATCCGGCCGACCGATTTCGAAGTGATCGAAGCCGGCGATCCGATGACCGTGACCTATGACTGCGTGCGCACGCCGGATGACTTCCTCTTCATAGACGGCTTCCAGTACTGAGCGACAAAAAAGCCCGCGATGAGCGGGCTTTTCTTAGAAGAGCGGTTTGACGTCCGGATCAGCTATCCATGAAGTAGCCGCCGTTCACCGGGATGTTGGCACCGGTGATGAAGCCGGATTCGTCGGCGGCGAGGAAGTCGACGACACGGGCGATTTCCGACGGTTCGCCCAGACGTCCGACCGGGATGCCGGCAATGATCTGGTTGCGCACCGGTTCGGCGATCGCTTCGACCATGGCCGTGCGGCAGTAGCCCGGCGACACGCTGTTGACGGTAACGCCCTTGCGCGCAACTTCACGCGCCAGCGCCATCGTGAAACCGTGCATGCCGGCCTTCGCAGCGGAGTAGTTGGTCTGGCCGAACTGGCCGGTCTGGCCATTGACCGACGAGATGTTGACGATGCGGCCGAAGCCGCGTTCGCTCATGCCCTCGACCACCTGGCGGCACATGTTGAACACGCCGTCGAGGTTGATGCGCAGCACGTCGACCCATTGCTGCGGGCTCATCTTGCGCAGCGTGGTATCACGCGTGATGCCGGCCGCGTTGACCAGGATGTCGACCGGACCGTATTTGGCCTCGACCGCCTTGATCGCCGCCGTGCACGCTTCGAAGTCGCCGACGTTGATCGGCTCGAAGAAGATCCTGTCGGCGAATTCGGCCGTTTCGCTGCGGAATTCGGCGACGCGTTCTGCGCGGCTGGCCAGGTCGCAGGCCACGACCGTGCGGCCGGACCGTGCCAAATGCTTGCAGATTTCGGTTCCAAGGCCGCCGATGCCCCCGGTAACCAGCGCGATGCGCTTGTTCATCTTGCCCGTCTCCTCAAGCGGAAAATCGTGCGCTGCGCCTTATGCGGCAGTGCAACAATCGCGCGATGGTAGAGGCGGTGGCGGCCGCTGTCAAACGGCTGCAACGTCGGTCAGGACTTCGGATTCTTGGGCCCCTGGGCGGCCTTGGCGGACCCTGCGGCGGCGTTGAGGAACCCCTCCTGCACCGACTTCCACAGGTCCATGTTGCGCTCGGTCATGTCGTTCAGCATGGACCACGGGGTTTGGCCGAGTATGTTGTTGAGCTGGCTGCGAAATTTCTGCTGTTGGTCGAGGAAGATCTGCAGGCTCTTTTCCAGGTAGCTGCCCATGAACCCCTGCATCGAGTCACCGTAAAAACGGATGACTTGCGACAACAGCTGGGTCGTGAACATCGGCTGCCCGGTTTCCTCGTGCTCGGAAATGATCTGCAGCAGAACCGAGCGCGTCAGGTCGTCACCAGTCTTGGCGTCACGGACTTCGAAGTCCTCGCTGTCGAGCACGAGCTGGCGCACCTCTTCCAGCGTGATATAGCTCGAAATCTCGGTATCGTAGAGCCGGCGGTTCGGGTATTTCTTGATGATTCGGGCTTGTGCCATGCGACAAAGTTAGCAGATTGTGACGCGTCGCACCAGCACAATTGCTGCGCAGCAACCAAAGCCGCGCGGGCCTGTTCGGCTACTGCGAGGAAGCCGGAAGTAGCTATGGAAGCCTGTGGGAAAACAAGCGGATGGCATGGCTTGTCAAAGTCGGGACGCAACGTTCGAAGCATCGCCGCTCGGCATCGTGTGCTGCAACAAATCCGTCAGAGCTGCAACTGGCCGAGCAGGCAACCCACTAGCCTGGTGCGGGATCCGTTTGGCGGCATCGCCTCACCTGGCAAATTCCGCACGCGATGCCTTCTTGGCATCGCGCAAGCGCGAGGGTGCAGGCTGGAAACCGTCCCTGGTGGGGGATCCCGTTCGCCATCCATGGCTCACCTGATAGGCAGCGTGCGAGATGCGCTTCAACGCCGCTACACGAAGCACTCACGGCAAGTAACCATCCTTGGTGCGGGACCCCGTTCGGCATCCATGCCTCACCTGGTAAATTCCACGCGCGATGCCTTCTTGGCATCGCGCAAGCGCGGAATTTACCAACCCATGTACTGGCCGCCGTTGATCGACAGGTTGGCACCGGTGATCCAGCGCGCTTCCTCGTTGGCGAAGAACGCCACGGCATAGGCGATTTCGTCCGGGTCGCCGAGGCGGCCGACCGGAATCTGCGCGGCGATCTTGTTGCGTACCTCCTCGGGCACGGCCATCACCATTTCGGTGGCGACGTAGCCGGGCGACACGGTGTTGACCGTAATGCCGAACTTGGCGTTTTCCTGCGCCAGCGAAATCGTGAAGCCGTGCATGCCGGCTTTCGATGCGGCGTAATTGGCCTGGCCGTACTGGCCCTTCTGGCCGTTGATCGAACTGATCTGGACGATGCGGCCCCACTTGCGGTTGCGCATGCCGTCGATGACCGGACGGGTCATGTTGAAGCAGGAATTGAGGTTGGTATTGATCACTTCCTGCCATTGCAGCGCCGACATCTTGTGGAACGTCGTATCGCGCGTGATGCCGGCGTTGTTGATCAGGATATCGATCGGCCCGAGCTGCTGCTCCACGGCCTTGACCATGGCTTCTGCCGATGCGACGTCGCCGACGTCACCGGGCACCACGGTCGCGCTTACGCCTTGCGCCTTGAGCTGCGCAACCCATGCGTCGGCCTTGCCCTTGTCGCGATAGTTCGTCGCCACCTTGTGTCCAAGCATCGCGAGGCGCTTGACGATCGCTGTGCCGATGCCGCCAGTGCCGCCGGTTACCAACGCTACGCGTGATGTCATGATTTGTCTCCGTCGTGGATTCGTTCTGTTGCG
>Ga0105237_10009088_pt1 | contig 10679 bp, 8 predicted proteins | sample KBSC24metaG_FD_81520 | JGI IMG/M metagenome (GOLD analysis project Ga0105237, IMG submission 81520) | Corn rhizosphere microbial communities from Kellogg Biological Station, Michigan, USA - KBS C2-4 metaG | ecosystem: Host-associated > Plants > Roots > Rhizosphere > Soil | place: Michigan, USA... | reverse complement strand
GAATCGGGCAAGACTCCGGTCGAAGTGCTCGTGATCGACAAACTGACCAAGCCGACCGCGAACTAATGGTGTGCAAACTGTGGGGCGGGCAATTCTGCCCGGCAATTCTGCCCGGCAATTCTGCCCGCGGCCCGCTTTCAGCGGGTCCAGCCGTCTGGAAAGACGGCTGCGGCCATGATTGGCCGCCCCACAAATTCGTCGGTCATACCATTCGAGATTTGAGACGAACACTAGGCCCCGCGAGGCCTGGGGTGATAACATCTGCTGATGAAAATCGCCCGGTGTTTTCTTCTGTGCGTACTTTGGATCGTCCGCGCCCAATGCGCTTACGGGCAGGCCTTCGAAGTAGCGGAATCGACGATCGCGGAAGAGCAGAAGGCGATGACCGAAGGCCGCGTGACGGCCAAGACCCTGGTGCAGGCATATCTCGACCGCATCGAGGCCTTTGACCATCGCGGTCCCCGGCTCAACGCGCTGATCACCCTGAACCCGAACGCACTCCGTGAGGCGGAAGCCCTGGATCGCGAGCGCGCCAGCAAAGGGCCGCGAGGCCCCTTGCACGGAATTCCGGTGATCGTGAAGGACAACTACAGCACCGCGGACATGCAGACCACGGCGGGGACTGTGGCCCTACTCGGGTTTGTGCCTTCGAGCGATGCGTTTCAGGTGCGGAAACTACGCGACGCCGGGGCCGTGATCCTCGGCAAATCGAACATGCATGAGCTGGCCTCAGGCATCACCACGGTGGGCTCCGCATTCGGACAAACGCTGAATCCCTACGACCCCTCACGCAATCCTGGCGGCTCCAGCGGCGGCACTGGAGCGGCGGTCGCGGCCAGTTTCGCGGCTGCCGGAATGGGCTCGGACACGTGCGGATCGATTCGCATTCCTGCTTCCGTCAATAACCTGGTGGGACTTCGGCCGACCAAGGGCCTGTCAAGCATCGCCGGAATCGTTCCTCTTTCCAGTACGCAGGATGTGGGGGGCCCGCTGGCGCGTTCCGTGGCCGACCTGGCCGTGATGCTGGATGCCACAATTGGCGATGATCCTGCCGACCCTGCCACTCACCTGCAGCCCGGACAGCAGCGGCCACAGTTTATGCAGGCCCTCGACGCGGGAGCACTCAAGGGAGTCCGCATCGGAATCCTCGAGCCCCTATTTGGCGACGCGTCGGACGACCAGGACGTGATCCGAATTGTGCGCGCTTCGTTGGAAGATTTCAACAAGCAAGGTGCCGCCACGATCTCGGTTCCCATGCCTGAGCTATTAGCTGCATTGGATGGCTCGTCGGTGATCAATCTGGAATTCAAGGAGGACCTGGCGAACTATCTCGCGAATAACGGCAACCCGCCCGTTCATTCGCTGGAAGAGATTGTACGCGGCGGCCTGCTGCATTCTTCGATGGTGGCCCCGATGAATTTGCGGCTCGCCGCAAAGGGGCGCGATTCTCATGAATACCAGATCGCCCTTGCGAAACGCACTGCCATGCAACAGACCATCCTGAAATTAATGGAAGACCAGAAGCTGGACGCGCTCGCATATCCCACCCTGAAGCGGAAACCGGCTCGGATTGGCGATCCGCAAGGCGGCCCGACGTGCCAGCTGAGCGCCACCACCGGGTTCCCCGCCATCACCATGCCGGCGGGCTTCACGGCGGATGGCCTTCCTGTCGGGGTCGAATTACTGGGTCGTGCTTTGGAGGATGCGAAGCTGGTGTCGTACGCCTACGCATACGAGCAGGCGACGCACCGGCGGCGCGCTCCCGCACGAACGCCGGGTATCAGCGGTCGATCGACCATTTCGCTCATCACCTGGCAGTCGCGTGCGCAAGCTTCTAGCGCGAGTACAGTGTCCGCCAAGTTCACATTCGATGAGACGACCAACGAACTTGCCTTTAACGTAACAGCCGCCGGATTTCCTGCGGGCGATATTCTGGCGGCGACACTGCACCGCGTGGAGAAGGGCGATACCGGCCCGGTTATCGCGGTACTTGCCAATCACAACTTCCAGAGCATTGCGGGAAGCGAGAAGCTGTCGGATCCGGATCGCGAGAAGTTGATGACGGGAGGGTTGTACTTGCGAATCGCCGCGCGGTCGAGAAACACCGACAACTTACGCATCGCTGTGAGGGCGCCGAATCGGAATTGACGCGTCGTGCCTTGAAAAGGCGTCGAAGCCCGCGCCGTGGTAAAAAGGTTGAGAGGTTGAGCGTCAACTTTCCAGCCGAACAGTTTCCTCGCGCTGCCAGCTTCAGGTGTTGATCGACCCCAAAATCAGAACAAGAAACAGGAATTGCACATGTTTGGACGTGGTACCTGGGCCATCGTTGGGCTCACGAAAGAGTCGCTCGAAGCCTTCAAAACGAGTCTGGAAGACCGATCGGTCATGGCCGGTTGTTCCCAGATGGCCGCATCCGCCATTACCCGGCAGTTCAGTGCGGATGCACTAGGAATCAATCCTTTTCGCGCGCCGCGTCTTGACGAAGATCATCCGATCGGGCTAGAGCATCAGGAGGCACTCGCGCAGTATGCGATCACGGAACACGAAGAGGGTTCCGATCACACCCTGCCCGCAGAGGTGCTGGTTTGTGCGGGGTATGGGGCCACGGCGGCGCAGTTCCAGTTGCACGACACAATGCCCTGGTATGGACTCTGGGCCGTGTCGAACGAATGGAAGGACGTCAGCGATCTAGCCTCCATCAAGGAGGGGCGTTCCTATGTCCTGTTGGAGCGGCCTTACCGGTTTCTGCAAGCGATCGATAAGAAGTCGGTTGACCACGAGACACTAGGCGTGACGGCTGCAGTCCGCAAACAGGTTCCCGTGCTGCTGGACTTCAACGAAGGCCGCGTCTACATCGAGAGCAGCAATAAGAAGCTGATCTACGAGATTGTCGTACGCCTTCAGCAGTTGGGCGCGGAGATAGTCCGGGTCGCCTGGACGTATGGCCGAGCGAACTGGACCGCGGAAATTCTCAACCGATTGTATGAGGGTACGCAGTTTCAGGCCGACTTCGTGAAGCGCGCCGATGAGGCCACGCGTTTCCAGCCGAAAGAAATCGAAAAGCTGGAAGACCGGGAATTAGAAGCCATCGTGGCCAACTACTTTTCGATGACGCAACTGGGGAGCGATATGTGGATCGGCATCTCGGGTCCAGCGCAGGTCCGGCTGCACGATACCAGTCCGCCGATTGGTGTGAGGGCTCCCACGACCGCGACCACGTTACTGCAGATGACGAATGACGCTAAAATTCTTTCGGGCGCCATCACGTTCGAGGAACGTGTGTCGTTTACCGGCAAGGATGGCGCGGAGCGCAGCTTCCGCAAGGAACTTCTTTCGATCGATGTAAACGACAAAGTCAATCTGACGGATGTCGGGGCCGCCATGATGCGCGGTTTTGACCTTCCTTCGCTGCGGAAGGACACCCAGCGTGAGATTCGTCAGACCCACCAGGTACCCTCGATCGAGGAGTTCTGGGCCAACTGGCTTCATGAATTGAGCAACGCTGTGCGAATGATCGAGGCGGCTTTCCGCGAGCTTCTCGATATCGATGGAAGTCAGGAAGCTGGCATTTTGCCCGTGAAGGTGCCGGCAGCAGAAGCGGCGCCGGAACTTGTCCAGGCCTGAAATTCAAGCTAGCGGATTTGGTGCAACACAGTAACGGTCTCCCTGCCGCGACAGTGATCCCTTCTGGTACTCGCCACAACGGAGATTTGCCAATGGAGGAATGCAAGAAGCGCTGCTGAAGAAGCCGGCGCGGGACTTGAGCAATCAGGAAGCGCTCGATGGGTTCATCTTCCTGGTAGAACAGGGTGAAATCGAATTGGGAACGCGAATGGCGGACGACGGCACCATCAGTTCGCTCCGCAAAGCCCAGCAACTCGACATTCGTCTGGTACTTGCCGGCGTGGATTTCTGTCACGTTGGCAAGGGCACCAAGACCAACCCCCCGTCTGCGTTCTTTGGTTCTGTTGTGCCGCCTCGCGAAACGACTCAGCGATCAGTGGTACGTCACGCCGATTCGTTTGGGGTGGGATCGGTTCTGGCGGAGGCCGTCATACCAGCGGGCACTGGGAGGTTGGCAAACCCTTATGACGGGGCTTGCCAACCGGCGATATCGCTCAATTGGGGGCGGAGTAGCGGGCGGCGGCGTGCTGCTTCGAGAGATTCGGACCGAGTGCCTTACGCGCAGCTTCATACTTCTGCCAGTCCTCGATCTCGGGTAGGCCGGGCAGCGTGATCAGTTCCTGCTGGTCGAGGCCTGCAAGTGCGGCATCCACCATCTCCTCGGCGGACATCACAATCTCGGGCGGCAGATTCGCGAGAGACAATCCGGAGCGATCCCATAGTTCGGTGCTGGTCGCGCCGGGAAGCACTGCCTGTACTTGAATTCCCTGCCCCGCGACCTCACGAGCGAGCGCCTGCGTAAAGTTGACGACGTACGCCTTGGTGCCGCTATAACTGCCGTTCAGCAACTCGGGCGCGAGCGCGACGACAGAGGCGATGTTGATAAGGAGACCGTTGTGGCGTGCCAGGAACCCCGGCACAGCAGCGACGGTGAGTCGCGTGAGCGCAGTCACGTTGAGTTGAATCATGCTGTCCAGGTCGTCAGCATTGGATTCGATCAGCTTGGCACCGACGGCCACACCTGCGTTATTGACGAGCGCCGTGATGGATGCATCGCTGCGCAGTCGCTCTTCGATACGCGCCACATCAGCGGGCTTGGTGAGGTCGGCGGGTAGGGTCTCTACTCTGCGGCCGGTCTTGGTACTAATGGCGCCGGCAACTTCTTTAAGACGCTTCTGATCGCGAGCGACCAACAGAAGATCATAACCGCGGGTGGCGAGTCGATCGGCGTAGATTGCACCAATTCCGGTAGAAGCTCCGGTAATTAGGGCGGTGCCTTTCTTGTTTTGAGTGCTCATAGTGTTCCTTTCCAGGTGAATGTTTAGTGTGCTGCCGGCGCTTTGGCCGGCGCTTTGAAGTGACGAACCAACAGCATCAGTGGAACTGTCGCGAGCGTCAGCCAGGCGATCACGCGGAAGCAGTCCATGAACGCGAGCATGCTGACCTGATGCTGCATTTGTTGGTACAAGTAGCCTTGCGCGGCGGGGGCCGCATCCGCTCCCGTGAAGCCTTTACGGACTAAGTAATTCGTCAACGCTTCGAGTCTCTGCGTGAGTTGATGAGTGGTGGGGCCGATGGATTCGGACAAATTGGTTTGATGGAAGGCATGACGGCGTTCCACCGCCGTAGTGATAAAAGCGATGCCGAAACTACCGCCCCAGTTGCGGAAGAGATTCGTGAGACTGCTGGCACGGTTGTTCTGATCGGGGCGCAACTGCGAATAGGCAATCACGTTGGCTGGTACGAAGAAGAAGCCGTAGCCAAGGCCCTGGAAGGCGCGGGCCAGGACGTAGTGGCGCGAATCGGTCGCGAGGTTGAACGTGCTGTAGTGCCACATGGCGGCTGAGACTGTGAGCAAACTGATCATCATCAGAATTCGTGGGGAGACCAACTGTTTTTGGATGAGGCGCGCTGCGACGGGTGCCAATATCGTGATCACGAGTGCACCGGGACCGAGCACCAGTCCCGCGTCGATAGCGCGGTAGCCATAAAGCGACTGCAGGAGTTGCGGGATGAGAGTGGTGCTGCCGAAGAGGCCGAAGCCGAAGACCAAAAAAAGAACGCTGGCGAGCGCGAAGTTGCGACTCTTGAGAAGGCGGAAATCGATGACGGGATCTTTGGCGCGGAGTTCCCAGAGCACAGTTGCGATCCAACCAGCGACGCCGATGCCGAGCATCCAGCAGATGTAGGAGCTTTCGAACCAGTCTTCGATCTGCCCGCGGTCGAGCGCGATCTCAAGCGCCGCCGAGGCGAGCGCGATCAGTGTGATGCCGAGGCCGTCAACACTCAACTTGCCGTTGGTCCGCGCCGTTGCGCGTTCCGCCGCGAACGAAGGCGGATCGTTGAGCACCTTGGCACTCAGGAACATAGCGACGAGTCCAATGGGGATGTTGATGAAGAAGATCCAGCGCCAGCTATAGTTGTCGGTGATCCAGCCGCCGAGGACGGGACCGATCGCTGGCGCCGTGACGATGACAACGGTGTAGAGTGCGAAGGCCGACGCGCGCTTCGCGGCAGGGAAAGTGTCCACGAGGATCGCCTGCGCCACGGGAGCAAGACCGCCGCCGGCAATACCTTGGAGCACGCGGCTGGAGAGCATGATGCCGAGCGACGGGGCGAGTCCGCAGAAGGCGGAAGTAAGCGTAAACAGCGCGACACAACCCAAGTAGTAGTTCTTGCGGCCGAAGACCCTGCTCAACCACGCCGACATCGGCAGCACCACCGCGTTCGCCACAAGATAGGTCGTGAGGATCCACGTCACCTCGTCATAGCTGCGGCCAAGCCCGCCGCCGATGTAGGGCAGAGAGACGTTGGCGATCGACGTATCGAGCAGTTCCATGAACGTCGCGAGCGTGACGGTGATCGCGATGAACCACGGATTGATTTGCGTTTTCGTAGACACAAGGGTCTCCTTATCGAACGTCCACGACCGGCTCTACCGACATTCCGGGCCGCAGAAGCTGTTGCGGATCCTGGCCGGAGTCAAGGCGCAAGCGCACTGGGAAGCGCTGCACCACCTTGACGTAATTTCCTGTTGCGTTCTCGGGCGGGAAGAGGCTGAAGAGGGGTCCGGCGCCGCCGGGGAGGCTCTCGACCTTACCGGTGAAGTCGCGATCGAAGGTATCGACGTGAACGCGAATCGGCTGGCCGGGCCGCATGTGGTGAAGCTGTGTCTCCTTGAAGTTGGCGGTGATCCAAAGATCGTCGAGCGGCACAATCACGAGCAGGCTTTGTCCCGGCTGAACGCGGTGGCCGAGTTCGACGGTCTTACGCCCGATCACGCCGCTGACTGGGGCGTAGATCTTCGTGTAGCTCAAATTCAGTTGCGCCGTGTGGAGATCAGCGCGCGCTTGTGCGAGATGGCCGCCCGCGGATTGCAGCTTGGCTCGCGCATCGGTGGTCTGTTCCGGTGCGGTACGCGCGGCATCGACCTGGGCCTCCCGCTGGGCAACCAGGCTTTGCGCCTCGGCGATCTTCTGCTGGGCGGAAGCGATGGCGGCGCGATCGCCTTCGACGGCTTGGGCGGTGGCGGTCGCCTCGGTGTCGCGAGCGTCGTACTCCGAGCGCGAGATCTCGTGTTTTTCTACCAGCGCCTGGTATCGGACACGGTCGCGTTCGGCGCGGGCGTGCAGCGCTTCGTCGGCTTGGAGTCTGTGCTGCGCGAGGGCGAGGTTGGCCTGGTATTCGCTGATCGACGCGGCGGCCTGCTCGCGCGCGGCTTGGGCAGAGTGAAGTTGTCCCTGCGCCGCGGCATCCACGATGGGAACGGCCACTTGAGCGGAACGGGCTTCGCCGCTGCGTGTGTCCAGGTTGGCTTGGGCGTGTTCGAGGTCAGCCTGATAGTCACGGGGGTCGAGTTCCAGCAAGAGAGTGCCGGCCTTGACGAAGCGGTTGTTCTCGACTTGCGGATTGATCGACACTACCGTGCCGCTAATTCGCGGGCTGACGAGATCGAGGTGACCTTCGATTTGCGCGTCGTCGGTGGATTCGTAACCGCGCGAGTCGAGCCACCACTTTGCGCCTAAACCTACTGCAACGATCGCAACCAGCAGTACGACCCATCGTGAATAGCTGCGTGGCTTCGCTGGCGCCGGTTCTTCGTCGCGTGCAAACGCGATCGATTTCACCTTGCGTTCGGGTGTCATTACCAAATCGGTTTCAGTCTGTTCGCTGGTCATATTATTTCCCCTCCAAAAACTGTTGAATGCGAGTGTCGGCGCCGCCCATCGCCCGCGCCAGGTAAACCATGGCGGTGTTCAGGGAGTAGAGGCTGTCGACGTAGTTGTCGCCGGCGAGAGCAAGGGTTTCCTGCGCGGTGACGACTTCCAAATAGTTCGCCACACCGTTGGCGTAACGGTCTTGCGACTGTGCCAGCGCCCGCTCGGCGAGCTGGCGATTGCGCTCCGCAACTTTCACGCTGGAATCGGACGCGGTGAGATCGAGCCAAGCGAGCCGCACGTCGTAGGCGATGCGACCCTTGAGGTCGGCGTACTCGGCGCGCTTGCGCTCAAGGTCGGCCGAGGCCTGCTCGATGTCGGCGCGAATGCGGCCTCCAGTGTAGATCGGAAGCGTGACGTCGCCATGAATGGAGTAGAGCTGATTGTAATTTCCAAAATTGCTACCCCCACCGCCGTAATCGGCGTTGACGGAGATTACCGGCAGGCGCTGGGCTTTCTGGGCGCGCAAGGTTAATTCGGCGGCTTTCACAGCGGCTTGCGCGGAGGCGAGGTCGGAACGCGAGCGAATTGCATCTTCGGTGGCCGCGTCACTGTCGATTGCCGTGGGCTGGTGGTAGGCCAGGGAGTCGGTGAGCACGAAGGATTGACCGACCGGCAGGCCGGTGATGCGGCCTAGCGTTAGCTTGTCCTTTTCGAGTTGATTGGTGGCGTTGGTAAGGCGCTGCTGTGCGGACTGCCGCTCCACTTGCGAGCGGAGCGAGTCAATCTCAGGCGAGACTTCGGACTTCACGCGGCTGGCGGTCTGTTGATCGAGACTTTGGGCTGACGTGAGTTGCGCTTTGGCGGTCTCTAGTTTGGCGGCACTCGCGAGAACTTGCAGGTAGGCCGTGCCTACTGCCAAGACCACGACGTCGCGCGAGTCCTTCGTATTGAGGATCGATGCCTGTTCGGCGGCCTTACTGGCCTGGTACTGGGATCGCAGGTTGGCATTGAACAGATTCTGGTTGAGGGCCACCCGTGTGTCCTGATAGCCAAAGCCGCCAGTGGTCGGCGGCAGGGCGCCAACTCCAGGGATCGGAGGCAGCTTCAGGCCAATCTCTTTGAAGCTGAGAATTTCGAAACCCTGCCGCGCTCGCGCTTCGATCTGAGGCAATAAAGAGGATAGGGCCCGCAGGCGCTCCGTACGGACGTCGGTGGCGGCATGGTCGGTCTCGATGAGCCCCAGGTTGTATTGAAGACCTCGTTGAATCGCGGCTTGCAGGGAGAGCTGAATGGTGGCGCCGGTCGGTTCCGCAGGCACACTGCCCAGGTATGGATTCTGCGATTGGGTGGTGCGTGCGCTCGGGTTGGTGGTTCCTTCCGCCGGATTGATCGGGCGAGGTGTCGAGACCGAGTAGCGGAGCGGGTCAGGCAGTACAGTTTGCGCCTCGACGGCACCCGCTCCTAACCCAATTGTTACGATTCCCAGAATTCCGATTGCCCGCTTCATTTGTCGATCCCCTCGATCCGGATACTCGTTTCGATGTGAAAGCGACCGCTTGGTCGCATTTATTTTAGGCGGATGCGACCGATCGGTCGCAGGCACATCAAAGAAGCGTTATGATAGTAAGCGACCAAGTGGTCTCTAAAATGGCGAAGAGTGAGAATCCGTCCAAGGGAGAGCTAACCCGGCAGATGATTGTTGCGGCCGCGGCTCCGATCTTTAATCAAAAGGGATATGAAGGCTGCTCACTGGCCGATTTGATGGCTGCTACGGGATTGCAGAAGGGCGGCATCTACAGGCATTTCTCCAGTAAAGAGGAGCTGGCTGCTGCCGCGTTCGACTATAACTGCGAAGTGTCCCGGAGTGCGCGAATGGCGCTGGTGGATCAGGCTGCCCCTCCCCTGGAACGGCTGAGGCAATCGATTGCGGCATTCGTGGACTATCGATCGCCTGTGCCTGGAGGCTGCCCTATTTTGAATACGGCGGTCGAATCGGACGATGGCAACGGCGTGCTGCGAGCGCGCGCGAGTAAGGCGGTGCGCGGCTGGGTCGGCCGGATTCAGGCGATGGTTCAGGATGCAATCGACCAGGGACAGATTCGGAAGGAAGTCGATGCCAAGTCGGTGGCGACGGTGATTGTTGCCGCGCTGGAAGGCGCGGCGATGATGAATCGGCTGGAGCGGAACGAGTATGGACTGCGGCAGGTGCAGCAGCATCTGTATCGCTATTTAGATTCGGAATTGGCGCCGGGGGAGAAGTAAGGCGAGAGGACAAATGGGCAGGCGGAAGCGCCTCCCCCACAATTAAAAGCCGGGTGGGTGCTCGGAGACCACGTTGAGAGATTTTTCCAGGGCGAGGCCGGCGCGGGCGATGGTGCCTTCGTCAAATAGGCGGCCTATTAGAGTGACGCCGTGAGGGACTCGGCGTGGCGGTGAAAATTTGGGTAACGGATGGGCTGGATCAGGCGCCCAATCGCTGCGGGCCTCTGCTACTTCCACGAAGCCCGCTCGAAGAGTCAGCGACGGATGGCCGGTGAAGTTGCTAATGGTGAGCATCTCGTCGCGCAGGGATGGCACGAGCAGCAGGTCGACCTGCCCGAAGAGTCGGGCCATTTCTTGCGCAACGCTGCGGCGCAGACGGTCGGCCTGCACAAAATCAACTGCCGATAAGAATCGAGATTGGCGAAATATGTTAGGCCAGGCATCGGGAACCTGTGCTTTCAACTGGCTGACTGCACCGCTGAGCGTGAGCTCTTCAAAAGCGGCTGCGGCTTCCGCAAACAGAATCAGGTTGAGCGAGCCGTAAGGCCAGTCCGGCAAACTGACTTCGATCGGCGTCATGCCGACCTTTTTGACGGTTTCGAGAGCCGCGCGATCCACGTCGGTAGCGGGATT
>Ga0105237_10009084_pt1 | contig 10682 bp, 14 predicted proteins | sample KBSC24metaG_FD_81520 | JGI IMG/M metagenome (GOLD analysis project Ga0105237, IMG submission 81520) | Corn rhizosphere microbial communities from Kellogg Biological Station, Michigan, USA - KBS C2-4 metaG | ecosystem: Host-associated > Plants > Roots > Rhizosphere > Soil | place: Michigan, USA... | reverse complement strand
CATTCGTCATGAGTCAAAGTCAATCGATCGTTTCTTTTGAAGGTAATATCGCCGAGCAGTATGAAGAGCTGCTCGGCCCCTTTCTTTTCGAGCCCTTTGCCGCCGATCTTTCGGCCCGCACCGGCGATCTGTCTTCTTCTTCTATACTGGAGCTGGCCTGTGGCACGGGCAGGCTCACCCGGCATCTCGCATTCGCGCTCGGGCCAAAGGCGCGGCTGGTGGCTACCGATATCAACGCCGAAATGCTGGCCGTTGCGCGGCATGAGGTGGCTCATCCGCGGATCGAATGGTCGGAGGCGGACATCGCGGACCTGCCCTTCGGCGATGCGGAATTCGACCTGGTGATCTCGCAATTCGGGATGATGTTCCCTGCCGATAAGGCGAAGGCGTTTGCCGAGACCCGGCGGGTACTGCGAAAGGGCGGGCGGCTGCTCTTCAACAGCTGGGGACCCGGGGCCAGTAATCCGGTATGGGCCTTGCTGGCTGAGGGTTTGCGATCCGTCTTCGGCGACAGCACCAACGGGCCGATCGCGCAGCCTTTTTCCCTGAGCGAGGAAGCTCCTGTGTTGCAGCAGCTGGAAGACAGTGGGTTCACGCGGGTGTCCGCGCATCGCGTCCGGCTGACGGTGCAGATCGAAAGTGCGGCGCTGGCGGCGCAGGGGATGATTGCGGGATTGCCGGTGATCAATCTCATCCGTCAGCGGGCGCCCGAAGCCCTGCCGGGAATGCTCGAGCGGCTGGCGGCCCGGTATGCCGAGGTCCTTGGCGATCATCCGATGGCGGCGCCGGTAAATGCGAGGGTATTCGAAGCGGTGGTGTAGGGGTGCCGGCGCATTAGCGCGGGCGATCGTCGCGCCGGCCTGTGGCTTACCTCGCCATAAACTCGCGGCGGATGCGGCTGAGCGAAGTGTCCGTCATCCCCAGAAAAGAGGCGATATGCTTTAGCTGCGCATGCTGGAAGATTTCCTTGCCGGTTTCGATCAGCGAAGCATATCGCTCCTCCGCTGTCTTGTTGATCATGGCCAGCGTATGCTGTTTGTAGGTCACAAATTCCCTGACCAGCATCGCGCGACCGAACTCCCGGAACTCGGGGATCGAATGGAACAGGTGGTCGAGCTTGCAGAACTGGGTAAGGTATCCGCGGCAATGCGTCACCGCCTGGATATTTTCCGTCGAGGGGATTTGGGGGAAGAGAGATGAGACATCGAAAATGACCCGGCCCTTGGGATAGAAATAGGTGGTGATCTCGTTGCCTTCGGCGTCGAAGGTAAAGGCGCGCATAAAACCCTCTTCAAGATAAAAGTAGCCGCTGATCTTCCCTTCCTTTAAAAGATAATCGTGTTTCGCAAATTCGACCTCTTCAAAATGGTCGGCAATGATCTCGAGGTTCTCCCGCGAAACCTTGAAGTCGGGGAGGCTGCTTTGGATAAAGTCGAGGAGCGGCTGCTTATCGACCAGGAGCGATTGATTTCCCATATTCAATCTATACAAGCCGTAGCTAATAATGTTTTACCGTTCGTCCATGACCCGCAGGCTGTAAGGCTACTTTTTCACTTTTACGGCATCGTCGTCCAGCCCCAGTCCCTTCAGGATCTGTGGGATAGCCTTTTCGACCCTGGCCTCGCGGGTCTTAGCCATCTTGGGTTGGGAGAAATGCAGCAGGTAGCCGCGCTGCCGTCCGGGTGTCAGGGAGTAAAAGGCCTTTTCCAGCGCGGGCCGTTTATCCAGCTTTTTTTTGAACTCTTCCGGCATGGGGAATTCCGCTGTCTTTTTCAGCTTCACCTTCAGGCCGGCCTTTTCCACTTCGATGGCCTCGTAGAGATAGGCCCTTATCGTGGCCTTCATCCCGGTGATCTCATTGGCGCTGGTGAACCGGAGTTGCCGGGCTGCCTGCACGTTCTCAGTTTGCTGGATCAGGATACCCTCGGGGTCGTTGAGGAGGGCACCCTTGAAGAACAGGAGCGCGCAGTACTCCTTGAATCCGTGGATCAAGACGATATTGGTATTATCGAATAGATAGCAGGGCTGGCCCCACTTCAGTTCTTCGGTCAGGCCGCAATCGAGGACGATCGATCTCAGAAGTTTGTATTCCTTCTGCCACTGCGAATCTTTTTCGAAAAAGAAATCAACCTTGGGATTCATATGCATTCGTTTATGAGTGAGCTATGGCAAGTCTCCGGTTGGCAGGCCGGAAATACCAAGATAAGAAAATGATGGCGGATAGGAGCAGGGAGGGGTAGAGATCTTTGAAAGGGTCGTTCATCGCGAGATGGGAGAAGATGGCCCCGGTCATGAGGAAGAAGAGGCCGGCGTAGGTCCATTCCTTTACCCGGAGGAAGCCGGGCATCAGCAGGGCGACGACTGCGAGCAGTTTCCAGATGCCGATCAGGATCAGGCTATAGTTGGGATAGCCGAGATGGGTGATGAAATTAATATCTCCCTTTGTGTTGAACACCTGCTGGATGGCCGTGGCGGTCAGGCCGAGGGCGGCCCAGAGGGTGAAGACCCAGTAGATGATCTTTTTTGTCTTTGTCATAGTTGTCTTTTTTTTGGGCACTTATTTATATTGTTTGAGGACTTCTTCGATCCGGTTATGCGCCGCGTTGACACCCGGCCGCATGCCCCATTTTAGCACCTCGTCGCGTTGGGCGACCGATTCGTAGAGGACGCGCATAGTGAGCTTGCTTTTGTCTTCGCCGAGGGTTTCGAACTCGTAGAACTCGAGCTGGACGCCGGCGGGGGTGTTTTCCATTTCGAAGGTCCGCGTGATCTTCTTGTTGGGGATGAATTCGTGGAAGGCTCCGTTGGCGCGGAACACGACATTGCCTTTGTCGTCCTTTTTTTCCAGCTGGTAGCCGCCGTGCTTTTTGTTGTCCAGCTTCAGCGCTTTGGATCCCATCCATTGTTCGACGATCTCCGGGTCTTCGTAGGCCCGGAACAGCAGGTCCAGCGGCAGGTCGAATTCGCGGGTGATCAGCATTTCTTGTTTGCCTTCTTCGGCGGTGACCTTTGTTTTCAGTTCCATAGTATTTATTTTTTGGTTTTGTATTTACTCATGATCTCTTCGATCTTGTTGAAGCGGTCGTCCCACATCCGGCGGAACGGTTCGATAAAGTCGGCTACTTCTTTCATTTTTTTGGCGTTTATGTGATAGTGTATCTCCCGGCCGCTCTGCGTCTGTTCCAGCAGTTCGCATTCCGTCAGGATGGACAGGTGTTTGGAAACGGTGGGCCGGGCGGTGTCGAAGTTGGCCGCGATCGCCCCTGCCGTCATGGATTGGGTGGCGACCAGTAGGAGGATGGCCCGGCGGGTGGGGTCGGCGATGGCCTGAAATACGTCACGTCTCAAATTCATTGTGTAGCTATTTGACTACAAATATATGTGTAGTTATTTAGCTACGCAAATTTTTTTTTCTTTTGGGGTGGTGGGTGTCCCGGTGGGGGAGGGTTTAGATCCTCAGCAGGCCCCGGAAGCCCCGGGCGGCGTAGTAGGATTCGGCGCCGTTGTGGTAGGTGAATACGGTGTCGTAGCGGCGGTCTCCAAAGAGGGCGCCGCCGAGTTTGCGGATTTCGGCGGGGGTCTGTATCCAGCTGGAGGTTTTTGTGTCGAAAGGGCCCAGTTGATGCTGCAGGTCCCGGTATTGTTGTTCTGTCAGCAGTTCGATTCCCATAGCGGCGGCCCTGTCGAGGGCGTTGCCTTCAGGTTTGTTCTCTTTTCTTTCCTCCAGCGCTTTGCGGTCGTAGCAGAGGCTTCTGCGGCCTTTGGGGCTTTCGGGGGAGCAGTCGGCGAACAGGTATTTGCCGGTTGTTTTATCGTGGTCGATGACGTCGGGTTCGCCGCCGGTTTGCTCCATTTCGTTGAGCGACCAGAGTGCTTCGGGGCTGGCTTCCAGTCTTGCCTGGACTTTGGCCCATTCAAGGCCTTCGTGGCGGTCTTTGTTCTTTTCAAACCGGGTTTTCAGGATGCCGAGTAGCTCTTTGCTTTTTTCGGATGGCAATTTTTTCTTCATGGCTCGCCTGTTTGAGCCATAAAAATAAGGTGAATAAGCCAATTACAAAACGATGTCATGCAGGAAGCGAACGTCAAAAAAGTAATTATTCGCATTCGATGGATCAACATATATCTTAATTCGACCTGGCTTGTTCATCAAAAGCCTGAGAGATTCCAGGGACATAAAAATCGGCGGTTGTTTCCGGCACAAGATAATAGGTAGTGGCCCTAATACAAGAAGGTCAAACAATTGAACAATTGCTTCATTGCGGTGACCATAGAAGCAAATCGCACTCGAAAATGCGAAGCCAGGGAATGCCGGAATGCCGCAGATGTTGAATACCAAATACGCCCACCTCTTTCTTCAAAACAGGTATGAATTCGAAAGAATCATTGTCCGGGACCTCCCATTTGGCGCCGGCGATGTTCCCGTTCAACTGGCCATTCGCAAAGGCATAGTAATTATTCAAGAAGTCAGCCTCGACAGCCTGAACTCCCCTTTTAGTTCAATTATTTGCCCTGCTCCCACGAAAGTGTGTTCAGCCCAATAGCGCTTCCAATAATATCCAGACTCCCATTCAATGAGATCGGGAGGGGTAAAGGATCTTGATTCCTTTCAACACGAACTCGTCTGAATGAATGGGATAAGTTTCGTCGACAGAAGTGGCGAATTCGCCGATTGAATACCCGTCCACTTTTTCCAGTAGCTCTTGATTTAGGGCGAGTCCTTTCCAAAGCCATATTTTTTTACTTTGTCTGCGATATACACATCACAAGGTTTGTTCAACAAAGTATCAATCCCGATCTTTACCATCCGGGAAGAATCGCCCAGGAATCCATATTTCATATCCACTGGGGTATGCGGGATAGAGGTTCCAGTTCGATCATCCAGGTTGACCGAATAGATTGCTTTGGGCGTCTTGAGGTATAAGATATGTACCTCTTTGCCCGCCATTTTTGTCAATAGGCTATCCGTGGATCCTATATTATTGGTACGGATCCGCAAGGTCAGCTTTTCATAATTCCCCCAATCGTCGAAGATCAGGGTCTTTTCTCCTTCCTGAACTCCATTGGAAACCGGAACGTTATCTTGCCCTACTTTATGCTGTAATATTTAACTATATCCGGAGGCCCATTCTGGCCTACTGCGGTAATTGCTAGCAGCAGGATAGGAAGGAGCAGGATAGTAGCAGTTTTCAGATAGTTAGTGAGCATTGGCTGACAAATAAGGTGTTAGCAATTGTATTAGAGAATCGTTCCTGTACCAGTCTGCACCTTCGGCGACGACCCACCCACTTCTCGTAGTCTTCAATGCCCTAATATTAACTTTTCGATCTTTGTAAATATCTATATTGATCGACATTGAATGCATTCTGGGTGTGTCGAATGCTATTTTTTCCCCGCCCCGCAGCACCGCGTTAAACTTCAGCAGCAACGCTGTATCCAGTATTGTTGCATCAAAATCAGAATCTTGCGCAGTTGAGACTCTTAACACTATTTTACGAATAGACTGTTGATTACGGAGGGCCCTATAAACGACATCAGTATATTGAGTATTACAGATCGCGCCTGCGACGGAAGATACCAGGACGATTCCTATCAATCCCAGAAAGAGCCAGCCCCGAACCCCTATTTTAGATTGTACTTTCATCAATATGGTATTGACCAATTGTCGATCAGTTTTGCGTTGCTAAAAGTAGCCATTCCGCCGAACTTGGCGCCCACCCCAACTCCCTTCCTGCGAATCCTGATTTCATCTTCCGGCTTGTCACCCAAGGGGTCGTTCTTCAATACCGGATCATTGAACATGGAAGCAAAGGGAGAGAAACTCTCCTGTCCGCCATCGGCCTTGGAATCCACTTGCCATCTTCCCAATTGTGGACCGAGTTCTCGTAAATGCGCTCTATACATTTCCAGCCCATACCCATCAGCGAACTCCTTGCTCTGTAACTCTGACCCTTTATTGTTTCTGCATGTATTCTCAGTGTAATGTGACTTGAGTGCTTTATCACTAATACCCGCCATGGTCAACGCAAACGGATAACCTACCATGCCTTTTTTAACCCGACCCCTTTTCCTTGGGAGTCGGATTGGGCTATAATTAAAGAGCTGCTTATTCCCTCGAAGATAGCAGTTTTCCTTTTTTCAATTGGGAAAAGGCGACAGCCTTCAAATCTGCGGCAGAGGGGATTGGAACCTGCACACCGTGGATTTGTCCAGTCAGGAGCTGGTCGGTCACGCGAGGTACCGATTCCATTGCCCGGCCTTTACATAAGATGTTATATGATCGCTTTGCACGTCTTTCGGGAATTGTTTTATAACCCGAATATATAAAGCGCGGGAACTGCCGCCCGGAATGAAGAGTCGCCTTTTGTGAGACTTACTACCATGTTTGAATCATCTCAACAAGATATCTGTAAATTGAATTTACGGGGCCCAGTCAATTAAGATATGAACTTAGGTATAAGCCAAAGAGAGATCAATTGCCCGTTATTTATGAAAGCGGTACAGCCGTCCAAAAACTCAACAGATTCTCCATTGAACTCTTTATTGCCGACACAAATCCAATCATTGGTTTCCCCCCTGTATATCGGCCAATCGCCAGGCAGATTTACTCTATATGAACGCCCTGACTCCAATTGAGGACTTACTACCAAAGAACCTCTATCGGATTTCGGTGGCGAAAGTTGCACAGTTGTCCATGACCCAACTGGACAATACCCGTCGATGCGCGATATTCTTTGATCTTCGCCCACACCAAATTCCAGATAATTCAAAAGTAGTGTAAAATCAACGTCGTCTGTGTACGGCATCATATCAAATGAAGATTCAGGAATTCTGTATATCAAAACCTTCTTTTGCGGAATTACGAAGCTATCAATACTAAACACCATAATCAGTTTACAAAATTGAAATGATAAATTAAGTTGGTTTGTGGATTAACTACTAACTCCCACGTTCCAGCCGATCCTCTAAACGTACCTGGAACAGCATAACGCAATGCACCCGCGGCAGATTTATCAGCCACTCCCTGTCCGGTCGCCATAATTTCCTTTATAGCCAGCGGCGATCTCATATAGGGCCTTGTCAACTTTCCTGCATGTTCTCCCCTTTTCACTAGTTCATTTAAATGATTCTCTGCCGACTTTGTATATGTATATACCCCTTCCTCCGCCGCGGCTTCGCCTCCCGCCGCAGCAAGGGCTTTCCCCGCTCCACCTACAAGTCCGGCAGCCAAATCCACAGGATCAATTAATGGATATTCTATCGGCCCATCAAGCCTTTTTACCTCTCCTGTAATGGCATTTACTTGCGTCCAAATATTTTCTCAGGGCCCCCACGCTGCCTTCAACATACTATTCCATTCTTTCTTTCCTTCTTTTGTACTAATAAACTCACGCGCACCTTTACTAATTGAGACGCCTTCATCGGAGAAATATGAACTTCTAGACGTTGCAACAAGCGATCCGTTGTCAGTTTCGGTTGTCGTATACTGAACGTGAATTTTGCTTTTACTGGTAATGTTTTCAACCTCTCCGCCAGTCGCACGGGCAAATTCTCTGGCAGCTTTTCGCTGATCTGACGTCGAACCAAATAGCCCGAAAAAGTAGCGGCCGTCTGGATCAATTGCGTTTGTTGGGTTATTCATTACATAGTTGTAAGGCGATAAATTCGTATATTCCTGAGCCAAAGGATCAACTGAAACCCACCTTCCAATTTGAGAATTATACGACCTTGCTCCGTAGTCATATTCTTCAAGTCCGCTTCCGTCTGCAAACTCCTTGTTCTGAAATTCTTTCCCATTATATCTATATTTATTCTCGGCATAATTGCTTTTAAGTGCTTTATCACTGATTCCCGCCATGGTGGGGCCAAACGGATAATAGTGGGTCTCCTCCACCATCGGCCCAGTAAAATGACTTACACTTAGATTATCAAAGAACACATCCCAATTCGGCGTCTCATTGCTGACCCAAATATACAGATATCCGCTATGATTTATGTTTATGTGCTGCGCCAGGGTATTAATATTATCCGGCGACGCCACCTGTCTGGCGCCGCTACCCTCCTGCACATATTTGAACTGATTGTCCAGCAGCATCCAATTGAGGTAGGCCTTAGGTCTATCCGTTGGGGCGGGCTCGTTATCGGTCATGAAACTATTCAACGCTGCGTACACGGGGCTGCCCGACATATTGTTCAGATCCCCCACCGCACCGTGACCCGGGCCGGCAATAGCTATCAGACCCTGGGCCAGCGAGTTCAGCAGGTCGGTAACCGAACTGTTGTTGGTGCCCGCAGAGCCACCTGAACGATAGAATGATTTCGTGCCGAGATCGAATGCATCTCCGCTCATTACTTTCAATAGCAACGCGGGTCCGACCTTTTGACTCCCTGCACTACCATTGACCTTCGCGACATATTGATTGGGCTGAGGAGGTGTATTGTCATCTGGATAACCCCCGGGGACAGAATTAGCAGGATAGCTCGTTTTGTCAACATTATAGAAAAGTGCGTTCTCCTTATCCCGATAGGCTGTCTCCATGGTAGCCATGTACGTAGCCGTATCCTTTTGCTGGGTCAGAACGATGCGGGTATTGCCGAGGTGGTCTTTCTCGAAGAAATCATATTCCCACCCATACGCCGAGGTACCGGATGTGTAGTTGTGCAAGGCCCACCTGGCACGGCCTTCCTCGTGCCCAATATACTGGATGCTGTCATTTCGATACAGGATACCGCCGATATATGTCGTGGCCGTGGTTTTGGAAGGGGTAACAGTGTTGTCTACTGTTGTCTTTTTCAGTTTGATGCCCGACGCATCATAGGTATAGCTGATCGTACCTTTACCATTGATCGTAATTTGCTGCGGCAGGTTCAAATAATTATATATGATCCCCGTAATACTTTTGTTTTGATCCGAGACAAGGTTGCCGTTTGGATCGTAGGCATAGTCATCAGAACCCGGATTCTTATCGGTAAAATCTCCCAATTTATTATCCATCGTGCCGATCGAGGCCGCTTCAGTAACGGCCCGCAGCTTGTTACTCTGATCGCTGGTACTATTACCATATGTGTAGCTCAGGTCGTCGATAGTTATACTGCCGCCAAGTTTCCATCCTTTTTGTTGCATCTGAAGAATATTTCCATTGGCGTCGTAGTGGAGACCGTTGACGCTAAAGTCAATTCCCGCAGACTTATCGAAGCTGCCACCATTGGATTGATTGAAGTCCGCACCCGTCAGTCGATTCACGTTGTCATAGGTGAAGTCATACTGTCGGTTGATCCCATCCCCCGCGCTTTTCGATATCCACCCCGAAATATTCCCATTATATTGAAGGTTCTTGAAATTCGTACCGCTGGCCAATGCCTGGCTCTTGTCATATCCCAGCTGCATTCCAAAGTAATGCAAAGGCGTCGCGCTCGTGCTAGAAACATAGTCCTGATTGATCGAACTTAACCAACCTCGAATGTTATAGTCATATTTAATATTGTCAAGGTTGTTGCCCAGTCCTTTCGAAGTCATTTGACCCAGCTCGTTATATTGCTGGTTGCTGATCAGCTGATCAGTCGGAGCCCCGTCAATATTCTTCCAAACATGCAGCAGCCGGAATCCGGCGTCATAATCCATCCTGGTCAGTACAGTATGGTACTGCGAGCCAGACCCGCCTTTATAATGAGTGAGGAGATTGCGAATCGGCTTCCCACTGAAATCGAATTGGCTGGTCACTGTATCAATCCCTCCGGTGTAATTCATTGTCCGGCTTTGAATAAGCCTGTCCCTGTTGTCGTAAAAATCGACTGAATACAACGGCCGGTTCTCACCAAGAATGAGGTGCATAATTCCTGTGATCTGCCCGCGAACGATAGGATTAGCAGATACCGGGACTGCATACTCAGGCGACGTGTTGTATCCGGTATTAAAGCCATTCAAATTAAATGTCGCCAGATTACTACCCAGGCCCGAGCCGGAAGCCACGACCCAGTCATAGTTGTCATAATAGTTGATGATCAGCGGCTGAACCGTAACACCGGTAGGTACAGGGTTAAGGACTATTGGCAGCGAGCCGGACGGATATCCTCCAGCGCCAGGGACGGGCTGTACTATGGACGCCGAAAATGCCCGTTATCCAGGGTGGAGAATCCATCCCCCAATTCGATGGCATCTGTGGCGACAAAATCACCTTGCTGATCCGGCGTGGAGATAGTCAGATCTGCTGGCAGAAGCGGCGAAATCGTGCCCGTTGTCTCAAGCGATGTGACCGTCTGCTGCAGTTCCAGACGACTCGCCTGATAGGTCATTTGAGCTACAAGAATAGTACGGTTCAGTTCGTCATACTGCGTATTTATCCATTGGTTCAGTGTCCGTTGATTGCCGTCCTGGCTAAAAACGGGTCGGTCCCGAACGTCATAGACCGTCCAGTCCTCATCTTTGGCGGGCACCTTCTTAACCACCATCCGGCCTCTCGCATCGTATTCATACCGGAAACAAAGCTCTGACGCTACCTGGTCGCCACCAGGGACCGCAAACGCCCATCCGTTGACCGAAAGCCATTCGACTGCTTTCGGATGAATCACAAATCGCAGGTTGCCCAGATCGTCGTACACATAGTAGGTACAAAGCCAGCCATTGGGGCCGTCCCCGAGGACATCCGATAATTGGGCCTTCTTCAGCACAATATGGCCTTCCTTGT
>Ga0105237_10009081_pt1 | contig 10682 bp, 8 predicted proteins | sample KBSC24metaG_FD_81520 | JGI IMG/M metagenome (GOLD analysis project Ga0105237, IMG submission 81520) | Corn rhizosphere microbial communities from Kellogg Biological Station, Michigan, USA - KBS C2-4 metaG | ecosystem: Host-associated > Plants > Roots > Rhizosphere > Soil | place: Michigan, USA... | reverse complement strand
GCGTAGTGCTCCATGCTGCCGTGCCAGTCCAGGTGGTCCTGGGTCAAATTCAGGACGGTGGCGGCGTGCGGCTGCAGGCTGTGCGTGGTGTGCAGCTGGAAGCTGGAAAGCTCCAGCACCCAGGCCTGCGGCATGGAGCCGCGATAAGTAGGCTCGGGCGGCGGCGGTGGCGGGACTTCCACCAGCGCATCTTCCTCGGCCTTGCGCGAGACTTCCATGAAATCGCCCAGGTTCATGGCCTCGCCAGTGGTCGCCGGGGCGTCGATCTCGGCTTGCGGGATCGCGTCGGAAGCGACGTCCAGCGTGGCCGCGACAGCCGGCTCCGGCGCTTCGTGCGCGGCGGAGCTGGCTGCCTCGGCGTCATCGGGGGAGGCTTCGGTGGCGGAATGCGCGGTCTCGGGTGCCGGCTGCTGTGCAGTTTCCTGTCCTGTTTCCTGTCCTGTTTCCGGTACAGATTCCTGTACGGAAGCTGGTACAGAATCCTGTACGTTCTCCTGTCCTGCTTCCTGCCCTGCCACCGGCTGCTCTTCCGCAGTTGCCAGCAGATCCATCTGCGGCGCGGGTTCAGATTCCGATGCGGAGACCGGCGCGTCTGCTTGCGGCTGCGCCTGCAACACCGGCACCGCAATCGCAGCGGCCGCCTCGATGCTGGCGGCGGCACGGCGATGCTTCTCGGCTTCGGCCGCCTGCTGGGCATCCAGCACGGCCTGCTGCGCGGCTTGCGCTTCAGCTTCGGCGGCAGCCTGTTCGGCGGCAATCGCATCCTGCTCGGCCAGTTCGGCCAGGAATACCTTGTCCTTGATGACCGCTTCGCGCAGCACATCCAGGGCGGCCGGGCTGATGTTGCCCGCCACTTGCACCGACAGGCCGGCGCGCTGGCACAGCAGGCCGGTCAGGCGGGTCACGGTGGTCTTGCCGTTGGTGCCGGTGATGGCCAGCACCTTGGGTTGATACAGGGTCTCTTCGCGTAAGGCGGCCAGCGCCTGCGCAAACAATTCGATCTCGCCCCACAGCGGCAGGCCGCGTTCGGCAATGGCCGGCATCAGCGGTGCCAGCTCGCCTTCGGGTGCCAGGCCGGGACTGACGGCGACGAAATCGATTCCATCAAGCAAGGACGGCGACAAGGGCTGGCCCAGCACGGCCTGCGCCTCGGGCGCGTCGGCGCGCAAGGTGGCCAGGCGCTCGGCCAGAGCCGCTTCGCCGCGGGTATCGGCCACGCGCACGCCGGCGCCGCAGTAGACCAGCCACCGCGCCATTGCCAGGCCGGACTCGCCGAGTCCGAGCACCAGAACGTGTTTGCCCGAGTAATTCATCGTTGTTTCCAGACTCACTTCTTCACTTGTTTCTTGCCATGCAGGGACTGCCCTGCCAACCACAAAGGCAGCGCTTGCCATGCTTCACAAGGGCTGCCGTTTTTGTTCATATCGCCTGTTTTACCGCAGCTTCAGCGTCGACAAACCGACCAGCACCAGCATCATGGTGATGATCCAGAAGCGCACCACCACCTGGGTTTCCTTCCAGCCCTTCTGCTCGTAGTGATGGTGCAGCGGTGCCATCAGCAGCACGCGGCGGCCGGTACCGAAACGCTTCTTGGTGTATTTGAAATAGGCCACCTGAATCATCACGGAGAGCGTTTCCACCACGAAGATGCCGCCCATGATGAAGAGCACGATTTCCTGACGAACGATGACCGCGATGGTGCCCAGCGCACCGCCCAGCGCCAGTGCGCCGACGTCGCCCATGAACACCTGCGCCGGGTAGGCGTTGTACCAGAGGAAGGCCAGTCCCGCGCCGCCCATGGCACCGCAGAAGATCAGCAGTTCGCCGGCCCCCGGGATGTGCGGGATGAACAGGTACTTGGCATAGGCCGCATTGCCGGTCAGGTAGGCGAACAGGCCCAGCGCTGCGCCCACCAGCACGGTCGGCATGATGGCCAGGCCGTCCAGGCCATCGGTCAGGTTGACCGCATTGCTGGTGCCGACGATGACGAAATAGGTCAGCGCGATGAAACCCCACACGCCCAGCGGATAGGTCACGGTCTTGAAGAAGGGCACGATCAGATCGGCCTTGGCCGGCAGGTCCAGGCTGAAGCCGGAACGCACCCAGGCGACGAAGAGATCGAAGACCTTCATGTTGCTCACCTCGGATACCGAGAAGGCCAGGTAGAACGCGGCCACCAGGCCGATCAGCGATTGCCAGAAATATTTTTCGCGCGAGCGCATGCCTTCCGGATCGCGATAGACCACCTTGCGGTAGTCATCGACCCAGCCGATGGCGCCGAAACCGAGCGTGACGATCAGCACGATCCACACGAAACGGTTGGACAGGTCGGCCCACAGCAAGGTGGAAATGCCGATGCCGATCAGGATCAGCACGCCGCCCATGGTCGGGGTGCCGGACTTGATGAGGTGGGTCTGCGGACCATCCTGGCGCACGGCCTGGCCGACCTTCATGCGGGTGAGCATGCGGATCACGGCGGGGCCGGCGATCATGCCGATCAGCAGGGCCGTGAGCGTGGCAAACACCGCGCGGAAGGTGATGAAGTTGAACAGGCGCAGAAAGCCGAAATCCTGTTGAAAATTCTGTGCGAGCCAGACCAGCATGCTAATGGGTCTCCTGTTGATGTTGCGTGAGGGATTCAACGTTGACCAGATGCTGTACAACTCGCTCCATCTTCATGAAGCGTGAACCTTTTACCAAAACGGTCGCGCCCTGCGGCGCGGCCTGTTCTACCGCCGCATTGAGTGCGGCGATGTCGTCGAAATGCATGGCCTGCGCTACGTTTTGCAGCGCGGGGCCATACGAAGTGACGGCGTGTTTCGTCAATTCGCCCAGCCCGAAGAAGAGCGGGATGCCACGGCTGCGGGCATAGGCACCGATCTCGGCATGGAACTGCGGACCCTGGTCGCCGACCTCGCCCATGTCGCCCAGTACCAGCACGCGCGGGCCGGCGATGGACGCCAGCACGTCGATGGCGGCGCGCACGGAATCAGGGTTGGCGTTATAGGTGTCGTCGATCACCAGCGCACCGCTGCGTGCTTGCTTGCGCTGCAGGCGGCCGTTGACCGGGGCGAAGCTCTGCAGGCCGCGCACCACGGCGTCCACCGGGATGCCGGCACCCAGCGCGCAGGCGGCAGCCGCCAGCGCATTGCGTACGTTGTGCTCACCGACGGCAGCCAGTTCCACCTTGAACTGTGCGGGCGGCACGGCCAGCCCTTTCACCGTCACTTGCAGGGTGCTGCCGAAAGCGGTGGCCTGGTAGCTGGCGCTCACATCGGCTTGCGCATTCAGGCCGAAGGTCAGCACGCGGCGCGCACCGGCCTCTTCACGCCAGAGCGCAGTGAAATCGTCATCGGCCGGGAACACGGCCACGCCATCGGCGGGCAGGTGGCGGATCACGGCGCCGTTCTCGCGGGCCACCGCTTCCACGCTGGCCATGAATTCCTGATGCTCGCGCTGGGCATTGTTGACCAGGCCCAGCGTCGGCGCGGCGATGCGCGAGAGCACGGCGATTTCGCCCGGATGGTTCATGCCCATCTCGATGACGGCCGCCTGGTGTTGTGCGCGCAGGCGGAACAGGGTCAGCGGCACGCCGATCTCGTTGTTGAAATTGCCGCGCGTGCCCAGGTAGCCGTCTTCACCGAAGGCGGCCGCGAGGATGGCGGCAATCATTTCCTTGACGGTGGTCTTGCCGTTGCTGCCGGTGACGCCGATCACGGGAATCTGGCGCTGCACCCGCCAGCCATGGGCGATCTGGCCCAGTGCGGCGCGGGTGTCGGGCACCACGATGGCCGGTACGCTCAATCCCGGTGGCACGCGGTCGACCACCACGGCGGCAGCACCCTGAGCCACTACCGCATCGAGGAAATCATGCGCATCGAAACGTTCGCCGCGCAGCGCGACGAAGACATTGCCGGGCTTGACCGCACGGCTGTCGGTGACCACGTCATTGAGGTCGAGCACGCCGGCCGGCGCATTGACCACGCCCGGCACGGTGTGCGCAGAGGCGGCTTCCTCGGCGGTGCGGATCCATTCCAGCAACTGGCGGAAATCGAATCGCATCATGCGCCCCCCATCATGGTCGAGCGCGCGGCAAGCGCCAGCGCGACATGGTCGGCATCGAGGAAGGGCAATTTCTTGCCGGCGATTTCCTGGTAGGGCTCGTGCCCCTTGCCGGCCAGCAGGACCACATCAGCCTTGGTGGCATGGCGAATCGCCCACAGGATGGCACCGGCGCGATCAGGCAGCACGGTCGGTTCCACGCGGCTCATGCCGGCGCGGATCTGCTCGATGATGGCGTTGGGATCTTCGGTGCGCGGGTTGTCGCTGGTCAGCACGACCTGGTCGGCCTGCTCGGCGATCTGGCCCATCTGCGGGCGCTTGCCCGGATCGCGATCGCCACCGCAGCCGAACACGCACCACAGCTGTCCACCGCGCTGGGTAGCGACCTGGCGCAGGGTGGACAGGGTCTTGTCGAGGGCATCGGGCGTATGCGCGTAATCGATCACGATCAGCGGTACATCGGGTCCGCCAAATTGCTGCATGCGTCCTGGCGCGGGCAGCAGCGCGGCGGCCGCAGTGACCACGGCATCCCAGGCCACGCCCTGGGTCAGCAGCACGCCCATGATGCCCAGCACGTTGCTGACATTGAAACGTCCGACCAGCTGGGTCTTGACCTGGCCGCTGCCGAAAGGGGAATCGACATGGAAGGCGGTACCGGTATGGCTGCTGCGCAGCTGGCTGGCGCGCAGGGTCGGTACGCCGTGCGTATCCCCGCCCTGCTCGTCCGCAATCGCGTAGCCGATCACCGGCAGCTTGCGCTCGGCCAGGAGCGGCAGCAGGCGCTGGCCCATGCCGTCGTCCAGGTTGACCACCGCGTGCTTCAAGCCCGGCCACTGGAACAGCTTGCGCTTGGCGTCTTCGTAGGTCTGCATGTCACCGTGGAAATCCAGGTGATCGCGGGTGAAATTGGTCAACAGGGCGACATCGACGTGCATGCCGTTCATGCGGCCCTGGGCCAGTCCGATGGAGGAAGCCTCGATGGCCAGCGCGCTCACGCGGGCCTGCGACAGCTTGAACAGGCTGCGTTGCAGCAACACGGCGTCCGGCGTGGTGTAGCCGGTGACGTCGAAGCCTTGCGGCTTGCCGTTGACGAATGACCCCACGCCCAGCGTGCCGATGACACCGGCGCTGCTGGCACCGGCCAGGCGCGACAGTGCCGTACCCAGCCAGTAGGCGCAGGAGGTCTTGCCGTTGGTGCCGGTCACGGCCACCGTCAGCATGTGCTGGTCAGGCTGGCCATACCAGGCGGCGGCGATCTCGCCGGCACGCATCTTCAGGTCGGGCACGGCCAGGTGCGGCGCATCGATCTGCTCGGGCCAGGTGTAGCCAGCGGCTTCATACAGCACGGCAGCGGCACCGCGCTCGACGGCATCGGCAATATAGGAACGGCCGTCGGCGTCGCCCACGTAGGCGAAGAACACGTCGCCCGCTGCCACGCGGCGGGAATCTGAGGTCAGTTGCGCAGACGGCGACGCCTGGCGCAGCCAGGCGAGGATTTCTTGAAGGCTCGGAACGCGCTGGGACATTACATGCTCTCCTCTAGCGGTTCTTTGGGAATGATGATGTTGGTCACGCTGGAATCAGGCGGTACGTTCAATGCGCGCAAGGCATTGGCGGCCACGTTGGCAAACACCGGGCCGGCCACCGGGCCGCCGTAGTGCTGGCCTTGCGGCTCGTCGATCATCACCGAGATGATCAGGCGCGGGTCCGACATCGGGGCGATGCCCGAGAAGGAGGCCACGTACTTGCGCACATACTTGCCGCCCTCGATCTTGTAGGCGGTACCGGTCTTGCCACCGACGCGATAGCCCGGCACCTGGGCCTGCGGGGCCGTGCCGCCGGGGGCGACCACGGTTTCCAGCATGCGCCGCATCTGCAGGGCGGTATCGGCCGAGATGACGCGCTGGCCAATGGGCGAATCGGTGACCTTGGTGAAGGACAGCGGAATGATGTCGCCATTGCGGGCGAAGATCAGGTAAGCGTGCGCCAGCTGGATCAGCGAGACCGAGATGCCGTGGCCGTAGCTCATGGTGGCCTGCTCGATCGGACGCCACGACTTGTAGGGACGCACGCGCCCGGCCACCGCACCCGGGAAGCCGAACTTGGGCTGCTGGCCGAACCCGACCGTGGTGAACATTTCCCACATCTCTTCCGGCGGCATGCCCAGCGCGATCTTGGCGGTACCGATGTTGGAAGACTTCTCGATGATCTGCGCCACCGTCAGCGGACCGTGGGCATGCGAGTCGCCGATGGTGGCGGTGCCGATGGTCATCTTGCCGGGTGCAGTCTGGAACACGGTCGAGGGCGTGACGCGATGGGTATCCAGCGCCAGGGCCACGGTGAAGGGCTTGAGCGTGGAGCCGGGTTCGAAGGTATCGGTCACGACGCGGTTGCGCAGCTGCGCGCCGGTCAGCACCGAACGGTCGTTGGGGTTGTAGGTCGGCAGGTTGGCCAGGGCCAGTACCTCGCCGGTCTTGGCATCGACCACGATGATGCCGCCGGCCTTGGCCTTGAATTTCTCGACCGCTTCCTTCAGTTGGGTGAAGGCGATGTACTGGATCTTGCTGTCGATGGACAGGGTCAGGTCGCGGCCGTCATGCGGTTCGCGGATGGATTCGATGTCTTCCACCACACGGCCCAGGCGATCCTTGATGACACGGCGGCTGCCGGTCACGCCGGCCAGGGTCTTCTGCGCGGCCAGTTCCATGCCGTCCTGCCCGGCGTCTTCGATATTGGTGAAGCCGACCACGTGCGCCATCACCTCGCCTTCGGGATAGAAGCGCTTGTATTCCTTGCGGGTCTCGATGCCGGGGATGCCCAGCTTGACGATCTTGTCAGCGGTATCCTGTTCGACCTGACGCTTCAGGTAGACGAAGCTGCGGTCGGAATCGAGCTTCTTGCGCAGTTCGACATCGCTCATTTCCAGCAGCTTGGCCAGCTGCACCAGCTTGTCCTTGGGTGCGGCCTGCACGTCTTCCGGGATGGCCCAGATGGCCTTGACCGGCACCGACGAAGCCAGCACCTGGCCGTTGCGGTCGGTGATCTTGCCGCGCGTGGCCGGCAATTCCAGCGTGCGGGCGTAGCGTGACGCCCCCTGCTTCTGCAGGAAATCGGTGGACACGCCTTGCAGCCACAGCGCGCGCAATACCAGCGCCACGAAGGCGGCAAACAGCACGAACAGCACGAAGCGCGAACGCCAGGCCGGCAGCTTGACCTGCAAGATGGGATTGGAAGAAAACGCCACGCCCTTGGAAGCCGCCACACGGCCACCGGAGAGGTTGGTACGCGGAGGCATCTTGGTCATGGTGCCCCCACGGTCAGGTATTGGGTACGGGCGGAGGAGACCGGGACCATGCCCAGGTCACGGCGCGCCAGTTCCTCGATGCGGGCGTTCTTGCCCAGCGTCGATTGGTCCAGCTGCAGCTGCGCCCAGTCGACGTCGAGCTGGCGGGCCGCGCTCTGGGCGCGTTCCAGCTCGATGAACAGGCTGCGGGCCTTGTACTGGGCGCTCACGACCGACAGCGCGCAACCCACCAGCATGATGGTCAGCAGGATGCACAGGCGCCCGGTCATGCAGGCGCCCCTTGGATCGTGGTGGAGGAAACGGGCGTCACGCGCTCCAGGCCGCGCATGACCGCCGAGCGGGCACGCGGGTTGGCAGTGACTTCGTCAGTGCTGGGCATGACACGCGGCAGCAGGCGGGCCGGCGCTTGCGGCAGGTCCACGGCACGGATCGGCAGGCGACGGTCGGGCTGCGGCGCATGGGCTTTGGAGGCCATGAACTGCTTGACGATGCGATCTTCCAGCGAGTGAAAGCTGATCACGACCAATCTCCCGTGCTGCGCCATCTGGGCAAATGCCTTGTCCAGACCTACTTCGAGTTCTTCAAGCTCTTGATTGACGAAAATCCGTACAGCCTGAAATGTACGAGTGGCCGGGTCTTTGCCTTTCTCGCGGGTTTTGACGGCTTGTGCCACGAGCGCGGCAAGCTGTCGTGTGCTTGAAATTGGCTCGATTGCCCGGCCAGCAACAATCTTCTTTGCAATCTGAAGAGCAAACCGTTCTTCCCCATAATCTCGTATCACCTTTGCAATCTGCTGTTCATCTGCCGTTGCCAGCCATTCCGCTGCCGACACGCCACGGGTGGTATCCATGCGCATGTCCAGCGGGCCATCGAGGCGAAAACTGAAGCCGCGCGCGGCGTCATCCACCTGCGGCGACGAGATGCCCAAATCCATCAATACGCCGTCGACCTGCGCAATGCCGCGTGCGGCAAGCGCTTCATCCATGGTCGCGAAGCTGTCGTGCACGATCTCGAACCGGGCATCGTCAATCTTCTGCGCCGTGGCGATGGCCAACGGATCCTTGTCAAATGCGATCAGGCGCCCTTGCGGGCCCAGCCTGGACAGGATGGCGCGGCTATGACCGCCGCGGCCGAAGGTTCCGTCCAGGTAAATGCCATTGGCGCGCTCGCCCGCAATGGCCAGCGCGTCCACGGCTTCTTCCAACAGCACGGTGCGGTGCTGCAGCTCGGGCACCGGTTGCAGATTCATCTTGTCCGGCCGTCAGAAGGAAAAGTTGCTCAACACATCCGGCATGCCACCTGCCACAGCCTCGGCTTCGCTTTCGGCCAGCTTGACGGCATCCCAGATTTCGAAATGACTACCCATGCCCAGCAACATCACATCACGCTGCAGACCCACGGCCGCGCGCAGTTCGGGCGCGATCAGGATGCGGCCGGCGCTGTCGAGCTCCACGTCCTGGGCATTGCCCAGGAAGATGCGCTGCCAGGCACGGGCCGACATCGGCCAGTTGGCGATCTGCTCGCGATGCGTCTCCCAGGTCGGGCGCGGGAAAAACAGCAGGCAGCCATGCGGATGGCGCGTCACGGTGGCGCGTCCTTCGCACTGCACAATCAGGGCGTCACGATGCTTGGCCGGAATGGTCATCCGTCCTTTGGCATCGAGATTGAGTGCTGACGCGCCCTGGAACACTGTGTTTTTCCTTCGCCTGCGGCGAGTGAGATTGCTGATCGGGTGCCGTGTCCTGCCGGGCAAATGCAAATGACGCCACAAATGCCCCACAAAAAAACACTTTTTGACACTGCCGCCCACTTTAGTGGATGCACTATTGCAGGTCAAGCGGTATACGCAGCGAAAAACCGGGATTTTGCTAATAAAGTCAAAGACTTAGCGCACTTCCTTAAAACCGGCCATTCACAACATTTGTGAAGAAAATGAAGGACTTAGCATTTACATTGAAGGTGCAACCTGAGCTATACACATGTGTTTCGCGCCAGAATTGCGCAACGGCGCGGATTTGCGCCGGATGGAATAGCCGCTGTGCCCGATTTCGGGGCAGCGCCAGAGAGGAAATTGGAGGGAATCCGGCTGCGCCCGATTTGCGAGTGCGCGAGGCCAAGGGACATGGATTTTGCAGTGCAACTTAAGTTCAGCAGATGACCGGAAAAAGGGCAAAAAATATCCGGATTCGGGATGCCATCACCCGGATCGTTTTCCATCCCGGTCACAACCACGAGGAAGGTGATACCGGGAGGGCGTACAGGAAGGAGGTCGGCGAAGCAGCATCCGAGCCCGAAACTTCATCAAATTCTTCGTCAAATGAATGGCAGGAAGCGTTTTTGTTTTGACTTCCGCGGCGAGCACCTTTTACTATCCGTGTCTTTGGGAAGATCGATACGCAAGAACGCGGCCGGCATGGCCCGTTTGCGGGTGTTGAAAAGCACGTCGATTTTTTTCAATCCAAGCCGGTTCCGGCCAGGGCCTATCGGCTGAAAACGCAGATAGGGCTTGCGGATCCGGCTCATTCCAGTGCTAAAATCTGGGCACCTTAACAGTGAAAGGAATTTTAAAGTGAACAAATCTGAATTGGTTGACGTTATCGCCGCCGACACCGAGATCTCCAAGGCAGCAGCCCAGCGCGCGCTGGACTCCGTCATCGAGAACATCATCAAGGCCGTGACCAAGGGCGATACCGTGCAATTGGTTGGCTTCGGTTCCTTCTCGACCGGCAAGCGCGCTGCTCGCACCGGCCGTAACCCGCAAACCGGCGAAGAAATCAAGATCGCCGCTGCAACCACCGTGAAGTTCTCGGCTGGCAAGGCTTTCAAGGAAGCCGTGAACAAGAAGAAGAAATAATTTCACGCTTCGCGCATTTGAATGCCCTAAACCAGGTTCAGGGCATTCAAATCGAGGCCGATTCGACAGGATCGGCCGTCCTCTCCCCCCCTCGCTTCACCCGCTTCAGCACTACGCTCCCCTGATGGTTCTTCGCTTGCACACTGGCCACAGTGAATGCACGGTGTCTGGACGCACTCCTTGCACAGGCCCCGCCAGCACAGTTGCCACCCGGCCCGGCACGCACAGCAGGAGCGACCTCCATGAGCAGCAAGCTTCGTTTGCCAAGGCCACCCTCAGCGCCTAGAATTTTTTTGGCCTGACTTCTGCACACTGCTTCACTTCCGCTTGCCGTCCCGTCGTACACCATGAACAGCCGGCCCGTCCGGCTCACCCAAGGAGACCGTCGATGAATAGCCCTGCCCAGCGTCCGCCACTTCCCCCCTTCACCCGCGAGACCGCCGCCATGAAGGCGCGTGCCGC
>Ga0105237_10009080_pt1 | contig 10683 bp, 9 predicted proteins | sample KBSC24metaG_FD_81520 | JGI IMG/M metagenome (GOLD analysis project Ga0105237, IMG submission 81520) | Corn rhizosphere microbial communities from Kellogg Biological Station, Michigan, USA - KBS C2-4 metaG | ecosystem: Host-associated > Plants > Roots > Rhizosphere > Soil | place: Michigan, USA... | reverse complement strand
GACCAGGGCCGCACCCAATGTCTTAACAGGAATCTTTGTATGCGCGGATGCCCGCTGGGTGGCTATTTTAGCTCTGTAAGCAGTACGCTGCCCTGGGCAAAGAAAACAGGCCGGCTCACCATCAGGCCACATTCAGTGGTGCATTCTGTTATTTATGATGAGCAAAAAGGCAAAGCCATCGGTGTACGGGTAATGGATGCGCAAACAAAACAAAGCACTGATTTTTTTGCGAAAATTATTTTTGTAAATGCCTCGGCGTTAAACAGTAATCTTATTTTATTAAACTCCACTTCGCGCCGTTTTCCCAACGGACTTGGTAACGACAGTGGTGTGCTGGGCAAATATGTCTGTTTTCATAATTATCGTGGAAGCATGTACGGTACCATAGATGGCTATACGGATAAATATTATAAGGTGGCAAAACCGGCAGAATGCATTATTGCCAATTTCAGAAACGTTCCTGAACGGGATACGGATTTTTATGGCGGCTATGTAATTTATTCCGGCGCAGGAAGAAGAACATTAGATGAAGCTTCGGTGCAACCGGTAGTTGGCACTGCATTTAAAGATGCGCTGGGCGAGCCTGGCGGCTGGGGCGTTTACATGTATATGCAGGGCGAAACCATTGCCAAAGCAACAAACCATGTACGGCTAAACAAAGATCGCAAAGACCAATGGGGTATACCGCTGCTGGTAACATCGGTGGGTTACGACGACAATGATGATAAAATGGTAAAGGATTTTCTGGAACAGGGGCAGGCTATGATGGAAGCAGCAGGTGTAAAAAATATTACCACCAACGACAGCAAACAGGCGCCGGGGCTCGACATTCATGAAATGGGCGGCGTACGTATGGGCAGCAGTCCCAAAACATCCATGCTCAATGAATGGAACCAGTTGCACCATTGTAAAAACGTGTTTGTAACCGATGGTGCCTGCATGACCAGCACTGGCAGCCAGAGCCCGTCTATTTTGTACATGGCGTTTACTGCAAGGGCGGTAAAACATGCGGTGGAGGAATTGAAAAGAGGAAATATATGATTCGCCGCAGATTCGCAGAATAACCACAGAGGTATTTGAGGTATTCACAGAGGAAAAAGAGGGAACCTGGATTTTAAAAAGACTTCAAAAAAAACCAAACTCCGAATACCAAAAACTCCCCTACCTCTGTGAATACCTCAAATACCTCTGTGGTAAAAAAACCGAAAAGAAATATCATTATTATGAACAAAGCCTTATTATTTTTATCAGTCCTGCTCTCCTCAATGGGTCATGCCCAGCAGAAAACCTATTGCAACCCTATTAATATCGATTATGGCTACACGCCCATTCCAAATTTCAGTGAATGGGGGCGCCATCGCGCTACGGCAGATCCGGTTATTGTAAATTATAAAGGCGATTATTACCTGTTTTCTACCAACCAATGGGGCTACTGGTGGAGCAACGATATGCTGAACTGGAACTTCATTTCAAAAAAATTTCTTCGCCCCTGGAATGCAGGGGTGTATGACGAACTTTGCGCACCTGCTATTGGGATCGTGGGCGATACCATGCTTGTATTTGGTTCCACCTATACCAGCAAGTTTACCCTGTGGATGAGCACCAATCCCAAAGCAAATGAATGGAAACCGCTGGTAGACTCTTTTGAAATAGGCGGCTGGGATCCTGCATTCTTTACAGACGATGATGGCAGGCTGTACATGTACAACGGCAGCAGCAACCGCTATCCTTTGTATGGCATAGAACTGAACCGCAAAACGTTTAAGCCCATTGGCACAAGAAAAGAAATGTATTTGCTGGAGCCGGATCGTTATGGCTGGCAGCGTTTTGGCGAATATATGGACAACACTTTCTTAGACCCGTTTATCGAAGGCGCCTGGATGACCAAACACAATGGCAAATATTATTTGCAATATGGTGCACCCGGCACAGAGTTCAGTGGGTATTCAGATGGGGTGGTTGTGGGAACCGGTCCGCTGGGACCTTTTACTCCCCAGTCAGACCCGGTAAGTTTTAAACCCGGCGGTTTTGCAAGGGGTGCGGGGCACGGTGCTACATTTCAGGATAATCAAAATAATTACTGGCATATCAGCACCATGAATGTAACGGTAAAAAATACTTTTGAAAGAAGGATAGGTATATGGCCGGCAGGTTTTGACAAAGATGATATAATGTACTGCAATACCGCATTTGGCGATTATCCGCATTGGGCGCCCGCTCCCTCCGGCTCCCCCAACGGGGGAGGGTCCATCACACAGCCCCCGCTTTTGCATGATGCTGATAAGCGAATAAGCAACCTGAGTGAAAAAAATGGAAAACAAGAGTTTGAGAAAAGCCAAAAAGAAAATAATGCAACTTCGAAAAGCGGGCCAGGTGCGGTGGGCTCTCCCCCGTTGGGGGAGTTGGAGGGGGCTGCTGGTTCCTTTACCGGCTGGATATTGCTCAACTATAACAAACCTGTGCAGGTGTCTTCCACACTGGCCAGTTACTATGCCAATTACGCGGTGGACGAAAATATAAAAACATACTGGAGTGCTGCTAGTGGCAATAAAGGAGAATGGATACAAACGGATCTTGGTAATACGTCGCTGGTTAATGCTATTCAAATCAACTATGCCGACCAGGATGTAGACAGTAACCGGCTGGGCAAGTGGCCAGGCCAGTATCATCAGTATAAATTATATGCCTCCGCCGATGGAAAAAAATGGAACCTGCTGGCCGATAAGAGCAATAATAAAACGGACATCCCGCATGAATACCTGGAACTAACCACACCCGTACAGACCCGTTATATACGGCTCGAAAATATTCATATGCCAACGGGCAAATTTGCCATCAGTGGTTTGCGGGTATTTGGCAATGGCAATGGCGCCAAACCGGATATGGTAAAGCAATTCATTGTGTTAAGAACAGAGAAGGATAAACGCAGCGCCTATATTAAATGGAGCCCGGTAGACAATGCGTTTGCCTACAATATTTATTATGGCATTGCACCCGATAAATTATACAATTGTGTGATGGTCCACAGCGCCAATGATTATTGGTTCAAGGCAATGGACAATCAAAAGCCTTATTATTTTACCATTGAGGCCGTTAATGAAAATGGGGTGTCCGAAAAGACCAGATTGGTAAAGGCAGACTAGCATCCGGGAATGTTTAGCAGGAACTATTGGTAGCACCGATTGTGACGTTATTGCCCTTGCGCCCCTTTTGGTGCTTTCACCAAAAGGAAAAAGAATAATTTACCGTAAGCAAATAATACATATTGATATGAAAAGTATTTCCAGAATTTTGTCTGCACTCGTTGTTCTTGTCATGGCATGTACAATTGTCAACGCCCAGGAGGCTGCATTCTACAACGACATACAGGCATTTAAAAAGAAAGATGCCGAACAGCCACCGGCCAAACATGCCATTCTGTTTACAGGCAGTTCTTCCTTTACAAAATGGACGGATGTACAGGATTATTTTCCCGGTTACCCGATTATAAACCGTGGTTTCGGGGGCTCAACACTACCCGATGTTATCCGGTATGCAGATGATATTATTTTCCCCTACCAGCCCAGGCAGGTGGTAATTTATTGCGGAGAAAATGATCTGGCTTCGTCGGATACGGTAAGTGCGGCAACTGTAGTAGAGCGGGTAAAAATCTTATTTGGCATGATCAGGAAAAAGCTGGGCGATGTGCCGGTATTGTTTGTTTCACTAAAACCCAGTCCCAGCCGCAGCCGGCTATTTCCAAAAATGAAAGAGGTAAATGAACAGGTAAAAGCTTTTCTGTTGAAGGATAAACATGCAGCTTTTGCGGATGTGTACTCCAGGATGCTGGATAAAAACGGTGAACCAATGAAAGACATCTTTCTTGCAGACAGCCTGCATATGAATGCAAAGGGTTATGCCATCTGGCAAAAAGTACTCACGCCCTTGCTGTTAAAATAAGCCGCTTTATCTGGCATCCACGGCACTGGTGCCTTACAATTTTACAAGCTGGTTGCAGGCAAAGAAAAATTATCCAAGCAAGTACTAAGTGTTTATCCTTAGGGAAGGGTAGTAAAACAAAGACCCCACATAGTGGGGCCATAGCACATACATTTTTTGGTTTCAGAGGTAAGTGCTAGTATGATAAAAGACTGGTTATGACTTTATTTAGGCCGGCGCGCATAATCCCTGTTGTGTTGAATGGGTGATTGCCCTACCAGGATAATACTAAAAAGGAATTTAGCGAAACGACTGAGGTTGGAGGAAGGACGGTACACATTTTTGTGTATCATTGTTTTGTGTACATCGTAGTACATATTGCTTCTTTCCATTTGATATTGGCTTGGTTTAGTTAACTGAAGATCGTGAAAATAACGTAGAACGGCAAATATTATTGCACTATTGTATATCTACTCCGTATTTTTTCTATTTCTTAACATGTCTTTAGTAAGTATCTTGTAGTACCCAAAAATTCGCCATATGAAAAACATCGCCGCGTTGTTACTCATACTATTTTTTGGTGCTTCAACTGTTGCGCAGGGCGTCTTCCGTAACCAAACCAATAATACGCTGGAAAAAGTAATACAGGATTTTCCCAGCGAGTTTAAAAATATCAGGGGCGAACTGCTGTCTTCCAACCAGGTTTCAGCAGAATACAAATCGAACATTACCATACCGGGCGCCATCTCCACCACTATTACACAGTCAACCGCCGCACACAAACAGGTGCTGAGCTGGCAGTCTGTTGTTTTTACAGGCAATGAATTCACTAAAGCCAGGACCCGTTTCGAGGAGTTATTCAACCAGATTAAAAACAGCATCATAAAGCCCGAAGGACAAAAAGCCGTGATTGTAAACGGTATGTATACAGATCCTTCAGAAGATAAAACGTTTACAACTATACAATTCGATTTACTTCCTGCCAGCGGTATCACCCAACAATTAAATATTGATTTGGTGATGAAAAACACCGGTAGCCAGTGGAAAATTGTATTAAGTGTGTACGACAAAGACAGGAAAGATACCAGCGTGGCAATTGCTAAATAAGGGCCTGAATAATGGGCTGCTGTTCTTCTTTTCCCCATCACCGGAAACGGCTTCTGTTTTTAAGTTTGCTGCAATTGTTTTACAATAAAAATCATCTCCAAAAGATCAACATCGTTCCTGCACAGGATTTAGACAATGTATTAACCTTGTTTAACATTAAACCAACCCTGCTTAACCTGTTCTTTTAGACCGGCAGAATAGTTTCGTAGCTGAAAAAAACTGGCTATGAAAATATACCTGCTTTTGATACTTCTTCTTTTCGTTCCTGTAGTATTCGTAAACGCCCAGAAAGAAGGCAGCATTAAAGGAATTATAAAAGATACTGTTTCGGGCCTGCCTGTAGATAATGCCACGGTAACGGTGTTGCTTGCCAAAGATTCCTCACTGGTCAGTTTTTCAAGAACCGGCAGTACCGGCTTTTTTAGTATTCGCAATCTGGAAAATGGGGCGTACCGGCTGCTGATTACACATGTGGGATACCTCAATCTCAGTAAGGATTTTGTTATTACTACCGCATTGAATGATATCAATTTTGGTACACTAACCATCGGCAACAAAAGCACCCGGTTGCAGGAAGTAACGGTTACCCAGGAAAAGCCTCCCGTTGTTATACGAAACGATACGCTTGAGTTTAATGCCGGCTCATTTAAAACCAAATCCAATGCAGTGGTGGAAGATTTGCTTAAAAAACTGCCGGGCATACAGGTAGATAAAGACGGAAAGGTGAAGTCGAATGGGGAGGAAATAAAAAAAGTACTGGTAGACGGAAAAGAGTTTTTTGGCAATGATCCTAAAATGGCTACCAAAAATTTGCCCGCAGATGCCATTGATAAGGTACAGGTATTTGACAGAAAATCTGATCAGTCAAGGTTTACCGGTTTCGACGATGGCAACACCGAAAAGACCATTAACCTTACCATAAAATCCGACAAAAAAAATGGTGTTTTTGGAAAAGCTACAGCAGGCGCCGGCGATAAAGGCCTTTACCAGGGCAATTTTAATGTAAATAGTTTCAGCGGTGAAAGACAGGCATCGGCCATTGGCATGCTGAATAACACCAATAAGCAGGGTTTTTCTTTTATGGATATTTTAAACTTTACCGGTGGCCTGCCCGGCGCTGGTGGGCGGGGTGGCGTACAGGTAGATATGAATAGCATGGGTTTGCCCATACAGGGCGCCGGCAATAACCAGGGCATTACCACAACAAAAGCAGGCGGATTGAATTACAACAATACCTGGCAAAAGAACCTGGACCTGATGAGCAGTTATTTTTATAACCGGATGCAAACAGATAAAACCGAAAAAGTATACCAGCAGTGGCTGCTGCCCGGAAATAATTTTAACACAACAAAGAATAACAATTCCAATAATACAAACGAAAGCCACCGTGTCAATATAAGCGGAGACTATAAAATTGATACTGCCAACTCCATTAAGCTCAGCTCATCGGTTAACCTGCAGCAATCGCGATACGGAATAGGCAGCAATTATAACTCCGTGGCTGCAACGGGTAATTTATTAAATGACGGGTATGCCAATTCGTTTGTAGCCGGAAAAGGATATAGCTGGAACAACAACGCTTTGTTCAAGCATAGGTTTCCGAAAAAAGGAAGAACTTTTTCAACCAACCTGTCTGTTAACCTGAACAACAGTAGCAGCAATGGCGGATTGCAGTCGCAAAATAATTATTATCAGCCCAATGGCAGTTTGCAGCAAAGCGATACGATTAACCAGGTAAATAACCAGCACAATGACAGCAAAAGTTACGGCCTGGTTCTTTCCTATACTGAGCCCCTTTCGAAAAAATCACTGCTTGAGTTCAATTATAATTTTAATACCACGCATAGCACCTCAGACAAAACCACGTATGACTTTGATAAAGCAGGCGGAAAATATACCGCGCTGAACGATGCATTGTCCAATATTTTTTCAACCAATTACAGCTATCACAGGCCCACCGTAAACTGGCGCTACCAGCAGAAAAAATACAATTTTGCTATCGGGGCTGCCATGCAGCAGGCATCGCTTAACAGCAGTTTTCATATAATGGCAAAGGATAGCGCCATTGAACGTTCTTTTGTTAACTTTCTGCCCAATGCCAATTTGCAATACAAAATGAACCAGTATAAAAATATACAGGTTTTTTACAACACTTTTACCCGGCAGCCTTCTGTTACCCAGCTGCAGCCATTAACAGATAATACCGATCCATTGAATATAAAAATTGGCAATCCCGATCTTAAACAGGAATATTATCACCGCCTGCAGGCTGATTATATTTCATTTGATCCTTACCGCCACACCAGTTTTTTTGCGGCGTTAAACGCGGGTATTACCAGTAATAAAATTGTCAATGCAGATCAACTCAATGCACAAGGCCAGCGTACCAGCCAGCCAGTTAATGTAAATGGGGCCTATAATCTTGGCCTGAATACTTCATGGGGTTTTCCAGTAAGAAAGATAAAGAGTAAAATAAACCTCAACAGCGCTCTTTCGCAAAGCAGGAATATTGGGTTTCTGAATGCACAAAAAAATAATATCAGCACATGGATGGCATCGCAGGAACTGGTCTGGAACTATGGCTATAAAGAACTGGTTGACCTCAGTGCAGGCGCTGAAGTGGTATACAATAATGCCGCCTATTCGCTTCAAAGCCAGCAAAACGTGCAATACTGGAACCAGCATTATACATTTGAGATAAACCTGTACATGCCCCGTGGGTTTAGCTTTGCCAGTGATGTGGATTATACTACCCGCAGTGGTCTTACACAGGGATACAATCAAAGCGCGGTTTTATGGAACGCCGGCATTGCCAAACAGGTATTTAAAAATAAGAAGGGAGAATTTCGCTTGCAGGTATACGATATACTAAGCCAGAATATTGGCATCAGCCGGAGCAGCAATCAAAATTATATTGAAGACCTTTCTTATAATGTGCTGAAACGTTTCTGGCAATTAAGTTTTACCTACAATATCAGCCGCTTTGCCGGGAAAAATATTGCCGCGCCGGGGAGCAGGAAAAGTAATATACAGGTAATACGGCAGTAATGGCAGTAATGGCTGATTTTCTGATCGCTGATATCCGTCTGCCAATCAAGATTTCTCTTTTTCTCTGTTAACTCCGCGCGACAAAAAAAGGTAAGAAATGTCTCATGGCTGGTTTTTTGATGGCTGATATCCACTAAGCGCGGCTTCTCTTTTCTCTGTTAACTCCGCGCGACAAAAAAAAGTTCTTTTTCTCCTTGTTCTCTTAGCCAATTATCCGCATCGATGGCTGATACCTGCTAAGCAAAATTTCTCTTTTTCTCTGCTAACTCTGCGCTACAAAAAAGAACTCTTTTTCTCCTTGTCCTCTTAGTCAATTGTTACCACTCAGTAAATGCAATAAAAACATATTGAAATCCTTTGTTTTATTTCCCAGCGACTGAAAAAAAACGGCATCAAATTTTTCAATAATCTTTACTGCCTGCCGGGTAATCCTACTACCATCATTGGTGAGGGTAACGGTCTTTGCCCTGGTATCTGTATGATGTTCCTGCCGTTCAATCAACCCCTTTCGCTGCAGCGTACGGATGACGGTAGATGTAGTCATGGGGTCAATCTTACTGTGCTGCGATAAATCAATTTGCGTAACATTTTCCTTTTGTTTGGAAAGCCATAGCAAACTGGCCAGCAAAACAAATTGCGGATGTGTAATATCAATAGTGTCCAGCGATTTTTTGATGCCTCTTTGCCACAGGGTAGTAACCTGCCAGAGTAAAAAGCCCGGACTATCTTCCGCGGTTTGTACGGAGAAATCTTTGACTGGTTTTGTCATGCCTGCAATTTAAAGTTTGCTGGCGGATTTAATTTGGTTTTCCATGTCGGCGGGCAAGGCATCTGCAATTTTGCTGGCTACTATTTTGCGCCATAAAAAACCCAGCGGTCCTTTTACTTTCATGGTGGTAGTAAGTTTTAACCCGTTGGGTGTTTCTTCAAATACATGTTCTCCGAACATTTTTGCCAGCGGAAATTGGGTAAAGTCGGTGAATGTTTTGTTTTCAATGGCTTCTACTATGCCAATTTTCAGTTTGGGACCGCCTTTTGGCTGAAATATAAAATGATTGCCTTTTTCAAATTTGCCTTCCAGGTGCGCAAAGGCAACGCCATGGTCCCAGCTGGGCCAGTTGTTTACATCGGCAAAAAGTTTCCAGATTTGTTCTTTGGTAACGCTGTTGGTAACTACGGAATGAGATTTTGTCCACATAATAATTGTTTTTATAAGTGTAAAGATAATAAGTACACTTATAATATCAAAATATTTTTTTCACTTATCTGTAATCTGACAAAATATATATCATACATTTTCTGAAAAAAAAAGCCCCGCAAAGGGCTTTTTTCCAAAAGGACTGGGTTGTTATATATTAATTATTGTGCGCTCCACCGCCATCTCTCGTTATAATTCTTATTTGCGGGCCACCACCGGTAGAAGGCCCAAATGCTTCATCCATCATTTTTTGAAATTCCTGGCGCGTCACCTTTTTGGCGCCTGTTGGTGCTTTTACCAGTTGGTGAACGCTGCCCGCGGTGATATCAGTTGCAGTAAATACAATCCATCCATCGCCAATATCCATTTTTAAGATAAGGCCGGGCAGGCCGCCAAACTGTTCCGGTCCGCTGGTGGCGGCAATTTCGTCTGTATACCAGGCTATTATATTATCGCCCTGTTTGTTTTTGGCAATTGCTTTTTTGCAATGATATCCTTTTATCATTATGGTATCATCGCTTAGTTTCCAGGCCAATTTTTTAAGGGTGTCTTCAATAATATATTTTTTAGGTCCCAGTTCCCTCAATTCTATTATTTTTTCGGTTGCATAATTTTTATAGGTTTCGCTGCTGCCGCTGTTCATGCGTATATTAATCCGGCCACCTTCCTCGCCCGCGTGGTCGCGAATATCTTCTTCTTCCGGTATGGATGAAAACACTGATTCATCTCCCGAAAACACCAATTGCTGCCTGCCAATATTGAATTCAGGTAACATCGCTTTCATGTTTTCATTTTCGGGCGGTAACCTTTTATACATATTGGTTTTGCGTTCATAAATAATTTTTCCTTCTTTTACCTGCGCTACAGCCAGTTGAAAGCAAAGACCGGCGGCAATGGCAATGAGTATTTTTTTCATGATTAAATTGTTTGCTCAAAACTATTAACCAGGCTTTCCCAACAAGGTTAATAGGGCTTGGTTTAATGTTAATTAAGGTTAATGCTGCTGTCTGCCGGGGAAAGAAATAGATACATTTGTATAACCGGCCGGAGAAAAGCCCGTGTTGCATGAAAAGTAAACTCAGGATACCTGTTTTTTTTATGGTGGTTGCCATACTTGTAATTGTTGCTTTCCAGGTATACTGGTTGCGCAAAAATTACCAGGAAGAGAAGCATCTTTTCAGTGTACGCACCAACCTTCTTTTTCGTGAAACCATTATGCGTCTGCAGGCATCCAAACTTCACCTGGATTCCAACATCAATATCCGCGTGCAGGACAAAGAGGGTATTATCAGCATGACAAATATCCTGCAGGAGAAAATAAGGGATTCTTCATTGCCCGGAAAAAAGCTGCATACCTCCATGGTGATTACCGTAAACCATGGAAACTTACCCCTGCCTGCCGACTCTAATGT
>Ga0105237_10009078_pt1 | contig 10684 bp, 10 predicted proteins | sample KBSC24metaG_FD_81520 | JGI IMG/M metagenome (GOLD analysis project Ga0105237, IMG submission 81520) | Corn rhizosphere microbial communities from Kellogg Biological Station, Michigan, USA - KBS C2-4 metaG | ecosystem: Host-associated > Plants > Roots > Rhizosphere > Soil | place: Michigan, USA... | reverse complement strand
CGCTGGTCGTCGAGCACGAGTTCGCGGATCGCGCCGGGTAGCTGCGCTCGCTGCCAGTCGCACTCGCGGCGGCCCGCTTCGTGTTTGTCCTTGTTCGGCACGGCGGCGCGGGTGGCGGTGGCGGCGCTGGCGCTCCCGGCGCCTGACTAGTGGAGCCGCACCCTGCCTTTCGACGGGGTGCGGCTCGGCTAGCCGTCGAACACCGACCAGCAGATGGCGTTGCGAATGCGTTGGTCGTCGACGACGAGCTCGCGGATCTCATCCGGGAGCTGGTCCCGTTGCCACTGACACTCGAGGCGTCCCGCGGCTTCGCCTTCGCCGTCTGGCGCGGCAGCACGCACGGCCTTGATCGCGTAGGCGGCCGCGCCGAGTTCGTGCGCGGCGACGTGGGCGACGGCTCCGGCCTGGCCCGCCGAATATGCGGCATGCCGTGCTGGTCCACGCAGGTCCCTCGCCGCTCCCATGGCGTGACCGCCCGCGGCGCGTGCCTGCATCATCTTGACCTCGCCGCGGACCCAGGCACGGGCATGCTCGATCGCCTCCATCGGGCGAGAGTCCTCCGGTCGCGCCGATTCGAAGAGGTGCAGTACGTGCTCTGCGCACGTAGCCGCCCACAGAGCGAGGAGGTGGTGGTCCGAATCGGTCAGCGTTCCCCCGCGGCGGATCGTCACCAAACGGGGGTCTCGTTCCTTCGGCAGAATCATCGTCGGCATCTGCCCAATGTAGGCGTACTACTCCTAGGCCAGCACCGACGCCAACTCCGAGCGGGGTACCGAGACCCGCTGTGGCCCAGCGACTTCAGCCAGCCACATGCCCTGCGGGATGAAGAAGATCACCGCGTCGTCGGTGAGCGCGAAATTCTGGTAGACCCGGTCCCCGAGGGTGTTGTGAGGTGCTGGGTCCTGGTAACCCTGCCAGTGCTTCTCCATCTCGCGCTGGACGATCGGGTCGAGCACCGCGACGGGATCGACTCCCGGTTTGAACAGCGCGCCGAAGGTGATCGGGGTGTGGGTGCCCAGGTCGTAACTGAACGCGTCGAAGCCCGTCACCGGGTGGGCGCCGGTATCCCCGTAGTCCTCGAAGACCACGCTGACGGTGCCCGAGTCCTTCGTTCCCGACCGGTACGTGTGCGGGTGCAGCCCATGGTCGTACGGGAAGTCCCGCGGCGGCAGGGTGGCGACGAAGTTCACGAAGTCGTCCCTGTCCTGTTTGACGAAATCCGTGAGTGCCCGTTGATCGGGATAGTCGAGTGGATAGTCGATGTCGAGCGCGTATTTGGCGGTTTTCGCCTCGATGTGGCAGGTCTGATCGGCCTCGACCGTGCCGCCGAGGTCCGCGCAGTTCGTGGGCTGCGCGGATGCGGGGGCGCTGAACGTCGTCGCCCAGACCACGGCAGCGGCCAACGCGATGAGCGGTCTACGCGTCACCATTCCGACCCCATCGGATGCACCTGAAGTTCGCAGGTGTCGATATCGACTGGGACGGCGAAGGTTTCGGTAGTATCGGGCGCGGTCACCAGGAGCTCCGTGTACGTCGGGCACTTGTGGTACGGGTCGTTCCTATCCGCGGCGACGCCCTCCACCACCGCGTACTGAGGCTGGTCGGCAGCCACCGTCACGGTCGGCAACTTGTCCGTCCGCAGGCCGCCCTGGAACCCGGATAGGGTCCGCTCGGCGTGTAGCAAGGGGCCACCGTCGCCGGTATCGACGCCGGGGTAGCCGGTCAGCGCACACGGCTGATCACCGGGTGCCAGCACGAACTTCAGCACCACAGCGCGGTGACCAGATGCGGACTGCTGCAGTCCGTACTGGGCCACCACCTGCCCGGTCCGGCACGGCGGTGGATCGTCGGCCTGCGCGACGGCAGGCGCTCCGACGGATGTCACGAAAGCGGCTGCTACCGCAGCGCATACGGTGAGTCGGTTCATGGCATGCCTCAGTTCTCGCTCGGATACAGCCGGGCGCCATCGATGCCGCCGCCCTTGGTGATGGGCGGGCCGAGGAGCACGGTCGAGGTGTTGGCCGTTGGGTCGTAGCTGACCAGCGACGTCCCGCCGCCGCAGCCTGCCTGGCCGACGACCACCAGCTTTTCGCCGCTCACGCCTGCGAGTCCCACGCTGCCCTTGAGGCCGGGGATCGTCACCCTTTCGGTGTGACCATCCGGCGTCAGCCGCGACACGAATGAGGTGCCGCACGCGCCCGCAGTGGGAAGGTAGGTGCCACTTGACGTTTCGTAGGCGTTCCAGTTTCCGTAGTTGCCTTCGAAGCCAGGCGCATCGTCGTGGGTGTTGACCGCGGTCAGTGCCGTGGGCTTGGTGCCGTCGAGCGGCACCGTCCACAGCTCCTCGCCGCCACCGCGTTCGATGTCACAGTGGGTGAGGATGACCTCTGGTGCCCACCACTTCACCGGTGAACACATGGCCTTCGGCATGGGCGCGGGCAAGGTACGGGCGATGATCCCGTCGTTGCCCATCACCACCAGGCTGTTGTCGGACCTGGCCACGACCTCGTTGCCGAGATTCGCGGTGCTCAGCACCAGCTGTGTCCCGTCGGGTGACTCGAGATAGTCGCCGCTGAACTGTCCGGCACCGCCGAGATCCTTGGTCGGATAGACGAATTCCTCGTGGCCCGCCATGTCGATCCGCTTGAGCGTGCCGGGCTCGTCGCCGTTGAAGCCGGTCGACACGAGCAGTGCCTGGCCGGTCGGGAGGGTGTAGGCCGGGGTGCCGTGGACGGGAATGGAGGTGCGTGCGCCGGTGTGCAGATCGACGGAGGTCGCGGTGGCGTCGCTGCCGTACGACGACGTGAACAGGGCGCGGGTGCCGTCGGGTGACCACTCGACGAGATTCTTCGCATCCTCGGAAGGCGGGATCTCGGTGATCGTGTACCGGTCTCCGGTCGGGCTGACGAGGTACAAGACGTCGGTTGCGGTTTCGGAGGTGGGCTCACCCGGTGCGGGTTGATCGCCTGGCATGTGCGGTGGGACGGGAGTCCACACGGCCAGCATCCACCCTGCGCCGACCTGCGACCAGGGCACGTCGCCGATCGCACGTTCCGTGCCATTCGCGACGGCGGGGTTCGCCGCGGGTGTCCCAGCAGGCGCCGACGTGGACGGGGCGGGCTTGTCGACGGAGCTGGAGTGCGCTGCAGTCGAATTCGATGGCGATGAGCAACCGGTCAGCACCAGCGTTGCGCACGCGGCGATGCCGAGGCCGGCACGCCAGGCGGCGGTTCGAGTCGAAACAGGGGTCATGGCGGTTCCTTTCGCAACGTGTAGTCGAGGTGAGTGGTCAGGTCGTGATGCGGTCGACCGCAATTCGGGCGAAACGTTCGACGGTGTCGCAAAATTCGTAGGCGGCAGTCGACCGAAAGATCCGGCCTCCGTCCAGTTGAACCACGATGGTGGTGGACGGCGGTGTCACGTTCGGCTCGTAGACGCACACGGCGTCGACGCCGAGCCCGCCAACGGTCTGGGCACCGGGTGATGCCGCGGCGTTGGCGAGCCTGGTGTTCGCGTCCGCCGGAGAGGCGCCTGGCAGCATCAGCTCCGAGCTGATGCCGACTCCTGGTTGGTCCCCTCCAACGGCGTAGAAGCACCGGGGGTCGTTCGACCCCACCTGGTCGTCGCTCGGCGTGGGAAACACCGGCTTACCGAGGATGTCGGACGTCTCGGCCACGGTGACCCAGTCGCACGGCCGAAACGCGGGCGACGCACCCGGATCCGCGGGCTGGGCCGAGCTGGATGGGGGCACGGCCACCATCGATACTGCGGCGAAGGCCATGGCGGTCGATGCGAACGCGCGCGCCATTCCATTCATGTCGTTCCTTTCGGTCGACACGAATGCTGCAGCCAGCGCCTTGGCGAATTCTTGGCATCCCCGGTCGGGCACATCATTACCGATGAGACCACGATTGGCGGCGCCGTCAATCGGAACCCGGAGATTCGGCGCGAGCCGGTTCACCGTCGTATCGCGACGCCGTCCTTGCTGTTGCGGGCGACGGACTCGCGAGCGGCATCGGCAATGTGCTCTGCCGTGAAGCCGAAGTGGGTCCGGAGATCTGCGGCTGGGCCGGAGGCGCCGAAGCCGTTCATCGCGATGATGCGCCCCTTCGGCCCGACGTGACGTTCCCAGCCGAACCCGGAAGCGGCTTCGACGGAAACCCGTGCGGTGACGTCGGGCGGGAGGACGGTATCGCGGTAGGCCTGATCCTGACCCTCGAACAACGCCCAGGACGGCATGCTGACGACCCGAGCACCAATGCCGTTGTCGGCGAGCACCTCGCGGGCCTGCATGGCCAAGCTCACTTCGCTGCCGGACGCGATGATGAGCACGTCCGGACGTTCCCCGCCGGGCGGGTCGGCCAGGACGTACGCCCCGCGGGCAAGGCCGGACGCGGCGGCAGTGGCCCTGCGGTCGAGGATCGGCAGGTCCTGCTTGGACAGCACCAGGGCGACGGGCCGGTCGGTGGTCGACATGATGACCCGCCACGCTTCGCGGATCTCGTTGGCGTCGGCGGGGCGAAGGTCGATCAGGTTGGGCATTGCCCTGAGCGAGGCGAGCTGTTCGACCGGCTGGTGGGTGGGTCCGTCCTCTCCCATGCCGATCGAATCGTGGGTGTAGACGTGAATGACCGGCTGGCGCATCAGCGCACTGAGGCGGAGCGGTCCACGCTGGAAGTCGGAGAACACCAGGAAACCGGCTTGGAAGGGCCGCAGACCGCACAGCGCCAAGCCGTTGGCGATGGCCGCGGCGGCGGATTCGCGGACTCCGAAGTGCAGGTTGCGACCGTGGTAGTCGCCGGAGCCGAAGTCCCCGCTGTCACCGTCGAGTGCGGTCCTGGTGGATGGTGCGAGGTCGCTGGCGCCGCCGATCAGCCACGGGACGGTGGCTGCGACGGCGTTGAGCACCTTGTGGTTGGCCATCCTGCCTGCGATCGGTCCGTCCTCGGGCGAGAACTCCGGGAGGTCGACATCCCAACCGTCGGGCGGCGTTCCGGTCAGCATGGAGGCGAGTTCGGCAGCCAGGGCCGGATGGGTTGTCTGGTAGCCCGAGAACGTTGCGTCCCAATCGGTCCGGCGCCTGGCGCCACGCGCGGCGACGCCGAGCTCGAACTGTTCGTAGGTGGTGTCGGGTACGTGGAAGGGATCGTCGAGCGGCCATCCGTAGAACCGCTTGGCCGCCTCGGCTTCGTCGTCGCCCAGCGGCTCGCTGTGCGCCGATGCGGTGCCCTGCTTGGTCGGCGCGCCGTAGCCGATGATGCTGTTGACGACGACGAGCATCGGTGACCCAGTGTGCTCGGCGAATCGGTCGAATGCTCTTCGTAGCGCTGCGGTGTCGTTGGCGTCGGCCACGTGGGTGACGGTCCAGCCGTAGGCCCGGAACCGGGTGGCGACGTCCTCGGTGAAGGCCAGCGACGTGTCGCCCTCGATGGTGATGGCGTTGCTGTCGTAGATCCAGCAGAGGTTGTCGAGCTTGAGGTGACCGGCCAGCGACGCGGCTTCCTGGCCGATGCCCTCCATCAGGTCGCCGTCGCCGGCGAGCGCATAGACGCGGTAGTCGAAGACGTCGAAGCCGGGCCGGTTGAAGTGCGCGCCTTGCCATTTGCTTGCCATCGCCATGCCGACGCTGGTGGCGATGCCGGTGCCCAATGGTCCGGTGGTGCATTCGATGCCGTCGGCCAGCTCGTGTTCTGGGTGTCCGGCGCATGGGCTGCCGAGCTGGCGGAAGTGGCGGATGTCGTCCAGTTCTATCGAGAGTCGGTCGGAGTCGGCACGACGCACCCGGGCGAGGTGGAGCAACGCGTACAGCAGCGTGGAGGCGTGCCCGGCCGAGAGCACGAACCGGTCGCGGTTGATCCAGCGGGGATCGGACACGTCGTAGTTCAAGGCGTGGTTCCACAACGTGTAGCCGACGGGCGCCAGCGCCATCGCCGCGCCGGGATGCCCCGACTTGGCCTGTGCCACAGCGTCGATGACCAGGGTTCTGATGGTGTTGATGGCGACGGTGTCGACGTCGATGCCCACGTCCAGGTCAGTCATCACAGGTCCTTGGAGATGCCGGAGAGCCGTTCCACCAGCCGAAACAGCGCGGAGTGATCGAGGTCGCCGTCGCCTTGGGCGTGCGCGGCGGACATCAGTTGCGCCACCACCGCACCCAGCGGCGTGGCGGCGCCAGCCTCGCGGGCGGCCGTGGTGAAGATGCCAAGGTCCTTGTCGTGCAGCGCGATACGGAACCCAGGCGAGAACTCGCGGGCGACCATGGTGCGCGCCTTGCGCGCCATCACCGTGCTGCCGGCCAGCCCTGCCTCGAGTACCGAGATCGCCGCCTCGGTGTCGACGCCGTGGGCTTCGAGGAACACCAGCGCCTCGGCGAGCAGCTCGATGTTGCCCGCGACGATCAATTGGTTTGCGGCCTTGACGGTTTGGCCCGAGCCGACGGGGCCGACGTGCACGATGGTCTTGCCGAGGTGGCTGAGCACGGGGGTCGCGTCGGCCACCACGTCGGCCAGACCGCCCACCATGATCGACAGCGTGCCGTCGATCGCGGCCTGCTCTCCCCCGCTGACCGGGGCGTCGAGGTACCGCAGTCCGCGGGCCTCGGCCCGCGCCCCGACGGTGCGTGCGGTGTCGGGTCGGATGCTGCTCGTGTCGACGTACAGCGCGCCTGACCGGGCGTGGTCGAGGATGCCCCCGGGCCCGAGTGCCACCGCTTCGACGTCGGGCGAATCGGGCAGCATCGTGATGACCACGTCGGCGTCGCGCACGGCGCCTGCCACGTCCTCGGCAACCCGAAGTCCTTGGGGTACAAGCGCGTCCACCTTGGCGCGAGTACGGCTGTACCCAACCACGTCCAGCCCGGCCTTCAACAGGTTGGCCGCCATCGGGGCGCCCATGATGCCGAACCCGATGAAGCCGACCGTCAACTTTGAGGTCATCGGGTCACCTCTGCGGTGTCGTCACCGAAGGTGGGAACCAACTCGCGGAGCCAGGACAGACCTGCGAGCGTCTCCCCTGAGGGGATGTACTCCAGAGCAATGCCGCCGGTGTAGCCGTGCTGATCCAGCAAGTCGACGAGCTCGGCGATGGGTACGCTTCCGGTCCCGGGTTCGTGCCTGCCCGGCGCATCGGCTACCTGCACGTGCCCGATCTCATCGGTGTGCTGGGTGACCACGCGGACGACGTCATCGCCGTTGACGGTCAGGTGGTACAGGTCGGCGAGCAGGGCGATCCGACCGGTCTGCGTCCGCTCGCGGACGCCGCGGATCACGGTCAGCGCGTCGGCGGCGAGCTTGAGCGGGTAGGCCTCGATGCCGCTCACGGGTTCCACCAGGACGGTGGCCCCGATGGAGTCCGCGTGCTCGGCGGCCGCGGCGAGTGCCTGCAGCCCGGCGTCGTGCTGGTCGGTGGCGCTCAGCCCCGGCAGCCGGTTGCCGTAGAGCGCGTTGAACCCAGTGACGCCCAGCCGGGCGCCGATCTCGACGGCGACGGCGACCGCGTCGTCGAACTCCCCGCGCCGCTGGGGATGCGACGCGATGCCCCGTTCTCCACCAGGCATGTCGCCGGCGTAGAAGTTCAGCCCGCGCAACCGCACGCCGGCGTCGGTGATGGACGCGACGAAGCCGTCGACCTCGCTCGACGAGGGGGTCCCAGTGGCGAACGGCCACCAGCACTCGATGGCCCGAAAGCCCGCGGCAGCCGCCGCGGCGGGCCTGCGTTCGAACGGGAGTTCGCCGAACAGCAGGGAGATGTTCGCCTGCGCTGTCGGCCACAATGCGGAAACCAAGACGTCCTCGATTCGTAACGGGCGCACTGCACACTGGCGGCGCGCTCCACCGACAGTAGGTAGAGAGCCGGTGCCGAACAATGACGGATGCGTCGGCGCATTATTCGCGGTCGGCGAACAGTTTTGACGGATGCCGAGTAGCGTCTCGCCACATGACGCAGCCCAACATCACGTTGCGCCAGTTGCGGGCATTCCTGGTGGTGGCCGAACACCGCAGCTTCTCTCGCGCGGCCGAGCAGTTGCTGGTGTCCAACCCATGGCTGAGCGAAACGATCAAGGACCTCGAGCGACAACTCAAACTCAAGTTGTTCGTCCGCACCACCCGATCCGTCGAGCTGACCGAGGCAGGCGTGGTGTTCTCCACGATGACTGCACAGGTGCTCGACGACCTCGACGCGGCGATCAAGGCCGCCCAACGCACCGCCGACAGGGACGGGTCGACGCTGACACTGGGCTACACCATCGGTGCGGGGCTTGAAGTGGTGCCCTGGTTGTTGCGGTCGTTTGCGGCCCAATTTCCGGGGCGGCCCCTGCGCTCGGTGGAGTACGACTTCACCGATCCCACTGCCGGACTGCGGGACTCCTCGGTGCACGCCGCGATCATCCGACCACCGACGGGGCTGGCCGGGCTGACCACTCTGGAACTGCTCACCGAGGACCGGGTGGTGTGCCTGCCCGAAGGCCATCCGCTCGCGAGTCAGGACAGCGTCGGCGTCGCCGACCTGCTGAAGGAACCGATCATCGCCGCGCCGAAAGCGCCTGGGCCATGGCGGGATTACTGGTTGTTGACCGACTACCGCACCACGGCCGCGCCCGTCGTCGACGAAGCGAGCACCCGCGACGCCGAGCTGCACCTGGTGGCCCGCGGCGTCGGCATCAGCGTCACGTCGGCAGGCGCCCAACGCTTCTACGACCGACCCGGCGTGGTGTTCCGCCGCATCCGCGACATCCCGCCGTGCGTCGTCGCGTTGGCGTGGTGGCCCGAGCACACCGCGAAGGTCGCCGACCTCGTCGCGATTGCCACCGGCTTCAGTGCCGCGTCCGGCCTCGTCACCGGATCCGCCGCACCGGAGGGCGACGGCGGACGAAGAATCGGATAGTTCGGCATGACCGAACAATGGGGATGGCAGTTCGTCATTGTGTACCGGGTCACGCCGGTCATACGGTCGACGCACTCCGAACGGAGGGTTCATCGCAACGCTGCGTTGGCGTGATCGTCACGTGCGGCTCACCGCCGCTACGGAACCGGCGACATCACGGCTGGGCAACGGCCGCACGAGAAATGAGACCCATGACTTCACGAGCAGACACCCCGACAGGAACCCAGCCGAAACTACGGCGGACATTGGCGACGTGGGCGGCGATCTCGCTGTCGGTCGCCGCGATGGGTGCCAGCCTGGCCATCAACATCAACCCGCAGGGTGCGGGCGCGACCGTTGGTCGGGCCGTGCCGCTGACGTTCATTCTCGCGACCGTGGGCGTGCTGTTGGTCGCCTACGGATTCGCAAGGGTCTGCAGCCGTCTCAGCCACGCCGGGTCGGTCTTCGGCCTGACGGGCATCACCATCGGTCCGCGCGCTGGTGTGGTGGCCGGGTGGTCGCTGCTGGGCGCCTACCTCAGCTTCATGCTGACGACCTCGATGACTGCCGGCATCTTCGGCGCCGAATTCCTGCGCGGCATAGGTCTTTACGAGATGACACCCGGCATCGTGCCCTGGATCATCGCCCTGGTGGCCGTAGGCATTGCGACGCTGCTCGCCATCTCTCCTGTGAAGAAGTCGATGGCCACGCTGCTGTGGGTGGAGATCGTGACGACCGCGGTCATCGTCGTCATCGCGGCAGTCGTCGTGTTCAGGGTGGTGGGCGGTAGCGCTCCCGGCGGGCAACGCTTCACGCTGGACATGTTCACGGTGCCGCCGGAGATCTCGACGAGCACCCTGTTCCTGGGGATCGTGTTCGGGTTCCTGTCGTTCGCGGGTTTCGAGGCCGCCGCCTCCCTTGGCGAGGAGACCACCAACCCCAAGCGGGCCATTCCGATCGCGATCTTCGGCGTCGCGCTCTTCGGCGGTCTGTTCTACATCGTTGGCACCACCGTGGAGATGCTGGGCTTCGGCACCGACGCCGCAGGGGTCGACGCGTTCTCGAAGTCGGCGTCCCTCTTCGGCACCCTGGGCGAGCAGTACATCGGCCCGGTGATCGGTGACCTCGTCACGTTGGGCACGGCCATCTCCGCAATGGGCTGCGCGCTGGCGACCGCGGTCGCGGCATCGCGGTTGCTGTTCGCGCTGAACCGCGGCGCGTTCGAGAACCGCGGATTCACCAAGGTCTCCGCCAAGTCCGGCGCCCCGATCTCGGCGACGCTGTTCGTCTGCGGGCTGGCCGCGGCCATCATCGTGCTGATGCGCGTCGCGGTCACCGAAACGGCCTTCGATCTGTTCGCCTGGTCGGGCACCGTCGGCACGCTGGTGCTGCTGGTCGCTTACGCGCTGTTCTCCGTCGGAGCCTGGTACTACCTGTGCATCCGGGCGCCCCGGCACGGCCACAAGGCGGCCAAGCTCGACTACGTGGTGCCCGTGCTGGCCGTCGCCGTGATCGCCTACACGACGTTCCGCAACGTCGTCCCGTGGCCGGCCACCGCTCCCGGCCGCGCGAACATCGTCATCGCCGCACTCTGGGTGATCGCCATCATCGCCGTAATCATCGCCGCCCCCAAGACAACCCGCAGGATCGCGGAGTCGTTGAGCCACGACGAGGGGCTGTCCACCGAGGCCGGCTATCTGGCCGTCGCGGTCGACGAGGTCGAGGATCACCTGCACCGCGCAGACGCGGCGAAGGCCCCGTGACCCGAGTGCACCGTCATCTCGACATCGACGACAACTGGACCTATCACGGCTTGAAGGTG
>Ga0105237_10009077_pt1 | contig 10686 bp, 7 predicted proteins | sample KBSC24metaG_FD_81520 | JGI IMG/M metagenome (GOLD analysis project Ga0105237, IMG submission 81520) | Corn rhizosphere microbial communities from Kellogg Biological Station, Michigan, USA - KBS C2-4 metaG | ecosystem: Host-associated > Plants > Roots > Rhizosphere > Soil | place: Michigan, USA... | reverse complement strand
TGCCCGTGCTGCGCGATCTGCTGCCCGAGATTTACAAGACCTTCGACTTCCCCGAGCCCACACAAATCCAGGGCCAGCGGGAAATCACCACCGTGCCCGGCCAGGCGCTCTTCTTCCTCAACAGCGGCCTGGCCACCGGCGCCGCCGCCGACACCGCCGCGCGTCTCCTCGCCGATCGCACGCTCCGGACCGACGACGCCCGCATCGCCCGCGCCTACCTCCTCCTCGTTAGCCGCGAACCCGCCCGCGACGAACTCGCCGACGCCCGCGCCTACCTCACTGCGAGCCCCGATGCCGCGCGCTGGTCCTCATTCGTTCAGGCGCTGATGGCGGACACCGAATACAGGTATGTCTGGTGATCACGTCCAAATGCCCGCGGTCATTAGTCGTGCGCGCGGCGCGGGGAAGGCGCTCCGCTTTGAGCGCCAGCGCCGTAATCCAAACTTTGTCATCCTGAGCGGAGCGGGGACTCGAGGCTTTGCGAGAGGTCTGTGGTGCCGTGGAGACAACCATGGGCGGAGTCGAAGGACCTCCAACATCCCATGGGTTTTCGTGCGGAGCTTCGTCTTACTCGCTCACCGCCCTCCGCTTTCCCCACTGCATCCCCGGCGGTTGGAAAACCGCCGCTCCTTGGGCTGCTCGCCGGTCCGAATCGCAATCAAGGCGACTCTTCCGTCTTTGCCCGCTCCTCACCGTTCTTGAGATCTCATCCCCATGAACAACTGCCTTGATCGTTACACCGTAACCACCCGCCGCGATTTCCTCCGCGCCACGAGCGCCGGCTTCGGCTGGCTTGCTTTCGCCGCGCTCCAGGCCGCGGAAAACAAAGGCTATGTCAGCCCGCTCGCGCCCAAGCCTTCGCATCACACCGTGCGCGCCAGGCGCGTGATCTTCATGTTCATGAACGGCGGCCCGAGCCACCTTGAGACCTTCGATTGGAAACCCGGGATGCAAGGCAAAGCCGGCGGCGCGCGCGGCGCGTTGCTCGGCCCGGTCGTCGATTTCAAGCCCGCCGGCCAGAGCGGGCTTCCGATCTCGACCGCCTTCCCGGAGCTGGCCAAATGCGCCGACGATCTTTGCCTCCTTAATGGCATGAAGACAAACAACCCCGGCCACCAGCAAGCGGTCGTCGCGTTGCACACCGGCAGCGAAAACTTCGTCCGTCCCTCCATGGGCGCCTGGATCGTCTACGGCCTCGGCACCGAGAGCCGCGACCTGCCCGGTTTCATCACCATCGATCCCGTCGCCGATCTCGGCGGCGCGATGAATTACGGCTCCGCATTCCTGCCCGCCACCTACCAGGGCACGCGCCTCGGCGGCGGCCAGCGCGGCCTGCCGAATCTCGCCCCCGCAGCGAGCGACAGTGCCCAGCGCCAGCAGATCGATTTTATTCAAAAGCTCAATCGCCGCGCCCTCGCCCAGCGCGATCCCGGCAACCCCGAACTCGAAGGCGCGATCGAATCGCTCGAACTCGCTTACAAGATGCAGACCTCCGTCCCCGGCGTCCTCGACCTCGCCGGCGAACCCGCCCCGATCCGCGAACTCTACGGCCTCGACGACCGCACGACCGAGCACTTCGGCACCCAGTGCCTCATGGCGCGCCGCCTCGTGGAAAAAGGCGTGCGCTTTATCCAGCTCACCTCGACCGGCTGGGACCATCACAACAACCTGCGGCAATCCATCGCCGACCGCGCCGCCTCCATCGACAAACCGATCGCCGGCCTGCTCACCGACTTGAAACAGCGCGGCCTGCTCAAGGATACGCTCCTTGTCTGGGGCGGCGAATTCGGCCGCACCCCGAACGATGACAAAGGCGACGGCAACGGCCGCGGCCACAACAACCAGGGCTACAGCATGTGGATGGCGGGCGGCGGTGTGAAAGGCGGCCTGCGCTATGGCGCCACCGATGAAACCGGCCGCGCCGCCGTCGACGGCATCATGGACACGCACGATCTCCACGCCACGATCCTGCACCTCCTCGGCCTCGACCACGAAGCCCTCACCTACCGCTACGCTGGCCGCGACTTCCGTCTCACCAACGTCTCCGGCTCCGTGGCCCGAGCGATCATTGCATGACCTCGGCGCCTCATGGCGCAGCTTGGCGAGGCGCTCTTCAAACGCGACGCGGATGACCTCCACAGGCGAGGATTTCGCGAGCCAGCGCTGCCTTGATCTCCTCGAGTGTGGCCGCCTGGCTAGGGCGCGCCTTTGTGCATCGCCTTGATGTGCGCTCGCACAGCTTCGGTCATCGCCGCGGAAGCCGCCGGCGAGTTGGTATGTCCGCTCGGGATGTCATTGTAGATCTTCTTGTCCGCGATGGGGAGGGCATTGAACGCCGCGTAAACCGTGGTCGGCGGGCAGGTCGTGTCGATGAATCCGACCGTGACGATCGCGCCCTTTGCTTTGGTGTGCGCGGCGAAGTTCACGTTGTCGAAATACCGCGCCGCTTCGAGAACCTTGGCATCCGGCTTCCCATCCGCGAGCGGCACAATCTTCGGCCAGCCGGCCACACGTCCGGCCGCCATGCCGGTATGGTCGCTCCCTGCGGGAACTCCCGCGGCGAAAAAAGTGACCCGGTCATCGAGCGCGCCGCCCGCAAAAGCCTGAAACCCGCCCTGGCTCGAGCCATAGACGATCACGGTCCTGCCATCCCACTCTGGCTGCGAACACAAGAAATCGAGGGCGCGCAATTCCCGCAGAAACATCCCGAGGAAATAGCACGTCTCCCGCGAGTCGCGTCCGGTCGCGCGGTAATCCTTGAGGGTGCCATCCGCCAGATCCTTGTAGAATGCATCAGGCTGCCCGTTGGGCAACCCGTGGGCATTGATATCCATGGCGAGCAGACCGCTGCTCGCCCACGACACAGGTCCGCCGAGGCTGGCACTGCGCACGCCGGCACCGTGCACGAAGAGGATGACGGGAAGACTCTTCGGCTTGGCATTCAGCGGGCGCGCGAAATATCCCGAAGCGGGAGCGCCCAGCGCGTCCACCTGCACATCGAAAGCCTCCACGTTCTTTTGCGGTGACTGCACCGGCGTCATCTTCGCCTTCAGCGGCACCGCCGCGAGCTTCTCTTTCTGGCTTTTCCAAAAGGCGTCGAAGTCCGCCGGCACCGGCAGACTCGGCTTGATCAGCGTCGGATCCACTCCTGCGCCCGCCATGGCAATGACCGGCGGTTTGTCGGCCACGGTCGCAATGATCTTGCATTGCAGGAAGCCGGGCTCGTCGAGTTGCCCCGTCAATTGCGCCTGGCCCGCGGCCAGTTTGATCTTTCCCGTTGTGAACGGTGCCACGCCGTCCTTGCTGATCGTCCACGCGAGTTCCGAGTCCGGCGGCAGGCTCGAATCCGGTCCAGTTTTGATCTGAAACGTCACGATCTCACCGCGATGATACAGCGCGTCCGGATGGTCAGTGCTGACGGCGAGCGGCGGCGCCACTTTGACGTCATCGGCGTGGGCAAATGCACCCGAGGAGAGGGTGATGGCGACGGAGAGAAACCGGAGGAGGTGGAGGGGGTTCATCGGAGGCATCCAGTCGTGTCGACTCGGGAATGTGGTGTCAAAGGCAATCCGCCAGGCCGATCAATGCGACCATCGAACGAACCACACTCGCTGCAAGCGCATCGTGACGTCCGGCGTTGGAATTGATTGGATAAGGCCAAAACAGCGGCCTGAGCCCCGCCAACAACGCGGCCCAGGACGCCATCTGGCAAGCCCTCGCGCAGCAGTAGGCGCAACCGGGCGCCACTTCGCTGGTTTAATTTTCACCCCCATACCGATGAACGCCCTCCGCCTTCTGCTCCCCCTCCTCCTCACGGCCCTCACCGCCTTCGCCGAGACCCGCACGGAAACTTACAAGACGATCGGCGACGTGAAGCTCGATATGACCATCCAGCTCCCCGACGGCTGGAAGCCCGAGGATAGGCGCCCCGCCATTGTCTTTTTCTTTGGCGGCGGCTGGGCGAGTGGCTCACCGACCCAGTTTGAAAACCAGGCTCATTATCTCGCCTCGCGCGGTATGGTCGCGATGGCGGCCGACTACCGGGTGAAATCGCGGCAGGGCGTGAAAGCCGTGAGTTGCGTGGCGGATGCCAAATCTGCCATTCGCTGGGTGCGGGCCAATGCGGTGCGGCTGGGCATCGATCCGCATCGCGTCGCGGCGGGAGGTGGCAGCGCGGGCGGACATCTCGCGGCGGCCGTCGCGGTCCTGCCCGGGCTCGACGATCCCGCGGACGACAAAAGCGTGAGCTGCGTTCCCGATGCCCTCGTGCTCTTCAATCCGGCCCTTGTCCTCGCTCCCATCGAAGGCGCGGATATGAAGGGATTCCTCGCGCAAGTGACGGCCGATCGTTTCGGCTGCCAGCCCGAGGAGATCTCGCCCGCGCACCACGTCAAAGCCGGCGCCCCGCCCACGATCATCTTCCACGGCAAGGCGGACACCACCGTTCCGTATTCCACGACCGAAATCTTCCGCGATCGTATGGTGAACGCTGGCAACCGCTGCGAACTCGTCGGCGCCGAAGGCCAGGTGCATGGCTTCTTCAATTTCGGCCGGGCCGAAAACCGTTATGCGCTGGAGACGCTCCAGGCTGCCGATCAGTTTCTTGCCTCGCTCGGTTGGGTGCAGGGCGAAGCGTCCGTGGCTGCCTATTTCAAGGAGCATCCGCCGACGTCACGGGCGGTGCGAGAGAAGTCGCCGTCGAATTAAGTGCATGGAAGAAGCGGGCGTTGCCGCCGTGGTATCATGCAAAACGGGCGGCGCTTACGTAGCGGCGAATTCATGCGCCGAACCTTGACCGACACGATCAACGCGTGACCGACGGATCGCGCCAACGTGGGCGGTCTCTTCCCATAGCCGCTGGGGTGTGATGCAACACGGTTAGTGATGCCATACAACCCGAGCGGGACTGGGAAGTCCCGCCTACTTTGGCGCACCGTCGTTCCACCGTTGATCGTTTCGGTCAAGGTTCGGCGAATAAATTCGCCGCTACGTAACGGACTCCCGCTCCAGCCGTTGAGTGATTCCCGAGCGTCCATCTCAGATTGATTCGCCGCATTTGCACCAAAGATTCGGCACGCTGGCTGGTCTGCCTCGGCGCACCCCCACACTTCCCTTTCCATGAAAACACCCCGTCTCCTTCCCTTCGTTGTCCTGACCTTCGGTCTCGTCCGTCTGCCTTCCGCGGTTGCGGACGTGAAACTGCCGGTGCTCTTTTCCGATCACACCGTCCTCCAGCGTGGCCAGGCCGTGCCCGTGTGGGGCACCGCGGAGCCCGGCGAGGAAGTGAGCGTGAGCATTGCCGGTCAGACCGAGACGACGAAGGCCGGATCCGATGGCAAATGGAAGCTGTCGCTCAAGCCGCTCAAGGAGGCCGAGAAGCTGACCCTCACCGTCAAGGGCAAGAACACCCTCACAGTGAATGACGTCGCCGTCGGCGAAGTGTGGCTCGCCTCCGGCCAGTCAAATATGGCCTTCCGTCTCAGCGGCGACGCCAGGTCTGCCGAGACCATTCCGGCCTCGACCGATGCGCAACTTCGATTCTTCACCGTCGGCGGAAACGCCAGTGACACCCCGCTCACCGAGTTGAATAGCAAATGGATCGCCGCCGATCCGGTGACCTCCGGTGGATTTTCCGCCGTGGCCTACTACTTCGCACGCGATCTGCGCAAGGCGCTGAATGTGCCGGTGGGCATCATCCATTCGTCCGTGGGCGGCACGCCCGCGGAAGCCTGGACGAGCCATGGCGCCATCGAAGCCAATGCCGATTTGAAAAAGGCGTTCGATGAGGCCCAGGAGGCCGCGATCAAAGCGTATCCGGCCAAATTGGAAGACTATCAGAAAAACGAAGCGAAGCTGCTCGAGAAATGGCAGGCGGACACGGAGAAAGCCAAGGCCGCCGGTCAGCAACAGTTGCCGCGCAAACCCGCGCCGCCGGTCGACCCCACCAAGAGCGGCAGCCGCCCATCCTGTCTCTACAATGCCATGATCGCCCCGCTCGAGCCTTACGCCATTCGCGGCGCCATCTGGTACCAGGGGGAAGCGAACAGCGGCCGTGCCGCGCAGTATCGCACGCTCTTCCCGGCGATGATCGCCGATTGGCGCAAGGCGTGGGGGCAGGGCGAGTTCCCGTTCTTCTTCGTCCAGATCGCTCCCCACCAGGGCATGAGTCCGGAAATCCGCGAAGCGCAACTGCTGACCACGGAAAAGGTGCCGCACACCGCCATGGCCGTGATCACCGACGTGGGCAACGCGACGGACATCCATCCCAAGCAGAAGGAGCCGGTCGGCACACGCCTCGCCCTCGCCGCGCGTGCCACGGTCTACGGCGAGAAAATCGAGTACTCCGGCCCGGCGTTCGACTCGATGAAAGTCGAAGGCGGCAAGGCTGTGCTGAAGTTCAAGCACGCGGCCGGCCTCACCGCCAAAGACGGGGAACTGAAAGGCTTCACCGTTGCCGGGGAAGACAAGACGTTCGTCCCGGCCAAAGCCGAGATCAAAGGCGAGACGGTCATCGTCTCCGCGGAGAACGTGAGCAAACCCGCGGCGGTGCGCTACGGCTGGGCCAACGTGCCCGACGTGAATCTCTACAACGGCGCCGGCATCCCCGCCTCGCCTTTCCGTACCGACGTCGAGAAATAGACACATTCGTCGATCCGGTCAGCTCGGCACCGTCGCATTCCCCATATGCTCCTCCGCACCTTCCTTATCTCCACCTTCATGGCCGTCGCCACCCTCGCCACTGCGGCCGATGTGCAGCTCCCGCCCCAAAAGGACTTCCAACTTTTCATCCTCGCCGGCCAGTCGAACATGGCGGGACGCGGGCAGATCGACGACGAAGGCCGCACACCCAAGCCACGCGTCTATGCCCTGAACAAGGACGGCCAATGGCAGCCCGCGGTCGATCCGCTGCATTGGGACAAGCCCGGCGCGGGCGTGGGCATTGGCAAGACCTTCGGCGAGATCATCGCGGCCGGTAATCCCAGCATCAGCGTCGGCTTGGTGCCCACCGCGTGCGGCGGCTCGCCGATCTCCACCTGGATGCCGGGGCAGCGGTGGGCCCAGACGAATACTAATCCCTGGGACGACGCAATCGCCCGCGCGAAACGCGCCATGCAGGACGGCACATTGAAAGCGATCCTCTGGCACCAGGGCGAGAGCGACGCCACGGCCAAGGATGCTCCCCTCTACGAAAAGCGCCTCGAAGATTTGATCACTCGCTTCCGCACGGAACTGAACGCTCCCGACCTGCCCTTCATCATCGGCCAGTTGGGCCGTTTTCCCGGCAAGCCGTGGAATGAAAACATCGAGGCGGTGCACGCCGCGCAGCAAGCCGTGGCAAAGAAGATGAAGAACGTCCGGTTCGTCCCGATCGAGGGCATGACCTCGAAGGATAACCTGCATTACGATACGCCCTCCCAGCGCACCTTCGCCAAAGGCTACGCCGACGCCTACCTGCAAATGACCGGCGGCGCCAGGCCGTAGTAGTGGCTGGGATTGAGCCGCCTCTGCCTCGGGCCACGAGAATCTCGCGCGCAAACCCCTGCGCCGAGAGTCGTCGTGCTTTTCGTGCGACGCTGTAGCGGCGGTCTATGGCCGTCGGTGCTTCGCGCTACTCTCCCTCTTAATTTCCCTCTTCGGGAATGGAGTTCCGCCAGCGAAGGAGGGCAGATGAAGATGAAGATGAAGAGGGAGAGGGAGAGGCCCCAAACACCATTTACGGAGCGGGAGCAACCCGCCCGGGCTCGCGATTTCCCGAGCCAGTGCGTTTGGTGAGCGCGTCGCCCAGGTCGGCCCGCGCCTGTTCGGCGAGGGCTCCCAGACGCTGGACGATCTCAGGATGCTCCGCCGCGACGTTCTTCGATTCCGCGACGTCGTCGCGAAGATTGTATAACGCCGGTTCCACCTTTTCATTGCGATACTTGCCGGGAATCCCATCCTTGCCGGGCGCCTGCCCCTGCATCGTCCGGGAATCGTGCGCAAAGACGAGCTTCCATTCTCCGCTGCGCACCGCCTGGAGTTCGTTCTGCTTGTAGTAGTGGTAGTATCCGGCGTGGGGATTTTGGGCGCCGGCCTCGCCCGCGAAGATCGGCCAGATGTCCAGCCCGTCGATCTTCTGTTCCGGGAGAGGCGCACCGGCGAGCCTGGCGATGGTGGGCAGCACATCGATGGACATCACCGGACCGTCATAGACGCTGTCGGCGGGAATCCGGCCCGGCCAGCGCACGAGGAAAGGTTCACGGTGTCCACCCTCGAAGGAGGTGCCTTTTCCTTCCCGCAAGGGCCCGGCGGACCCCGCGTGATTCCCGTAGCTCAGCCACGGCCCGTTGTCGGAGCTGAACATGATGAGGGTCTTTTCGTCGAGGCCGTTGCTCTTGAGCGCGCCGAGGATCTGGCCCACCAACCAGTCCAGTTCCATGATCACGTCGCCGTAGAGGCCGTTCTCGGATTTGCCTTTGAACTTCGAACTGACAAAGAGCGGCACGTGCGGCTGGTTCGGCGCGACGTAGAGAAAGAAGGGGCGCGCCTTGTTGCGCTCGATGAAACTTACCGCGTGCTCCGCATACTGGGTGGTGAGTTGCTCCTGATCCTCGGGCGTGAGGCCTACCTTGATCCGCTCGGCGCCCTCGATGAGAGGGAGCGGAGGATAGGTGCCGGGCCTCGCCTCGGGATGAAATGGCCACATGTCGCCCGAGTAAGGAATGCCGAAATATTCGTCGAAGCCGTGATGCGTCGGAAGAAATTGCGGAGCATCGCCGAGGTGCCACTTGCCGAAAGCCGCCGTGGCGTAGCCCCGTTTGCGCAGGAGATCGGCGATCGTGGTTTCATGATCGCTCAGCCCCACCTTCGACCCAGGCCCCAGGGCGCCGTGGATGCCGACGCGATTGGGATAACATCCTGTCAGCAGCCCCGCGCGCGACGCTGAGCAGACCGGCTGCGCGACATGGAAATCCGTGAAGCGCCGCCCCTCGTGCGCCAGGCGATCGAGATTCGGCGTGGTGAACCCCTTCGCGCCAAAGACTCCGACATCGGCGTAGCCCTGGTCGTCGGTGAAGATGATGACGACGTTCGGAGTGTCCGCGGCGTGGACGAGCGCCGAGGTCATGAGCGAGAGGAAGGCCGCGACAGTTTGTAGGATTTTCATGAGGGGGAAATGGGGCGTGATTGGAAACCCTCGCCTAAACATTCTTTCCTACCGGCCCGGCAATCCGCCGACCATAAAGTAACCAATGAGCACGCGATTACCTGTGCTCGTGGCATCGTGTTCCGGGAGAACGCGCAACCTGAGCGTGTGCTTCCCGGCGGCGAGGCCGGTGGTGAAGAGCGCATAGTTGTAGCGCGGGAAATACTTCCCCGGCGCGGTGTCGACCGTGCCCTTCTTCGTCCCACGCGGCCCGCCGTACGCCGAATCGCCCGGCGCGCTGACACCGTCATCGATGATCCACTCGAACTTCCCGCCATCGGCTTGCACGTTCAGATAAACCCCCAGCGCAGTGCCGTCGAACTCGAACTCCAACGCATCCCCCGGCTGCCGCGCATTGATCGCCCCTTCCGTGTAGCGGCCGATCTTTCCCGACTTCGGATCGGCGGCGAGCGTTTCCCAATCGCCAGTCAGCTTTGCTTTCGAGGGCGGCACGAGAGCCACATGCGCGAATTCCTCGCTGACAAACGGAGCGCCCAGCCGCGGCGCGGCGGAGGGCGCGGCGTCGACTTGCGTCTTGAGCCAGGCGACGATCGTCTCCGTATAGAGCGTGTGGCCGAGCTCGTTCGGGTGCACCGCGTCGCCCATGAAGACCTGGCCGGGCTGGGTCCAGTCGAACTTCACTTTGTCGGCGAGTTGTTCCGCGGTCGGCTTCGGCAGGTCCGTGCGCTTCGCCGCTTCCACGAGTGTCGGCTGAAGGTCGATCTCGGGAATCCCATAGTACTTTGCCACGGCGGGGTAACTCACGCGCGGGTGATTCAACGCGCGGCTGGTCGTGTAGAGAAAAACGATTTCCGGCTGGCTCGGACTTGCCCAAAGCTGGCGGACGATGCCCTCCACCGTCGCCTTTCGGAACTCATTGGAGGGATGCCCGTCATTCAAGGTGAACTCGAGGAAGACGAGATCCGGCCTTTTCGCGATCACATCGCTGCCGCAGCGGAAGGCGCCGAGATCGCTCCCCGTGCCACCGATCGCCGCGTTCACCTCGACCAGCTTCGCCTGGGGGAAGCTCTCCTTGAACCAATTGAAAGTCTTCACGCGATAGCCGTTGGCGGCCGTGATGCTGCCGCCGAAATATGCGATCGTGGTTTCCTGCCCGGCTTTGAGCTTGGCAAAGACGCGGCCGAGATTGCGCGTCGGCGGGGCCTCTTCTGCCACGGCGGATGAAACGGCGAGAATTACAAAGAGGGAAACACGGAGGAGGGCGCGCATGGAGGATTTCAGTGGAGGGATAATCTGCTCGTCCATGCAAAGGTTAGGATGATCGAATGTCGAACCGTTCCGCAAGCGGACGGATCTTTACGTAGCGGCGAATTTATTCGCCGAACCTATGTGAGCAGAGGACGCATTCGCCCTCGCTGAGCGCGTCGAAGCGGATCGCGCCAACGTAGGCGGCTCTTCCCAGAGCCGCTGCTAGACGTGATGCAGCACCATGGACCTTGCCACCTCAACCCAGCGGCTCTGGGAAGAGACCGCCTACTTTGGCG
>Ga0105237_10009074_pt1 | contig 10686 bp, 11 predicted proteins | sample KBSC24metaG_FD_81520 | JGI IMG/M metagenome (GOLD analysis project Ga0105237, IMG submission 81520) | Corn rhizosphere microbial communities from Kellogg Biological Station, Michigan, USA - KBS C2-4 metaG | ecosystem: Host-associated > Plants > Roots > Rhizosphere > Soil | place: Michigan, USA... | reverse complement strand
TCCAGGTCGAGCTCGGCATCGCGGGTGAGCTGTATGGAATAGGCTTCGATATTATCGTGATCAAAAATGAAAAAGATATCCTCCAGCGAGTAACGGATGATATCGTCCACCAAAATGATAAACTTCAGGTTATTAGTTTCAGGCAGTACCAGGAACCTTGATAAGCTGTCGCGTATCTCGATGAGTGCATAGCGGGATTTTTGATTTTTGGTCAGCTTAACAAAGAAATAAAGGCCCCTGTCGCGCAGTTCAGGAAAGGGCTGGTCCTCATCCAGCATGATGGGCACCAGGGTAGCCAACAAACGCTCCCTGAAAAAAGCCTTGACAAAGGTACCGCGGGTTACGTTGAGTTGTTTGTCGTTCAGGATGAATATCTTTTCCTCGGCAAGCTGCTTTACAATGATATTCTCGTATAGGTTGTTAAACTTGCGTTCCTGCTTTACTACAATATTTTTGATCTGGTTGAGTACCTTTTTAGGGTTATAGCCCAATATTTCCTTAGCTTTCTCATTCAGGTTTGACAGGCGGCTAAGTGTAGCTACCCTCACCCTGTAAAACTCATCCAGGTTGGATGAAAATATGGCCAGGAACCTTATCCTGTCGATTAAGGGCACCGTAGGATCCGAAGCTTCCTGCAAAACCCTATCGTTAAAGTATAACCAGCTGATCTCCCTGTTGATTAAAGGTATCCGTTTAATGTCCATATAAATGCGGGCATAGGCCCCTGTTTACAAAACTGCTTATTTATTTGTTAAGTTAATATTAACTAAACTTTAAATAGCATCTTTTATGTATAACATTTTAACACAAAAAAAGGGGATACGAATATTTAATTCGATATGTTTATAATACTAAACCAAAGGAATTTACATTTGTGCAACATTTATAGCCATTCATTATGCCATCATTTGATATTGTAAGTAAAATAGACGGGCAAACGCTCGATAACGCTATTAATACCGCCAAAAAGGAAATATTGAACCGGTATGATTTCCATGATTCTAAAAGCACCATCGACCTGGATAAGAAAAATAACCAGATCACAATAGTGACTGAGAATGATATGCGCCTTAAAGCGATCAAGGATTCGATCATCAGCCGCATGGTGAAGCAAAACCTTGACCCCTCGGCATTGGATGACGGCAAGGAACAATATGCATCAGGCAACATGATCCGCAAGGAAATTAAGATCAAAGAAGGTATCGATAAAACCACCGCCTCGAAAATTGTGAAGAAGATAAAGGACAGCAACCTGAAAGTGCAGGCCTCTATTATGGACGACCAGGTGCGCGTTCAGGCAAAAAAGATAGACGATCTGCAGGCCGTGATCAGCCTATGCCGTACGGAGGATTTCGGGCAGCCGTTGCAGTATATTAATATGAGGGCGTGATTTTAATTTTGGTTTTCGGATTTTCGATTTCGGATTGGGAACAAGGGATAATATGGTAAGGGAGATCAAATATTACTCATTGGGAATATGTTTTTCCTTACAATATTTTTCAATTTCTGTATCATTCGCGAAATAATCATCGCAAAATTCGTCCAGTTCCTTTTCTGTTGATTTATAGTAGCGTTCTTCAGCCGTCAATAATTTCTCTGTTTGCTCAATAAACTTTTCGAATTCTTTATTGATTTTACATAGCTTATCAATCGTCTTGAAATCTAAATCCCTATATTTAGGAGTAAATAAAACTTTACTTTGATAAGGATTTGACTTAAGCTCAATAACGCCTATTCCAAAAGATTGGTTGAGTCTTTCCATCTCTTCGGTTAAACTATCACTAAACTCAAAGGCGACCAAATAACCATAATTAGCCCAACTCGAGTTAGATACAGCCTGAAAAAATGCTTTTTTTAAATCAGAATCGTTGTTGATTTCCTTTTTTATTTCGTACGAACTTAATTTAAAGGTATCGACACGATTAATTGATTTTATGAAAGTTTGACTTGCTTTAGTTTGTAAATTCAAAAACTTAATACCAACCATATCCGGATGAGTCCAAATTTGATTGCTATCCTTTCCATAAGTTGATTGCTCATGAAAAATTGTTTTAGAATATATCCCTGAATTTTTTAAATAGCTACTTAAAAGTTTGTGCAAATCTCTTTCATTATATCCTATTGTTTTATTAGTTTTTATGATAGAAATTGCAGGTTCAGTAGCTCCAGACAATACATCAATGCCTATATTTTGCTCATTCTTTGTTAAATAATATGTATAGGTACCTCCATCTTGCTTTATACGCTTTACCCTGGTATCTCCACTTCTAATAAAATCACCGAGCACAGCTGAAATTGTTGCAGTTGGTGTTTTGGCGGGTCCAAAATCATAGTAGTTTTTTTCAACTATCTTATTGTAGACAGCCAAATAATTGGTTATATCATTTATATCTTCTAAACTTTTTAAAACGGATTCTTTTAATGTCATTGTAGGCTGATAAGGTTTAATAAAAATTTCCAGTATAAAACTACTGATTTATTTGATACAATCAGGTTATCAAATAAAGACCCTAACATACGATTTGGATATAATTTGCCGATGTTAAAAGTATTAATGAAGATTATGAGACGCAAAATTTTGCGTCTCTACGTTAGGTTGCGGTCTTTGAACCATTTGTCGCCAGGTGTAACCTTAAAATTTTCCATTAGGGAAACCAGTTCTATCGCATCGCCTGAGGTGAGCACCAGTTCACGGTTGGCAGGTTTCAGAAACTGCTGATCCACCATTACATCCATTTGCTGTAGCAGCAGGTCGTAAAAACCATTTACATTCAGCACGCCCACCGGTTTGCTATGCAGGCCCAATTGCAGCCAGGTGAGTACTTCAAAAAACTCTTCCAGTGTACCAAAACCACCGGGCAGCATGATGATGCCATCACTCAGGTCGCTCATCATCTGTTTGCGCTGGTGCATATTTTCAACAATGCGCAGTTCCGTAAGGCCGGTGTGGCCTACTTCCTTATCCATTAAAAATTGCGGGATAATGCCGATCACCTTGCCGTCCCTTTTCAGCATGGCGTCAGCAATGAGTCCCATTACTCCGACATTGCCGCCGCCGTAAACCAATGTGATATCGCGGCTGACCATAATTTCCGCTAATTGCTCAACGGTTTGTCTTAATACCGGATCGCCATTGAAGCTGGAACCGCAGAAGATACAGATAGACTTCATTTAATTATTGAATTATTGATTTTTTTTCTGAATCACAGATTTAATTGATTATTGGATTGTACTGATTTTCAACCACCCACTTAATCAACTTATTCAACCTAATCAACCAATGACCACTGACTAATGACCAATTAACTACCTCGTATAATTCGGTGCTTCCTTGGTGATCGTGATATCGTGTGGATGGCTTTCGCGCATGCCGGCGGCGGTGATGCGTACAAATTTGGCTTCCTGCAACTGGTCGATGGTGGCTGCGCCGCAATAGTGCATTCCTGCCCGAAGTCCACCGATGTATTGATAGATAACTTCGGCGAGGGTACCTTTGTAAGGTACACGGCCAACGATACCTTCGGGAACCAACTTGGTTACCACATCGGTTTCATCCTGGAAATAACGGTCTTTGGAGCCCTTATCCATTGCCTCTACAGAACCCATACCGCGATAGGATTTAAACTTACGGCCCTCGTAAATGATCGTTTCACCGGGTGATTCTTCCACCCCTGCAAATAACGAGCCTGCCATGATGGAACTTGCACCTGCGGCGATGGCTTTTACAATATCACCCGTTTGCTTGATACCGCCATCGGCAATTACGGGGATACCCCTGCCCTTCAATGCCTGGGCGCATTCATAAACGGCAAATAGCTGCGGAACACCTACCCCTGCCACGATGCGCGTAGTACAGATGGAGCCAGGGCCTATACCTACTTTTACTGCATCGGCACCGGCATCAGCTAATGCGATGGCGGCTTTGGCGGTTGCGATGTTACCCGCGATCACCTGAACATCGGGATAGAGGGCCTTAACGCTCTTTACCATATCGATCACACCTTTTGAGTGACCGTGGGCGGTATCAACCGTAATCACGTCCACTCCGGCGGTTACCAGTGCTTTAACACGGTCGATGTTATCAGCAGATACACCGACAGCAGCACCTACCCGCAGGCGGCCAAATTCGTCCTTACAGGCGCTTGGGAAATTTTTGAATTTTTGTATATCCTTAAAGGTGATCAATCCGCGTAAGATGCCGTCTTTATCAACAACAGGAAGTTTTTCTATCTTATGGTTCTGTAGTATTTCTTCAGCCTGGAAAAGCGTGGTCCCTTGCGGCGCTATGATCAGGTTATCCTTTGTCATTACCTCACTTACGGGGCGGTTCATCTCTTTCTGGAAACGCAGGTCGCGGTTGGTGATGATGCCTTTCAGCTTGCGTTCGCCGTCGATAACGGGTATCCCTCCTATCCTGAACTCGCGCATGATCTTAACGGCGTCAGCTACGGTTGAGGCTTCGTGCAGGGTCACGGGGTCCTGTATCATGCCGCTTTCAGAACGTTTTACTTTGCGTACCTCATCAGCCTGCGCCTGTATGGTCATGTTCTTGTGCAAGATGCCGATACCACCTGCTTGTGCAAGCGCTATCGCCAGGGCTGATTCGGTTACCGTATCCATAGCTGCCGACAGGATGGGGATATTTAGCCTGATCTTTTTTGTTAAAAAAGAGCCGGTATCCACGTCACGGGGCAAAACTTCTGAATAATCGGGGAGCAGTAAAACGTCGTCATAAGTTAAACCTTCGGCGACAAATTTGGAGGGATCTAATTCCATAGCAAATAATTATTTGGATTTATTATTTGCCGGACAAAGATAGCTTTTTATTTCGGATTTCGGAATTTGAATGTAAGAATGATTTGAAAATGACTATTCAATTTGAAAATTTGGTGATTTGAAAATTTGAAAATGGCCTTATCAGTGTCAATAAATGATTTGAATCAGGTAATCTTCAAATTTTCAAATAAAATAATTTTCAAATTAAATCTTTCCTACGATGACCCTGTAAAATTTATCCATATCGAAATATTTATTTGCCAGTTGGATCAGGTCTTCGGAGGTGATGGATTTTACTACCTGGGTGTAGCGGTCGTAATATTCATAGTCGAGCCCGGCGAAATAGATGTTTTTGAATTTATCGGCGTGCGACATTACATTCTCCAGGCTGCCTAATAATGAGCCGAGCATATAGTTTCTTACTAATGATAGCTCTTCTTCCGGGATCAGTTCAGTTTTTAGCAGGTTGACCTCTTTTTCGATCTCGGTTATGGCGGCTTTACAAACATCTGTTCCTACTTCTGTCGCAATAAAAAATGCGCCGCCCTTGATCAATGAGCTTAAGCCAGAACCGATACCATAAGTATAACCTTTATCTTCGCGAATATTCGCCATCAGGCGGGAGCCAAAGTAGCCGCCCAAAACGGTGTTCAGTACCGCCAGTGACGGAAAATCAGGATTAGCGCGGGTGATGGATGGCAAACCCATGCGTATGGCAGATTGCAGGGCATCCGGCTTTTCGATAAAGTAAGTATGTTCAGTTACCGGTTGCAGTTCAGGTTGGGAAGGATCTGCTTCAACGGTTGGATTTTCCCACTTATCGCCAAAAGCTGACGAAAGCTCATCCAATGTAGCTTTATCTACCTTACCGGCTACAATGATCGTACAATTTGAAGGCTGGTACATCTGCCTGAAATGCCAGATCATATCGTCACGGCGCAGTGTTTTATAATCATCAAAATCGGCACCCAAACCATACAGAGTATTCCCATAAACGGCCTTGTTAAAAGCACGGCGGGCCAACACATCATTCTTTTGCAAACTCACCTGCAATTTCTGCTGCTGATTACGGATGAAGGTAGCCAGCTCTTTTTCAGGGAATATGGAGTCGGTGATGATATCCTTTATTACGGGCAATGTGCTTTTCAAATGCTTGTTCAGCGTATAGAGTACTACCTGCGAATGGTCGTAGCCGTATTCCACCTGGAGAAAGGCACCGTAAAAATCCACCTTGTCAGCAATTTGTGAGGCTGATAAGGTTGATGTTCCTTCGGTGAGCATGGTATTTACCGCCACATTCAGCAATGGCTTAGCCGGATCAAAGCGAAGGTTGGCGAATATCCATTCAATGCGTACTAGTTCCTGGTCGCCTGAGTTGAAGGAGAACAGGTTGCAGCCGTTATTAAAGCTGATATGTTCCGGTTTTATTAATTGTATATGGTCGATGGGCCTGAAATCAGGCGCTAAAGCTCTGTTAATCATAATGTAGATTAATTTTTGTCAGCAAGGTAAATAAGTGTCGAAGAATTCTCTTTTCGGAATACCGACCTGGCCTGTTGCTGTATTTGTTCAGCGGTTATGGCAAGGTATTTAGCGGTTTCCTTGTTCAAATCATCGGCGTCGCCTAAAAGTTCGAATTGGGCCAGGTTCATTGCCTTGTCTAATAATGACATCTCGGAAAACACCATAGTCGATTCCGTCTTGTTTTTCACCTTGGTCAGTTCGTCCGCAGGCACTAATTGCTGCTTTAATATTTCCAGTTCTTCCCAAATGGCGGCTTCGGCGGCGTCAGTGGTTACATTTTCAAGCGGCTTGCCTTCTATCACAAACATGCCGCGGTCGGAGCTGCCCATATTGTAGGCATGCACCTCGCTAAAAAGCTGCTTTTCCTGGACCAGGTTGCGATAAAGCCGTGAGGAATGACCACGTGAAAGGATATCTGATACCAGGTCAATCTCGTAATACCCCTCTTCCAAACGTGCCGGCATATGGAACGCCATATACACATCATTCAGCGGCACTTTGGCGGTGATAGTTTCGCGGCGCTCTTCTGTCTGTTCCGGTTCCTGCGGGAGATCGCGGTGATATTTTTCGCCTGCCGATATCGGGCCAAACCATTTTTCGGCTAGTTGTTTTGCCTGTTCGGTGGTGATGTCACCGCCCACTACCATAATGGCATTTTGCGGGTTGTAGTGTTTTTTGAAGAATGCCTTTACATCTTCTATCCTGGCATCTTCGATGTGTTTTATCTCCTTACCTATTGTGGCCCAGCGGTAAGGGTGCTTCTTATACATCAGCGGGCGCAAACGCAGCCACACATCGCCATAAGGCTGGTTAAGATAGCGTTGTTTAAACTCCTCTATCACTACGTTACGCTGCACTTCGAGGCTTTTTTCGCTGAACGCGAGGCTGAGCATGCGGTCGCTTTCCAACCAGAAGGCGGTTTCAATATTGGCTGCGGGCAAAGTGATATAATAATTGGTAATATCGTTGCTGGTGAAGGCGTTGTTTTCGCCGCCAACACGCTGCAGGGGCTCATCATATTGCGGGATGTTTACCGAGCCGCCGAACATCAGGTGCTCAAATAAATGTGCGAAACCTGTTTGGCCGGGGTCTTCGTCACGCGCACCAACATCGTACAAAATATTCAGGACGGCCATTGGCGTGGTGTGGTCTTCGTGAACAATAACGCGGAGGCCATTATCTAATATGAAACGGTTGAACTTAACCATGTAGTTTTCGAATTAAAATCGGACAGCAAAGGTAGAATTTTTGATGAAAGTTAGCTATAAGGCGATTTATAGCAGATTGCCCCGAAAAAAACGACCTGTTATGTTCCTGATCCTCTATTATTTAAGCTATACGCCACATTTAATAATATCATTCATATAAAATATGACATACTATTGAGCAATTTAATTAATAGTTAATAAAATATAAGAATTGATATTCAAGTATTTAACTACTAAAATTAACCAATAAGCATCAAGTATTAAAATAAATAATATATTTGATTTAGGATGCAAATCTTTTCCTAACCAATTATTTTACTTTACCTTATAAATTAAAAAAACATGAAAAAGCACCTTATCTTTTCGTTATTCACCGTACTTGCAATTGTTAGTTTGCTTTCTTTCACCTTGTTCAAAGGATCGCCTACCACCTATGGCGGTAAACCTTTTTTAATTAACACTAAACCCCATAACAGCTTTAGCTGTGTTGCCCAGGTAACCAACCTGCATGTTATATCTCATGCGAGTGGATATATTACTTTCGGATGGAGCTATACAGGTAGTCCTGCCTCATTTAACTATGGCGGTTATTATCAATACGGGCCTCCGTATACTTATTCCGGTAATACAACTGCTACACAAGTAACCATACTTGATCATACTGCAACTGGCTACGGAGGCCGGATCGGTGTACTGGCGGTTTGTGCTGACGGTTCGACAACGGGCACTACCGCTACTATGCTTTGGTAATAAAACCGCTTACCTAAAAAGATTTGCAGTCTATAAAAGAAGCCGCCTCAAAAGGGCGGTTTCTTCATTTTTATTGGGGTTGAATTTGAAATACTGAAAGGGAAATATTTTTTTTAACCAGCAAAAAGCCCCTTAGAAATATCGCAGCGCTCATTTTGTTGAGTTATTAACAAATGTTGATTAGTTATTAACAATTTAGCTGTAGATTTACCCTTAAATTTATACATCCTATGACACAATCACAATTGATACAGCACATTTCCGCTTTTGATAGTCCTATCAAGGTGGTTCACTTACGCAGTGAAGTAAAGCAACAAAGTTTCACATTAAGCGAATTGGTTGATCTTACGTTTTATGCCGATGAGCCGACCGCAACAAAGGCATCGGGCCTGCTGGAAACAATGTTGCTGAAATTCCCGAAAAGCTATCTTAATGAGATAGAATACCTGGTGCAGCGCGTCGAAGACGTGAACTGCGGCAATTGCAAAAGGCACTACGCTAAAATAATCAGGCACATTACCTCGCCGGAAGTACCCCGTGAAGTGCGCAACAAGGTAGCTGAAATCAATTTTGAACGTATTGTTGAGTTGTGTTTTGATTGGATGGTGGACCCTGCAATGCTGGTAAGTGTTCGTGCATCAGCCAGCGAGGCGCTTTTCAATTTGCGCCACCGCTATCCATGGATCGCGGCTGACCTGTCTGAGCACCTGGAATACATGATGCGTGATGCTACTCCCCTGCTTCGCGCCAAAGGAAACATGATATTAGGCTACCTGCATCCTGAGGATTAGTAATATCTTAGCATTGCGATGCTTAGTCCCGATGATTTAATAAAAGAGATCAGCACTACTATGGTGAAAGCCAAGGTGGTTAAGCTGACCTATATTCTTGAAAAGCAGCAGTTTGCCCTGCGCGATCTGATCGATGCCACCTTTTATCCCGACAAAAATATCGCTTTCCGGGCAGCATGGATCCTTGAGAATCTCTTCCTGAAAAAACCAGGGCGTTATCCTGATGACATGGAGTACCTGCTGGGCCGGATAAAAGAAGTTAAAAACGAAAGCTGCAAAAGGCATTATGCGAAAATCGTAATGCACATTACAGCACCTAAAGCCCCGTTGGCGGTACAGCAGAAATTATCCGGAATTGATCTTGAACCTGCAATTGAGCAATTGTTTGACTGGCTGATCGACCCCAAAGTGCTGATCGCGGTTAAAGTATTTGCCGCGCAGGCTTTATTCCATGTCCGCAACCGCTATCCATGGATAACCGAAGAACTGAAAAACCAAATCCAATTTTTAATGCGCGATGGGACTGCCGCGATACAATCAAGAGGGAGGAAGTTGCTGGGCCAACTTTAGTGGGCAGTTATCAGTTGATCGTCCTATATGCCATCCTGCAAACTGCCCACTGCAAACTTTATTCGGTAGGCCTGTCGCTGCCAACCAGGTTGGTGCTTATTTGCTTGTGGTGCAACTTTGCTGCTATGGCTGATGTGCTATCGTCGGCATAAGTGCCGTAGGCGTTCACTAACACGCCCTTCAATTTATATTTGGGTGAAGAGATGCCGTAAACGATGGACATATCAGACGGGTTGCTTTGCCCTTCGAAACGATAAAATTCATCGATCTCAAAATCATCGGCGCCCATGTGTATATTTTGGTCTTTGTCATCTATGGTATCGCCTTCCAAACTCAGGTTGGCAGTGTATCCTCTTTTATATAGGTCATTTGTGGCATCCACTAAGGTTTCGTAGTTTTTCATGATGGTATGTTTACATCATAAACCCTGAATAAGGGATGTTGTTTTGATTGGTTTAGCTTAAGTTTTAGAATTGGGAAACTCCTAAAATGAGAATAGCCAGACCTCGCGCCCAGCTATAGACATAACTAATTTAAACTATGCACTTGAACGTAAGCTTTAGTTAAAAGTTACACCGATTTTAATATAATTTGCCATTTCATATCATTCTAAGGATCAGGTTCTAAATAATTGCATTTGAACCATCAAAAAGGGCATTGAGAATGCATATTACAAAATATATGACAGGTTTTTGCTGATGAGATAACTTTCGCCTATGTGATGAGTGCGTTTCAGAATTTCCCTCTCCCGATTTCGGCCTATATTATTATTGCCATGATAGTTGCTGGTGACAACACCAGCGGCGGTGGAGATTGCTGGGTTCCTCGCAATGACGGTCGTTAACATTTTATGGAGCCAGTGGTAATGAGAAATAGAATGTTGAGCCTTTTCTTTTTTCGCTTTCGGCCCATATCTCACCGTCGTGGCGGTCAATAATTTCAGCACTTAAATACAGGCCGATACCAAAACCTGCAATGTGTTTCGTGTCCTTGCTTTCAACGCGGTAATACCGGTTAAATATTTGAGCAAGGTCTTGTGGTTCAACACCCATGCCTTCGTCTTTCAC
>Ga0105237_10009072_pt1 | contig 10687 bp, 6 predicted proteins | sample KBSC24metaG_FD_81520 | JGI IMG/M metagenome (GOLD analysis project Ga0105237, IMG submission 81520) | Corn rhizosphere microbial communities from Kellogg Biological Station, Michigan, USA - KBS C2-4 metaG | ecosystem: Host-associated > Plants > Roots > Rhizosphere > Soil | place: Michigan, USA... | reverse complement strand
GAATGACGAGGATGGGCAGGCCTGCTGGACCCAACCCCGGCAAAAAATCTCGACGCCTCGCGCCGACAAAAGTTCCGCGAGCCTGCGCAGATGATGAGGATGCGAGCGGGATTCCGTGATCCACCGGCGCAGGCTCGAGACTGCCGATCCCCCAGCGTTATCGTTCCCCGCACTCATCTTGCCGATCTCCCGGCAGGTTTGCAGCCAGCGGGCCAGCAAGCGCGGCACCTGCGGGTCGCCGGTCGTGGCAGCCCAGCACGTCACGAGATTCAGGATCTCCGTTCTCGCGGTCGCCGGCACCGCGGCCGGTCCCTCGCCCAGCGCCTCCATCAGGTGCCCGATGGCATCCGGCGGTTCCGGCGATTCGGGGAGAGGCCCATGCTTGAAAGGCGGCAATCCGACTCCGACGAGCCACTCCGACATCTGCTCGAAAGTATATCGGCTCCGGAAGTGCGGAGAAAATGTGCGCGCGACCGCCTGGGGAAGGTAACGCTCGAAGAAGCGCTTCACCGCGACGCATTCGAATTCCCCATTCGACTTCCACTTCGCGACAGAACCCTTCCTTGGTGAAGGAAAGAAGACGCGCACGTAAGCCGGTTCCACGGCCATAGCTTCCTTCAGGAGCGAGCAGAAGATCTGGCGGCGGCGCCGGGGCTCCTCATCCATCCGATCGCACTCCACAATCACCTCATCCAGCGCGTTGATGAATGCGGAAATGCCGATGGCGGATGAACCGGTTCGCAACGCGAACTCCATGATCGCCATGTCGGCGCCGGGCCGTGCAATCCCGGGATGGTTCCGCAGGCACCGCATCAATTCGAGCGGTGCATCCACGGCGTGGACGTCCACTTTCCAGGCAAGCCTGGGCAGGGTGGATTGCCGGGCGGAATGCCCTGGCCCTTCCTCGAGTTCGCGCAGGCAACGTCCGAGCACCTCCAATCGCGCCCGCGCACGCTGAATGGTGGCCATCGATTCTTCCAGCTCACGAGTCTCCGCCGTGCTCCGTTCGGCCAAGGCCAGCCAATGAGCCACGGACGCCAACCGCGGACCAGTGACGGCGATCAACTGCACGTCATCACCTCGCGCTTCGGCGAGTTGAAGCACGTACATGCCCCGCGATGCCGATCGCAGTCTTCCGGCGATCAGACGGTGCAAGCTGGGCCAATCGTACGGATCGACAGGCAAGGCTCCGGAGTTGCCAGTCCAATGAATGAGCGGCCACGAAAGCCAGGCCAGGCGACGCAGTAGTTCGGACTTGTTAGGATGGGAAGCGACCTGACGACGCCTTTGCAGGCGACGGTAAGATCGATCGATGCTGGTTTGCATAACGGGATTCGCCACGCGATCAACGAATGGCGAAGTCTGCCGGCACGAACATGTGCATGCCCAAAGGAGCAATGGTGGACGGGCAGACTTCGGCACTCCCACGATCGGAATACCGGACGCGATCCAGAATTGCGGAGGCGAGGCACCCTTGCCGGGATGAGCAGCGCCGTCAACCGACGGCGCGAATGAGGCAAGTTACTCCGCGTTCAGAGATTCGTCCCGCTCAGGCAAAGAGCGACGCCCGACTCCGCAAAAGAGTCGCGTCACTCATGCTGAAATTGAGGCACGCGAGAAACATGCGTTCCTATTACGCGCAGTCGCAGCGGCCGTCAAGGAAAGTCGGATGACAACTTAGGATAACTCAGGCATGAGTGTCTTCTCCGGATACGAACGCCACCCATTTTCTCCTTCATGGAAGACGCCATTCTCAGAATCCTGGCCAAGTTGAAAGAAGTGCGAAAGCGCGGCCTGGAATCATTTGGCTGTGAGAGCCACAAATTCGTTCTCGAGAAGCCATTGAGGGAAACGGAGGTCCTGGAGTTCGAACGGCAATACGGCATTCAGTTGCCTGAGGATTTTCGCCGGTTCGTGCTCGAAGCCGGGTCTTCCGGGGCCGGTCCCTACTACGGTCTGCTGCCCATCGATCGATGGGGCGCCGAACATTGCTCGGATCCCACGGGCGCCGCCAAAGAGTGCCCGATGTATCCGGGAATGCCCGCGCCAGACCCGGACGCAACTTTTGATGAGGCGGGCACATCCCTATTGCAGCGTGGCACCATTTGGATTGTCACCCAAGGCTGCGCCTATGAGACCGTCCTCGTGGTTTCGGGACCGTATCGCGGTCGTTTGGTGAATTTAAACGAAGAGGGCGGGACGCCATACTTCACAAGGGACAACGGTTTTCTCGCATGGTATGAACGTTGGCTCGATGAAATGCTCGCCGGCTGGGACACCGATTGGTTTGGATTCGGGATGCCGGGTGACGCCGGACGGATGATCGAAGTGCTGACGGCGACGACCAGCACCGCCGACGAACGCTTAGACGCAGTGCGGACCGTCCTTCGCATGCCGAGCCTGATGGAGCCCCTCGCCAGCGTGGTTCGAGACTGCCTCTACAATTCCGAGGGTAAGATCCGGAGCATGAGTGCCGATCTCGCCGCCAAGCATCGCATGTTCGAAGCGACCGGCCGCCTCCGCGAACTGTGCGACGATGCGGAGGCAAACGTGCGGCGCAAAGCGCTGCGAGCGCTCCATCGTATCGGGGATGCCGACTGGCCTGCCCACGCGCGGCGCCATTTGAACGGCGATGACGACGATGTGGCGTTCACGAGCCTCTCTCTTCTTTTGAAATCAGAACTCGTCACAAAGGAGATGCTGCTTCCTCTCATCGCAGGCCCGGGCGCGAAGAGGCGGAGAATGGCCATTTGGGCCTGGGGCAAATCGGGATGGACAGTTTCCGATGCTCCCTGGCTGGAAGCGCGCATCCATGACGAAGACCGCGAGGTGCGACGCAGCGTGATCCTCGCGGCCAGTGAATCAGATGATCGCGCATTTGCGCCCCGGCTGCGCGAGATGACAGAGCGTGAAGGAGGAGAGTTTGATCTGCTGGTCGCAAACGTCGGAAGGAATCTCCGCAAGTGGCCCCTGAGACGCTGGGCATACCGGATCACGTCCGCTGCTCTTCGAGCGTTCTTTTCGACTAACGTCGGAACACGAACTCCTTCGAATTAATCAGCGCCCACGCCAAATCCTCCGCGGCCTTGCGGCGCACGGGGGCCGACGCCAGGAGAGTGGTGCAACGATCCAGTTCCACGGTGCTGGGCGCGCGGGTCAGTGCCGTCCAGAACAGCCCGTTTACGACGTCGGCGTCCGTCTTCGCGGACCCCAGCAGCGTGTCGAGCAGGTTGCCTTTCTGGGTCAGCATTTGCTGGATGAGCGGACCGCTGACCAGTTGGAAGACCTGAGGCATCGCGGTGTCGTTGCTGCGCTCGCAGTCCGACGCGATCAAGCGGGGCGGCTTGCCAAAGCTGGCGGCGAAGCGATCGACGTTGTTCGTGAGCGGCTTGTAGTGTTTGCGGCCCTCGGCAAGCTGCGCGACGCGGGTACCGGCGGGCACGCCCTCCAGCGGGAGCGGCGTCGCCAGTACGACGCTCAGCGAGTCGAGCATCTGCTCGGCGGTGAGGCGGCGCACAATGGCGCGGGAGTTGTTCATCTCGTCATCCGCGTTGGTCGCGTTCGGCTCGGAAGCGAGCTGATACACGCGAGAGGCGGTGATCGTGCGAATGAGCCGCCGCAGGTCGTAGCCGTTCTGCGAGAAATCCTTCGAAAGCGCGTCGAGCAATTCGGGATGCGCGGGTGGATTGCTCGCACGGAAATCGTCCACGGGATCGACGAGGCCCCGACCGAAAAGGTGAAACCACACGCGGTTCACCTGCATGCGCGCAAACATCGGGCTGTGCGGCAGCCAATCGGCGAGGGCCAGCAATTCATCGCGATCCTTGTCCACCTGAGGCGCTTCGCCGCCGAGGAACCGCGGGTTCGCCGGCTGGCCGGTGCGGGCGTTGATCACCGTGGCCTTCGCCTTGATGAAGACGGTCTGGTCGCCCTTGAACTCGTTCTTGTCGCTTTTGTCGTTCCCCTTCTCGCCGGAGAGTTTGTAGTCGAGCCGCGCGAAGAGGCTGGTCCAGTTGTAATAATCATCCTGCGTCCAGCGCTCGAAGGGATGGTTGTGGCACTGCGCGCAATTGAGCTGGGTGCCAAGGAAAACGCGCGCGGTGTTCTCGGCCCGCGTGACCGGATCGCGATTGGCGCGCCACCAGTTCGCCGGGGGATTCTTCAGCGTGCTGCCGCGGGCGGCGATGAGTTACTTCGCAAATTGATCGAGTGGTTTGTTCGTCGCGATGCTCTCGCGGATCCAGTCGTGGAAGACTTTCATCCCATCGTAGTCGAGCTGGCGCTGCTCGATCTTCAGGAGGTCGGCCCACTTGAGGGCCCAAAAATCCGCGAACTCCGGGCGCAGGAGCAAGGCATCGATGAGCTTCGCGCGCTTGTCGGGCGCGGTGTCGGCGATGAAGGCCTGGGCGGCGTCCACGCCCGGAACGAGGCCCAGCAAATCGAGATAGGCACGCCGGACAAACACGGCATCGCTGCACAGCTCGGATGGATTCATCCGCAGCATGCGCAGCTTTTTGAAGATCGGCTCGTCGATGAAATTACCCACCGGCGGATCGCTCCACACAAAATCCGGCCGGGCAGGAATGAAGGCGAGCGGCACCGGTACCTGCTGATCGAGATACCGCACGAGCACCGTCGTTTCTCCCGCTTTTTCGCGCCGCACCAAGCCATCGTGGGACACTTTGACGAGCATATTGCTCGGCTCGTAAACGGCCAGCGAGGTCACGTCACGCTCGGAGCCGTCCGCAAATTTGGCCGTTGCCTGGAGCTTCGTTTCCGTGGCCGGCTCCACGATCACCTGCGCCGGGGATTTGACGATGAGCTTGGTCAGCTTGGGCGCCTTCGTTCCAGAATCCGGCGCGCCGTCGCGGAGCCAGCGCATGAAGATGGCGTATTCGGGCGAATCCTGGTCGAACCGCTGGCCGCCTTCGTGTGCCAGGGCGGCCATCGGTTTCAGCAGGATGAGGCTCTTTTCCGGCTGGATAAAATTCACGCGCCGGCCGCCTTGATCATGCGTGAAGGCCAGCCAGTCGAGATCAGGATCCTGGCCGCGCAAAGAGAGCTTCAGCCCGCCCTTGCCGCTGGCATTGCCGTGGCAACTCCCGAGATTGCACCCGGCCTTGGAGACGACCGCCATGACGTCCCGGCGGAAGAGGACCTCCTCTGCTTGCGAGGTCGATACGCAGGCCTGCGCGAACACAACCGCCGAAGCGGCAAATAGGAGCGGAATTCTGGAGGAGGCGGTCGGCATGGCCGGGTGCGTCCAAGGAAATCACGCTTTCACTGAGAACCATAGGGACTTTTTCACTCTCGCAGGGCCGACGCAATTGGCAGCCGGGCGGCACGGACGGCGGGGAAAATCCCGCCGAGCAGACCGAGCACGGTGGCCCAAATCATGGCATTAAGAAGCAGGCGGGGCGTGACCGCGAAGGCGAACGTGATCTGACTGAAGGTCTGCATATTCATCGTCGTGGCGGTGAAGCCATTGAAGACGAAATAGGAGATCGCACCGCCGATGATCCCGCCGGCCAGCGCAAGGACGATGGATTCGCACAGCACGGAAACCACGATCGGACTGGCGCCGAAGCCCAGCGCCCGCAACGTCGCGATCTCTCGCGTGCGCGACGACACGGCGCTGTACATCGTGTTCAAGGCGCCGAAGAGGGCTCCCAGGGCCATCAGCCCGGCAATGAAAACGCCGACTCCCGAGATCAATTCGATCACGATCCTGGAATGCTCGCTGTAAAATTCGCCGAGGGTCGAAACCTGCACCTGGAGCTTCGGATTGGCCGTCAGCGAATCCTTGAACGTCGTAAAATCCGCGGGCGATCCCAGCCGCGCGTATACGGACTGGAAGCTCTCCTGGCGCTTGTAAGCGGCGCGCAACACCGCCCCATCCGTCCAGATTTCAGATTCCGCCACGCCTCCGTTGGCCGTGAAAATGCCCACGACGTTCCAGGTGTTTTGACCGACGCGTACGTCATGGCCGAGGTCGAGACCGCCGAATTCGCGGGCGGCACCCGCGCCGACCATGATTTCATTCTTGCCCAATTCGAAGGGACGCCCTTGCGTGACATGAATGGTTCCGCGCACCTCCATGGCTGCGGCGTCCACTCCGCGCATCGGCACATTGGCGCTGGTGCCGGTGGAACGTTTGGGCAGATCGACGACGACGAACATTTCCGCGGAAGCGATCGGTTGACCTTGCGCATTGCGCGCCAGGCCCGGCGCGTCGACGATCGTGCGCACGTCGTCCCGGGTCAGGTTGCTGGTCATTTCCTGGTCGGCGCCTTTCCGCAGGACGACCGCCACCGCCGGGTCGGCGGAGTTCGTCATCACGCGGCGAAAACCTTCCGCAATGGCGAGAACGCCGACGAGGACGCCCACCACGCCCGCAATGCCCACCGCCGTCGCGATGGCCGCGCCCTTGCGCTCCGGCAGCGCCCGCAGGTTGAAGAACGCGATGGAAAAAACTTGAGTGAACCAATTCATGGGAGCGGGATCTTCAAGCGTTGCGGCGCAGGGCGACGGCAATGCGGAGGTGCATGGCCTGGACCGCCGGGACAACCCCAGCCACCACGCCCAGGACAAAGACAAGGATGAAGCCCACGATCAGGTCGTGCGGCGGCAGACTCAGGCTGGGCATCACGTTCGACGCAGGATTGGCCACCGAGACGAGCACCCAGCCGAGGCCCAGACCGATGAGCCCGCCCAGGGCGGAGATGACGCACGACTCCATCAGCACCAGGACCAGGACGAGTTCATTGGTGAACCCCATCGCCTTGAGCACTCCCAACTCCTCCGTGCGTTCCCGGACGGCCTGGCTCATCGTGTTGCCCGCCACGAGCAGGATGGTGAAGAAGACGGCGCTCAGAACCGCCATCATGATCGTGCCGATGTCACCAATTTGCGCGGCGAAGCTCGCCGCAAAAGCGCCCTCCGGCTCGGTCTTCGTTTCGTAGGGCGAATTGGCGAATTGCTCGTCGATGGCTTTCGCGACCTCCGCCGCCTGGTCGGGGTTCTTGACCCGCACTCCGAGCCAGCCGATTTCCCCCTTGTTGCGCGTCCGCGCCTCGTCGAAATAATCGTACTGAAAGTAAATGCCCGTCGTATCGGTCCCCTTCTTGGCCCCATCGAAAATTCCCACGATCTCGAAATCCCAGTGGTCCTGATTGGCCGGCTCGCCCCAGATTGGGCAGGTCAGCGGAATGTGATCGCCGATCTTGAAGTGATACTTTTCCGCGGATTTTCTCCCGATGATGGCGCCCGTGCGGGTCTTGATCCAGGCCTCCTTCTGCGCCGGCGCGAGGATGAACTCCGGGTACATCGCCAGAAATTTCTCCGGCTGCACGGGAAAGCTCGGGAAGAAATTTTTTGGGTCCTGGTAGATGCCGCCGAACCACGATTGATGCGCGGTCGATTCAACACCAGGAACGCTGGCGATGCGCGCCTCGTAGTTCAACGGCAACGACATGATTAGCGACACTTTGTTGCGGGTAATGAGCCGGTCCACACCGGCCAGTTCCACGCCGCCGCCAAGCCCCTGCTTGATCGCGCACAGAAACCCGAAAAGCAGAAACGCGACGAGGATCGAAAGCACCGTGAGCGAGGTGCGAAGTTTCTTGCGCTTGAGATTGGCCCACACGAGACCGAGGAACTTCATACGGGCGCTTCGGCGGAGAGCTGGCCTTTGTCGAGATGCACCGTACGGCTCGCGCGCGCCGAGGCGTGTGGGTCATGCGTGACCATCACGATCGTCTTGCCGTGCTCGCGATTGAGATTCTGGAGCAGGGTCAGGATTTCGTCGCCCGACTTCCGGTCCAGGTCGCCCGTCGGTTCATCGCAGAGGAGCAGCGTGGGATCGGAGACGATGGCGCGGGCGATGCCCACGCGCTGCTGCTCACCGCCGGAGAGCTGGCGCGGATAGTGCCGCGGCCGGTGCGAGAGGCCGACCACATTGAGCGCGACATCCACGTGCTTCTTGCGATCGCCCTTGGACAAGTGCGTCAGCAAGAGCGGCAGCTCCACATTGCGCTCGGCATTGAGCGTTCCGAGGAGGTTGTAAAACTGGAAGACGAAACCCACATGCCGGGCGCGCCAGGCCGCGAGCTGCCGGTCGGAGAGCTGGTCGATCCGATCCTCTCCGACAACTACCGAGCCTTCGTCCGGCCGGTCGAGACCGCCAATCAAGTTGAGCAGCGTCGACTTCCCCGATCCGGACGGTCCCATGAGCGCAAGGAATTCGCCCTGTTTCACCTCCAGGTCGAGCGCGGTGAGGACATGGATTTCCTCGGAACCGCGCTTGAAGAAGCGGGACACTTTCTGGATTTCGATCAAGTTTTGATTCGCGTTACTCATGGAGTTTTCTCGGAAATTCTGGCGCCGTCCGCGAGTTTCGCGGAGGGATTGACGACGACCTTTTCACCGCCGCTCAACCCGGCGACAATCATGGATTCATCACCGGTGGTTTGCACGGCTGTCACGGCGCGCCGCTCCACCGTGCGATCGTGCACGACCCACACCACGTTGCGGCCACCGGCATCCTGCAGGGCCGCTTTCGGGACGGCCACGACGCTGCCCGCTTTGGCCGGCGCCGCCCCTTCCGTCTCCGCCGCCTGGAAAGCAACCTTGGCCATCATGTCGGGAAGAATGCGGTCGTCGATTTGATCGAAGCCCACGCGCACCTTGACCGTCGCCTTCTGCCGGTCCGCCGTGGGGATGATGGCGATGACCTTGCCCGGGATGTGCCAATCGGGATAGGCATCGAGAATCGACTCCACCGGCTGCTTGGGCTGGATGCGATTGATGTAGCTCTCGTTCACGTCCACCTCGACCTCGAGCGAGTGCATATCCACCACCGTACAGATGCCCGTGCGCGTGAAGCCGCCGACGGACATGGGCGAAATCATCTCCCCCGGTTGTGCGTTCTTGGAAATGACCATGCCGCCAAACGGCGCGCGAATGATCGTGTCGTCCATCTGCTGCTTCCACCCCTCCACCTCGGCCTGCCGCACCAGGATATCCGCCTGTTGCCGGATGATCCGCGCCTGGAGCGCCAGCGCTTCCATCTCGGCTTTCCGGAAATCCGAATCGCTGACGACCTTGGTCTTGGCCAGGTCGGTGAACCGCTTCATTTCCCGCTCCGCAAAGGCCAGGTTCGGACGCGTCTCCTCCAGCATGCCCTTGGCCGCTTCGAGTTGAGCCTCGGCGAGATGCAAACTGGCCGCGACGTTCGAGTCATCCAACCGGGCCAGCACCTGCCCCTCCTGCACCTTCATCCCCTCTTCGATCAGGATCTGCGTGACTTTCCCCGTGACCTTCGAGGACACTGTGGCCGCGCGCCGCGCGGTGACATAGCCGGACCCATTCAGCAACGTTCTGGAGGCCGTCGCGGCCGTCCCCGTCTGCGCCCGCGCCACCGCCGTCTGCACCGGGATCGCCTTGGGCCGATTCAGCCACCACAGGAAAATCGCGCCCACGACCACTGCGCCGAGCAACACCGGCAACAGCCACGCCGGCTGCCCGGCTCGTTTCGGCAGCGGGCCCCGGCGCTCAATGCGCAAACCGTCGAGGGTGGATTTTTCGGAACTCATGAAAGGAACGCTTTGGCGCAAGCGGGGAAGATTGACCGTCCGCAGGCGGCTGACAAGTGGTAGGAAGGAAAGAAGCGGAGAATTTTCAGTAAGAGAACGAGATTCCAAACACCCTTCGGCATCCGCGTATCCTCAGGAACTCCCTCTGTTCGAGCGGCCAGCGCTTGCCTGGGTTTCCATGGGTGAGCAGATTAACCCGACATGGCCCAGCCCCTATCCACCGCGCTCTTCCGGGAAGTTCGCCCGGAGTTCTTCCGCATTCTGTCCGGAACTGCGGCGCGCCTGTATGTCGATGCCTTGGGCCTGCTGGACGAAGCCGTCACCCGCGGCTTGCAGGCAATCGAGCGGGACGATGCGCTGAACCTGATCGAACAAGCGGTGGAAGAACACGCCGAAGTTCCCCTGGAGGACGGAGTGGATGCCGGCCTCGGTACCCGCGAAAAGGCCCGGGCGGTGCTGGAGGTCCTGCGCCGGGCGGGATGGCTGGAGGAGGAAGAACGGTCCGACTGGCGCAAGCTCGTGCATCTGCACCCGAATGGGATCGCGATGCTGCAAACCCTGCGACGCCTCGCCTTCCCGGAAGCGGCGGTCTTTTCCGATCACCTCGTGGGCGCCTGCACCCAGCTCTCACAACGCGATGCGCTCTACGCGGAGCCATGGCAGCTCGTGGAAAGCTGCGTGACCTCGTTGCAAACCGGCATCATGGAGCTACGCGGGATGCAAAAGGCGATCGAGCGCCACACCCGGCAGCAGCTCGCCGCCACGACGTTGAAGGAGAATCTCGAGGTGCTCTTCGACCGGTTCGCCGAACGCATCGGCCACGCCTGTTACGCGGAACTGGTCCACGCCCGGCTGCCGATGCGCCTCGCTGAGGCCCGGCGGCAGGTCGCGGAACTGGAGAATGACGCCGACGCCCTCACCCGGATGCAGGCGGAAGTCCTCCGCCGCGAACCCGCGCTCGGACAGGAGACGGCCATGTCGCGCGTCCACCTGCGCCTCGAGGAACTCATCGACCTGCTCCAAAGCGTGGTGCCCGTAGCGGACGCCGTGGATCGCCGCACCGCCGAATTCACCCGCCGCTCGCTGGCCCGCTT
>Ga0105237_10009068_pt1 | contig 10692 bp, 9 predicted proteins | sample KBSC24metaG_FD_81520 | JGI IMG/M metagenome (GOLD analysis project Ga0105237, IMG submission 81520) | Corn rhizosphere microbial communities from Kellogg Biological Station, Michigan, USA - KBS C2-4 metaG | ecosystem: Host-associated > Plants > Roots > Rhizosphere > Soil | place: Michigan, USA... | reverse complement strand
TCTTTGCCGCTGTCTTTGGCCTCGGCCTCATCGGCGTCTTCGCTGTAGATGTAGATGCCGAAATTCCAGCGGGCGTCGCCGCCCTTGTCCTTGCCGAGCGCGCGATGGGCCTCGCGGTTGGCAGTCTTCAGCGCATCCATCGCAAGCTCTCGCGAGCGCGCCTCGAGGCGCCTCGCAAGCTTCGGCGAGATGTTGTTGTAATGGACCGCGCGTTCGAGGAAACGCGGCGCCGGTCCCGACACGTTCTCGGCAGCAGCCGCGATGTGGTCGTGCAGATTGCGGCCGAGATAGTGCCATTTGTTGTCGTCCGCACCACTCGGAACGAACGCCGCTTCGACGAGCTCGATCTCGTCGGCCGCGTTGATGGTGACGAGCTTGCGGTCGATCCATTCGTCGAGCACGGCACGCGGGCGCACATCCTTGGTGACGGACGCGACGAGCTGTTCGAATGACGGCGCATCGCCCTCGGCGGTGCGCGGCAAGGCCATGGGCTCGCCTTTCGCATCGGTGAATTCGGGCGCTGCGAGCCAGCGTGCGATCACAGCACTGGTCAGCGAGATCGCCGCCGGCGTCTCGTTCACGGGCGCACCGGCACCGCGCAGCCGGGCCACCTCCTTGCGGTGGATGCCGGTGAGCAGGCTGACGCGGCTGTCGGTCTGATCTTTGCCGTCGAGCGCGAAATCATGCTCGGCGACGTTGACGAAGAGCTCGCGGAGCAGCTGCGCCAGTGCCGGAAAGGTCATGCCGCTGCGGATACAGAGCCGCACAAGCGGGCGCAGCAGCCGCGCCAGCGGCGCGTGCAGCTTTGTCGCGGCATTCGGCTCGGGAGCCGCCGCCTTGGGCCCGGACTTGGCATTCATGTCTGAACTCTACGCGCGCCACACGTGGGACACAATCCCACATTTTTCCATTTTGTGATTGACGTGGTAAATTTTCCCACATAGACGAAACGCCACTGAGGCCGCGACGTAAAGGGACACAACACCCATGCCTGACCGCTTGGTCCGCAATTCCAGTTCACAGCAAGCCGTGCCGTTTCCCGGCCGATCCCGTGCGGCCGTGATCGAGCCGATTCTGCCCGCGCTGCTGCGCGGGGTGATCTTCGTCTCGATGCTTTCTGCACCGTTCATCGCAGCACTGCTCGCGGGCTGAGGCCATCATGCATCACATCAGCGAAACCCCGCGCCGTCCGTCGGTACTGCACATCTTCAAGATCTATTATCCCGACCTGTTCGGCGGCACGCTGACGGTGATCCGGGACGTCTGCGCCAGCCTGAAGGACGCCTTCACCTCCGCTGTGCTGGTCTGCTCGCAATCGGCCGAGCAACGCAACATCGTCGTCAATCACGTGCCGGTCGAGCGGGTCCACTCGTTCGGCAATGTGCTGTCGCTGCCGGCCGCGCCCGCCTATCCCTGGCGGCTGTGGCGGAAGATCGCCGAGCACGATCTGTTGGCGCTGCACGCGCCCTTCCCGCTCGCCGATCTCGTCTTCGCCCTCGGCTTCGGACGCAGGCGGCCGCTGGTCGTGCACTGGCATGCCGACATCGTCACCCATGCGGGCTTGCGCTGGTTCATCGAGCCGTTGATGCGGCGGACACTGCGCCAGGCCAAGGCGATCATCGTCTCCGACCACGTCCTGATCGAGACCACGCCGCTGTTGCGGGAGTTCGAGGACAAGTGCCACGTGGTCCCCTTCGGCATCGACACCGATGTCTATGACTGGCCAAAGATCGAGCCGCACCACGTCAACGATCGCGGCCGCCTCGTGCTCGCTTGCGGCCGGCTCGTGCCTTACAAAGGGTTCGACGTGCTGATCCGCGCCGCCGTCAATCATAATTTCGAGGTCTGGATCATCGGCGAAGGCGTCGAGCGCGCCCGGCTCGAGCAACTGATCCGCGATCTTGGGCTCGGCGAGCGCGTCAAGCTGCTCGGCTCCGTCAATGATTGCGAGCGCATCAAGCTGATGTGCCTCGCCGACGTCTTCGTGATGCCATCAGTCACCAACGCCGAGACCTTCGGCCTCGTTCAGCTCGAAGCCATGGCCGCCGGCCGCCCCGTTGTGAACACCGCGCTCGACACCGCGGTGCCGCGTGTCGCCCGTCACGGCATGGAGGCGATCACCGTGCCGCCTGATGATCCCGAGGCGCTTGGCGAAGCCATCGACACCTTGATCAGTGATCCCGAGCGTCGCCGCCGTATGGGGCTGTCTGCCCGGGCCCGTGCCGTGAGCCGCTATTCCACGGCGGCATTCAAGGACGCCATGGAAACCGTCTACCGCTCGGCCGTAACCGCGGCCTCCGACGAGCAGGTCCCCGCGCAAGACCAGTTGCAGGTGACAGGCTTGTTCGAGAGCGTCCGGATCGCCGCCGCGCTGGCTTGGTCCGACATGCGCCACCGTTACGTGCGCTCGCTGCTGGGTCCGTTCTGGATGTCGCTGCAGATGGCGATCGTGGTCGCCGTGCTCGGCTCGGTGATCGGCCAAATCTCGAATGCCGACATGCTGGCGCGGTTGCCGATGCTCGCGCTGTCGATGACGGCTTGGACGTTCCTCAACAGCGTCGTGCTCGATGCGACCACGGCACTGCAGAACTCCGCGAGCCTGATCCGCGACCGTGCGTTACCGCCGGTGATCTTCCTGCTGCAATGCACGTTCCGTCAGGGCCTGTTCGCCCTGCACAATGCCTGCGTTCCGCTCGTTCTGTGGCTACTGCTCACGCCGCACGAACTCTCCGGCGCGCTCGCAGCACTACCCGGCCTGTCACTGTTCGTGATCTGCACCTTCGCGCTCAGCCTCGTGCTCGGTGCGCTGGCGACGCGCTATCGCGACCTCAAGCCGATCATCGAATCCACGCTGATGCTCGCCTTCCTCGCCTCGCCGGTGATCTGGTCTTCCGAGATGATCAATCATCGCTCGACGGTGATGCGGCTCAATCCGCTCACCCATCTGTTTGCGGTGTGGCGCGAACCGCTGGTCGGCGGCCATGTCGATGCGAGCAGCGTCATCTATGTCCTGGTGGCGCTGGCCCTGTTGCTCTGTGCGAGCGTGCTGACGCTGGTGCACTTGCGCAAAGCCGCTTTCTGGATCTGACCGATGGCCTCGATCAGCCTGCGCAATGTCTGTCTCGACTATCCTCTCTACGGCGCCTACGACTTCTCGCTGAAGCGGCGACTGCTCGGCCACCTCATTCGCGAGAAGGGCGAGATGCGGATCATCCGTGCCGTCGACAATGTCACGATCGAGGCCGAGGCCGGCGCGCGCATCGGGCTTGCCGGCCCCAATGGCTCGGGCAAGTCGACCCTGCTGCGTCTCATCGCCGGCGTCTACCCGCCGAGCAGCGGTCAAGTCGCAATCAAAGGCAATATCGTGCCTCTGCTCGGCCTCAATGCCGGCGTAAACCTCGATTTCATCGCCGAGGACAACATTGCGCTGCTGCTGCGGATCAGCGGCCGCAAGCCGACACGCGCCGTGATCGACGAGATCTGGGCCTTCACCGAGCTCGAAGAGCGCATGCAGCGGCTGCCGCTGCGGATGTTCTCCTCGGGCATGCTGATGCGCGTGCTGTTTGCGACCGCGACTGCCTTTCCGGCCGACATCCTCCTGCTCGACGAATGGCTGAGCGTCGTTGACGAGCATTTTGCCGAGAAGGCCGAGCAGCGACTACAAAACCTGGTCTCGCAGGCTGCGATCGTGATCATCGCCTCGCACGACCAGCCGCTGCTGCGCCGCACCTGCACCAGCATCATCAACCTCGACCACGGCCGCATCGCCTCGACCGTCACGGTCGAGCAGCCGTCGACCCTTCCCTTCGAATTCCGCGAGATCAGCGCATGAATCAAAATATCCTTGTCGTCTCCGAGGCGCTGGGCGAGCCCAACCACAAGCGCGGCATCTTCCATTTCACCCGCGAGCTGATGCGTTCGCTCTCGGCGGAAGGCCATGAATTGACGCTGCTGGTCGAAACCAGCAGGCGCTATCGCAAGCTGCACCGGCGCGAACGACGGACAAAGCTGTTTCCGACGGAGGCGCGCAACATCGAGCTGCTCGCTCTCTATCGTTTCCTCGACGAGATCAACATGGCGGAGCCGCTGGCGCGCAACGGCCTGCGGCGTACGCTGGACTGGCTCCGCCACAAGGTCACCATGTCGGTGTCGTGGGACTATGTCGTCTGTTTCCTGCGGGCAATTGGCCTGCGTGGCCTGCACGCCCGCCTGATCGAGAACAATACCGCGGCACTGGAATATATCCCGCCGGATTTACGTCACCTCGAACTATTCCGCGACTTCCAGCTCGAGCCTGGATTCTACAGCTATCAGGATTCCTCCGCCTTCCTGATGCTGCCGCCGCCGCGGATCGATGCGCGCAGCTATGACGTGATCGTCGTGGACACGCCGACGCGGGTGGCCGTGCGGCGCAGGCCGGATGCCAAGGTGATCTGCGTCGTGCACGATCTCTTGCCGCTCACCGATCTCAAGCTCAGCGACGTCGCAACGCGGCTGTTCCTGTCGCGGCTGCTCACCAGCCTGCATCAGGCCGACGAGCTCGCCTTCGTTTCAAACTATAGCATGATGCGGTTCAGGGAGCTGTTGCCGCAATTTGCGCACCTGCCGGCGCGGGTCGTGTATCCCCGCACCCGGTTCGACGCCCCGGATGTCCTGCACCTCCCAGCCCCGTCGGGGCGTCCGGGGCGGCCGAGCTTTGTCGTCATCGTCTCGAACGAGCCGCGCAAGAACGTCGCCACCGTTATTCGTGCCTTCCGTAACATCCCCCAGGCCGATCTCGTGGTGATCGGCTATGCCGGCGACATCAGCCGGATGCGTAATTTGCCGCCGAACGTTCGCTTCGCCGGCTATGTCGACGAGCATGAGAAGGTGGCGCTCATCGCCGAGGCGCACGGCCTGATCATGCCGAGCTTTGCCGAAGGCTTTGGCGTCCCCATCATCGAAGCGCTGGCCGCGAACACGCCGGTGTTGTGCTCCGACATCGCCGTATTCCGCGAAGTCGCAGGCGAGCTCGCCGATTATTTCGATCCGTTCACGACCGAGTCGATCGTGGCATCCGTCACCCGCGTGCTGGCACGGCAGGAGGAATGTCGCGGAAAGATCAGAGCCCGTCGCTCCGAGCTTGCGGAGCGCTTCGGTTATCAGACCCAGGCCCGCGATTTCCTCGGGCACGATGTGCCGCCGGAACGCCTGGTCGCGGCGCAACAGGCATGACCGTCGAATCCGCGGCGTGCGCCGGCTCCGCCGTTCGGACCACGCAAGGCCCGGCGGCGCTGGCCAGGGCCACCGATGTCCTCGCCGCACTGATCGCGGCCTCGCTGCCGTGGTCAACCACGGCGCCCTCGATCTTCGTCGGGCTCTGGCTGCTCGCGGTGACGTCGACCATCGATTGGCGGGACTATGCGCGCAGGCTCACGCAGCCGGCTTACGCCCTGCCCTTCGTAATCCTTCTGCTCGCACTTCTGGGTATGCTCTGGTCGGACGGTGATTGGGCCGACCGGCTGCGTGCGGTGAAGCCGGTCGCGAAGCTCGTGCTGATCCCGCCACTGCTCTACCATTTCAGCCGGTCAGAGCGTGGCTTCGAGATATGCGCGGCTTTTCTCGTCTCCTGCGCGCTGCTGGCGGTGTACTCCTGGATCGTGCTGCTCGATCCTGCCTTGAAGCTGACTGCGACGGCGTCATCAGGCGTTCCCGTCAAGAACTACATCGACCAGAGCCAGGAATTCACGTTGTGCGCGTTCGCGCTCGCGTTGCCGGCGCTCAGCTTCTGGCGTGGCGGAAGCATGATTGCGCTGGCGGCCTGCCTTGCGCTGATCTTGCTGTTCGTAACCAACATCGTCTTCGTTGCCGCCGCGCGAACCGCGCTGCTCTGCATTGCGGTGCTGCTGGCGCTGTTTGCGTGGCGGCATCTGAGCCGGCGCGCGGCACTGCTGCTGCTTGCTGGCGCGGTGGCCGCAAGCGCTTTGGCCTGGGTTGCGTCGCCCTATCTGCGCCAGCGGGTCACCGATATCGCCATTGAATACAAGCACGGACGCGAGGACATCAGCCGCGCCTCGACCGCGCAGCGCCTGACCTATTGGCGCAAGGCAGCCTCGGCCTTTGTCGAAGCACCCCTGCTCGGCCACGGCACCGGCTCGATCAAGCGACAGTTCGAGCGCGCCGCCTCCAGCGAGAGCAACCTCGATGCTGAAATCGTCAGCAATCCGCACAACCAGACGCTGCACGCTGCGGTGCAATGGGGGCTGCTGGGCGTCGTCCTGCTCTACGCCCTGTGGATCGCCCATCTTCGCCTGTTCACGGGCGAAGGTCTTGCCGCCTGGATCGGCCTCGTCGTCGTCGTGCAGAACATCGCGAGCTCACTTGTGAACTCGCATCTCACCGATTTCCACGAGGGCTGGATCTACGTGCTCGGCGTCGGCGTTGCCGGCGGCATGGTCCTGAAGGCGAAGGTCCAGTCCTGACTACTGGCTCCGCTCGTGGCCGACTTCGCCGGTGATGACCTCTCCGAAGGGCTCCCAGGCCTGCCCATTGAAGCGCATCAGCTGCATCTGCTCGATCGGGAAGTAGTCATCCGGCGACGTGTTGACCATGATGCCGGGCATCATCAGGTCACTATGGAAATTCTTCAGGTTCGCCGCCTGCTTCATGACGTTGTCGCGTGTCAGATTGTCGCCGCACTGCTTCAACACCTGCACCATCGCTTCGGCCTGAACATAACCATAGACATTGTTGGCGTTGGTCTTGTCGCCATCGGGATAATATTTGTCCATGAAGTCGCGCCACTTCACCACCGCCGGATCCTTGTCCCAAGTCGGATCGGTCGGCTCCTTCAGATAGATCGTTGAAATGATATCCTTGGAATATTCGAGACCAGCGGGCTTGAGCACTGAGGCAACCGACGTCGCAGTGTTGGCCAGGAAGAACTTCGGCTTCCAGCCGAGCTCGCCGACCTTCCGGATCGCCTGTGCCGAGCCCTTTGGTGCGGCCCATGAGAAGAAGATGTCGGCGCCGGAATCATGCAGAGCCACAATCTGCGAGTCGATCGAGGGATCGCTGACCTCGTAGGATTTGTCGGCGATGATCATGCTGGCCTTGTCGCCGAGGCCGTCCTTCAGGCCCTTGAACTGGTCCTTGCCGGCGTCGTCGTTCTGCCAGAACACCGCGATCTTGCCGTTGGGAAATTTGTCGAGGATGTACTTTGCGTAGATCCGCCCTTCGCTCTGGTAGTTGGGCTGGAAGCCCATGGTCCACGGAAAATTCTTGGGGTCGCCGAACTTGGTGCCACCGGAGGCGACGAACAGCTGCGGCACCCTCTTGGCGTTCATGTATTTCATGATCGCCGAGTTCGAGGGCGTGCCGAGCGCCTGGAAGATCAACAGCACCTCGTCGCTCTCGACCAGCTTGCGCGCCTGCTCGATCGCCTTCGGCGGCGAATAGGCGTCGTCATAGCTGATGAAATTGATCTTGCGGCCGTTGATGCCGCCTTGATCGTTGATCATCTTGAAGAACGCGGCCTCGGTCTTGCCGATCACGCCATAGGACGACGCCGGCCCGCTATAGGGCATGATGTTGCCGATCTTAATTTCGGTGTCGCTGGCGCCGGGATCATATGTCTTCTGCGCGAGGGCCGGTGCCGTGAGGAGCACACCGGCAGCAAGTGTTGCGAGGGCAGCAAGGCTAATCCGACGACCCGGCATCGTTCTCTCCCCAATTTTGTAGTCTTGTTTTGTGGAGAGTGTCGCAAGGCAGTCGTCGACTGGCAAGCGGCAGGATTTTCCGCTGAGTGAAACTGCAGCTTGGGAACTTATCCGACGCGCTGCAGCATTCTCAGAGCGCGTCCATCGATCACGATCAACGCGCTGCCGATGACGATCGCGCCAGCGATCTCGCGCATGGAAAGCGGTTCACCCAGCACCAGCCATCCCAGAAGGATCGCAGTCACGGGAATGAGCAGCGTCACCAGCATGACATTGGTTGCGCCGGACCGCTGAATGATCTGGAAGAAGACAATATAGGCGAGCGCCGTCGAGAGCGCAGCAAGGCCAAGCACTGCAAGCCAGGTCGCCACTCCCGGCATCGCCAGATGCCACGGCTGCTCCACCGCGCCGGCGACGATCGCCATCATCAGCGTGGATGCCATCAGTTGGAACGTCGCGGTGCCAAGCGGGGCTGAGTCCTTCAGCATCCGACGAGCGGCAAGCGCGGCAAAGCCATAGCTGAGAGCGCCGCCAAGGCAGAGCAGAATGCCGAGCCCCTGGCCGGTCTGCGTCTCAATCCCCCATCCGCGCAGGACGATCACGCCTGCGAGGCCGAGCGCCACGCCAGCCACCCGCCGCGCCTGCAACGCTTCTTCGCCCGCCGCGGCCATTACCAGCACAGTGAACAGCGGCGTGGTCGCATTCAGGATCGACGCCAGCCCGCTTGGAATGAAAATCTGGCCGGCCACGATTAGCGAGAACGGAATGACATTGTTGAGCAGCCCCATCACGAAGAAGGGCTTCCAGCCTCTCACGCCCTTGGGAAAACCGATCCCCTGAATGCGCAGAAGCGGCAGCAGCATGGCCGCACCTAGCGCGACGCGCAGGAAGACCAGTGTCAGCGGCGGCAACTCCCGTAGCGCGGCGCCATTGAAAAAGAACGACCCGCCCCAGAGGACCGAAAGCACGGCGAGGAGCGACCAGTCTCGCGCGTCGATCCGGTAGTCGTTCGGGGGCATGGGGTTCATCTCGGCAACAGAGCATGCCGCCTAGAACACAGCGACGGATCTCGCCACCCGATTTCCGACAAGACGCTGTTCATGAAGTTCGGCGCGAGCGGGCATCCCCCCGATGTCCGTGATCACTGCCCCGCTCACCAGCGCCCCGCCAATGAGCGCTTGTACGGCCGGCACCTCGTCAAACCCGACCCAGATCCAGAACGCCATCAGCGGCGTCTCCAATATGGCGATCAGCGAGGCCTGCCCTGACGGCAGCGGGCGCAGTCAAGACGGCTTCTTCGGTCGCGACACCAGTTCGATCATCTTGCCTTCGTCGTCGTCAGGCATCGCGGCCTTGGCCTGGGCGTAGGACTCGACCGCGGCGCGCGAGACCAATGGCTTGTCAGCCAGCAGGCTCTCCGCGAGCCTCACGGCGTAGGCGGCATCCTTGTGGCGCAGCGCGGCCGTGAACGTCGCGCCGCTGAAATCGCGGGCGACCATGCGCTTGGAGTGACGCTGCACCTGCGGGCTCGCGGCGACGCCTGCCTGGATCGACTCCAGCACCAGCTTCATGTCGAGCCCGGCCTGCTCGGCGATCGCAAGGCCCTCTGCGAGGCCGGCGATCTGGATCGCACCCAGGAGATTGTTGATGAGTTTGTAGACCGTGCCGGAGCCGACCCCGCCGAAATGGCGAATGGTCGCGCCGATCGGTTCGAGGAACGGCCGCGCGCGTTCGAGGTCGGCAGCGTCAGCACCGGCAAGCAGCGTCAGCTTTCCGGCGGCGGCCGCATCCGGCAATCCCGTCACGGGGCAATCGATGTAGACCAGGCCACGCGCCTTGAGCTCGCGGCCCATCTCGCGTGCGTGGTCGTGGGACACGGTGGAGCACTCGATCGCGATCGTGCCTGATTTCGCCGTCTTGCCCGCGCCGTTGGGCCCGAGCCACACCGCGCGAGAAGCCTCGTCGTCGGCGACCATGGTCACGACAGCGTCGGCATCGATCGCGGCATCCTCGGGCGAAGCAGCCCACTGCGCGCCGCGCGCGATCAAGTCTTCCGCTTTTGCCTTGCTGCGATTCCACAGCGTCACCGTAAAACCGGCATCGAGATAGCGGCCGGCCATACCATGGCCCATCCGTCCAAGCCCGATGAAGGCGACGCGGGTCATGGTCAGTCGACGTCCTCGATGTCAGCGCCGGGGGTGCCGAAGGCGCGCTGCGCCAGCGTTGCGGCCATGAAGTCGTCGAGCTCGCCGTTGAGCACACCAGACGTGTCGGAGGTCTGCACGCCGGTGCGCAAATCCTTCACCATCTGATAGGGCTGCAGTACATAGGAGCGGATCTGGTGACCCCAGCCGATATCGGTCCTGGCGGCCTGGTCGGCGGCGGCCTTCTCCTCGCGCTTCTTCAGCTCGATCTCGTAGAGGCGTGCGCGCAGCATGTCCCAGGCCTGCGCCCGGTTCTTGTGCTGGGAGCGACCGGCCTGACAGACCACCGCAACGCCGGTCGGAATATGCGTCAGGCGCACCGCGGATTCGGTCTTGTTGACGTGCTGACCGCCGGCGCCGCCCGACCGCATCGTGTCGGTGCGGACGTCGGATTCCTTGATGTCGATCTTGATGCTGTCGTCGATGACGGGGAATACCTGCACGCTCGAGAACGACGTATGCCGCCGCGCATTGGAATCGAACGGCGAGATGCGCACCAGCCGGTGCACGCCGGCCTCCGTCTTCAGCCAGCCATAGGCATTGTGCCCGGAGACCTGGATGGTCGCGGATTTGATGCCGGCTTCTTCGCCCTCGGACTCTTCGAGGTATTCGACCTTGAAGCCGTGCGTCTCGGCCCAGCGCGTGTACATGCGCAAGAGCATCTGCGCCCAGTCCTGGCTCTCGGTGCCGCCGGCGCCGGCATGGACTTCGAGATAGGAATCGAAGCGGTCGGCTTCGCCCGACAGCAGCGCCTCGAGCTCGCGCCGCGCGACTTCTTTCTTCAGGTTCTT